>OBLI01000212.1_pt1 | contig 64977 bp, 59 predicted proteins | sample 1519701 | NCBI WGS metagenome assembly OBLI01 (sample SAMEA3663005, study PRJEB22513) | pig gut metagenome | biome: pig gut; feature: pig-associated habitat; material: faeces | place: France | collected 2012
AGCTAAAAGCGTAAGTCCAGTTCGGACACGTTTTTGGGCTGCTTTTTTTTTGCGGATTGCGTTTTTCTTGAGGTATTTTATGAAAAGTTATGACTTGGGGAGTGAAAAAATCGGGCGGCTTGTGCGGCATTTTGCTGTTCCTTGTGTTATCAGCATGCTGGTCGCGGCGCTGTACAATATTGTTGACCAGATTTTTATAGGGTGGAGCAGCGCGGGTGCGTCGGGAAATGCGGCTACAAATATTGTTTATCCTTTTACGGTTCTGGCTCTGGGGCTCGCGCTTCTTGTGGGCGACGGAGAGGCGGCAATGTTCAGTCTTGCTTTGGGCGAAAAAAACAATGAAAAGGCTGACAGGTGCGTCGGAAGCGGATTTTCTTTTCTGGTTGTTCTTTCTGTTTTGTTGTGCGCGTTGGGATTTCTGTTCAAGAAACAGATTCTTGGAATTTTCGGCGCGAATTCAAATGAAAAGGTTTGCTACGATTTTGCGGACCAGTATTTTACGGTGATTTGCATGGGACTTCCTTTTTACATGATTGGACAGGGAATGAACGGCGCAATCCGCGCGGACGGTTCTCCAAAGTTTGCGATGGCTTGCACTCTGGCAGGCGCATTTTCTAATCTTGTTTTGGATCCGGTTTTTATTTTTGTGTTTGATATGGGCGTAAAAGGCGCCGCGGTTGCGACTGTAATAGGGCAGGTTTTGACTTTTGCAATGAGCATTGCGTATATTTTCCGCTCAAAGAATTTTCACATCAATTTAAAAAGCATGAAACCTGATTTTTTCCTTCTGGGACGGATTTGTTTTATCGGAGCGGCCTCTCTTATCGTTCAGCTTTCAATCGTGATTGTAATTGCTGTGAACAACAATCTGCTTTCAAGATATGGATACGAAACTTTCGCAAGCATAGGAGTTGCGTTCGGTTCTGTAGTTCCTCTTGCCGTAGTCGGGATTGTGATGAAGGTTTTTGGAATCGTAATTTCGGTTGTGATTGGAATAAGTCTTGGCGGTCAGCCGATAATCGGATTCAATATGGGAGCAGGAAACTCCGGTCGCGTGAAGGAAACTGTCCGGGTGGTTCTGCGTCTTGTGCTTGCAATAGGAACCGCGTTTTTCCTGATTTTTGAATTTTTGCCGGATATGGTTATTTCGGTTTTTGGAAAGGGCAACTCGCCTGAATACATGGAATATGCCCGGCTCTGCGTAAGAATCTTTTTAAGCGGAATTATAATGACCTGCTTTATAAAATCCACGTCGATAATTTTGCAGTCAATCGGAAAAAGCGGAAAGTCAACTTTGCTGGCTCTTCTGCGCGACGTTATTATTTTTGTTCCGTCCTCAATAATCCTTGCGACCGTAAGCCAGAATATTGTGACAATGCTCTGGAGCGCGCTTATAAGCGATGCGGTTTCGTTCGTGGTTGCGGTGATTTTTCTGCGTGCGGAGATGAGGAGGATGGATGGCAATTTGTAATGCGTGATGATTAATGCGTAATGCATGGTTGATGATTTTGATTGTGCGTTGTGAAGTTTTGTGAGTTTCAAAAATCTCTATGGAAGTTTTACCAAAAATTGTGTATAGTGTTTTTGTGAACGATTTAGATTCAGAAAAAACAAGCTTTATTGACCTTTTCTGCGGATGCGGCGGTTTTACAAAAGGATTTTCAGAAGCAGGCTTTTCTTCCGTATTTGGAATCGATGTCTGGAAAGACGCGACGGTTACATATAAACACAACTTTCCAAATTCAGTTGCTTTTTGCGGTGATATAAAAGAACTTTCAAGTGGGAAAATATTTGAACTTACAAAACTAAAAAAGAATGATATTCCGTTGATAATAGGCGGTCCGCCGTGCCAGGGGTTTTCTGTCGCTGGAAAAAGAATTGTGGATGATGAGCGGAACAAACTCTATAAATCATTTGTTCGCCTTGTGGATGAAATCAAGCCAAAAGTCTTCGTCATGGAAAACGTTCCGAACATTCTTTCAATCGGCGATGGAATTGTAAAAGAATCAGTCCTAAATGATTTTACAGAAATTGGTTATAACGTTGCCTATAAAATTCTTACAGCTTCTGATTACGGAGTTCCACAGGCAAGACGGCGAGCATTTTTTGTCGGCTTGAATAAAGATATTTTTGGCGAAGAAAAGTTTGAATTTCCAGAAAGCCAAAATACCTGTGTAACTTCTTTAGAGGCTCTGTCTGATTTGCCAGAAGATTCTGTTTTAGACGGAACAAATTATTTTACTGAAGCAAAGTCGGATTACCAAAAATTAATGCGGCAAAATTCTCAGAAAATTTATAACCATGAAATTACCCAGCACAGCGAACAGACTAAAAAAATAATTGCGCTTGTTCCAGATGGCGGAAATTATAAGAATTTGCCTTTGGATTTGCAGCAGACAAGAAAAGTCCACATTGCTTGGACTCGTTTAAATAGCAATAAGCCAAGTTTTACAATAGACACTGGTCATCGTCATCATTTCCATTATAAATGGAATAGAATTCCGACTGTCAGAGAAAGTGCAAGATTGCAGTCCTTTCCTGATGATTTTGTTTTTATAGGAACAAAAACTAGTCAATATAAACAAGTAGGAAACGCTGTTCCGCCGCTTTTGGCAAAAGCAATTGCAAACAAAATAATGGAGATGTTAAATGTATAAAATTCCAGATGAATATTTCTACAGACTTCATCATGTAAGACCTCGTTTTAAAGGTGATATTGAGAATGTCCTTTTCTATGTTGCTCATATTTGTTCTGAATTGAAAGAGCTTCCTGTAAAAGAATATGCTGAAAAAATGAATCAAGCAATTTACTTGTTTCCAGGAAATTCAGGAAGTGTTGAAAAGACGATAAACAATTGGCGGACAGAGATTGCTGCGTTATTTGGATTTTATATTGAAGATAAAAAATCTGGAAATACAAAGACTGGTGAAACAGCGTACTTTCTTGATAAAACACAGGATTTAGTTCAATTTTTCAAATTTTATCTTTTTAAATTTCAATATCCAGGTGGACATTTAAAATCAAATGAAATAAAAAATATGATTGATGCAGGAATACGATTTAAGCCAGCTCAATACATATTGAAAATGATGAACAGCTATGAAATTGAAAATGAAAGACCTCTAAGTATAACTAAAGAAGAAGCCACACATTGTATTTTCAATGATTTACGCGTTACAAGAGATAATAGAAATGTTTTAGAAACTGCTGATATTATTCTTAAAAATAGAAAACATAAGATAGAATATGAACACGGCGGAGATATAAATCGTTATGCAGGTGATATTCTTGATTACATGGTTCAAGCGAATTTGCTGCATGAATCTCATGGATATTATTCAATCAATCATACAGAAATGGAAGCCATAATGGTTTTTATAAATGATGATGAATTGTTTCATGAATATGATGACTTTTATAGAAGAACTTTTTCGGCTTCTGATATTTCGGCGTTAGAAGCTGACTGGTTTGAGTATGTAAATTCAAATTTAGCAGAAGATTTATTTAAAACAGATTTATCAAGTTATTTTATTGATGAAAGCAAGGATTCTGAAAAATCTGATTTTGAGATTGCAGTTGATTCAAAAATTGAGGAAATACTTAATGATGTCGGCTCAACTAAAGATATTGGAGATTTGGGAGAAGCACTAGTAATTGGGCATGAAAAGATAAGATTAAAGAATCTTGGACGAGAAGATTTAATTCATCTTATAAAGAAAATTCCTACGCAATTAGCTGTTGGATATGATATTCAAAGTGTTGAAGAAAACCAGCTTAAACGATTTATAGAAGTAAAAACATCTATAAGCTATAAGCCATTAAAATTTTTTAGTTTTCATCTGACACGAAATGAATGGGATTCTGCAACAACCTTAAAAGACAGGTATTTTGTTTATCGTCTTATGATAAATAAGACAAACAAGATGATTTATATATTGCAAGACCCAGTACAGTTATATAAAAACGATAAGATTGCAATGCGTATAACTGATGGGGCTGATATTTCTTTTTCGGAAGATGTGAGTGAAAAAACGGAGTTGCTGATATGGGAAAATTAAAAGTTGCTTCTCTTTTTTGTGGCTGTGGCGGAACTGATGTCGGACTTTTAGGCGGATTTGACTTCCTTGGAAAGCATTATGGTCAGAACAATATGGAAATTGTCTATGCAAATGACATTGATTATAATGCTTGTAAGATTTTTGATGAGAATTTCAATTTGAAGCCTGATAACAGGGATATTAGGGAAGTAAAATCTTCGGAATTGCCTGACATTGATGTTTTGACAGGCGGATTTCCTTGCCAGTCGTTTTCAATCATTGCCCAGAATCCAAAGCGGCTGGGCGTAAAAGACGACAGAGGAAAACTGTTTTTTGAAATGTGCAGAATTTTACGAGAAAAACAGCCTAAGTGTTTCATTGCGGAAAATGTAAAAGGAATTCTTACGGCAAATAAAAAAGAAGCTTTTCCGTTAATTATAAAGGAATTTGAAAACAGTGGTTATACAGTGAAATATCAGATTCTTAATTCAGCAAATTACGGTGTTCCTCAAAAAAGAGAACGTGTAATTATCGTTGGATTTAGAAATGATTTGCATATTGATTTTCATTTTCCAGAATCAGTTATTATAAATTCTTCTGAATTTGAGCCTTTAAAAAAAGTTATAGAAAACAGTGTTGATGAAAAATATTACTTTTCTCAAAGAGCGGTTGACGGAATGATGAAGCGTCGCGAAAAAATGAACAAAGGTCGTGCTCAAGATATTGAAAAGCCTTGTAATACAGTTGGGGCACATCTCGCAAAAATCTCATTGAACAGCACAGACCCAGTTTTGTTTGAAAACGGTAGATATAGACGTTTCACTCCGCGCGAAGTCGCAAGAATCCAGTCTTTCCCTGAAAACTTCAAACTTGTCGGTTCTGAGCATGCTCAATACCGCGCATTGGGAAATGCAATTGCTCCAGTAATGTTCTGGTATGTTGCAAATGAAGTAAATAGAATTCTTGCAGAATTAGAATTGAAAGACAAAGAAATGCAACCATTGTTTGAAAATAATAAAAATAAGGAAATAAAGACTGCATAAATCCTATAATAAATAGACAGAGGTAGTGAAATATGGAAGTTAATAAAATTTTCTGTTTTTTAGTGCTTGCTCAAAAGAAAGCAAAAGAATTGAAAGAAAATATTGGAAAAGAGGTTTCTTGCAATGAACCTATTTATAAAATCGTAAGTGATATTTTGAAAAATTTGGAATCGAACTGTAACATACCAATAAAATTTCTCTCTGTATCAGGAACACAGGACAATGAAGTATTGTTGAATTTAAGAAAACTTAACGATGATTTTTCATTGGATAATGCTAAATATTTATCAACAAGATTGTCATCTTGTACTGATTTGACAATGAAAAATGGCTTATTTTTTATTATAAAACTATGCAATGAAAAAGATGAAAGAATTGTATTGTTCCGAATTCCAGCTGAAACTGGCATTATGATAAAAAAATCAAAAGAAAATAATTTTCAGCTTGATATATCTGATGATGTGTTTATAAAAAATTCCCATAAGTTTAAAATTGCATACTTTGATAAGGTGGATAATTTTCTTACAGGATTTGCAATTGACAAACAGATTAATCAAGATAAAAAGATTAAATATATTTCTGATTATTGGATAAAAGATTTTCTCAACTGTGAATTATCAATGACTCCAAAACGTGGAACCAAAATGCTTGCAGAGGCAATTAGAAAAACTATTGAAGTAACAGATAGTGAAACAGTGCAAAAAGAACTTACTAGTGTTATTTCAATGATTCCAAATGTGGATCAGAAAATGACATCTTTCGAAGGCTTTTTTTCTTTAATGAATCTGTCTGAAGAAACTAAAAATGAAGTCCTTAGTAAATTATCCACAATAAATTCATCTGTTCAATTTCAGATTGATTCTGAAGAATTCAACAGTAATTGTACATATCAATTTTTGATAATGAATAATGGAGCAATCGCAATAGCACCGTCAAAAGATTTTGATACAGTTTGGACTCTTACAAAGAAGGATGATAAAACAACGATAAAGTCGTGTGGAAAAGTTGTAAAAACAAAGTATAAACAAAAGGTCTGATTCTATGGAAAGAAATGAAATACTAGATTTGTATACGAAACGATACAATTTTTTGGTGGAAGCTGCTAAGGACTTGAAATCTGATTTAACAAATACATTTGATAACATTCTGAGAACTGAAATTCATATTGACAGGATAGATACTAGAGCAAAAGGAATTACTAGGTTCGTCGATAAAGCTTTAAAAGAAAAAGATGGAAATCTAAAGTATCAAAATCCGATAAATGAAATACAAGACCAAATTGGAGCTAGAATATTAGTTTTGTATTTGAAAGATGTTGAGAATGTTGGAAAGAGGATTCATGACTATTACACAAATTTTGAAGATATTAATAAAGAACCTGATAACGACCATGAATTCAAGTATTTTGGAAGACACATGATTCTTACAATGCCGCAAGAAATTAGAGATAAATATGGAAAGGAAAATATCCCTGTTGTATTTGAATTGCAAATAAAAACTCTCTTTCAATATGCCTGGTCAGAATGTGAGCATGATTTGAATTACAAACATATCGAAGGGGGAGAATTGGGAAAAGAAGAACAAAGGCTTTTGGCTTTATCTTCTGCCCAATCGTGGGGAAGCGATAAAATTTTCGATGAATTGCTGACTAAAATTCAAAAATTTAAATAATTTTTTTCTATTTTTATACAATCCGCTTCATACTAACTACGAACCTCACATTTCCTGTTTTCGCCATTCGTACTGATTACGAACCATGTTTTTTGCGACTTCCTTGAATCGTACTAAGTACGAAAGCCACATTTCAGTTTTTTAATCGTACTCATATTTAATTTGTCGTTCTCCAAAAATTTGTTTATCTTTAAATAATCGGTCAGGTCGCCGACGAGTTTCTCGTAAGGTGGAGGATTCTGGAATGGGTTGATTTTCAGGATTTCAATGAGATTTATCATGTTCTGCTTTAAATTTGACTGTTCAATCTTTTTGGTGTCTTTTACTGCCTGTTTAGAATATTTTATTGTCTACATTACTAGCCGATGTCCTCAACGCTGTCTTCAAGTGGCTCTTTGCTAGCTTCGATGATGGATTTCTTCATTCCCGGAACAGAGCACAGATAAAGCGTTTCCTGAGTTGCAGTTGCTGTAATTATTGACATAAAATATCTTCCATAAAAAGTCAACGAACAAGTCGACTTTCTTAAATTACTAATTCATGGCAGTAAGAGCTTTGTCAGAAAGAATCATAGGTTTGTATTTTCCAATCATCTTTGCTGCATTAAAATCCTGTTTGTCATTGAGCATTGCCCAAACAATTTCTGCCATTTTTCTGGCAGCAGCTACAATAGATTTGCCGCTGCCTTTATTCTTTTTCATGTATTCATATCGCTGCATCATTCTCCATTCAGAAGTATCTTTACAGCGACGAATTCCCAACACTAACTGTACAAAACAGGTTCTCAATTCCTGAGGGCCCCGTTTCGTTATCTTTCCGTGGTGAATGGTCTCATTCGAATCCTGAACCCAAGGTACAAGTCCACAGAAAGCCGCATACTTCTTTGCTGTCGCAAATCTTGATATATCTTCTGTGTAAGCCCTGACTGTCCATGCTGTAATCTTTCCACAGCCTCGAATTGTCATAAGGCGGTTCACCATTTCATCGTCTTTTGTCAGTTCACTGATCTGTTTTTCAATTATCTTTACGCTTTCTTCAATACGCTCTATAATTTCAAACATCAGTTTTACTGATTGTGCCTCGAGCACGTAGTCGTTATTCGACTCAAGGGTGTCCAAAATCTTCTGGCGCCCTTTTTTACTTTGAAGGCTTCTGAGTTCATCAGAAAGTCCCAGACTCACTAATAACGCATGAATTTCGTTTTTCTGACCAACTGTTGAACGAACAAGCCGTTCTCTTGATTTTAATAAACGTCTGATATTCTCAGTTTCTTTTCCACACAAATAACTTTCAGGAAGCATGTCCTTTGAAAGAAATTCTGAAATTGTCGAAGCATCATGCTTGTCAGTTTTCTTGGTTGATTCGTTGATAACCTTGAATTTGAGTGTGTTAATTACAGTTACTTCTGCTCCAGCTTTCTCAACTTGATTTTTGAAGAATCTTGTATTTCCGGTAGATTCAACTCCGATTTTCACTGCAGCTCCTGTTGCCTTGTAGGTTTCAATTCTTGAAAGAAACTCAGCGTAGCCTGCTGTTGTCGTCGGATACTGTTTAATCTGATCCAAGGACTCAACTTTTTCTTCAGTACGCACATGAACAGTAAACTGAGTCTTGTGCAAATCAACGCCAATAAAAAATGCCATGATGACCTCCGTTTTGATTCCGTTGCGGAAAGTCTAATCGGTATAGTGTTCCGATCTCCCATTCAGTCTTAAATGACTATAGTATGATGCGGCAAAAGCTCTTCATTCTCCTTGACAAGGATCTATATCCTTATGAAATATGACGAACTATCGCCTGGGTTCCGCTGAATCACTTCAGCGTATCACAATACCGCTTGTTCGTTTACTTTTTTATCATGCCTCCATGTTTAGAATGTGCATATTTTTCGTACGTTTAGTCAAGAATGTTTTTTTCCTTATGCGCCGTAATCACCGTGTAGCTGTGCGCGTTCACCGTGATTGTGCAGGCGTCTGTTTTTATGTACCAGTTTTTTCCCTGACGGAAGATTTTATTGGCGGATTTTCCGTCGTTTTCGCCAGATTTTTCATTTTCAATGTTTTTTGCCGCGGAAAGAATTGTGTCTCTGCACCAACCAATAACATCATCGGTCATAAGTCCAAGATTCCGTTTTATGCGGACAACGCCGAGTTCCGTTGTGTGAAGTTTTTCAAGATTCTGTAAAAGTTCGCTTGTCATTTTTGTTGTCTTGTATGGAAAAATCATGTTGCCGCGAAAAAATGCCAGATAGACTTTATTTTACCGGCGTAAAAACTGGTTGTTCTGCATGCGTATTTTCTGAATGTCCGTGGTTGTGTTCTCCGTGGTGATGGTCGCACTTTGCATCCGGATTGTCTTTTAGTGTTCCTGCCAGAAACGCTTTTACCGCATCGTCCGGATTTCCTGTGATTCCTGCAATCTGTTTAAGGCCGGCATTGTTCAATGCGTCGATTGCTCCCTGGCCGCGGTTTCCCAAAATCAAAATTTCGATTCCAAGATTTTTAAGATATGTCGCCAGGTCGTGGTGTCCGAAGCCTCCGTTGTCAATAACTTTTGAATCGGCTATTTTTCCGTCTTCTATCGTGTAAACCTTGAAATTCTGTGTTTTTCCAAAATGCTGAAAAATAGAATCTGTTGAAATATCGTAAGTCGCCGCAATTTTCATTTTTGCCTCCGAAAACTGGTGTGGCTGTAAGCCGTAAATCAGTTTGAATTAAGATAAAATTTTATTCTTCTTATTATATCAAGATTGGCGGATAAAACAAAGTCAACATGAAAATCCGGAATGTTTTGAGAATATGCGCAGAATGGAAAAAAGTTTAGTTTTTTGAGTTTACAAGTTCAAAACTTTGTTCTGTCAGCGCGCAGAGTTTTTCCCAGTCGGCCGCTTCTGTCAAAAGCACTGTAATCCAGTATTTTTTGTTCATGTGCCACCCCGGAAAAACCGTGATTTTGTCTGTGATTTCTGGAATTATTTTGGGATTGGCTTTCAGGTTTACGGCAAAAACCTCTTCATCGCCAGAGAGCCCGAGCTGGGAAAATTTTATCTTGATAATAAGGGCGAACCATTTTTTATTTTTGCAGCGGAACACTGTGTTTTCAGGCGTATCTGACCATGGATTGTCGCCTTTGCAGCCAAATTTATTTTGAATAAAGTCCACGTATTTTTTCTTTGTGTCCGAAGTCTTGCAGCATTGGGAGCGGAAAAGTTCAATAATTTTACGAACCTGATTTCTTATTTCGCCTACAAAACTTCCGTTTGCATTTTCCACATCGAACAGAACGTAACGCTCATCTGAGCCGGATTCAAAAACTTTAGCGGTAAGAAAATTTCCTTTCAGTTCGATTATTGAATAAAAATCGCCGTTCAGAATATTTTTTCTGCAAAAATAAGAGCCATTTTTTTCTTCAAAGCCAAATTCCGCAAGTTTTTCCGGCAAAACTTTTGATGTTTTCAGAATGTATGAATAATCCATTTTATGCTCTTTTTGGAAGAAATATAATAAGTCAAATATCGAGTTCTGATAAAAAACAGCTATTTTTTATGGCAGTGGGAAACTGCGCGGCTTTGGAATCGAACCAAAGACCCCAAGCGTGTCATGCTTGTACTCTAACCAACTGAGCTAGTCGCGCAAAATATGTGTGTATAATAACAAAACTTTTGCCCAGCGTCTACCCATTTACATTGCAATTGAAACTTCACTTTTTAACTGCTAAAATCTTTGGCATGAATCTTTTATCTGTGAATAACCTTGCAAAAATCGGACGGGAAAAACCTTTGTTTACAGGAGTAACGTTCGGCTTAAACGAAGGAGACAAGGCGGCTCTTATAGGACGCAACGGAACTGGAAAATCAACTTTGCTCAACACAATTGCGGGACTGCTTTCTCCAGACGAAGGAACTGTTGTGCTGAACAAAGAAGCCGGAGTTTCTTTTCTTGCACAGAATCCTTTGTACAGCAAGGATGACACAATAAAAAGCCACATTTTCAAATTCCAAAGTCCCAAGCTCAAGACAATCCGCGAATATGAAGAAGCCTGCGACGAGCTTCAAAAAACAAACTCGCAGCAAGCCCAGAAAAAGTTCAACACCCTGAACGAAAAAATGCAAAAAGACAATCTTTGGAACTACGAGTCCCAGATAAAGTCAATTCTTACCACGCTTGGAATAAACGACCTTAGCCGAAAAATGGGCGAGCTTTCAGGCGGAATGATAAAAAAAGTCGCGCTTGCACAAGTTCTTGTTGAAGACACAAAGCTGCTTCTTTTGGACGAGCCCACAAACCATCTGGACATTTCCACAATTCTTTGGCTTCAAAATTATCTTGCCGAAACAAAAAGGTCAGTTCTTATGGTAACCCACGACCGCTACTTTCTAGACGCAGTATGCAACAATATCTATGAACTTGCGCGAAACAAGATAAAGCTTTACACAGGAAACTATTCAACTTACCTTGAAAAAAAGCAGACAGAAGCGCAGATTGAAGCGAACACAGAACGCCGCATTGAATCCGTTTTGAGGTTTGAACGCGACTGGCTTATGCGAGGACCATGCGCGCGCGGAACAAAGGCAAAGGCAAGAATCCAGCGGGACCAGGCTTTAATAAACCGCGAAAAATTTTCCGCAGACAAAGGCTTTACTTTTGAAGTTGAAGGAAGAAGGCTCGGCGGAAAAATTCTAGAGCTTCATAAAATCACAAAGAATTTTCAAAAAGGATTCGCATCTTCGGGCAAAAGCAGCCTTGAAAATTCTTTTCCAGTCCTTAAGGATTTTAGTTACAATTTTAACAAGGGCGAAAAAATCGGAATATTCGGCGGTAACGGCTCTGGAAAAACCACGCTTTTAAATATAATCACGCAGAAAATCCAGCCAGATTCCGGCGAAGTTGTAAAAGGCGAAAACACTTCGATTGCATACTACGAGCAGAATCCGCATTTTGAAAACACGGAGCTTACTGTTCTTGAATACATAAAGGAAGCGGCGGACGTTATGAAAATGAATGACGGTACAGTTTTAAGCGCGCCACTCTTTCTTGAGCAGTTCGGCTTTGAAGGAAAAATTCAGCATTCGCCAGTGGGAACTTTGAGCGGCGGAGAGCGCAAGCGGCTTTATCTTGTGCGGCTTTTAATCAGCAATCCGAACTTTCTGATTTTGGACGAACCTACAAACGACTTTGATATTTTTACAATGAATATCCTTGAGCAGTTTTTGCTTTCGTTCAAGGGCTGTCTTTTAGTTGTAAGCCACGACCGCTACTTTATGGACAAAATCTGCGATACAATGTTTATAATGGAAAACGATGGAAGCGTTTCAGGCTTTGTGGGAAAATGCTCTGAATATCTTGATCTTCAGCAGGAACAAAGCGCACAGCAAAAATCACAATCCAAGCAGGAAGAAAAACAGGAAAAGGTTTCTGTCCATCAGAAAAAAAACAAAATGTCGTTCAAGGAAAAAAAGGAATTCGAGCAGCTTGAGCAGCGCATATTTGAGCTTGAAGACAAAAAGCCGGAACTTGAAAAACTTATGGCCTGTCCAGACTACGAAAAGTCCTCAAAGGCTGGAAAAGAATACACAGACCTAGAAAAGGAGCTTGAAAAAGCGTACTCAAGATGGGAAGAACTTTCCGCACTTGAAATGTAAACGGCAACTTAAAAAAATTGCGGAGGCGTTTTTATGGAAGAAAAAATCGAACAGTTAAAAAAAATTGTAGAAAAATCCCAGAAAATTGTGTTTTTCGGAGGAGCTGGAGTCAGCACAGAAAGCGGCATTCCAGACTTTAGAAGCGTTGACGGGCTTTACAATCAAAAGTGGGCTTATCCGCCGGAAACAATACTGAGCGCGACTTTTTTTCATTCAAATCCAAAGGAATTCTACAGGTTCTACCGGGAAAAACTTCTTGTATCCGGAATAAAACCGAACATTACGCATTTTAAACTTGCGGAACTTGAAAAGCAGGGAAAGCTTTTGGCAGTCGTAACTCAGAATATTGACGGACTTCATCAGGCGGCAGGAAGCAAAAAAGTTTTTGAGCTGCACGGAAGTGTTCTTAGAAACTACTGCACAAAATGCGGCGAGTTTTATGATGAAAAATATATCGCTTCACATTCAGACCAAGACGGACTTCCCCTGTGCGAAAAATGCGGTTCCCTTATAAAGCCAGACGTTGTTCTGTACGAAGAATCTCTAAAGGATGAAATTGTAAGCGGTGCAATAAAAGCAATAGGCGGCGCAGACCTTTTGATTATCGGGGGAACTTCGCTCACTGTTTACCCTGCGGCAGGAATGATTCATTATTTCCGCGGAGAAAATATCGTGCTTATAAACCGCGACCCGACTCCAAGCGACGGAATTGCGAACCTCGTTCTGCACGAAAGTCTTGGAAATGTTTTTTCAAAATTATAGTTTACTTTAATGCCATTCTTTGCGCCAAAACAGTTTTAAGTGAAGCAAGTGTTTCTTTTACCGCAGACTCATTGCTTCCTGAAAGAACTGAATCGCAGGCTGAACTTACGGCCGTAATGTTTCCAAGGATGTCTTGCTCAAGCTTTGCAGAAAAAATTTCAGGAGAACCAGCAAGTTTTTTTGCTTCCTCGGCAAGTTCCGCTATCTGTTTTTTTTCTTCATCAAACTGGCTATTTAAATTTTGCGATTTCTGTACAAGAAGGTTCATTGATAAATTTATTCTGTCCAGCAAATCGGAGTTTTCATTTTTCTTTCCAGACTTCTGAAAAAGCCTCTTCATAAAATCTGTAATTCTCATACTTAACATTATCTCTGATTTGCAAAAATATGGCAATACAGACCTTGCGCGCAAAACAGGGCTTACGCATTATAAATGTATTCAGCATAAAACTGGCTCCCAGACATGGTTTCCTGATTCAAAATCGCGCAATAATGCGCTACACGCTGATTGTTGCAAAGTAACTATAGAATTTCCCGCTCATGCGGCCGCAACAATCAGAGTGTTTTTGACCAAAGAACCGTTCCTTCGCGCAAACTTTACTTAAATTATTTATAATGCGTTTGCCCTTGCGCAAAAGCCTTGACCTTGAAATCTCATGAACTATAAACTAAGGTAAAAGGACCAGTGAAAGAATGAATGCAATTTACGCCTCAGGACTTAACGGAGAATTCGCACTAGAAGACGGAACACTTCCATGGAAAAAAAACTCTTCGCTTCAAAAAGAATGCAAAGAAGACATGGATTTCTTCAAACATATGACCGCAAAAAAAGCCGTCATAATGGGATTCAATACATTTAAGACTCTGCCCTTTCCGCTTAAAAACAGGCTGAACATTGTAATAAAAAGAAACGCCGCCCCGCAAAAAATAGAACGCACAGACAATGAATTTTTCTTTTTTTCTTCTATAAAAAAAGCTTTAAATGCGCTTGATTTTCTTTGCCCGGACGATATTTTTTTAATCGGCGGAAAAAAACTTTTTACAGAAGCGTTCAACAAAAATCTTGTAGACGGTATTGTTTATGAAACAGTTTTTTGCAGGAATTTTCCAGACGCAAAAATTTTTATAAATTGCCCGGAAAATTTCAGCCTGATAGATTCAAGGAAAAGCGGAATTCTTGTTTTTAATCAGTACAAAAATCCGGAAGCTCCAAAGGCTCAATTCCAAAGCGGCTTGCAAAATCCCTAGCTTTCCAGGCGTTCATGATAACATCCTGCGGATTGTGGGCATCGGAATTGCATATTACACGGACATTTGTAAGAGAAGCCATTTCCCAGAACTCAACAAACGGATAAGGGTATCTCATTCCGCGCTTTGTATGATTTGGAGTTCTGGTTATTCCAAGACCGTTTATTTCAATAGGCAAATCCAAATCGGAAGCCGCATCCAAAATCGCCTGGCTGCAAGCCTTTGACTGATCGTCCCATTCCTTGTAGCCTGCCATAAACAAATCCGGGTGGGCAAGAAAAGCAAAATGGCCGCTCCGCATTCCTTCTATGGTCTGATCAATATATTTATTCAAAAGCAAAGGGCTTTCAACATCGGGAATATAAATATGGCTTGAACCGTCTGTAACCCAGTGCGAGCCAAGAACAAGATAGTCCGCTCCAAAATCTGCCTTAAGCTCGTCATACCAGCCAACGAAGGATTCTTCCCATTCACATTCATAGCCCTGGTAAATAGGAAACATCGCTGCTTCTTTTGCCTCTTCAATCCATTCGCTGTATTCAGAAGCCTCCTTTGTTGTCATTCTTATTTCCGGCCAGTAGTCAAAAAAATCTTCCGGATATGGGCAATGGTCAGAAAACCCCAAAGCAGTGCAGCCTTCCAAAATAGCCTGATTAACATAGTCAACCGGCTGTCCTTTTGCATGATGGCAAAGCTCTGTGTGCGTATGAAAGTTAGAAATTGATTTCATATATGCTTGATTTTATTAAAAAAGAAGAATTATGTTAAGGGCATAAAAAAATCCCCTCCAGTTTCCTAGAGGGGGAAGTTAGCATTTAGCCGCTAAACATCAATGAAAATTATTTCTTTGTTGTTTTTTTAGCAGGAGCCTTTTTTGCTGGTGCTTTTGCGGCCGGCTTCTTTGCTGTTGACTTTGCAGCCGGTTTTTTAGCAGGAGCCTTTTTTGCTGGTGCTTTTGCAGCCGGCTTCTTTGTCGTTGAAGTCTTTTTTTCTGCTACGGTTTTCTTTGCGGCTGGCTTTTTTGCTGGTGCCTTTGCAGCTTTTGCAGCGGCAAGAGCTTTAATAACAGCCTGTGCTCCGGCAAGGCGTGCAGCTGGTACACGGAATGGTGAGCAAGAAACGTAGTTAAGACCAAGCTTGTAGCAAAGAGCGATTGAATCTGGGTCTCCACCATGTTCTCCACAGATTCCAAGGTGAAGATCAGATTTTACTGAGCGTCCCTTAGCTTCTGCAATTTCCATAAGAGCACCTGGTCCGTCTGGATCAAGAGTCTTGAATGGATCCTTTTCGAGAATCTTCTGGTCAAGGTAAGAATCAATGAACTTGCCATAGTCATCACGGCTGAAACCAAATGTTGTCTGTGTAAGGTCGTTTGTACCGAATGAGAAGAAGTCAGCGTACTGTGCAATCTGATCTGCTGTGCAAGCTGCGCGTGGGAATTCAATCATAGAACCAATCTGGAACTTGAGGTTTGTTCCCTTTGCTTCGTTTACTTTTGCAATTACAGCTTCTGCCTGTGCGCGGATCTGCTTGAGTTCGTTTACAGAAGTTACGTTAGGAATCATAATACGAACATCATGTGCAATTCCGTCCTTTTCTGCGTGCGCAGTTGCCAAAGCGATTGCTTCAACCTGCATTTCGTAGATTTCAGGATATGTAATTGCAAGACGGCATCCACGGTGTCCAAGCATAGGGTTGTGCTCGTTAAGATCAGCGAACTTTGCCTTGATTGTTGCAACAGAAACTCCGAGCTTAGAAGCAAGTGCCTGAGCTTCAACATCTGTAGCAGCCTGAATAAACTCGTTAAGAGGCGGGTCAAGAAGACGGATTGTTACAGCGCGTCCACCCATTGCCTTAATGATTCCGTAGAAATCTCTTTCCTGAAGTGGAAGAATCTTTGCAAGGTTTTCTTTGCGGGCTTCTGTGTTTTCAGAAATAATCATCTTCTGGAACGAAGAAAGTTTTGGCTCTTCAAAGAACATGTGCTCTGTGCGGCAAAGACCAATTCCGTTTGCACCAAACTTGAATGCCTGTGGAGCTTCGTTCTGCTCTGCGTTTGCAAGAACATCGAATCCCTTTACAGTTTTTCCGGAAGCTGTCTTGCGTACAGACTTTTCGCGGATTTCATCAGCCCAGCCAAGGAATGTTTCAAGATCGCCAGAAACTTTTGCTTCTTCTACAGGAATAAGACCTGCATAAACTTTACCAGTTGAACCGTCAATAGAAATATTGTCGCCCTTCTTGAAAGTCTTGTCGCCAATCTTTACTGTTTCTTTGTCTACAAATACAACTGCCGCGCATCCGCAAACACAAGGAGTTCCCATACCACGTGCAACAACAGCAGCGTGTGAAGTGCGTCCGCCTGTAGATGTCAAGATTCCTTCTGCAACGTACATACCTGCAATGTCATCAGGAGATGTCTCTTTGCGAACGAGCATTACTTTCTTTCCAGCCTTGTTCCATTCAACAGCTTCATCTGCTGTGAATACAATCTGTCCAGCTCCGGCTCCAGGAGATGCGTTAAGAGCTTCTGCGATTGGTGCTGCGGCTTTAAGAGCTTTTGGCTCAAACTGCGGGTGAAGAAGCTGGTCAAGCTGATCTGGCTTTACACGGAGAAGAGCCTGTTCTTTTGTGATGAGTTTTTCTGCAACCATGTCAACTGCCATCTTAACAGCTGCCGGTCCTGTGCGTTTTCCGTTGCGGCACTGGAGCATATAGAGGGTTCCTTCCTGAACTGTGAACTCCATATCCTGCATATCGTGATAGTGCTTTTCAAGGCGAGCGCGGATTTTGCAAAGCTGATCGTAAATCTTTGGATTTGTTTCAGCAAGCTGAGAAAGGTGCTGAGGTGTGCGGATTCCAGCAACAACGTCTTCACCCTGTGCGTTCATAAGGTATTCACCCATGAATTCGTTAACACCAGTAGAAGGATCACGGCTGAAGCAAACACCAGTTCCTGATGTATCTCCCATGTTTCCGAATACCATTGCCATAACAGTTACGGCTGTGCCTTTGATAACTCTTTCATCAATGTTGTTGAGCTTGCGGTATGTGATAGCACGAGGATTCATCCAAGAACCGAATACAGCTCCGATTGCTCCCCACATCTGTTTGTGTGGATCCTGCGGGAAATCTTCGCCCTTTTCTTTCTTGTACATTGCCTTGTACTTAGAAACAATTTCCTGAAGTTCTTCTGTAGTAAGATCTGTATCCTGTGTGATTCCGCGGTGAGACTTAACTTCGTCGATTATTTCTTCGAACTTGTCATGATCTACACCCATTGCAACGTTGCCGTACATCTGAATAAAGCGGCGGTATGCATCCCATGCGAAGCGTGGGTTCTGTGTTTTGTTTGCAAGACCAAGAACGGAATTGTCGTTAAGACCGAGGTTGAGGATTGTATCCATCATACCAGGCATAGATTCTGCAGCGCCTGAGCGAACTGAAACAAGAAGCGGATCTTTTGCATCGCCGAGCTTTTTGCCCATTGATTTTTCAAGCTTTGCAAGATACTTAGCAACTTCTGCATCAAGTCCTGCCGGATACTTTTTGCCTAATTTGTAGTATTCCTGACAAACATCAATTGAAATTGTGAATCCAGATGGAACAGGAAGGCTCAAAGGTTTCTTTGCCATCTGAGCAAGGTTTGCGCCTTTTCCACCGAGGATTGGACGCATTGATTCATCGCCTTCTGCGTCGCCATCACCAAAGTAATAAACATATTTGGTCTTAGCCATTATGTCCTCCATATATATATGTGAAGAAAATTATAATGGTAATTTCTTGTATCGTCAACAAATGTTTTTAATATCGGAAAGAATTGCAAATTAAAATTTGAGTTTTTTCAAAAGAAATTTCTTAAAGCAAATCGCAGACTTCGTTTATATCTTTTAAAATACGGGAAGACAATTCGTCTTTTAACGAAGCTCCGTAAATTTTTAAGAAAGTGTCTTTTAAAGAATCGGGACTTCCTCTTTCATTAAAAAGAAGTGAAACAGGAATTTCCAATGCCGCCGCAATTTTGTCTATAGTTTCCGCAGAAGGAAAACGCTCTCTCGCCTCCATGTCTCCAATATAAGATGTGCTCATGTCTATTGCTTCTGCCAGTTTTTCCTGAGTCAAACCAGCTTGCTTTCTATAATATTTCATGTTCTGAATGAAAATGCGCCTAATTCCCATGTCATAATTCTGTATGGATTTTTACATTTTTATTATATTCTATAAAACAAATTATAGTTTATTATTTGACAAATATGTTTTTTAGAATATAATTTCTATTAACTAAAACACAAGAGAAATTTAAAAGACAAAAAAATGACAAACAAGGAACTTATTATTTCATTTCTAAAAAAACACAATTATAATTTCTGCGATGACTGCCTAAGCTCATTAACAGGAATTTCACCGAGGCAATCTATAAACCAACTGTGTAACAAGGAACTTTACGTATTTTCAAAACACGCAAATATAAAATGCCACAACTGCAATAAAATAAAAATAACAAGAAGCCTAGCAAATACATTCGAAAACACAAAAATCAAAAACTGTTTAAAAAACGAAAGAAAATTCGATTTCTTATGGAATGAAATAACAAGCACACTAAAGCCTTCTCAGCAAATTCCAAACTGGACAAAGCACAGCGGATTTTTAGAAAGCGAATTTGAAATATGCTCTATTACAAACAATGCTATTGAAGTTTTTACAATCAAAGACAAACATCACCGATCAATTCCAAAAACAGATTTTGAGAATATTTTTAGCAAATGGGACAAATATATCTCTGGGGAAATAAAAAGAAATGAGCTTCGAGATGAAAACAAAAATACAACATACATAATCAGCATATTAAAAATTTTTTGTAAAACTTAATGTTTACTCAAAATATTTTTATAAATAAAAATCAAAGAGGTTATTAAAATGAAAGCACTTTCTATTTCATTAATGGTTTTAGGATTTTTCGGTTGTTTTTACTTTTGCAATTCTTATATATTTATATTTGTTTATCCTATAACTTTACTTTTACTATTAATTCCAGCATATATTGCACAATCCAAAGGCAGGGATTTTTGGAGCTGGTTTGTATATTCATGGTTCTTTTGGGGAATAGCACTTGTTCACTCAATTGTCATGCAAGAAAACAACACCGCAAAAATACGCAATAGAGAAGCAAAAAAATGCCCATTTTGTTTTGCAACAATAGACACAAGAGCAAGTGTGTGCCAATACTGTGGAAGACAAATATACAACAATAATATCCAAAATGTAACTGCAAGATATTTCAATATGAATGGAGATTCTGCTTCTCCTGTCGCAGATAACAATAATTATTGGAAATGCAAAAAATGTGGTTATGAAGAAAATTCAGAAACATCTGCTTTTTGTGAGAAATGTGGCGCAATTTCCGAAAGCAAAAAATCAGTTTTAAAAAGTTTCATAGAACGTCAATTGTCAACTTCAACTTTACCAGAAATAACAAACTGTCAAAATTCATATTTCAACACTGACTCTCTTTCTTGGTTAAAAGAAATTGTTCCAAACGTAGAAGATTTCACAGATATTAATGAATATAAAGAAAATCTAAAAACCGTTTCACAAAAATACATTTAAACGAGGAAAATCCTTATGAAGAAAACAGTTATTTTAATATTTTTTAGAAAATTATTAACATTAGTTCTGTTGGTCGCAGGCGTATATGCAGAAGATTGCAAAGTATGCGAAATATACAAGCGTATGTTACAACACAACCCTGATGATTCCTATCAACTGCTAAACCTAAACATCGACGGAGACATCGTAGATACGCTAGAAGAGGATCACTCAGAAGGTTTAGTAACTTTTACTAAGTAAATCAAGAAATTCAGCACAGGATATATTGTCATAAATAGCTATATAGATGCCATAATCAAGAATGGAAAGGCTATAGCAGTTATATGTCCTCATGACTATTGGATTCAAACCGCAACAATCAATAGTCCAGGAAGTGACAACGGATGCAGCACAAATGCGGAATACACTCCAGGTATCTACACATTGTATTTAGAAAAATTCACTAATTAATACTTTTAATGGAAACAATCCGAATTCTGCAGAACATCTATGAAGAACTCTATGTTGCAAGAAAACCTTTGGCAAATTTTCTTGAAGAGCGTTTACCGGCTTTGTCATCTCAATGGAAAAAAGAATGTATTGAAAATGTTCTAAATGAAAAGGTGAACAAAAACTTTTTTGAGCTTGACATTTACTACCTGCTCCAGATTCTGTTGGACGAACAAAACTGGCATAACTTAAAAAATCTTTTTCCGAAAGACGAATATTATTTTAAAGAAGAAAATAAGATTCTTTATAAAAAAGTAAGACAAATAAGAAATGAAGTTATGCATCCAAGCTTATCACTTTACACTTATGCAGATTTTTTAGAACAAGAAAAAACAATCAATTCATTTGTAAATGTTTTTTCGCAGGAAAAGAATTTGCCGCAATTAATCCTAGAGCTTCATCAAGCTGAAAAAACAAAACTTATAAATATCATTGAAAAAAATGTTATCATACCTGCACTCTCTTGCGAATTTCTGCCAGAAAATATAATCAAAAGCATAAAAAATACAAGAACAAGACTTAATATACAAAACACTGCTCAAGGAATTATTTCTTTCTTCAACGACTCTCTTAATGCCGAACGTGGAAAAGAAATTTGCAAAGTCCTTCATAAAAATAGCCTCAAATCTTTTGAAGACATAAAATCAGAAGTCGAAAAATCCTATTACTCTTAACTGAATTTACTACGCATTAAAATCAAATACAAAAAATCCGCCAAGTTTTTCCAATCTGTACAGCAATTTCGCATACTTAATGTGAGCCAAAATTTCCCAAGTTTTACTAAACTGATTTTATTTTCTGCGTCAAAAAAATTCAAATAAAAAGGCAAATTCAACAGCAATAGCACAAATTTCCATGCAGACATAAAGTTAAACGCAGACATTCAGCCAAAAACGAGCGAAAAAGGCATTTATTCGGCAAATTGCTGATTTTTCTTACTTGGCACGTATTCTGCTATATATTTAGTGTACGGCTGAAAGGCAGTACGAAAAAAAATTAAAACAATGCTGTAAAACCAGCGAGGAGATTTATATGAACGAACTTTCACTTTTAGATTCACTTTTTGGAAATGATGGATTTGCATTGCCAAGCTACCGCGAAGCAGCTTTTGCCCCGAAAGTAGATGTTGTGCAGAAAAAAGACAGCTATGTGCTTTCTATGGATTTGCCTGGAAAAACTGAAAAAGATGTAGACATAACACTTAAAAACGATGTTCTTACAATTTCTTCTGTTGAAAACGCAAAGTCTGATTCAGGCGAAAAGAAAGAAAAGGTTGACGATGCTTACTACATTCTGCGCGAACGCACAACAAGGCACAGCCAGTTCAAACGTTCATTTACTTTGCCAAAGGACATTGATTCCAACAAAGTGAATGCGACATTCAAAAACGGCATTCTTTCTATTGAAATCGGACGCAAGGAAGATTCCACAGAAAAGAAAATTGCAATCAAAAGCGAGTAAAAAAAATTAAAAAATTTTTTTAAAAACTGTTGACAAAGAAAATGCAATGATGTATATTCTAATCAGCTTATAAAGCTGATAAAACTCTCTCCTTTAGTTCACGAAAGTGAACGGCAGAACCCCGGGCAACCGGGGTTCTGTTCATTTAAAAACATTAATTTTATTACTGATTTCAACTATCTGTCATCAAAAGATTATAAGATCGAATGTCGGTTTTAGGATTTCTTGAAATTTCTAGTCATTATCGTACTTGCCCCTGCGATGTTTGCACGGCAATGACAGCCTTTTTAGCATAGGAATAATTGTTTAGCAGCTGTTTTATTAAAACTCGACATTCGTCCTTTATGGCAAAATATATTTTTTCAGTTTTTATAAAAAAACTACATCGACATTCCTATAGAAAAGCCTGTCCTGAATTCTTTTTCGGTAATATTGTAAATAACTTCAACTGAACAAGCCGGAAACGCGACTTTTGAAAGGTACATTTTCATTCCGCCGCCAGCTCCCTGATTAAAAACCCAAGTCCTGTCAAAGTCTTTTGCGCGCGCTGTCTGATAAACCGCATAAACAGAAAAAAGACCTATTTTTGTCTTAAGAGCGGCATATTCAAGCCCAAGAGAAAGCCCTGCCATTGAATCAGAAGAAAATTCAGTAGGAAAAAGGCTCACAGAAGCCGAACGTCCGCCAGTATAAAAGACAATCGGAGCATCGAATTCATAAAAGCAAGATGCTGACTGAACAATTCTAAGTTTGTCAAGAATCGGCTGCTGAATTTTTATTTTAAGCTCAAATCCGTTAAAAACATCCCGACAAGGCGTAACATCAACAAAAGCCTTTACAGCTGCAAATTTTTCAGACATAAAAACACCGTTCCAGTCAGCGGATTTAAAATTTATTGCGGCGGAAGATTCCCAGACTTTTTCAGATTCAATTTCGCCTTTGATTTCGTCCGAGCCGTCAACTTTTATAATTCCAAATCCTGTGCTTAGTTCCGCAGAAAAACAGTCAAAAAATTTCTTGGAAACACCAAGGCTTCCGCGGAAAGAAAGAGAGCCAAAATCGTAAACTGAATCATCTTTTGTTGTAACAAGCTCCGTGTCCGATTTTGAAATTCCTGTGTAAATCGAAAATCCAAGCGACGAGCCTTTTGGCGGACGTGAAAAAAATGCCATTCCAGAAATGTTGTCCCGCGAAAAAATTCCGCCCAGCATAAAAAAATCTTTCAGCCCCATCGCATTTGAATCAATGAGAAACGCGCCCGCAGAAAAAAGTCCGTCATTAACGGCAACAATCGGCAGCGGCAAAATGGACATTTTTTCTTCAAGTGAAATTTTAACGCGGCTCTCATTTTCGGTTATAGGCTCGCATTCAATGGAAATATTTGTAAAAAGGTTGTCCGCCTGAAGTGAATTTTCTATGCTGTGCAAAGTTTCAGCGGAAGCCTCTTTTCCAATGAACTTTTTTAAGTCGCGCTGAACTGCAAATTCTTTTGTGCGCTTTAAGCCTTGAATTTCAAACTTCGTGATTTTAGGCTCAGCGTTAAGAAAACCTGCGAAAATAGCAAAAAGCGCAACTGCAGAAAATGACTTTTTCATTGAAAACATCTCCATTTATTGTAAATAACTAAAGTTATAGTTTTACAACAAATGGGAAGATTTAGCAATATAATGCAAGAAAAAGAATTAAATGCGGTTAAAATCTGCCAAGCATGGACAAAACAAGCGAACCGCTCAATGAAGCCGCTTCGTTTTCATTAAAGCTGTAAATTGATTCTCCGTCATCGTTCGCCATGTCGCTCATGCAACGGATAATCACAAATGGAATTTCATTTATCCAGCAGGCATGCGCAACAGCAGCTCCTTCCATTTCAACACAAGCCGGAGAGCAAGTTTCCTGAATTGCTGATTTTTTCTCTTTGTCGCTTATAAACTGGTCGCCTGTAGCAATCCGTCCGAACACAAGCTTATGTTCCGCCGGAAATTCCTTAAATGCAGAACGAGCCGCTTCAAGCATTTTGCCGTCCGCCGGAAAATCGCTGCATTTCATCTGCGGAATTTCAGTTTTTTTGTAGCCGAATCCTGTCGCGTCCATGTCATGATAAACTGCATCCGTGGAAGCAACAAAATCAAGCACTTTAAGTCCAGAAGCCATTGCGCCGGCAATTCCAGTGTTGATTATATGCGTGCATCCAAACTTAAGAATCAGCCGTTGAGCACACAAAGCCGCATTCACCTTTCCAACTCCAGACTGAACCAGAACTACAGGAATTCCGTTGATTTTTCCTTCAGTGAATGTCATTCCGCCAGCCTTGGTTACCGCCGGATTTTCTTCCAATTTTGACTTTAAAAGCTTCAGTTCAACGCTCATTGCGCCGATTATCCCGACCTTTTTTGACATAAAATGTTACTCCTTGCGAAATACCGCGTTATTTACAAAAAACTTCTAAAAATTTCTTCAAAACCATTGACTGCATTACAGTTTTCATGTAAATTATATCCAGCAGTAAAAAAACGACAAAATGAAGTCAACACGCTTCAGAAACGGACTGTCTTTTTCCTCCTTAGGGCAGTCCGTTATTTTTTTGTCAAAAACAGAATAATAGAAAGCAAAGGGAATTTCAATTTTCAATCTAAGAATTGACATAAATTTAAAAAATCAATATATTGTTTTTAGACAATGACGTCTGTTTTCTGGGTATTTTTATGCCCTCAGAACAGGCGTCTTTTTTTTTTGCCAATTAATTGAAAAGGGGTTATTTATGTGTGGATTTGTTGGCGCATTTGATTTAAACAGCGGCTCGCAGCCGATTGATGAAGGCTTAAAAGAACAGCTTCGTTCCCAAGTTCTGGATATGTCTAAAAAAATCCGTCATAGGGGACCGGACTGGAGCGGAGTTTACACAGGAAACAATGCGATTTTAAGCCACGAACGTCTTTCTATTGTAGATCCGCTTTCTGGAAAACAGCCGCTTGTTAGCGATGACGGAAAAATCATTCTTGCGGCAAACGGTGAAATATATAATCATCAGGAAATCCGCAGACAGTTTGCAGGAAAATACAGCTTTAAAACACAGAGCGACTGCGAAGTTATAATTCCGCTTTACAAAAAATACAGAGCAGAAGAAAACGGCTTTTGCAAAATGATAGAAGAGCTTTCTGGAATTTTTGCATTCGCGCTTTACGATTCAGAAAAAGACGTTTATTTAATTGCCCGCGACGAAATCGGCGTTATTCCGCTTTATCAGGCATGGGACAAGCAGGGACGTTACTATGTTGCTTCAGAACTAAAGGCTCTTGAAGGGCAAAACATGGTTTCTATTGAAGAATTTCCAAACGGACATTATTTCTATTCAAAAGACAAAAAGCCGGCTCTTTGGTACAAACGCGACTGGGAAGAATTCAGCGCAGTAGAAAATGCAAAACGCGCGACGGATGACAACGGAGAAATCATAAACGAAGATGTAATTCAGAATGTGCGCGACGGACTTGAAAAAGCCGTGAAACAGCAGCTTATGAGCGATGTTCCTTATGGAGTTTTGCTTTCAGGCGGACTTGATTCAACTGTAATCGCGGCAATCACACAAAAATTCGCAAAAAAAAGAATTGAGACCGGCTCTTTAAAAGATGCCTGGTGGCCGCAGCTTCATAGTTTTGCAGTAGGACTTGAAGGAAGCCCTGACTTAATCGCAGCAAAAAAAGCCGCTGATTTTATAGGAACAGTTCACCATGAGGTTCACTTTACAATTCAGGAAGCTTTAGATGCCCTTGAAGATGTAATTTACCACATTGAAACTTACGACATTACAACAGTGCGCGCTTCAACACCAATGTACTTGCTTGCCCGCGTTATAAAATCAATGGGAATAAAAATGGTTCTTTCCGGCGAAGGAAGCGATGAGCTTTTTGGCGGATATTTGTATTTCCACAAAGCGCCTAACGCCCGCGAATTCCATGAAGAGCTTGTGCGTAAAATGAGCAAACTGCACCTTTACGACTGCCTGCGTGCAAACAAATCTCTTGCAGCCTGGGGAGTTGAAGGCCGTGTTCCTTTCCTTGACAAGGATTTTATCGACATTGCAATGAGACTGAATCCGCTTGACAAAATGAACATAAAACTTCCGAACGGAAAACAGCGCATTGAGAAATGGATTGTACGCAAGGCATTTGAAGACATTCTTCCACCTGACATTTGCTGGAGACAAAAAGAGCAGTTCAGCGACGGCGTAGGCTACAGCTGGATTGACACATTGAAGGAAATGACAGCACAAAAAGTTTCGGATGCAGAATTCGCCCAGAGAGCAAAAAGATTCCCGGTAAACACTCCTGTTACAAAGGAAGAATATTATTACAGGGAAATTTTTTCAAACCTCTTCCCAAGCGAAAGCGCAGCGCTTGCAGTTCCACACGAAGCCGGAGTCGCCTGCTCAACAGCAAAAGCTCTAGAATGGGATGAAGCCTGGAGCAAAATGGACGAACCAAGCGGAAGAGCCATTAGCGGCGTGCATAATGACGCCTACAAAAGCTAAATAAAAAATATGCTGTGCGGAATTTTCATTTTCTGCGCAGCGCAAAATTCTTGCAAAAGCTTAACTTGGGCAAAGTCTATGGAATCAGTTTTTGAAAATCTTAAAGACACTTGCGAAGGCAAAATTGCCGCTGAAATAGAAAAACTTTATGCCGAACTTGAAAAACAGCAGTCGGATTGGTACAAAAAAACAAAATTCACCTGCCATTCTGGCTGCGGAATGTGCTGCCACAACTTTGAGCCGGACTTAACAGAAGCCGAAGCAAATTTTATGGTATTGTGGCTTATACAAAACCAAAGACAAACCGCAGAAAAACTTCTTGAAGAAAATGAAAATTCCAGTAAAACTTGCATTTTTTTCAATGCGGAAAATGACTGTCACTGCTCCATTTATGGCGCGCGACCTTTTATCTGCAGACTTTTTGGAGCAAGCAGTTTTTACAGCAAAAACCGTTCACTTGTCTGGCGGCCATGCAAATTTTATCCGGAAGAAAAACTTTCAGACTTTGGACTTTCCCACAGACAATATTCAAAAGATATGGCAAAAAAAATTCTGGGCGAAGTTCCTCCTGCAATGAGCGACATAATGGCGCAGGCAATGGCAGTCAGCCCCGAAAACAAAAGCACCGAGCCTCTGCGGAAAATTCTTCCAAGAAAAATTCAGCACATATTTTTTCTTCTCAAATGCTGCGGAAATGTTTAACAAACGTTTTAATCTTTGCTTCTTGTAAAAAAACGCCCGAAAATTTCTTTTGTTTTTAAAACATTTATAAAAGCTGCAGAATCACATTTTTTCAGTTCGCGACTCAAAGGTCCAAGCTCATCCGCAGAAACAACCGTATAAAGCATTGTTTTTTCTGAATTTTTGTAGCAGCCTGTTCCAATAAATTTTGTAGCGTCATGATTTGTAGAATTCTTTACAACCTGGTACATTTCGTCAGGTTTTTCCGTAATAATCAAAAGAGTGATTTTTTGGTAGCGTCGGTAAAGCTCATTTAAAATTTGAGTCGAGCTGAACTGAAAAATAATCGAGTAAAGCGCCTTGTCCCAGCCAAAAAGAATTCCGGCCACAACAAGAACGCAAATATTCATTCCAAAAATCATATTCCACATATCCATGCCTTTTTTTTCAGAAAAATAAATTGCGATAAAGTCCGTTCCGCCGCTTGTTGCATCAGCATAAAGACAGCAAGTTATGGCTAGTCCGTTTAAGATTCCGCCGAAAATCGAACACAAAAGCAAATCATCTGTAATACGGATTGAAGGAATAAAATCTGTAAGAAATGAAGAAACTGCAATCATCAGCAAAGAAAAAATTGTGAACTTCTTTCCAATATATTTAAAGCTTATAAAAACCGGCACTGCATTCAACGCAAAATACAAAACTGTATACGGAATTTTCACATTGAAAAACTTCAAAAATGCGCGCTGAATCAAAAGCGAAATTCCTGCAAATCCGCCTGGAAAAAGTTCCGCCGCATAGGCAAAAGAATTCAGATTCATGGAAAAAATAACCGCGCCGGCAATAACAAGAATCACGCGTTTAAAAGTTGAAGGTGTCGGAATAATCGTAGTTACACTGATCATGCTAAAATTGTATCAATAAAATACAGTTTAGTTAAGAATGCAGTTTCTTATAAAAAAAATTGACATTCCCCCTGCGCCTGAATAATATAAAAAGGGGTTACGAAATTCTCGGTAGGTGTTTTTATGGAAAAGAAGAAGTCGATTTATTTTACGCTTGTTGCTATTTCGGTCGCGCTTTCGGTTGTGGTTTCAGTCTGCGTTTCGCTTGTGCTTTATAATATGATTTCGGGCGAAATTACCGGAATGAAAAAAATGGAGCTCAGGGCAAGCTCGGACAGAATGCACGTTCTGTTCACCGCGCGGCAGAAAAATCTTGAGAAAAAACTTTCCGTGATTCTGGATAAAATTGACTGGAACAGCATTTCCTCGCAGGATGAAATTTTCAGCCGGCTTTCGGAAGTTCAGGAAGAGGCGGAGCTTTACAGCGTGATTCTTGCCAAAAATTCAGGCGAGACAATTTTTTCAGCCGGGAAGAACAGTTCAGCTTCACTTGCCTCCGAAAAAAAGGCGCTTTCAAATGCTGCGGGCGGAAAACTGAATTCGTGCGTCTCTCTCAAAAATGACGAGGTTCTTGCAACGGCAGCCGCACGATTTCCGGCGATAAGCGGAAGTGTTCTTGTGATTCAGCAGGAAATTTCAGACCACGGATGGCTTTCGGAATACGGCTCCACGCTCGGATGCAGCATGAATATTTTTATAGAAGACACTTGCGTTGAAAGTTCGGACATCGGTGAAAACGGCAAGCCAAAGACCGGTGGAAAAATGGGAAGTCCGTTCATCATCGGCGAAGTCTACAAAAGCCGTCATGTCCTTGAGCTGATTGACCGCTACAAGGGAAACGTCTCGGCTACGGTTTTCAGCCCGATTGACAGCGATGACGGAAACGCGATGCTTTATCTCGGAATAAATTTAAAGGAACTTGAAAAAAGCTCTTCGCGGCTTATAAAACTCGCGCTTCCTGTCGTGGTTGCGGCGATTCTTTTGAGCCTTGGAATAATTCTCTTTATAATCCTTCAGATTGTGACAAAACCTTTGAAGAGAACTTCCGCGGCATTCAAAAAACTGAACGGAGAATCCGGAACTTCAGACCTGACGATAAAAATAGACGCCAAAAATGAAAACGAAATCGGCGAGATGATAGATTCCGTGAACCATTTTATCGGCACTTTGCGCGGACTTCTTACGGACGTGAATTCGGCGGAATCCCAGCTTGAGTCAATCGGAACAAGTTTGGCTTCAACTTCGCAGGAATCGGCAAGCGCGGTCTCGCAGATTATGTCGAACATCCTTAGCGTAAAAAATCAGATTGAAAAGCAGAATAAGACGCTTGATGAAGTTCAGGGAATTCTTGACAGTTCAAGCCGCGGAATTGAGTCGCTTGAAAAGAACATCGAGAACCAGTCCGCAAAAATCACCGAATCGTCATCGTTCATCGAAAAAATGGTGGCAGACATCGCGGAAATGTCGGAATCCGTCGCGAATCTTGCGGGCGAATACAAGGAGCTTATCCGTATTACTGATTCCGGAAAAACACGTCAGAACGAGATGGCGGATGAAATCAAGAACATGGCGGAGCAGTCAAAGAATCTTGCCGACGCGAACTCCGTAATCTCGCAGATTGCCTCGCAGACAAACCTCCTTGCCATGAACGCCGCGATTGAAGCAGCCCACGCGGGAGAAGCCGGAAAAGGATTCAGCGTTGTTGCGGATGAAATCAGAAAGCTTGCCGAGAATTCCGCTGCGCAGTCAAATTCAATCAAGAAGGAGCTTGAGACAATCGGCCAGGTGATTGCAAAGGTTGTCGAGACATCCGAGATTTCCGTAAAGGAATTTGAAAAGATAACTGAAAAAGTCAGCTCCACCGAATCGCTTGTTCAGAATGTGGACAGCACAATGTCGCACCAGCATGAGTCCTCAAAGCAGGTTCTGGCGAATCTGCAGGACGTGGACGATACGACTTCGACAGTTCTCAAGACCGCAAAGGAAATGTCCGCCGCAATTGAAAACGTCGCTACTGCCGCAGGAAACCTCGATATGCTGGCCCAGCAGGTTGAAGGAAGCATGGACGAAATGTCCGAAGGCGTAAAGGAAATAAACACCTCCGCTCAGAACATTTCCGAAATGGCGCAGACAACCCACGACAGCATAAAGGTCATGGACAGCGTCCTGTCGAAATTCAAAATCTAGCGCTGAGGAAACATTTTTGCTATTGACCCCAATGTAAAATTTCAGATATAATATCTGACATTCGGGCCATTAGCTCAGTCGGTTAGAGCAGGGGACTCATAATCCCTTGGTCCTAGGTTCAAGTCCTAGATGGCCCAAAAAAACAAAAAAGGATACTTTGCAATAAAGTGTCCTTTTTTGTTTTAAAGTAACCAACAAAAATTCTATAGCTTTTTCATTTAAAAACTGCCGTTGTAAATATTGATTTTTTAATGTATTCTATAACGTATGGCTTACGAAGTTACAGCGACACGGCGTCGTCCACAGAATTTTGACAATCTTATTGGTCAGGAATTCGTTGCGGAAACTCTCAAGAATTCAATCCAGTCAAAAAAAATAGCTCACGCATATTTATTTTCAGGTCCGAGAGGATGCGGAAAAACATCAACAGCAAGAATTCTTGCAAAAGCCCTGAACTGCCAGAAAGGACCTACAGCTTTTCCATGCGGAGAATGCGCAGCGTGCAAAGAAATAACAGCAGGATCTTCGCTCGACGTAATTGAAATAGACGGAGCTTCAAATACAAGCGTTAACGATGTCCGCCAAATAAAAGACGAGGTTTTGTTTCCGCCGAATTCATGCAGATACAAAATCTACATAATCGATGAAGTGCACATGCTTTCAACCTCGGCATTCAACGCGCTTTTAAAGACAATTGAAGAACCGCCGCCATACTGCATTTTTATTTTTGCAACTACGGAAATCCAAAAAGTTCCAGCCACAATAAAATCAAGATGCCAGCAGTTCAACTTTAGGCTTGTTCCAATTGAAAAAGTAAAACAGCAGCTTGCAGAAGCCGCCAACGAACTTGGAATAAAGGCAGAAGACGAAGCACTTTACTGGATTGCAAGAGAATCGACAGGCTCAATGAGAGACTCGTATACGCTCTTTGATCAGGTTGCAGCTTTTTCCGGCGGAGAAATCACTTACGAAAAAATCCGCGACAAACTTGGACTTGTTGGAGTTGACCGTCTGAATGAAATTTTCGGTTTCTGTGTAAAAAAAGATTCTGAAAACGCGCTTTTAAAGCTTGATGAATATTTGCAGAACGGAGTAAGCATTGAGCAGCTTATTTCAAACTGCGCGGATTATTTGCGCTCAATTCTTCTTATAAAAAGCGGCGTAAAAAAAGAATCATTGCTTGGACAAAGCGCAGACCGTTTTTCCAAGGAAGTGCTGGATTCATGGAATTCCATGCAGACAGAAAGAGCACTTGGAATTTTCATGCAGCTTTACAGAGATGTTCGCTACTCGCTAAGTCCAAGATACGAATTTGAACTTGCAGTTTCAAGGCTTTGCTGGCTCAAGGATTATGTTTCCGCGGCGGAAGTAAAAAAAGCAATTGACGCTGTAAAACCGATTTTGGCAAACTCAAACTCACAAAGAAAAATTCCAGCTGAAAAAAAAAATGAACCGGTAAATATAAATGCGCCAAGGAATTCGTTTTTATCTGTTCCCGCTCCAATTCCCACATTCAGCGCACTGGAAGAAGACGAAGATTCTTCTTATGATGGCGGAGCTGAACCGCCTGAAAAATTTTCAGCAGAGGCAGAAACCAAGTCTTTAGAGCAAAATCAAGATATTCCGCAGCAAAAAGAATCCGTTGCAAAAAACGTGGACACTTCGGACATAGAAAAAGTAAAAGATGCAATGATTTCCGATTTTTCCATAGATGATGCTTTGCTTGCCAGCAGTTTAATGCAGACAAAAGAATGGAAGCTTGAAGAAAACAAAGCAAACGCGATAAGTGAAAATCAGTTTGAGCAGATGCAGATTCAGCAGCAGGCTTTTAAAATTTCAGAATATCTTTCTAAAATTTACGGACGGACAATAAGCTTTGAAATTCAGTTTGTTCCGAAAAAAGTTGAAGAAAAAAAACAGGAAATTCCAACAGAAGTAAAAATTCTCCGGGATGTCTTTAAAGGAACTATAACCGTAGGAGCATAAAATGAAAAAAACATTCGCTTTGTTTTTATGCGTCGGCTTGTTTTTTAGCTGCGGACAAAAATCTCCTGAAATGACACTTGAAGAAATCGCGGAATACAAAAAAAATTCAGGCTCGCTTCTTCTTGAAAAAACGCTATACAAACCATGGAAAGGCGGCGGTTTTGCAGACGGAACAGAAGGAGGCGAATGGTTTTCTTCAATAAGCGCAGATCCAAAAACTTTCAACCAGTATATTGCAGAACGCGATGCAGAAAGCGCAGGAATTATAAACCAGACTTTGGATTCGCTTGTGGACTATGACAATGCTGAAAAAAAATGGTTTCCAAAAGCGGCATTCTTTGAAGTAGAAACCAACAAGAAAAAAAACACGCTAACCGTCCATTACACTTTGCGTGAAAATCTTTACTGGACTTGGTACGGCTCAGACAAAAAAGTTCCTGTAACTTCTGATGATGTTGTTTTCTGGTACAACGAAATTGCAGGAGACCCGGCATTCCAAAGCTCAGGCTATAGCGGACAGTTTGTTTCTATGCCAGACGGAACTTCCGCGCGCATTGAATGTGTAAAAATAAACAACAGGCAGTTTGACTTTGTCTTTCCGCGGATTATAGCAGATCCGCTTCTTGCCACAAACATGAGTTTCTGTCCGTCTTTTATCTATAAAAAAGCAAAAGAAGAAAAAGGCGCAGAAGGTGTAAAAGACTTATTCAAGGCTTCGTGCAATGTCCGTGAAATTCCTTCAATGGGAAGATGGTACATAGCTGAATATATTCCGGGCCAGAGAATCGTGTACAAAAAAAATCCGTACTACTGGGAAAAAGACTCGCAAGGAAAAACCACAACTTACATAGACACAAAAACAGTTCAAATTGTAGGAAATCCGCGGACTGAATATCTTTTATTCAAGCAGGGAAAAATGGAATCCTATTCGCCAGTTCCGGAAGAAGTTGACGCTGTGATAAACGGACAAAAAGATTCTTACAAAGTCTTCCGCTCGGAAGGTTCAATCGGAACTGCAATGTGGACGTTCAATCAGAATCCAAAAAACAGAGGAAAAAATTTCTACAGCTGGTTTACAAAAAAAGAATTCCGCCAGGCAATGAGTTGCCTTTTAAATCGTGAAAGAATAATTGCACAGACTTACCGCGGACTTGCCGAACCAAAATACAATTTTTTTCCAAGCGTGAATCCGTACTACAACGAAGAAATCACGCTGAAATACAGATTCGACAAGGAAATGTCTTTACGACTTTTGTCAAAAATCGGAATAAACCAAGATTCAAACGGCACAATGCGCGATGCCTTTGGAAACGAAATTTCATTTGACCTTGCAATCCCTTCATCCAGCGCAACCTCAAATGACATGGCGCAAATTGTAGCGGACGAATGTTCAAGTGTAGGAATAACCGTGAATGTGCGTCAGGTTGATTTTCAAAAACTGATTGAGCTTTTGACTTCAACTTATGACTGGCAGTCGGTGTTCATCGGTCTTGGCGCAAATATTTTTCCAACGCAAGGAAGCAATGTCTGGCCTTCAAGCGGAAATTTGCATCTTTGGTATCCAGAGCAAAAAACTCCGGCAACTGAATGGGAAGCTAGAATCGACCATCTTTACAACGAAGGCTCTTTTACAAACGATTTCAATCAGGCAAAAAAAATTTGGGACGAATATCAGTCCATTATTCTTGAGCAATGCCCGATAATTTATCTTGTAAGCATGAAAACTTTTTTTGCGCTTCAAGGCAAATGGGATATTTCAAATTTTTTTTATGACAACATGAACGGAGCAATGACGGAACGGATTTTCTTGTCGCAGATTCAGTAAGGGAAAAAATATGGCAGCATTTTTAAAAAAACTTTGGGAAACAATTTCTTTTCCTTGGAACTACTTAAAAAAGCAAAGTCCCCTCGCATCTTTTATAACTGGAAGAATTGCAACAATGGCGGCTCTTCTTTTTATTTTGGGGCTTGCAATGTTCGCGCTCATGGAACTTGCTCCTGGAGACATAGTTGACCAGATGATGACGCAGCAAATCGCATCTTCCATGAATTCAACTTCGGTTTCATCATCGCAGATTTCAAAGGACAACAGCTTTACAACAGACCAAGGCCAGCAGCTTAGAAAAGAACTGGGACTGGACAAACCGTTTTATTCTCAATATATGGACTGGCTAAAAAGAGTTTTTGTAAATCACGATCTTGGAATCAGTCTGATTTCCAGAACACCGGTAAGCTTTTTGATTTTATCGCGGCTTAAAAATTCAATAGTTTTGAATTTGATTTCGCTTGTTTTTATCACGTCGTTTTCTTTTTTGCTCGGAGTTTATTTTTCTAGCAAAGCCGGAACAAGAACTGACGTGGCGGCAACTTTTTTCGCGCTTTTTTTTCATGCTTTCCCGGGAATTTTGCTTTTGATTCTTTTGCAGCTTTTTGCATCTATAACAGGACTTTTTCCAGTAACAGGCTATCCGAATTTTCCATTCTCTGAAAATCCTATGAAATTTTCATTCAGCTATGTTCATCATATTTTTCTTCCGTTGCTTGCTTCTTTTCTTGGAGGAGTTGGAGGAACTATGAGAATGATCCGCTCAACGATGCTAGACCAGATGGGACTTCCTTACATAATGGCTCTTCGTTCACGCGGAATTTGCGAGCGCAGAATTTACTTGAACCATGCTTTTAAAAACACGCTCAATCCGTATATAACAGGCAGCGCAAATCTTCTTGCAAGCCTTTTCAGCGGAAGCTTGATCTTGGAAATAATTTTTTCGTATCCGGGAATAGGCCGGCTGATGTACGAAGCTGTAACCCAGCAGGATGTAAATCTTGTTCTGGCAAACAGCATGTTTGTTTCCGCGCTGGTTCTTGCCGGAATGATTATTTCAGACATCACACTTGCAATTGTAGATCCTAGAATCAGATATAAATAATTTTTTGGAGTGCTTTATGAAAAAACTTTTAGTTACCATTGCAGCAAGCGCACTGCTTGCTTTTGTTCAGATTTCCTGCTCAACGAACAAGATTCCCACGGAAATTCCAAAGCCGTCGGTTTCATTCAATTCAATTTCATTTGTTTCGCTCGATTTGGAAGGAATAACTTTAAAGTGCGACTATGCAATCAAAAACCCTTACCCGGTTTCACTTTCACTTGCAAAACTTGCGGCGGACATAACTTGCAACGGTGAAGCTTTTACAACTTTGACCGCAGACGAAGGAATTTCACTTTCAGCAAAATCCACAAAAGAAAATTCGTTCAACTTTAAAATTCCTTACGATTCAATTTTGAACTTTGCAAAAACTTTCAAGTCTGAAAAAACACTTCCATTCAAGATAGCGGGAAATGCGACAATCGACAACATTCCGCTGATTTCTTCAATAACATTGCCGTTTTCAAAAGACTTTGACGTTCCTGTATTCAAGCCAAGCTTTTCATTTTCAAGTCCAAAAGTTGTTCTTCCGACTGCAAAAGAAATTATTTCATCTTTTACAAAAAGCGGAATTTCGGCGGTAAAAGCAGCAAGCGCGGCAACTTCACTGGCTTCAGGAAAACCGATCGCAGAAAATTTGCTCGACAACGTGAACATGGACGTAAAAATAAATTTCAACTTGAATGTAAAAAATGAAGGCGGCGCAGACTGGAAGTACATTTTAAATTCATGCAAAATCAGTTCAGGCGGAAAAGAACTTACAGAGCTTGACGTTGCCCAAAACGAAATAAATTCCGCAGATGGAACAATCCCGCTCACAGCCACAATCAACACAATTACAGCCGGAAAATTTATTACTCAGATTATAAACAAGTCCGGAACAAATCCGACATTCGCGCTTAAAAGCGGCATTTCATTTCCGCAGTTAAAATCAGTAACTTTGCCTTTGTCTTGCTCAAAAGAAATTCCGCTAAGCAAATTTGCCATTGGAAAATAAAACAAAATGAAGCAGCTTTTTAAATATATTACAGGACGACCAGTTGCGCTTGCCTCTTTAATCGTGATTGCCATGATTTACATTGTCATGATTTTTGCTGAATTTTTTGCTCCGTATTCAGCAACTGCATCTTTTTCGGAAGATACTTTTCATCCTGCAAATATTGAGCTGACTTCCAAAGGTTTAAAAGTCCGTGAATTCAGAGTTCTGGAAAGCACAACTTGGCATTACGCAAAGGTAAAGGATTTGCGGCACAACCTAAAATTTTTTGTGCATGGACATAAATACAAAGTCCTTGGAATTATTCCGTGCGACCTTCATCTTTTTGGAACAGAGCCTGATTCAAATGGAAACCAATATCCGGTATTCTTAATCGGAGCAGACAATTTAGGACGAGACCTTTTTTCAAGAATCGTATACGGAAGCAGAATTTCACTTACGATTGGATTTATTGCAAGCGCAGTTTCATTAGTTCTTGCAATAATTTTCGGCGGACTCGCAGGATTTTACGGCGGCTCAACTGACTGGTTCATAATGCGGTTCAGCGAATTTTTTATGCTCATTCCTAGCCTTTACCTGATTCTTTTTTTACGCTCACTTTTAAACACAAACATGGATTCTGGAACTTCCTACATGGTCATCACTGTAATTCTTTCTCTTGTAGGTTGGCCGGGAAGCGCGCGGACTTTACGCGGAATGATCCATTCAATTAAACGCGAAGAATTTATTCAGAACGCAGTCCTTGAAGGAACTCCATCGCTTGTAATAATTTTCAAATATATAATTCCGCAGATTGCAAGCCTTCTTATTGTAAGCACAACGCTTTCGATTCCGGGCTTTATTATGAGCGAAACAACACTTTCGTATCTTGGGCTTGGAATAAATGATCCTGCGGTAAGCTGGGGCTCGCTTATAAACCGCGACATTTCCACGTTGAACAATCTCAAAAATTTCCCGTGGCTCTTAACTCCTGTTTGGATATTGCTTGCCGTAACGCTTGCATTCAACTTTTTGGGCGACAGTTTGCGCGATTTTTATGATCCGTTTCATTCAGTCTTTCCAACTTGGAAAAAAAGGCGGCTTGAAAAGAAAATCAAGACGCATCCTGCTCAATGCGAATTTTCAATGGCGGAACTTCAGCGTTCATTTTTAACCGTGCAAAATCTTTTTGTAACTTTTGATATTACAACAGGAAACAAAAATATTCAGATTCAGGCTGTACGCGGCGTAACTTTTTCAATGAAGCGCGGAGAAATTCTTGGAATTGTCGGAGAAAGCGGCTCAGGAAAATCAGTTTCCACAACGGCGATTTCAGGACTTTTGCCGGGAAACGCTTTTGTTGAAGGCAAAATTTTCTTTAAAGGCATCGAACTTACTTCACTTTCGCAAGATCAGTTCAGGGAATTGCGCGGAAGAAAAATCGGCTGCATCTTTCAAGAACCCGGACGCTCGTTTGATCCGCTCCAAAGCATAGGAAATGTTTTTGCGGAAACTTTAAAAAATTCAGAGCCAGAACTTTCAAAAGAAGAATGCAAAAAACGCGCTGTGGAGCTTTTAAATGAAGTCGGACTTCCAGACGCAGAAAAACGCCTAAAGAATTTTCCGCACCAGTTTTCAGGAGGACAGCTTCAAAGAATCAGCATTGCGCTTTCTTTGGCTCAAGGCTGCGACCTTCTTATTGCGGACGAGCCTACAACTGCGCTCGATGTTACAATTCAGGCGCAAATTGTGGAACTTTTGGCAGACTTAAGAAACAAGCGCGGACTTTCAATAATTTTTATAAGCCACAACATTGACCTTGTAGCTTTACTTTGCGACAATATAATCGTAATGTACGGCGGGCTAATCATGGAAAAAGGAACTTCCGCCCAAATCATAAAAAATCCGCGGCATCCATACACAAAGGCGCTTTTAGCTTCCACGCCAAAATTCGGAAGCCACTACACAGAACAAGAACTTTCTTCTATTCCAGGAAGAGTTACAGATCCGGCTTCACCTGTACCCGGATGTCCGTTTGCTCCAAGATGCGGCTTTAAAAAAGATGAATGCGAAAAAGAAAACTTCAGATGCTACAAAATGATATAAAAAGGACTGGTTTTATATGAAAAAAGATATAATATTATATACTGAAAACTTGCAGAAACACTTTGGGCTTGACGCAGGATTCTTTGCAAAAAAAAACAAGCAAGTCTATGCGGTAAACGGAGTTTCATTTGAAATCGAGCGCGGAAAAACCTACGGACTTGTAGGCGAAAGCGGCTGTGGAAAAACAACAACAGCCCGGCTTTTAGTAAGAATGTACAATGCCGATTCTGGAAAAATATATTTCAATCCGCAGGAAAAAACAGAACCTATTGAAGTCGCAAATCTGGACAAAAAAGCTCTTTCCGCATATAGGGAAAAAGTAAAATACATTTTTCAAGACCCTTCACGCTCAATGAATCCACGCATGACAATTGCAAGCATTTTATCATCGCCTTTAAAATATTCATCGCATTGGCAGGGAAAAGAGCAGGCACGTGAAAAAGCCACCGAGTTGCTTGAAGAAATCGGGCTAGACAAAGCGGATTTGGACAGACGACCGCAGGAATTTTCAGGCGGACAAAGGCAGCGCATTTCAATTGCACGCGGGCTGATTCTTGAGCCGGAACTTCTGATTTGCGATGAAGTTGTAAGCGCACTGGATGTTTCTGTTCAGGCGCAAATTCTGAATCTTTTGCAGGATTTAAGGAAAAAACGCGGACTTTCATTTTTGTTTATTGCCCACGATTTAAAAGTTTCCTGCTATTTTTGCGACACAATCGGTGTAATGTACCGCGGAATGATTGTAGAAGAAGCCGAGGCAAAAGACCTTTACAAGGAAGCCTTGCATCCGTACACGCAGACACTTTTTGCCGGAGCAGGCGGAAAATTTCAAGTTGAAAAAACAGGCGAAATGAAAACATTGCTGGAAAACCTTTCTGGCTGCCCGTTTGCCCACAGATGCCCAAGAGCGCAAGAAAAATGCCGTTTTGAAATTCCGCCTTTAAAGCTGCTTTCAGAAAACCATAAAGTGCGCTGTTTTTTTATAGAATAGGCTCTAAAAACGCCTTAATACTATAAAAGTATGATAATTCAACTGATTATGCGGAATTTTTGGAATTATTTTCGTTTTTGTACCCTTATTTTTAAAGATTTTCCCTTAATTCCGCAGTTAAAAAAATCAAAAAAAATCTGCCCCCAAGAATCACGCATAAACCGCCTGTTTATAGAATTCTTAAATTTATACAAAAAGCTCTTTTTATTGACTGAAAACACTACTGCTAGTATACTAAAGGCAGTTGTAACACCATATATAGACAAGGGTGCTAAAAAAAAAAGAGGGAAAAGCATGAAAATTATCAAAAGAAGTGGTGCGGAAGTTATTTACGACCGCAATAAAATTTCAACGGCAATAAGAAAGGCAAACGTGCAGGTAAGAGAATCACATCGCCTTAAAGAAAGCCAGATTGAATCCATTGTTGATGATATTGAAATCGAATGCCATAATTCAGGACATGCGCTTAATGTTGAAGATATTCAAGACCTCGTTGAAAACGGAATTATGCAAAATGGTGCTTACGAAGTTGCCAAGCTTTACATAACCTACCGCTACCGCCATCAGCTTTTGCGCAAAGAAAATACAACCGACCAGCAAATAATGAGCCTCCTTGAAGAAAACAACGAAGAAGTCAAGCAGGAAAATTCAAATAAAAATCCGACTGTAGTTTCTGTCCAGCGCGACTATATGGCTGGAGAAGTCAGCAAGGACATTACACGCCGTTTTCTTTTGGATCCGGATATTTGCAAAGCCCATGACGAAGGAATCATACATTTTCATGATGCGGACTATTTTGCACAGCACATGCACAACTGCGACCTTGTAAACCTTGAGGATATGTTACAAAACGGAACTGTAATCAGCGGAACAAAAATCGACCGTCCGCATTCTTTTTCAACAGCCTGCAATATAGCCACACAGATTATAGCGCAAGTCGCCAGCTGTCAGTACGGCGGACAAAGCATTACGCTCACTCATCTTGCTCCGTTTGTAGACGTAAGCCGCAAAAAAATCATGGCGGAAACAACAGAACTCATAAAAGCCACAGGACTTCAGGTTTCTTCAGAGCAGTTTGATTATATGGTTGAACAGCGTGTAAAGGACGAAATCAAGCGCGGAGTCCAGACAATTCAGTATCAAGTTATAACCCTTATGACAACAAACGGCCAGGCTCCTTTTGTAACGGTTTTCATGTACTTGAACGAAGCGAAAAACGAGCAGGAAAAAGCCGACCTTGCGCTTATTATAGAAGAAGTTCTCAAGCAGCGTTATCAGGGAGTAAAAAACGAAAAAGGCGCCTGGATTACTCCTGCGTTCCCAAAACTTATTTATGTTCTTGAAAATGACAACGTGGAACAAGGCTCGCCATACTATTATCTTTCTGAACTTGCCGCAAAATGCACCGCGCGCAGAATGGTTCCAGACTACATAAGCGAAAAGAAAATGCTGGAGCTAAAAATCGACGCAAAAGGAAACGGAAACTGCTATCCTTGCATGGGCTGCCGTTCATTTTTAACGCCTTACCTGGACTTGACTGGAAAGCCAAAATACTACGGAAGATTCAATCAGGGAGTTGTAACGCTGAACCTTGTTGATGTAGCCTGCTCTTCTGGCGGAGATATGATGAAATTCAATCAGCTTCTTCAGGAACGCCTTGAACTTTGCCACAGAGCGCTTAGAATTCGCCACGAACGCCTTCTTGGAACAAAATCTGATGCCGCACCAATTCTATGGCAAAACGGAGCTTTGGCAAGATTAAAGAAAGGCGAAGTTATCGACAAACTTTTGTACAACGGATATTCAACAATTTCCCTTGGATATGCTGGACTTTGTGAATGCGTTCGCTACATGACTGGAAAATCCCACACAGATCCAGATGCAAAGCCTTTTGCGCTCAATGTAATGAAAGCCTTAAACGAAGCCTGCAAAAAATGGAAGGAAGCCGAGCATATCGACTATTCCGTCTATGGAACTCCACTTGAAAGCACAACTTACAAATTTGCAAAGTGCCTCAAAAAAAGATTCGGAATAATTGAAGGCGTTACAGACAAAAACTACATCACAAACAGCTACCACGTAAATGTAACAGAAAGAATCGACGCATTTACAAAGCTTTCGTTTGAATCTGAATTCCAAAGACTTTCGCCGGGCGGAGCTGTAAGCTATGTTGAAGTTCCGAACATGGAAAACAACATTCCGGCTGTAATGGCTCTCTTAAAGCACATTTATAACAACATAATGTATGCCGAGCTGAACACAAAAAGCGACTTCTGCCAGAAATGCGGCTACACAGGCGAAATTCAAATTGCAACAGACGGCGATGGAAAATTAATCTGGGAATGTCCAAACTGCAAAAATCACGATCAGGCCACAATGAACGTTGCAAGAAGAACCTGCGGTTACATCGGAACACAATACTGGAATCAGGGACGCACACAGGAAATAAAAGAGCGTGTGCTGCATTTGTAAATGTACTACGGAGAAATTAAAAAATTCGACATTTCAAACGGAGAAGGTGTTAGAGTTTCCATCTTTGTTTCAGGATGCAGAGTTCATTGTCCGGGCTGCTTTAACAAATGCACTTGGGATTTTCAGTACGGAAAACTTTTTACAGAAGAAACAGAAAACGAAATAACCGAAGCTCTTTCAAAGGAATTTATTTCGGGACTTACAGTTCTTGGAGGAGAGCCTTTCGAACCTGAAAACCAGGAAGTTCTTGCGCCGTTTTTATCAAAAGTAAAAAAAATGTTTCCCAAGAAAACAATCTGGTGCTACACAGGCTATGTTTACGACAAGGACATTCTTCCTTCCGACGGAAAAAAACACTGCGCCTTTACAGAGCAATTTTTAAGCTGCATTGACGTTCTTGTAGACGGACCTTTTGTAGAAGAGCTTAAGGACATTTCACTGCAATTCCGCGGCTCAAGAAATCAGCGGATTCTTCATTTAAAATAAATTCAGCTACAAGCTCATAACGGACTGAATCCATTCGCCTCTGCTTTTTACGCCGAATTTTTCATATATGTGCTGAATGTGAGTTGCAACCGTGCTGGTGGCAATAAAAAGCTCCTTTGCAATCTGCTTGTTAGTCTGATTCTTTAGCAAAAGCTCGGCAATTTCAATTTCCCTTGACGACAAGCCGAATTTTTTATAGGCACAAATTCTGTTTTCTTTTGAATCAGCGGCAGAAGCAAACGGCAAGTCTGAATTCAATTTGCTGCCATAAAAAGATTCCGCCGTCTTGTTTATAAAATCCGTGATTGTCCTTGCAAAATCTTTTTTCACATTTACTTTTAATGACAAAATCGAATAGACTTTTAAAAGCAGTTCCGTTTGCGAAAAAGGCTTGAAAATATAATCCACCGCTCCTTCCTTGATTGAAACTCTCCGAAGTTTGGAATCCTGTACGCCCGTTAAAAACAAAAATGGAATTGTTTTTAGCTTTTCGTCCCTGCGGCAAATTTCAAAAAAAGCCTTTCCATCCATAACCGGCATAACCATATCCGAAATTATCAAATCGGGAATTTCTTCCTTTATTTTTTCAAGAGCATCCTTTCCATTGCAAGCGGCAAAAAACGTGCAGTAAGGCTTGAACATATTTTGAATATTTTCCAAAAGTGAAAGATTGTCTTCCACGCAAAGAATTTTTACGCCTTGCATTATCTGCAAAAAGTCATAATTTTGAAGCGCGGAAACATTCAGTTCAGGCTCATTTTCATAGAAAAGGCCGCCCTTTTTGAAGTCTGTTAATAACTTCTAGGACAGCCCCGACAAAACAATTCAAACCTGATAATGACAGAAAAAATTGAACTGGATAATAATTCTTAAACGGCTGTTTTTACCAAAATTCAACGCTTAACTGAAGGAATACTTCCTAAGAGGCTAAGTGAGTATTCCTAAAGCCCTAAGTGAGTATTCCTAAGGCCTGAAGTAAGTATTCCTAAGAGCCTTAGAGAGTATTACTCAGGGTCTTAGGAAGTATCGCTACGGCTCTTAGGAAGTATTCCTTCAGTTTTGAATTATTCAACAGAAAACCAGTCTTCCATACGTAAAAAAGAGCGTTCTGCGGCTTCAGCAAAATCTGTTGTATTGTGTGTTACAAGAACCATTCCGTTTGCAATTGCGGTTGCGGCAATCTGTGTGTCGCAGTATGGAAGAGATCTTCCTTCTTTTGAGCATTTTCCTGAAAGCTGACCGCATATTCCTGCTGCAAAATCGTCGTAGGGAATTATCTCAAATTCTTCTTTGTATTCAACAAGACATTCTTCAATATAAGTTTTGCGTTTTCCGTCGGGCATTCTTTCAAGTCCATAGATAAGTTCCTGCCAGGTAATGGCGGAAATTGCGCAGAAATTTTTTCTTGCCTCATATAAAGCAATCACGTTTTGGTTCGGACGTTCCTTTGAGAACTCGGATATGATATTTGTATCAAGAAGATATATTTTTTTCATTTTTCCTCCGTAAGTGATTCTTATTATATTTGTGTGTGAACAAATCTTCAGTACTTAATTATTCCTCGAAAATTACTCTGTTCGGGTCAGCATAAACTTTTGGTCCGAGAGGAATTCCTTCATCGCTTAGAACATCCGCATACTTTTCCTTCAGTTTGTTAATCCGGGCAATTAAAGACGGTTTTTCATCTTTGTGTTTATATTCCTCGTAGCTGATAATCACCGCAACCGGCTTGTCGTACCTTGTAAGCTCAACAGGTTCACCGCTTTCCGCAATCTTTACGAAATTTGAAAGATTGTTCCGCGCGTCATAAATTGAAGTTCTACACATAGTTTCCTCCTGCGATATAATGAAATGTCATCTTTGCTCTTGACCCGAAAATCTAAAGTAATATTTTGCCAAATGAGTTTTTTAGAAACACAACGGAGCAGTTCTGGCAATGACAGTTTGTAAGTAAAACAATAACATTGCTCTGCTTTATAGTCAACATTAAAAATTATAGCCAACATTTTTTTGAGGTGAGATATTTGAAAACATATTAATTGCAATTTTATATATTTTTGTATTACATTTGTAGTACAAAAATATTCTGGAGATTGTTATATGGCAATGACAGTTCTTCAAACCAGAGTTGACTCAGAAACAAAACTTGCAGCTGAAAATTTTTTTAGTTCATTGGGACTTGATATTACAACTGCAATCCGTTTATTTTTACGTTGTTGAAGTTGCTTTCCATTGATTTTAAAAAGTCCGTATTTTATTCTGACTCTATGAAAAAATTCATTTTGCTGTTACTTTTATTTTTATCATTGAGTTCCTGCACTATAGCCCGCAGTAAAAATAAAGCTAAAGTTTCATCTGGTGATTTAGAAGCATCAACAACTGCTGAAAAATATTATGTTTCCAACAGCTATCATTTTATGTTGAATTGTCCTGATTTTATAGGCAAAGCCATGAATTATGCCTGGCAGGAATATTCCGGGGTTACCGTTCCTGCACTAGTTTATCCATCAAATTATTGTTTAAAAAAAGACAAGTATTCTTCTCCGTATTTGGAATTCGCCAATATTTCTGCAAAAAAAAATCACGCAGGCGGAAATATTTTTTTTCAGCACAGGAAATCCTGATTATACAAGTCTGCTTGTCAAGCTCGATTTGATTCCTGGCGGTTGTTCTGAGGTCAGTCTGACAGACTCATTTTTAGGAGAGAATGAATACCGGTTGGATAAAATTGATTTTTACTTTCAGGATGAAACCATGCTCTCATTTTCTGCGGCTGATTTTTTTCATTTTCATTATCCGTAGCTTGCGGCTTTTGACTTGTCCGGTTCAGGAACCTTTTTTCTAAAAGGAAATGAGGGATATTTTTACTTGATAATAAAAAAACCGCAAATCAGACGATGAAAACGCAGGATTTTTCAGACTGGGCATTACAAAAGAAAATGGCGAAGAAACAATTGTTTAAAAAGGTGTTTCCTACAACAGTGAGGACAATACTTATTCATATAGACTATGGGATGACATGGCAATTGAAGATTTTTGCTTTGCAAAAAAAGTTAATGTTGAATTCCGCTCTACAGATGGCAAAATAATATCAGAGGAAATTACAGATTCAGAACAGCTGGAAAAAACAAGCTTATGGGTAGCCGCGTTCTGTTATTTTGGTTATAGATAAGGGAGAAGAGCTTGTACAAAAACAAAAGACAAGAAGTTAAAAAAAACAGTTTTTTGTTTTTGTACATTTTCTCCTTGACAATCCCCGATTTTCGCATAGAATACAAATCATAGGCACAAGCAAAACAGAAAATACTTGTTCTAAAATCAGTTTGGTTGTCATGTCTTGATGCAAGTTAAGCGTAGCAAACAGATTCTTCTTAGTTCTCTTATTTCCAGTTTTCTTAAATCCTAATTATTCAAACATTTTTATTTTCTCATGCAGACAGGATTATTGTGCCCAAATTCTTTTTTAGGAGCATTTTATGAACAGACAGGACATCGGCTTTGTCCAGAGCAGCATCAACTATCAGTTTAAAAATTTGCAGCTGCTTGAGCAGGCATTCACGCGCAAGTCTTATTCGGAGGAGCATCCGGAAGTTCAGAACAACGAGGTTCTTGAATTCTACGGAGACGAAATTCTTGATTTTTTTGTTACGAAGATGATGTACAAAAGATTTTCAAGAATTCTCAACAATGAGCTTGTATCGGAAAAAAACGAGGGCGAGCTTACAAAACTGAAATCGATTCTAGTGAGTAAGGAAAGTCTTGCGCGCTGCATGTACAATATCGGGTTTTCAAAGTTTCTATATCTTGGAAAAAGCGATGAAAAAAATGAAGTGTACAAAAGCAAGTCCGTAAACGAAGATTTGTTCGAGGCGATAATCGGGGCGGTTGCCGCTGACTGCGACTGGAACTATGAAAAACTTGAAAAAGTCTGCCGGACAATGCTGGATATGGAAACAACGAACGGCTACCTTGCTTTGCTTGTCAAGGAAAAATCTCACCGGCTTGGATTCGGAGAGCCTTGCTATCGTCCTTTCGCATGGCAGACAGACAATCCTGAAGACTGGCAATCGGACAATCTTTTCAATATGGGAATCGGATTTGGCGGCTTTGGAAGCACATCAAAAAATCCTAAAACAGGGAAGCATGAATACGGAATCCAAGTTGGAGAAAATAAATTCACAGGAATTGGCGACGGAATTGCCCAGGCAAAACTTAACGCGGAACAGAAAGCCTACCATTTTCTCTGCCAAGAGGAAATAAAACGGAAGTTCCAGAATCTTGACTACACAAATCCGGCAAGCACGCTTCACGAGCTATTCCAGAAAAAAGTGATTATGGAAGTGCGCTACGAATTCAACGAATACCACGACAAGAACGGAAATCCAATCTGGAACTGCAAGGCGATTCTTGAAGGCTACGGAACATTTAAAGCCGACAACGCGTCAAAAAAGCAGGTAAAACAAGATGCTTCGTTGAAACTCCTGAAATTCATAGCCGAAACAAAAATCGAGCAGACCGAAAAATGGGAAATCCCGACATTCTATCACGGAATGGCGAGAATCTGACACGATGAGGGGAAAATATAATGAACAAAAACTATATCCTGATGGCTGTGAATAAAGCCGGAAAAAATGTATATATCGATGAAGTTCCGAACGGAAAACAGTGCGGCTGTTTCTGTAAGGAATGTGGCGGCGAGCTTGTCGCAAAGAACAACGGCAAAATAAAAGTCCATCACTTTGCGCACGCAACCGGAAACGACAGCATACAATGCTCTCAGACTGCGCTTCATATTCTTGCAAAAGAAATTATCGCAGAAGAAAGGTGTGTGCCTTCAATAAACAAGAACGGACAGCTTGAATTCATCCATGCGGATGAAATTTTACTTGAATCAAATTTAGGGGAAATAATTCCTGATATTCTTGCTGTTTGTGGTGAAGACAAAATTGCTATTGAAATTTTTGTTACTCATGCGGTTGATAATGTAAAATTCGGTAAGATTTTGAATAAGAAACTCACAACATTTGAAATCGATTTGTCAAAAATAAAATATGAAAACAAAGATGACATAAAAAATGCAATTTACGACACGAAGAATATTCGGGTGATTTATGATGATAAAATTGCCAAAATGACTTTGGAATACAAAAAAGAGCTGATAAAAGCAAAAGGAATTCGAAAGTTTATAAAAAGCGGAATTGTACAACAATGCCCGATGAAGTGCGGCGTTATCGGAAACAGAATTGCAAAAATGTTCGACGTAAGATTTTCCAAATGTCAGAATTGTTTTTTCAGTTATATTTCAGAAGATAAAGAGTCTCTTTTATGCATGGGAAATATAAGCCAAGGAGAATCCATTCCAGATTGGTTTGTAAAAGCAAATGTCAATGAGAACCGAATTATGACTAACGAAGAGATTCTGTTAAGACTTAATGAATTCAAAAAAATGTGATATGATGTTCAAGGGGATTAAAAATGAAAAAAACAATATTTATATGTTCAATTTTTTTGCTGGGCGCGATGTCGTTTATTGGCTGTGTCTCAACAACTAGTGTTGCTAAGTTTTACACAGAATTGCAACCAATAGAATCTGTTCCTGAAGAGTGTAGACTTGCTGAAAATGAAACACCTAAAGTTTTTTGTTCAGATGATATTCAGTCGGATTTGTATTTTATGCGTTCAAACTATTTTCAGGTTATAGGATATTCTGCTTGGAATGGTCCTGATGAAAATGGAGCAGGGGGAGAAGATTGCTTACAGAATGAAATCACTTATTTTTGCAAACAAAAAGGCGCAAGAGTTGCAATTTATAGTAAAAAATATACAGATACAAGAAATGGAATTTATTCTGTACCATTAATAAATAATCATTATTATACTGATTCTAATGGATATATGCATTCTTATAACACAACATCATATATTGCAAATTCATATTCTGTTAATCGTTATAATTATGATGTTTATTTCTTTGTTCCTTATAATCAGTCTTATATAAAAGTTCCTAAAATAGGAATTGAATTTAGAGATCTTGATTCGGCAGATAGAATAAAGCTTCAAAGAAATACAGGTATATGTGTGGATGTTGTATATGAAAACTCTCCGGCTTTTTTCGCTAATCTTTCAAGAGGCGATGTGATTATTGAAATCAACGGCGAAAATATTCTTAATGTTGATACTTATAGTTCTGTTACTTCAAAATTGTCTGCAGATGATTCTGTGGAAATAAAATATATCCGTAACGGAAAAGAGGAAAAGGCTGAATTCAAGATTTTTTAGTTTCAAGGAGTTTTTTACTATGAAAAAACTGATTTCACTTTTTACTTTGCTGTTTATTTGTTTTATATTATTTTCTTGTGCAAGTGGAACGGCTTTTGTTACTGGCAAAAAGAGGCCTTATGTAAATCCTGACAGGATTTCTATATATACAGAGCCTCCAGAAGATTATGAAGTCATTGGAATTGTTTCTGCTTCTAGTGATTCAGGTTTTACAGATCAGGGCAGTTTAAACTATGCGATTGCGGAACTGAAAAAACAGGCTGGAAAAATTGGAGCCAATGGAATTATTCTGGAAAGCATTTCTAAATCAAATTCAGGAGGCTCATTTGTCGGCAATGTCTTTGTTGCTGATTCTGCACAGAATGTTACTGGAAAAGCAATTTATATTCTAAAATAAACTGTTTAGTGTTATTTTGCCAATTCACTGTGCTGGTGGTATAATATTCGCACTTTATTAGAAGGAGTAAATATGAAATTATCAAGAAAATCAAAGGTCGTATTGGTTTTGCTTATGGTTGCGGCCTCTGCTTGTTTTGCTCAGAAATGGAAAGGTCTTGTAAAAGGAATTGAAAGAAGAGTGGGCGGAAAGAACAATTCACAGCAGACAACTGAATCAACTGGAAAAGAAGATATGCCTAACTTGCCTGGTTTTAATACTAATGTTGACACTGGTCCACGCAATATAAAGAACTATAAATCAAAAAGACCAGCCAAAATCCCAAATGAGCCTTATCTTCAGGAAATGGCGAAAAAGAATGATAATGCAGAAAAGGCTCTAAAGAAAGAAGATTTTAAAAGAGCGTATGAGCTTTTTAATACACCTATTAAAGCTAAAGCCACAGAAAAAATATATGATGATTATGATAGCTACATGGCAATGATGGACTGGGAAAGAGATCTTTCAAGTTGGATTCATTCCTTTTATGAAGATCCAAATTATCAGGGAGAAAAATAATCTCATTTGGCTTTTTCATAAAAATCTAAAAATAAATGCCGTGCTGGAAAATGCGTTTAAATGCAAAATCCGGCACGTTTTTTTTCTGTAAAAACTTTCACGGAAATAATATTCTATTCCAGCAGTCTTCCTGCCTTGTAGGATTCTTCAAGATAACTTGGGTTTTGATAGTAAAGGTCTGTGTTGAAGTTTGAAATTTGGTCGCTTATAAACGAATTGAACAGCTTGATTAAAGTTTCTTCTTCTGTTCCTGGAGCGGCAAGGTCTTCTATCATTATGCAGTAAAGTTTTCCTATGTCCTGAAATCCGGGCAACGTGTACTTGCAGTTTTTTACAGTTTCAAAGTCGCCATCTGGAATTTTGTAATCCCTGATTATTTCATCGCTTACTTGCTCAAACGAGAGGCAGTGATTTACAGGTGCGGCATAGAGCTGCTTGTGAACACCTTTTTTTCCAAGCGCATTGACAACAGTTCCGCGGCGGTTCTTTGTTTTTCTGGCAATAAATTCAATCAGTGCACAAACATAAAAAAAATCATTCCTCTGTTCTTCGGTCATATACAATCTCGCTTTTTTTGAAATTAAGGCAGTTTAATGCCGACAATGTATGGAAGCTTATTTGGTGCGTAGGATGCTTGAATTCTGCAAGCACCCAAAACTGTTTTTTTGTAATTGTGCCTTTTATAAAATCGTTAACGTAATTCCAAACTGTGTCGTTTGCCATCGGTCCTTCTACAATATCGTAATTGTGAGTTTTTCCGCTTCGGCAATGGGCAATGAATTCAAGCCATTCATCATTCATTTCATCGAATTTTAAAATTGAAAGAGATTCATCGGCAGTATAATCAAAAAAATTTATTACAGGCTTTTCATTGTTTCTGTTTGCCCAGCGAACGGCTTGCTTCCAGTTGTTTGTGCAATAAAATCCCCATGAAAAATCTTTTGTGTATAAACTTTTTCGGATTTCTGGAAACTGCACAATTTCTTTGCCTGCATGATATAATATGCTTTTATTCATTGCTAGATATTTTTCCTCGTTTTACTTTTTGGGTTGTGGTCATTTCGAGCGGCTGTTCTAGCATTGTGATTTTTGAGATGCGGGCGTAAGGCTGAAGCTCCTTGTTTACTTTTGAGATTATTTTTTCAATTTCTGATTTTACTGATTCGTCTAGCGGAGAAGCTTCTCTGTTTATATTCAGTCTTGCAAAAAGGTCGTCGCTGGCATAGACAAGGGCTTCGATTTGCTCGCTTTTTGTTGCTTTATCTGCAATGTAGCCGCGCACTGTGATTTGTGCTATGTCTGTAAAAAGCTGGAATGCGTTTTCAATTTCTTCCGGATAAACGTTTTTGCCGCCTTCTGTAACAATCATGTTTTTTACGCGTCCTGCAAGAATAAGGTAGCCTTCGCTGTCTAGATTTCCAAGATCGCCGGTTTTAAAGAATCCGTCTGGAGTAAAAACTTTTGCGGTTTCTTCTTCCATGTTGTAGTAGCCTTTAAAAACCATCGGACCTTTTACCGCTACTTCTCCGATTCCATCCGCAGAAGGCTCAAGAATTTTCATTTCCATGTACGGAAAGAAATACTGACCGACACTTTCAATTTTAAAGCGGCTTATCGGGTTCAATGCGATAATCGGGCTTGTTTCTGTAAGTCCGTAACCTTGCACAAAGTCGATACCCATTTCGTTGTAGATTTTGAACACGCTTGAAGCAAGAGGTCCGCCGCCACAGATTGCAATTCTTAGCGACTGAATATTTGCTTGTTTTAGCACGCTTTTAAAAAGTGTCTTGCCGGGATTTACTTTGAAAACTTTTTTTATTATGTAGGAAATCCACATCATGGCATGGATTGCGCCGTTTACAAGCGGGCCTTTCGCCTTGATTCCTTTCATTATTCCTGCGAGCAGCTTATTGAACAAAAGCGGAACACCAAGCAGCATTGTGATTTGTCCTTCGCGAAGTTCTTTCATTAGCCGGGAAACAGCCATGCTTTTTCCGAATACGATTTCAGCTCCTACGGAAAGACTTTCTATGAAAACCGCCTGCATTGTGTAAGCGTGATGAATCGGAAGGAGCGCGTAAAAAACATCAGTTGAAAAAATGTCCATGCGGGTCTGCGCGATATATGCATCGCTTACAAGATTTTTGTGGGTGAGCATTACGCCTTTTGGATTTCCTGTTGTTCCGCTTGTAAAAAGAATTGCCGCAAGATCATCTTCTTTTGCGCTTCGGAAATCATGTTCAATTGAATTGGGCTTTAAGCTGTAAACGTATTTTTCTGGAAACTTAGGGCTGAGCGAATAAACTTTGTATTCAGCATTTTGTGCGTCAAAGGTTGGAAACTTTTCTTCATCAACAAAAAAGAATTTTGGCTTGGCTGTGTTCAAAAGATTTTTGATTTCCTCTTCATGGAGAGCGTAATCTATAGGACAGATTGTAGCTCCGGCGGCAAGAGATGCGAGGAATACAAGTCCCCATTGTGGAGAGTTTTTTCCGCTTACTGCGATTCTGTCTCCTTTTTGAATTCCTTTTTCTGTAAGCCAGGAAGCAAGTTCCTTGACTTTTTGTTCTACCTGTGAATATGAAAGAGTGTTTTTTGAGCCGCCTTCGCCTTCAAAATCTGTAAAGCAAGGTCTTTCTGGAAATCGCTTTGTTGTTATAAAAAACATTTCGGGAACTGTTGGCCATTCTCCTGAAAAGTCGCTGTCTTTGTATTTGCTTAAAAAATCCCAAGGTGTCTTTGTGGTTGTCTGCATAGTCTATTCTCCAGAAAATAAGAGTAATTTATAATGATATATTCTAGCACGAAATATGGTTTATTTAAAACAAAAAACGGCCGCAACCGTTTATTGGTCGCAGCCGCATTTCTAGCTTTAAAGTTTGGAATTGCTATTAGTACATTCCGCCCATTCCATCCATGCCCGCCTGTGGAGCAACTGGTGCTGGAGGTTCAGGAATATCTGTGATAGCGCATTCTGTTGTGAGCAGCATTCCAGCTACAGAAGCAGCATTCTGGAGAGCGCATCTTGTAACTTTTGCCGGGTCGATGATTCCAGCTTCCATCATGTTTACCCATTCGCCTGTAGCGGCATTGTAGCCAACACCTTTCTTTTCTGCCTTTGCCTTATCAGCAATTACAGCTCCGTCTACACCTGCGTTTTCTGCAATCTGGCGAATAGGCTCTTCCAAGGCTCTCTTTATAATCTGGAAACCAACTTTTTCATCTCCAGTAAGATTTTCTTTTTCCGCGTCAAGAACTTTGCTTGCTTCGATGAGTGCAAGTCCGCCGCCTGAAACAATTCCTTCTTCCAAGGCCGCTCTTGTTGCTGCGAGAGTATCTTCAACACGGAATTTCTTTTCCTTCATTTCTGTTTCTGTGATTGCACCGATGTTGATTACAGCTACACCGCCAGAAAGTTTTGCAAGGCGTTCCTTGAGTTTTTCCTTGTCGTAGTCAGAAGTTGACTTTTCAATCTGATTCTTGATTTCTGCAACACGGTCAGCGATTGCCTTTTTGTCTCCAGCGCCGTCAACCAAAGTTGTGTTGTCCTTGTCGATTTTTACAGATTTAACCTGTCCAAGGTCTGCAAGTTCTGTTGATTCAAGCTTAAGTCCAAGGTCTTTTGTGATTACTTTTCCGCCTGTGAGGATTGCGATGTCCTGAAGCATTTCCTTTCTTCTGTCGCCGAATCCTGGAGCTTTTACAGCGCAGCATTTGAGAGTTCCGCGGATTGAGTTTACAACCAAAGTTGCAAGAGCTTCACCGTCAAGGTCTTCAGAAATAATGATTAAAGGCTTTCCTGTCTGGGCAACTTTTTCAAGAACAGGAAGAAGATCTTTCATTGTGCTGATTTTTTCGTCATAAATAAGGACGTAAGCGTCGTTGTAGTTTACTTCCATGCGCTCGCGGTCATTTACAAAGTAAGAAGAAATATATCCACGGTCGAACTGCATTCCTTCTACAGTTTTTACAGTTGTATCCATGTTCTTGGATTCTTCAACTGTGATGACGCCGTCTTTTCCGACTTTTTCAATTGCGTCTGCAAGGATTTTACCAATTTCAGGGTCGTTGTTTGCAGAAATTGTGGCTACGTGAGTAATATCTTCGTTGCCTTTTACTGCGCGGCTGTTCTTTTTTACTTCTTCAACTGCGATTGCTGTCGCTTTGTCGATTCCGCGTTTGATTTCAATTGGTGTCATTCCTGCTGAAACTGCCTTGAGTCCTTCGCGTACAATTGCATAGGCAAGAACTGTTGCTGTTGTTGTTCCGTCTCCTGCTACATCGTTTGTCTTTGAGGAAACTTCGCGTACAAGCTGTGCTCCCATGTTTTCAAATGGATCTTTAAGCTCGATTTCTTTTGCAACTGAAACACCGTCTTTTGTGATTGTTGGTGCGCCGTATTTTTTGTCAAGCATAACCAAGCGTCCGCAAGGTCCTAATGTTACTTTTACTGCGCGGGCAATCTGCTCAACTCCGCTCAGCATTTTTTTGCGTGCATCTTCGCTGTAAACTAACTGTTTAGCCATGATTCTAACTCCTATTTTTATTGACTGTCTTGAAAAATCTAAAGACAGCTTAAAAATTTTATTTTATTGTAAATAAAGATACTAAAAATTATAAAAATCGACAATATTTTTTTTATTAAAACTTTTCTAATTTTGTTTATTTATCCTTATAATATAGAAGAAAGTTGGTGTTTTTTAGAATAATTTATATTTTTTTTGTAAATCACTTGATATTTTTTATAATTGTATTATAATCATAATTGTAATAATTACAAATTATTAAATCGGGAATTGGACTGTCATTTTTGGCAATTGCATAAAAAAAAGCAATGGTCTATAATGCTTCCAGTTATTATAGTTGAATTTTTCAATGCAAAGAGGTTTTGAAATGAACATGAGAGCTGAATGGGAAGGTTTTAACCCAAAAGGTTTGTGGACAAGCGAAGTCAATGTTCGCGATTTTATTCAGGCTAACTATACTCAGTATAGCGGAGATGAGTCATTCTTGGCTGGACCTACAGCTGCCACAAGCAAGTTGTTCGATGAGCTCCAGAAGTTACAGAAAGCTGAGCATAATAAGAAATGTGTTGGTCTTGACGGAAAGGAAAGATCAGGCGTTCTTGATTTGGATACAGACGTTGTTACTAGCCTTACAGCTCATCAGGCTGGATATATTTGCCCGGAAGGAAAAGAACTTGAGCAGGTTGTAGGTCTTCAGACAGACAAGCCTCTTAAGAGAGCGTTTATGCCTTATGGCGGAATCAGAATGGCTGAGCAGTGTCTTGAAATGTACGGTTACAAGCCAAATCCTGAGCTCCACAGAGTTTTCACAGAATATCATAAAACTCACTCAGACGCTGTATTTGAAGTTTATACTCCAGAAATCAGAAAAGCCCGCAAGGCTCACATTCTTACCGGTTTGCCTGATACTTATGGTCGCGGACGCATTGTAGGAGACTACCGCCGTGTTGCTCTTTACGGTATTGATTATCTCATCCAGTGCAAGGAGCAGGACAAGGCTAACTGCGGAAACGGCACAATGACAGATGATGTTATCCGTCTCCGTGAAGAAATTTCTGAGCAAATTAAGGCTCTCAAGGGAATCAAGGCAATGGCTGCGATTTACGGATATGATATTTCAAATCCTGCAAAGAATGCAAAAGAAGCTTTCCAGTGGCTTTATTTTGGCTACCTTGCCGCAATCAAGACACAGAACGGTGCTGCAATGTCTGTAGGACGCATTTCTACATTCCTTGACTGCTACATTGAGCGCGACTTGAAGAAAGGAATCCTTACAGAAGAAAAAGCACAGGAACTTGTTGACCATATTGTTATGAAGTTCCGCATGGTTCGCTTTGCACGTATTGAATCTTACAACCAGCTTTTCTCTGGCGACCCGATTTGGGCTACATTGGAAGTTGCGGGTCTCGGTCAAGATGGACGCGACATGGTTACAAAGAACGACTACCGCTTCCTCCACACATTGGAGAACATGGGACCAAGCCCGGAGCCAAACATGACAGTTCTCTATTCAAAGAGACTTCCAGAAAACTTCCGCCGCTATGCCGCAAAGATTTCTATTGACACATCTTCAATTCAGTATGAAAACGACGATGTAATGCGCCCAATCTGGGGAGATGACTACTCAATCTGCTGTTGTGTTTCTGCAACTCAGACAGGAAAAGAAATGCAGTTCTTTGGTGCGCGCGCAAACCTTGCAAAAGCACTTCTTTATGCAATCAACGGCGGAAAAGACGAGCCTGCAGGTCTTACACCTGGAGTTCAGGTTGGTCCGGAATTCGCTCCAATCACTTCTGATTATCTTGATTATGATGAAGTTATGCGCAAGTACGATGCTATGCTTGAATGGCTTGCAAGTCTTTATGTAAATACATTGAACGCAATCCATTATATGCACGACAAGTACTACTATGAGGCTGCCGAGCTTTCTCTTGAAGACACAAATCTTAAGAGAACATTTGCAACTGGAATCGCAGGATTCAGCCACGTAGTTGACTCACTTTCTGCAATCAAGTATGCAAAGGTAAAAGTAATCCGTGATGAAAGCGGACTTGCAAAGGACTTTGAAATTGAAGGCGACTTCCCACGCTACGGACAGGATGATGACCGCGCGGACGAAATTGCAACATGGCTTCTTAAAACTTTCATGTCAAAGATTGAAAAGAACCACACATACCGCGATGCTGAGCCTACAACTTCTATTCTTACAATTACTTCAAACGTTGTATACGGAAAGGCAACAGGCGCACTTCCAGACGGACGCAAAGCCGGCGAGCCATTCTCTCCTGGAGCTAACCCTTCTTACGGAGCTGAAACAAAAGGTCTTATCAAGTCTTTGAACTCTGTTGCAAAAGTTCCTTACAAATATGCTTTGGACGGAATTTCAAATACACAGACAATCAACCCGAATGCTCTTGGACACGATGAGAATGAGCGCATTTCTAACCTTGTAAACGTTTTGGACGGATACTTTGATCAGGGAGCACACCACTTGAACGTTAACGTGTTTGGAGTTGAAAAACTCAAGGACTGCCAGGCTCATCCTGATAAGCCAGAATATGCAAACTTCACAGTTCGTGTTTCTGGTTATGCAGTTCGCTTTATCAACCTTACAAAGGAACAGCAGGACGATGTTATTGCCCGCACTTGCCACGCAAGCCTCTAATGCTGACTTTTAAGACTGCATAAAAAACGGCCGCTTTTGGTTTTCCAAAGGCGGCTTTTTTGTTCTTGCTGAAATTTGAATGTAGAAAATTCCTTTTATTGAGAATTTTTACTGCTTTTTATTTTTTCTTCAAAAACATTTACCAGTTTTCAATCGCATTTCTTGGAACACGGACTTTTATATATGCTTTGCATGCTGAAGTGTCATAAAACTCATTTACTATTTCGTAAGGAAGTTGCGAGTTTGTTGCAGTGTCTGTATGCTGCGTAATATTTTTTATATGCTCACTTTTTTCATCTGACTGCGATGCCTGTGCAGAAGCAATTGTCTTTGAAGAAATTTCTAAAGACGAAATTGAAGAGAGCTCGCTTAATGCGTAAATTTTTGCAAGCTGAACGGCAGTTTCTTTGTCGCCCTTTTGTTTCGTTCCGCAGGCATAATAATAATCATTGTCTTTTTTTATTCCAAACTCATACCATTCGGGGATATTTTTATCTGGATAATATATTTCATATCCTGTTTTTGCAGGTTTCCAAAGCACTGACTGTGCGGTTTCTGTATGAGCTGAAATAGAATTTACAGTGGAGAATATATTCTGATTTTGGCTGCTTCCGTATCCGCTGCCTGTTGTCGTTAAGGTTTTCAGGTCAAGTCCTCCTCCAGGTGAAAAAACACCTCTTGATTCAGATTCTATCGATGTGTTTGAACTTACCATTTGTCCCATGGAAATTTTTATTGTCTGGCTGTATCCGTTATAGAATGTTCCGTCGGCGTTTATAACTCCCGTGCCCCCTCCTTTGTAAACACCTTTTGCAACTTCTATTTCTATTTCGCTTCCCGATTTGTCTTTAAGCTTGTATTTTCCATCATAGGAACTGAATAGGGATTCCGCTCCTGTTCCGTGCCAAAGAAGAACGCAATGTTGTGTCAATAGATATGTTGTACTGTTTTCTTCAATTAGCATGCGGAAGTGCATTCTTCCGTCTTTTTCTGCATATCCATTTAGCGAAGGATTGTCTGGGCTTGATAGAGTCAAGTCGTCATTTACTTGTATGATAAAATTTAGTTCAGGCTCAAAGAACTGTGATTCCTTTACGAATACAGCTTGTCCATATCCTTTTCTGTCTATGTTTATGCTGTATTCTATTTCCGGCGAAATGAAGTCGTAGCTTTCCATTGTGCGCTCATAAGTATAGTAATATATTCCGTCCTTAAAAGAATGGTTTAAGGACTGCTCAAGATTATTTGGGATTGATGTGCATGAAACAAGAAATGTCGCTAAAAAAATAAAACTGAATTTTTTCATAATATTTTCCTTTATTAATATTAAAATTCCATGTCCAGCTCGACCGGGCAGTGGTCGCTTCCAAGAATTTCCGTGTGGATTTTCGCGCCGGTCATCTTGTCCTTTATGCTGTCGGAAACGAGGAAATAGTCGATCCGCCAGCCTGTGTTCTTTTCGCGGGCGTGGAATCTGTACGACCACCAGCTGTAGACTCCGGCGGTGTCGGGGTAGAAGTGGCGGAAGCTGTCCGTGAATCCTGACGAAAGCAGCTCTGTCATTTTTCCGCGCTCCTCGTCCGTGAATCCGGCGTTTCGGCGGTTCGTCTTGGGATTCTTGATGTCGATTTCCTCGTGGGCGACGTTCATGTCTCCGCAGACAATCACGCCTTTTTTAAGGGCGAGCGTTTTTAGATACGCGCGGAAGTCGTCCTCCCATTTCATTCTGTATTCAAGGCGGCGAAGCTCGTCCTGAGAATTCGGCGTGTAGACCGTCACAAGAAAAAATTTCTCGTATTCAAGGGTGATTACGCGGCCTTCCGTGTCGTGCTCTGCGATTCCGATTCCGCAGCCTGCGGAAATAGGCTCGTGCTTTGTGAAAACCGCTGTTCCTGAGTAGCCTTTTTTTTCGGCGTAGTTCCAGAACTGATGATAGCCCGGGAGCTCCATCTGAATCTGCCCGGCCTGGAGCTTTGTCTCCTGCAGGCAGAAAAAATCCGCGTCGAGCGAGCCGAACGCCTCCATAAAGTTTTTTCCCATCACGGCGCGAAGTCCGTTCACGTTCCACGAGATGAATTTCATATTCTGTTCCTTTTTTATTTTTTGTAGAATCCGTTTTCACATTTTGAGAATGCGTATCCGCAGATGATTACTTCCGCGTTGTCTGCCAGTTCCTTGATTTTTTCAGTATTCAATTTTCACTTCCTTTATCGGGGCTAGAAATTCTTTTTCATTAAAATGCAAATCTTTCAGAATTGGAATCAGGTCGATGTATTCTTCTGTGAGACCGAGTTTTTTGTAGTCCGCGGTTACAACCAGATAGCCTGAATCCCATTTTTTGACTTCTGTGTATTTTTTCAGCGCGGCTGAGGTTCTGAATCTTATGCTGTGGTTCTTAAAAGTGAATGATGTGTATTTTCCGCAGCTGCTCAGAACCGCATAATCCGGCGTTTTTGGTGCTTCCATGGTTTCATAATACTACATCGTTTTTTTTCAGTCTATAAAGCGTGGAGGGGCGGAAAAAATAGGTTAAATGAAAAAAAATTAACAAAAATTTATAAAAGTACTTGACAAATCCCGGGGGGGGGTACAATAGAGGCTGCTGAATTTTTTCAGCGTAATCTATTTTTTAAGGAGTGAACTTATGAGAAAGTTTGCTAAAATTTCAGCTGTATTGGCTGCTATGGTACTTGCGCTTGCATTCGTAGGCTGTAAGGATGACGACGACGATGACGATGATCAAAGCGTTGTAACAACTTGGGCTATATCAGAGGATGGCTACAAAGCAGTGCTGAGTTTCTATGATAATGGTACCGTAAAACTTGAAGGTTCTGATGAAGAAGGAGGTTTTTCAGAAACAGGAAAGTATTCGGGCGACACAACAAAAGATGGTGAAATTGTAATTTTTTATGATGATGGCGAAACAGGAACTGCTGTCATAAAAACTGAGAGTGGTAAAACTTACCTTAAATGGGATTACGAAACATATTCTAAGCAGTAGTTTTTCATTTTTAAATTAAATTTTTAAGCTCCACAGGAATTCCTGCGGGGCTTTTTTTTTGCTAAAAGAAATGTTAAATTATTTTATAGATACACACTTTTTATCAGCAAGGAATTTTTATGCAAGGATATATTCATCAGCTGGAATCTTTTGGTTCTGTGGACGGACCTGGTGTTCGTTTTATAATCTTTTTTTCAGGCTGTCCTTTAAGATGCAAATATTGCCACAACCCGGACACTTGGGACATGGCAAAGGGCAAGCTTTACACTACGGATGAGCTTTTAAATGAAGCTTTGAGCTGCAAGGCTTATTGGGGCGCAAAAGGTGGAATCACGGTTTCTGGCGGCGAGCCTTTAATGCAGCTTGATTTTTTGCTTGAGCTTTTTACAAAGGCAAAGGAAAAAGGAGTCAACACTTGCATCGACACTGCCGGTGGTCCGTTCACAAAAGAAGGCGGCTGGTTTGAGAAATTCAAAAAGCTTATGGAAGTTACAGACATTCTTCTTATGGACATTAAGCACATTGATGAAGAGGAACACATAAAGCTTACCGGTCGCACTGGAAAAAATATAATTGAAATGTTCCGCTATCTTGACGAAATTAAAAAGCCAATCTGGATTCGCCATGTTCTTGTTCCGGGCATTACAGACAATGATGAATATCTTTTGCGCACAAGAGATTTTATCCGCACACTTTCGAATGTTCAGCGTGTGGAAATTCTTCCTTACCACGGACTTGGCGCAATGAAATACAAGGACCTTGGCATTGACTACGTTTTAAAAGATACAGAAAGTCCTTCCGCGGAACGTGTGGCAAATGCGAAAAAAATCCTTGAATGCGAAAAATATGACGGCTGGAAAAAGTAATTTTATTGAAAATTCAGATTGACAAAGCAACTGATTTTGTTTAAGTTAGTCCTTGTAAACAAAAGTTAGTTTAAGCTAATAATATCTGGCTTTGTTTAACTTTTTGTTCGAGGAGTATCTATGAAAATCAATTTTAAGGGTGCTGTTGCTTTTGCCGCGGCCTCTTTACTTTCTGTTTCCGCATTTGCACAGACTGTGGAATTCACAAACGAACTTTCTTCTGACGTTACAGCAATCAGAAAAGGAAAAGTTTACAATGGCGGTGAAAACGAAACAACAAAGGACTTTGCCGGACTTGAAGAAAATGTTGTTGCGACTTTCACTTCAGAAAAAGTAGATGCAGAGCTTGATGTTACTTTCATTCTTGACGACTGGAACGACAGAAACTTTGGTTTTGCTTGGGACGATGTAAGCTGGTTCGTTGAATACCGCCCAGTTGAAATGGTTGCCCTTGGATTCCATGAAGATGTTTGGCTTGAAGGTTCTTACCTCCCGATATACGATGACAATGTTGCTTTGGGAAATCTTGGTTCAGAAGGATTCACTGTTGCTGTAACACCAATTGAAGGTCTTAAGCTTGCAGTTACAGTTCCGTTTGGCGGCGAGGACAACGTAAATTATTTCACTAGCAAAGATGAAAATGATGACACTGTAAATCTTAACATTGGATTCGGCGCAGAATATGCTTTTGAAGAAATGTTCACAATTGGAGCCGCAGTTTCAAATGTTTCAGACAGCGACAACCGTGGCTTTGGTGTTTACGCAATGGTAAAGCCTCTTGCTGAACAGGATTTTTTAATCCGCGCAGGTTATGCTTATAGCAAAGCACAGGATGATATTGAAGAAGATGGCGAGGTTGTTGGAAAAGCTTATAATTCAGGATTTGATGATTTGAGCATTTCTGAAGATTTCGGCGTATTCGGAAAGAGCCTTTTCAATGTTTCTGTTGAATATTCTCTTGATGCTTTGAGTTTTTCTGCGGAAACACTTTTCAATACAGATGACAAAAATTCAGAATACGATATGTACTTTGCGTCTTGTGTAGGCTATGAGCTTTCAGAATCCTTGAGTGCGGATGTTACAGGAAAATTCTTGTTTGACAAAACTTCAGACGGAGCAGAACCTGTAATCGGTGTAAATCCTAATGTTGCATATACTTTCGGAAACCATACATTCTCTGCTGGCTTGAACTACGAAACTTGCGACGGAGATTCATTTATTTCAATTCCGCTTTCCTGGAGCTATTCTTTCTAATTTAATGAATTTAAATTAAGAAATTTTTTATGCCGTTTGCCCAGTAAAATTTTTGCTAGGCAGGCGGCATTTTTGTTTTGTTGAAAATTTGCTTTGCGCATGGTAGAATCTTTTGAATGGGCGAAAACGACGATGTTCTGACAGAAATTATTCCTTTTATTCAGGATTTGATTCCGGGAATTCCTGCCGCTCTTGTTTTGTTTTTGACAAAGGTTGCTTTTTTTATTTTTGTCTGCAACTTGTTTGCTTTTATTGTCTTTGGTCTTGCTCTTCATTTTAAAAGAAGAATTTCAGCGAAAAGATATTTAAAGAATCTTCCAGTTTCAAAAGACTTGGAAACAATCGAGCCTGAGCTTAGAAAAAAACTTTTTAACCTTGTGCGTCAATGCGTTGTTCTTGGGTCTGTAATTGATTCTTATACAAACAGAAAATCAAATTCAAAAAAAGTCAGCATGATTGTATTTAGTCTTTTAAAAGACAAGGAGCCTTTGGAGCGGATTCTTTTTTATGCAGCGGCAATGGTTTACGATGCTGGTTATTTGGAATTCAAGCAGTCGCTTTTTCATTCGGAAGTTTTAAGCAGAAAAGAAGAAATTTTTTTGCGCACTCATGTTGCAAGAGGACTTTTTCAGCTTGATTTTGTTCCGTATGAATATAAAAGCATATTTTGGGAAGCGGTGTTTTTTCATCATGAAAATCAAAATGGAACTGGATTTCCAGACGGACTTAATGGAGATAAAATTCCTTATGTGGCGCGTCTTATTCATTTGACGGAAGATTACGTTTCTCTTGTGCGGCAGGACGGATATAAAAAATCTTTGTCCAGAAAAAAAGCGTTGGACGAGCTGAAAAAAGTTTCATTTAAATATGACCCGGAGCTTCTTCTGCTTCTTGAAAAAATTTTGCTTACGCGTAAAAAATAAAAGTTAGTTGAGCTGCTGTTTTCGAAAATTGCAATTTTTAAAAGTAACTTGTATACTTAAAATTATTATGGAAGATAAATTAAATATAAAAAATTCTTTGCTTGAGCGGTTTTTGAAATATGTAAAAATTTGGAGCGAAAGCGATTCCCAGAAAGCTGATTCTGGAATTATGCCCAGCACTTCCGGTCAGAACGAAATGGCTTCTGTTTTGTGCACTGAATTAAAATCGCTTGGACTTGAAAATGTCCAGACAACGGAGCATTGCTATACTTATGGAATTCTTCCTGCGAACGGTTCCGCGGAATCTTCAATTTGTCTTCTTGCACACATAGATACTTCTGAAGAAGTTTCCGGAAAAAACGTAAATCCAAAGATTCACAAAAACTATTCAGGTGGAAAAATTATTCTTTGCGGCGCAGAACTTGATCCGCAAAAAGATTCAGCACTTTCTCTTGCTGCAAAAAATGTCGAAACAATTATAACGGGCGACGGAACAACATTGCTTGGTGCGGATGATAAAGCCGGCGTTGCGGAAATTGTTTCGTGCCTTGAATATCTTTTTAGCCATTCGGAACTAAAGCATCCTGCGATTGAAGTTATTTTTTCCCCGGATGAAGAAACAGGACACGGCATGGATAAAGTTCCGCTTGAGCTTTTAAAGTCAAAATGCGCTTACACTGTGGACGGCGGACATATCGGCGAGCTTGAAACAGAATGTTTTAATGCGTTCAGGAGCGACGTTGTGTTCAAGGGAAATGCGACTCACACTGGAACTGCGCGTGGCACAATGGTAAACGCAATCAGCATGGCTTCATACTTTGTTTCAAATCTTCCTGCTGGAGAACGCCCGGAAACAACAGACGGCAGGCAAGGATTTTTTGCGCCGATTTCAATTGAAGGTTCTATAGAAGAATCAAAGGTTTCTCTTTTGCTCCGCGATTTTTCTGCGGATGGAATGGAAAAAAGAAAATCTACGGTTGAGCTTCTTGCAAAAGCTGTTTCTGAGCTTTTTGGCGGAAAGGCTGAAGTTTTGCACACGCAGCAATATTTGAACATGAAAGAAAATCTAGACAAGAATCCGAAAGTCGCAGAGAGGCTCATTTCAGCATATAAAGCAAGCGGAATCGAGCCGGTTTTTACTCCGATTCGTGGTGGCACTGACGGTTCCAGGCTTACGGAAATGGGAATTCCTTGCCCGAATATTTTTACAGGCGGACACAATTTTCATTCACGCAATGAATGGGCTAGCCTTGACCAGATGATAAAAGCAGTTGAAGTTCTAGTTCATCTTTGCTGTGGTGAAGATTTTCCGCAGATAATATTTTGCCCAAATTGAAATTCATTCAAAATCTGTTTATAATTGCACTATGTATGAATATAGAATAGAAGGCGGTTTTCCGATAAAGGGAACTATAAAAGCAAGCGGAAACAAAAATGCGGCTCTTCCTTGCATTGCGGCTTCCTTGCTTACTTCCGAAAAAGTTATTTTACGAAATATTCCAGAAATTGAAGATACAGGCGTTATGCTTTTGATCTTGCAGTCGTTTGGCGCAAAAGTTGAAAAGCTTTCTGAAAATGCGTGGGAAATAAATGCTTCTGAAATATCACGCAATGATATTCCTCCCGAGCTTAGCAAGAAAATCCGCGCTTCAATTCTTTTTGCAGGACCTTTGCTTGCCCGCACTGGAAAAGCTATAATGCCGCCTCCTGGTGGAGATGTCATTGGCCGCCGCCGTCTTGACACTCATTTTCTTGCGCTTGAGGAGCTTGGCGCGCGTGTTTCAATAGATAGAAAATTTGAGTTCAGCGCGAATAAGCTTGTTGGCTCTGATATTTTCCTTGACGAAACTTCTGTTACTGCCACAGAAAATGCTGTTATGGCGGCTGTTCTTGCGGAAGGTTCTACAGAAATTACAAATGCGGCTAGCGAGCCTCATGTTCAGGATTTATGCAATATGCTGAATGCAATGGGCGCAAAAATTTCAGGAGTCGGATCAAATATTTTAAAGATTGAAGGTGTTAAAAAACTCAAGGGCTGCGATTTTTCGATTGGTCCGGATTTTATGGAAATAGGTTCGTTCATTGGACTTGCTGCCGCCACTCATGGCTCTATAAAGATTGAAGGAATCCGTGTAAATGATTTGCGTCCGCTGCGGATTTCTTTTAATAAACTTGGAATCCGCTGGGATATTGAAGAAGATGTTCTTACAGTTTCTGCAGATCAGGAAATGAAAGTGAACACAGATTTAGGCGGAATGATTCCAAAAATTGATGACAGTCCTTGGCCGGGATTTCCGCCTGATTTA
>OBLI01000213.1_pt1 | contig 64951 bp, 119 predicted proteins | sample 1519701 | NCBI WGS metagenome assembly OBLI01 (sample SAMEA3663005, study PRJEB22513) | pig gut metagenome | biome: pig gut; feature: pig-associated habitat; material: faeces | place: France | collected 2012
AGGTCCAGAATGGTGGGCTCCACGCCCACGGTGCAGGGACCGCCGTCCACCACGCCCTCGATCTTGCCGTCCATATCCTCCAGCACGTCCTGGGCGGTGGTGCAGCTGGGCCGGCCGGAGGTGTTGGCGCTGGGCGCCGCCACGGGGATACCCGCCTCCCGGATGATGGCCAGGGTGACGGGGTGGTTGGGACAGCGCATGGCCACCGTGTCCAGTCCCGCCGTGATAACGGAGGGCACCACATCCGTCCGGCACTTTAAAATCATCGTCAGGGGGCCGGGCCAGAATTTCCGGGCCAGCACATAGGCAAGGGGCGGGATGTCCTTGCAATACCGGGGCAGCCACTGCTGACCGGGGATGGTCAGGATCAGCGGGTTGTCCTGAGGCCGGCCCTTGGCCTCGAAAATACGCTTGACGGCCTTTTCGTCCAGGCCGTTGGCGGCCAGACCGTACACCGTCTCCGTGGGGATGCCCACCAATCCCCCCTCCCGCAGGATCTTGGCGGCAGCGGAAATCTTATCTTCAATTTCCTTCTGCTGGCCCTTGGTGTCCCGCAGGTCATAATAAATCGTCTGCATCATTCTCACCTTAATTTACTATTCTCTATTTTTATCTAAATATATCACTATATACGTTCAATTCATCGTATTTTAAATATTTTCTTCGACTTTTCGCAACTTTTCATCAAATATACCAATTGCCCAAAAACGGTTGCAAAAGTCACATAAATCTACATAAATCTACGCAAATCTACATGCAAATGGTGTACAAAATGGTGTATAGGGGCTCGTAATAAATTTTACTCTTTTTACTCTCCTATCATACACCGTTTAACGACCTCGAAATCCGGATGTGCGTAGACGTTCATGGTCACATCGAGGTGCGAATGTCCCATCACATATTGAAGGCTTTTTAGGTCCATTCCTTCTGCTACTTTTCTTGAGCAAAAGGTGTGCCGCAGGATGTGTGGAGTGATGTTTGGAAGCTGGTCTTTGTGCTGCCTATTGTATCTTGCGATTGCTCTCCGTAATCCATTCTGTAGTGTTGCGGCAGGTATTGGATATCCATTCTTTCCTGGGAAAATGAAACCAGTGTATCCATCTATGACGCACTGAACCTTTTTATTCTTTGCGGCGGATGCTAAAACTGATTGAAATGCTTCCACGGCTTTCTGCGTTAATGGTATAACTCTGACACCGCTTGCCGTTTTTGGCGTGACAATCGAATAGTTTTGGTCCTTTTTACGTGGTATGAATACTTGCTTGTCGATGGTAACTTGTCGTTTCTTTAAGTCCACATCATTTTTCGTGAGGCTGTATAACTCAGTTACACGCATCCCAGTTTCAAGGAGTATCACGATTGGGTCGTAATACTGTTTTGCGTACTGGTCATTCTTGATTGCGTCCAGTAATCGATGTTCGACTTCCTCATCAATGGCGAATCGTTTTTTGGAATCATTTACTATGATGTCGGATATGCGGAAGCAAAATGGATTTCGCTTAATAATGTCGTCCTCTACGGCAGTTTGGAAAGCCGGTTTCAATACAGTCCTGACCGCTTGAATTGAATTAAAAGAACATTGTCGTTCCTCTTGCAGTGATATCAGCCATTCTTTAACATCCATTGTTTTGATATCTTTGATTTTGCGCTGACCGAATGGATCTGTCTTCAACATGTTGAGGGTTGTTTCATATGTCATTCGCGTACTCGTTTTGATATTTTGTTTGCTTTTGAGGTATTTCTTCGTCAGTTGGTAAACAGTGATTAGGCCGTCAGAAAAATTTATACCTTCTCGTAATTGTTGGTTGACGACGTCCTCTTTTTCTCGAAGCTCAGCTAATGTGGAAGCATATATACATTGCCGTTTTCCTCTGAGGTCTGTGTATCGATACATATATGAGGACTCTCTGCGTTGGCTCTCTCCTGAACGTAATACCCTTCCTTTATTGTCTCTGCGCTTTTCAGACATAATTTCCTCCTTTCGCCGAAAAGCGCCTGATATGGTATTTGACAGTATACCACATCAAGCTTTCAGTTTCTACTATTAAATTGAATAACAATTTGCTAGGTATGTATCGAATTGCTTTCTTTTAATCAGCCTTTTGTTACCAACCCACAGCACAAACTTGCAGGCGTCATCGTCAGTCAATGTTCTTAACTTGTTGATGCCGATATTTGAGTACGCAGCAGCCTCCTCAAGAGTTAGGTTGCTCTTTTCCCAGATTGGTATTTCTAGCATGTTATATCTCCTATAAAACAAATGGGGGCGGTTTCCCGCCCCCATATTTTTCAGTTGACTTACTTCAGTTTGATTACTATAATTTGGACGAACTACGCCAAATATGGGCGTAACTTAGTTACGTGGGATCAACTAAGGAAGTCCATGTTGAACGTAGTTCACGGGGTGCTTTTTGCACCCCGTTTTTTACTCTTCTTCTCCAATCAGAATACGATACTCTCTTGCTCCGTCTTCAACTGCCTGCTGAACATCGTCATATGTACAACCAGCTTTGTACATCTCCTCTGCCAGTCTTGCCATTTGGAAGCTCAAGTCTCGAATTCTGTCAAGTGATTTAACTTTATCCATAAGTAACTCCTTCTAACACGCTAAACCCCAATGATATCCTCCTGCGGTTTTGCGAACGCCGCTACAACACTGACTAATTCCATTCGCTCTTTTAAGGCCACACCACTCAGCGGCATCGCTCATCGATTGGAAAACTTCTCCAGTTTCCACACACTTCACTCTTTTCGCGTGTTCGTATTGTTTGCGATTTCTCCAGCCGTTTTCGCCAGGATTTATAGTTAGTATCTGATCAACATCCCAGTTGAGCGTATTAGCTCTTGGCTTTATTGTAGAATAAGGTATTCCTGTAATGTCAGACCATTCTTTGAGTGTATGTATTTCTCCATTATACTCTAAACGGTGATTTACGCTCTTATTATTTGACTGTATATCAATTGTTGTCCACCTGCAATTCTCTGGGCAATAATCGCCATCATTATCAATCCGATCGATAGATAATGTGTCTTGATATCCGTTAGTATATGCCCAGTTTGCAAAAGCGCTAAAGTTTGTGTTCCATTCTTCACATACACGGATTCCACGACCGCCATACCTGTCGTATTTTTCCCTAGACGGATTATTGCATCTCCGCTTCATATCGCTCCAAATGCCATATAACCTATGGTAGGACATTCCGTGAGTCTTTTTAGCTTCAGCAATGAGCTTACCTGTCATACATCCGCATGATTTTATAGCTCCATTGGTGAGTGATATGCCAGGAACAACTGTAGTATTGCCACAGTCACAGGTACACTCCCATGTAACATGCCCATTCTGCGTACCATTGCGTCGGATAGCTGTTAAGTATCCAAATCTTTGTCCAGAAATATCTTTAAATGGAGGCATTATACACCTGAACTTCCGAAACCATCCGCGCCACGTTCTGTTTCTTCAAGGTCATCCACAAGATCGAACTTACATGTTACATACGGCTGCACAATGAGCTGCGCAATTCTATCACCACTATGAATTTCTTGTGTCTCTCTTGAATCGTTGTGGAGCGGGACAATATACTCACCAACATATTGGCTATCACAAACGCCAACACAATTAGCAGGTCTTAGTCCACACTTTGTTGCCAACCCACTTCGTGCATAAATGCCTCCAAATGTTCCTTCTGGCAAAGAGATACCAATGCCAGTATGGACCTTCACCGTTTCTCCTGGGCTGATAATAGCGTCTTCTGAGCTAAATAAATCCCACCCTGCATCACCAGGGTGGGATTGTGTTGGCATCCTTGCTTTATCTGTAAAGTATTTAACCTTAATATCCATTGGTTTCACTCTTTGTATCTCCTTCGTTCACATTGAATCCATCCATGCACATCTGGCCGTCACAATTGTTTGCGGTTGTTGTCGTAGTTGTGATAGTATCTCCCGTGTATCCGCGATATGTAACGGTTGGCTGATTTTGCCACCAGAACGGCGACTGCTGATAATAGTCCTGGGATGACTCCTTCGTAGTAGTCGTCCGCTTGATGATTTTTCCGTTTTCGTCGAACTCTTCAACGACAATGGTTTCTTTTGTTTTTGTCATATTTAATCCTCAACTTTCACGTACAAGCCGCAATGACATTCTCCTGTGTAGTCTTGCTCTCTGAACTCTTTGCATATGCACTTCGTGTCTGCCGTCTTCTCGACTCTACAAGGGCAATATCCATCGTTTTCTTTTACGGCTTTTGCAACCTCATTTGCTGTGTCTTTATCTGGATTACGAATAATCTTCATTAGCTGATCCTTTCTGCATACTGGTTGTCAGACGCTAATTCTATACCAAGAACATCGTCATATCGATGCGGTGCATTCGGTATGAACCGGCCATACTTAATGACAATATTCTTGAACTCTTTTAGTATCCGCACATGATCTACAATTTCATCTTTGTTGAACCCGGTATAGATTACGATGTCATCGTCACATTTAAACTCTCCTCGAAGCATGTCGATAAACAGCAAAAGTGCTTGAAATTGTTCAAATGGTTCCATACCGCCGAATACGACAGCTTTTGTGATTGGGTTCATAACGTAATGCGTACATATAACATCATCCGCGATGCTGATTATTGGCGCATTGGCGAGGGGTGCGTTTTGGCACACCCCTACATCCATATCGGCTTCCGTACAGCATTTAAAATTGCAGTAACATGTACTGATGAACATTGACGGAACTTTATAGTTCGTAAAATCTTCCTCTTTAATTCCTTTAACTAGCATCACATAACCTCGTTCTTAGTTAGAACGTCGTACCATTTTCTTTGACTGAATTCTCTCTTCCGAATCTTTTGATAGCTGCTGACAGGCGTATAGAACCCTACAACTCGAGAATACGTATCTGCGATAGGCTCACCACAAATCGGGCAAGTCGTTGTCCCCATAAAAGCATGTCTGTCTTTGCATACGGAAATCTTCGTTGTAAAGGCAAAATAGATGACGCCTTGTGACGCTACATAGTTCAGCATATCCCACGCCACTTCCTCATTAGGGAATCGACTCTCAACGTCAATGTGTGCGATACATCCTCCGCCACACTTCTTGTCGAATAGAGAGCCAAGGCGGCACTTCTCTTGAATCGTGCACTTCTCCATCAGTGGAATCCATTGGTTGGAGTAAATGAAGTATTTATCCTGTTCATACAAAAGGTTATCGGCTGTGCAAATAACACCAGCACAGTTCTCTGCGGGGATCATTTCAAGGTTGAAAGAGAAGTCGCACGGGAAGTTATCTTTTACATCGTTGATTGTATCGAGAATAGCAGTTGCAAACTCGACTGCTTCGTCTGAATAAGACTTATTACCCATCTCATCCTCGTTAATTAGTCCAAATAGGTCCATGACCTCATACATGCCGATGCCGCCAATTGTGCAGAACTGTTTATCAAGCTCAACTGCTCCGTCTTGATAATTCGGCAGCAGTCCCTTTTCAATATTCCTCTGGATAATATGGCGCATGGAGGTTAGTGCCTTACAGTCAAGTGTGACGCGGTCTCTAAGAATATCAAGGTATTTGTTTTTATCCAGTTTGCTCTCATATGCAATACGTACGAGGTTGATTGTACTGACTCTGCAAGACCCAACGCTCAGAGCTGTTCCTCCAATAGAGTTGATAAATGCATCCAGCTTCTGAGTATCGCTGAGCAGTCTACAACAATTGCTGAGAACGCCAATATTATCGCTGACGAAGAAGTTTGAATCAGACCACTTGATATTATGGCCGCTTGCCCATCTAGCGAACTCCTCATCTTGGAACTTACCATCCTTATAGTACAGAGAGAATGTCAGAACCGGGTATGTGAACATATTCGTTTCTCGGATCTCACTTACGACTTCCATAAAGACCTTTTGGAAACCGATAAGTTCTTCAATGTGGTCGATAGCAAACGTACCATCCGGGAATTCCATTCCACCAAATAGAGATTCCAAATAAGGACGATCAAAGATAGAAACATTCGTAAAGGCTGACTGATCGATTCTCAAAAATGGCTGGTTAAGGCGATAGATAAACTTCTGGAATTGTTGCCTTGCATAATACGCAGGATCTTTCATACAGTATCCATTCTCTACGTCCTTCTTCCAGAAGTACCATGCCCATACCAGTACATTTGGAAGACCAACCGCGCCAGACTGTCGATTAGACAAGAAAGAAACGAACTCGATAACATCATCAAAATAAGTCGTCAAGTGCTGGGGTGCTTGGTTATTATATCCACCAAGGAAGAACAATCCTTCTTTCGCCAAGCGAGTCAAATCATTGGCCCAGCAATATGGGAAATAGCTGGCAGTCGTGCTGTCGTTAAGGTAAAACCCTTTACTAAATTCCTGCTCAAGCCACTGTTTAGCAGTACGCAAGCCCCATTGTTTCTTAATGGTCATAAAGATTTTATTCAGGCCAAACAGCTTGTCCTCACTCTTCGCCTTTTCTGTCATAAAGCTTCTGATATCTTTATGATTTGCATTTGCATTTGGATCAATAGATGCATCTGCAAGCGTGTCCTTATCGACAAAGTTTTCAATAAATTCAGAGAAGTCGAGCTGACTTGGATGAAGTCCGTTGATATATTCAAAATCTTCTCCGTACTTCTTTTTTAAATCTTCAAGACAACGTTCAAAATCTCTTGAAAGCTGCAATGTGATATTCATATGCGATTACTCTCCTTGCTGGTTGATCCACTGGTTGGCGGCTGCGAACTCTAAGAGATCACCGTCAACGCTAAGAACTGGGACTTGCGAGATGCCCAGTTTTGTCATGTCCTCTACAGAATCATTGACTATATACGGGATGCTGCTCGCATCGAGTTTCTTTTTTAAAACCGTGCACTTAGGGCATCCGGTTGAATATAAGATAATATTCTGCATAGCAAACTCCCATTTCGTATGTAATAGATTTGTCTCACGCGTTTGCGTAAGACAAGATGCTTTTGATTTCATTCGCAGCCTGCTGGACATCGTAGTTCTCGATGAGCCACACTTGATCATAAATGGCTTTCAGTCGGTTTCCTACGTTTGCAAACATACGTTCATCATTGTCCATGCGCTGCACGATCAGCTGATACGGGTCTCCCCTGTTTTGCATCCGCTGTTTGCGAATGTTAGCAGGAAGATTGAAGTAGAACACGATAGGCTTTTTACTGCCTTTATATTTCTCCTTGAAATACTCCGCACCAGCAACATCGACCACATAGATGTCGTTGCTTTCAACTTGCTCTGCTGTTGCTGCGTATCGGTTTCCATCGAATTCCGTATAAGCAACGAAGTCTTTCAGCTGATCAAAGTCTTCATTGGAAACGAAGATATGACCTACCTCTCCGTCATAACGTGGTTTGCGTGTTGTATAGGATTCAATCTGTGTGAAGTCATAGTTCTTCACAAGATATTCTGCGATAGTTGTCTTGCCGCTGCCAGATGGGCCTATAAACAATGCAATTGTTTTACTCATGTGATTCGCTCTCTCTAATGATCAAATCATGAGCCATTGGTAGTGTCTCAATCCACGCACAGAACTCTCTCCATTCCGGTAAGCGGTGGTTCTTTCTCTGCTGATAGATTGTCTTGAGCTGGCGATAGTTCGTCGTCATTCCTGCAATCAACTGGAAACCACACGGATTGCTGTATAAGACGCGTAGATAATCTTCCGGATCTCCAGTCTCGTTGTACTTAGCTACCAATTCCTTCATGATTTCAATCATGCGGGGGTCTGTGTATTCGCTATACTGCTTATCCAAATCAAACTTGGCAATGCGGTGCATCGTGCTTTGTGAGCTAATAAAATCAAGAAACGTATATCGTTCAGCCTCTGTCCATGCTTTGACCGTATACTTCAAGTCAAACTGAACGATGATACCAGTGAGTGCTTGATCATGACCTTCACCAGTTCTGCTTTGCGCTAAAGCACGAATTCCTTTTGTTAGTTCGGTTGTTGGCTTGCTAGTATCAACAGACATAGGATATTTTGCTCTCTTGATGCTTTCATCAAGCCCATAGACTTTGATATCTGTGATATTACCGTAATCAGGTACACTATACTCGCTCAAGATTACATCTCCTCAATAGAAATAGTGATTGCCGATTTTCACATAGTCAGATGTCTTTGGCTGCTTCGTATTGAAATACATGTATGTATCCTTGACGTTATATTCGGTTTCATCAATGACACGGTCAAGTACATCAAATGCATTCGCCAAACATTCTGGCTCGTGAATCGCGGCAGTCGTTAAATACGGAGAACATGAAAATTGATTCTCCGCATAAATCAGATCTTCGATCGTGGTCTTGCCATCAAAGTGCGACAGATAACGGTTGAAGACTACCTCTGCAACCGCCTCCTGCCCTTCTACGCACTCACCACGAGATTCGTGGTAAATAACCAAAGCGAGGAGACCACGCTCCTTCTGCGTAATCTCCTCGCTGATACTGGCATACCGGCCAGTAACGGTTTCTGGTTTTGATGGCTCATGTTCGACTGTCGATAGAACAGGTTCAGTCACTGTGACAACAACTGGCTGTTGGTCGTTTGCGATTGCTGCATTAGGTTCCGCCTCGCATTTCACGCCACCAATCACAATGCCTGCCGTCAGAATAAGTAGCACGAAAGCAAGTCGAGCTACCGTCTTTAAGGTTGTTCGTTTCTTCATGTTTACATGAGTCTCCTTTGCTGTGGTTTTTGTTTAATCAAACGTAGATTTCATGTGCGTTGTTTCATACGTAAATATCATAGTCCAGGAGGTTCCAGTAGCCCTTAGAATCCTTTTTAACGACTGGGTTGACTAAGATGTCCCCCTCGTGAACAGGCTTCTGTGAGGCCAAATAAGGGGCAATACTGAGGTTGGCTGTTTTGCCGCTTCCGATACTTTTCGTTTGAACACGGACTTTAAAAATGCCACCTTTTGGACTCCACTTATTTGGAATCTCATAGACATCGAGCACAAATAATTTCTTGCGGTCTTCTTCCCTTCCTGTGGTCATGTCAACATATCCAAGGATCTCTTTTTGATTCTCTGCTTTGACTTTATATGTCAATTCTGGAAGATGAAGTTCTCTGATGTACGACTCAACTTCGTGCAAAAGCCCGTCCATATTGGTGATCGTAAAGGACTTCAATTCATTGCCTTTGACTCCTTTATCGGTTGCGTACTTAGCAACCATGGAATACAGCGGCTCTTTCAGCTTGTCTTTTTTTATCGTTTTGGAAGTGCCTTGCTGGAAGAAATCAAAGATATCGACGATCCGGAGCAGCTCCGTCTCATTTCCGAACTCTTGGAAGTAATCGATTTTGATGAGGGGCACGACCTTCGAACTTTTGATGCTGTGCTTATCAAGCCAAGATAGGACATCAATAAATGATGGGGTTTCTCCAAGTTCCGTAGAACACTGGTATAAAACCTTTCCAATTCCAACTCCAAATCCCTTAATGGCGGCGAGAGAGTTGTATATAGCGTTCTTATCTGGGTCTGCCTTGATGCCTCTATTGTCTGTTCCGTATCTGAACGGAGGGAACTTAATATTGAAGTAGTTTTCTGCTTCCGCTTTAAGCGCACTCATCTTGTCTTTGTCGCCCTTTTCGTCGTACACTTTAAGCGCTGTTTCATAAAACTCGAGAGGGTAATGAGACTTCAACCATGCTTCATATAAGCTATCCAATGCCACACAGTATGAATGGCTGCAGTTCGATACTACTAAACCGTTTTCCGAAATAAATGTATGAGCTGGATCTTCCATTTCAATGTCGAATGTATCTTCGATGGCTTTTGGCTCGATAGATGCTATCTTATCTAAATAGGTGGGTATTCCTTTATCGTATAATTTCTTCCTATTGTTTTTGTAGTGGATTTTTTTATGGCACGAGCAACATAACCACATCAGATTTTCTGGAGTGTTGTTTGTACGATCAAGATCTCTATGGTGCAACTCAAACCTTTCATCTTCTGAGAACTGTTTGCTGCAGATAACACACGGCGCTCCTATAGACTTATAAAATTCCCGCGTTTCGTTGAAGACACGAGATGGCCCATTAGGATGTTCTCTAAACCCGCACTCACCTTTTGTAGGATAGTTTTTATCAAATGAACCGTCAGTGAATGTGTATTTATCTCTGTTTACCTCATATTCACCCTTGCAATATAGATAGTCTCCTACTTGCAATTCCGACAGTGTTTTCTTTCCATCGGGCGTTGGGAATCTATGGTTGTTCGTACATACGATTGATTTCCCCGTCTCTGTCGTGACGGTATACGTCTGCTGTTTGCCAGATGGGTAGATCCCAGCTATTCGATTTTTCCTTATGCGCAAATCCTCATACATAGATAGCGCAGTTCCATATCCGTTGTGGCGATATTTCTTATGTAGATCATAGTGCCCCGTTGCAATTGCGTAGTTCTTATCGTTCATAATTTGGTACATTTCTGCAACTGTTGGCTGGAAGCGTCCATTGATTCCACCAACTTTTTGTATCTTGGTATCTCCAGACACGCAATTGAAACTATACCGTGATGAATCTTCTATAATCTGCCATAATTGGTTCGATAAAGCCTCGGCTTCATCTTTGGTTTTATGATCTTGTTCGATCATCGCCTTGATGAATCCAGATTTGAATTTATCTTTATACGATAAAACTTTTTCAACTCGCTTCTTTGCAATATTCTTGATTGCCGTATAACACTCAGACATTGGTATTCCGGCATAGTGAAGAGCTGCCATTTCTTGCTCTTGATATAGAACAAAACTATTCGGCATCTCGTCTGTTTGTATGAGATCGTCAAACGCTTTTACTCCATATGAAAACGGTTCTCGTTTTTCAAAAGTGGAATATAACGAACGGAATCCAGGTCTGATTGCTGCCACAAACGCACACAACTCAGAAATATTCTTTGGGGCATATTTCCCGACTCTTGCAGACGTACCAGTTTGTTCAACTTGGTTCAAGCATAACGTGCATCCTTTTTGGTAAAGATCCCACGCAAGTGTATCTTGTGAGCACCACTCCAGGAGCGTTTGAACGCCAGGTGGTTCCATTCCGGCGCGATTATAAGCACGATAGACAATATCAACAAGTGATACCTTTAAAAGATCGTTCTTTAGGAAGTGGGCGCTTTCAGCCCAGTGGCCATCCATCAAGCAACATAGATGATCTTTGATTTTCACAAGGCCGATCTCTCTGCGAATATTGCCTTGATAGAGTAAGTATGAGCACGGTGCGATAGACCAGCTTGAGATTAAGCCCAAATAGTCTTTGCTCTTGAGGAAGATTTCGTGGTATTGTGGATCAATATAATCCAGAACATCTATCTCATCCTTACTATCTTCATCCGCATGTTTTAATGCAATTTCATATTTCTTCAGTTGATCTGAAACAGCATTCGCGATTTCAAATGGGACTCCTTGTGATTTAGCATAAAGCTTCCATGCGGCAGATTTCTGCAGTGTGCCATACGCTATCATCGGATATGCGTGGTTCTCTCCCATGACTTCCTGCTGACCACGAGCAAATGGCTCCACTGGAGCTACGTTAAAATCGATCTGTGATACCCTCCCTTTCGGGATATTTATATAGGGCATAGACTATACCACCATCGTTGATATGATCGCGGATGCCTCTTGGTAGTCGTTGCGGCCTTGCCTATACGGCCTGTGCCACAGGATTGCCCAATCCTTAATCTTATTACCATACCGATGTGATTAGCATCGCCGCACTTCTCTTTCGATTGTGTTTGGTAATTAAGGCTCTAAGGGTATTCCCTGTTATTCGAGGTTTTCTATATACATCACTGTATAAAGCGACTATATGATGGACTTAAGATGGTATGGATATCCAATGTAATCCGGCTGCAGTTCTATTTGGTTTATCAAGCGCAACCGTAAATGATGCAGGGCTTTTTAATCCGTATTTTTCTTGCGCGAATTTAATACATGAAAATTTTTCTTGTGTCTCTACACATTGGATTTGTTTATGCTTTGGATTATTTGTATCAACATATCGTCCAGATGCCTTTTGTTTTTCACGTAGGCTCTCCTTCATCTCATCTGTCCAATGATGACCATAGTTCGGATTCTTTTCCCCTGTTACAAGAGATGATATTTTTTGTTTGAATTCTTCACTTTGATATGTACTGTCAGGATTATGCCGCTGAGATATAACAGATGCTCTCCATCCTTCATCCTGCCATTTCTCCTTAAAGAAAGCGCTAATCTTTCTTTTGTGCTCTTCCGTCGGGCGAAATCCTCTTGTTCCATCTCCTCCATCTGTTTGATTTGTAAGACGGAAATTAGTATTTTCCCTATACCAAAGCACCGTAGAATGTTCTAGATTATAGGCATCATCTTCATACAGCTGATCTTCGATAATCCTTACATCACACTCGTGTGTATTATACATATCTAAGAAAAATCGGTTCCGGCGACCTAACGTCTTATAGCGATCTCCGCAACCCTTTCCAACATAAAATACTTCTCCGGTTGGTACAATAAACCACTCATACACATAATATTTATTTTCCATACACATCACCTCCATTTCTAATCGGGTAATGTGCCAGCTTCTAAGATTCTTTCGGTACTCATGAACCGTTCCGGATACATCTTAACCGACGCAGCCAAACGGTCAACCTCAGTAAACCCTAATAGCTTATTAGTCAGAAAGCTGACAGCGCTTCCTCTTCCTGTTTTAGTTAACCATCCACCGTTTTCTTTCCCCTTGCGGATGATATGATAGTTGTCGATGAAGTAATCCGCCATCTTCGTATCGATGACGACTTGCATCTCTTTTTGTATTTCGCTTTCGTACTCTTCCCAACGTTCCGCCGGAACTTGTTCTTTGTATTCGTTCCATCCTTGCCACACAAGACGCTGGTATTCAGTATCCTTTTGCTCCTGTGTCCAGTCTGGATATAGCGATGGCATCTTAATCTCTGTGTTGAAGATTGGACTATCATACTCTTCTACATCTGCAAATACATTCGTATTCGAGATTGCCTCAACGATATGCTCATGGCTGAGAACACCCTGCTGGGCAAAACGTTGATAGGCCGTCTCACCATCTGGCATATCCAGATACCATCCTTCTTCTTCCGGGTAATTGATGCCCTTCGAGACAAGGAAGTCTGTTCTATTTTGTGCATCGTCTGCATGGATGTAATGGGAGTCACATCCCATGATGAGAGGCACTTTCCATTTGTCGCGCAGTTTTAAGATGCGGCTATTGAGAGCTATCTGCGTATCAGTGTTATGGTATTGGACTTCTAAAAAGAAATTCTTACCAAAGTGCTGTGCGATTTGATACCAGCAATCATCGGCATCTTCATATAGCCATCCAGCCAAGCATGCAGACGTCACCCAAATATCGTCGGCCGGCAATGATAAGAGCAACGGAATATCAAGTCGAGCGCGATTATAGAATCCAGTAATATTGGCTTCTGATAACACATCGTTCAGTGCTTGTCTTCCGTTTTCATTCTTAGCTAATACGCAAATATGACAGTTTGTTTTATCTTTTTCGAAGCGATCTTTGACCCAGTATGCTTCTGCTCCAACGAGTAATTTTAATCCTGATTCCTTTGCTGCTTTATAGCTCTCCCATACATTGCCCTGCCATCCATGTTCAACGGTGGATAAGATGGATTGCCCTAATTCTTTTGCCCTGTCTGCGTATTGTTGAATAGACACAACGCTATCTGGAACTTTGACGTTGGTGTACATGGAGTGCCGATGATAATTCTGGTATGTATAATCCATACGGCACCGCCTTATAGCAAATCAGCGTGTCTTGAGATCCATCCTCTGTGGTTGTTATGAAGCTCACATACTTGGCATCGTTCCTGCCCCTTGAAATGTTCCAAATATGGAAGAAATCCGCTTCGCTCAGGATTTTTATAAAGGTCGCATTGTCCAGAGTGGCCTATGACAATACACTTCGTCCCATCATGTACTCTCGTCAAAATTGTCTTCAGTTCATCTTTATATGCATTTTGGGCTTCATCCACGAGAAGGATCGTCTTTTCATCAATGTTGCGTCCACGGAGATACAGGTTTGTCATGCAGTCGATATAGCCGTCTCCTCCTTGTTGCCAATCCGTAGAACATGCGTTAATGTCAGAGAACGGATTGAGACCAAGTGTGACTGCGACATCATATAGGGGCAGGAAATACGGGCTCATTTTTTCGCTGACATCACCAGGAAGGTATCCTGTTCTTGCCTCTTGTGTTGGTGCCATCATGTAGATGATATGGTCATAGAGTTTATATTGAACGAGTAAATTCGCAGTTCCAATAGCAATCGTACTTTTACCAGTGCCCGCTTTTGCATTACAAAACACAATATCTACATCGGGATTCCAAATAGCATCTCGCAATGCCGCTTGTTCAGAATCTAAATGAAGTCCGTAAAATGGATGCCCATCCAGCGTGGCCGGAGGGGCACCATAATCTTCTCTTACTGGTTGTTTCTTTTTGGTTGCCATATATGTAGTTGCTCCTTAGTTCTCAGGTAATCCGAATACTTCGCGGTCTTCTTCGAGCCGGATGCGCTCTGGTGTGGGTAGTCCAAACGGAAGTTCCTGGGTGGAATGATCAGCGGTATCCCATCGATAATTATGCCGTAGTGTTTCTGAACAATCATAGAATCGTTTACTAGGAACATCGTAGTAGAGGCCAATAGACTTCCCTGTGCCAGAACCAAATCTATCTTTCAAAACATCAACAATAACGTCATAGTCGATTGGGTTTCTAAAATACTTTCCAGTTCCCTTTGACTTCTCGCCCTTCTTCTCCTTCGGAGATACTCGATACAAAGACATAACTCTATGAGCCAAGTTGATACTGGCTGAGACGCCGGATAGGTCATACAGTGACATCCTGCGGTTTGAATCCATTTTCCTTGGATGCAGCACGACGATGCAACACACGTCCCATCGTTTTGAGAATGCTACAATATCTCTGATAAACTCTTCCTGCTTTTGCCACTTGTTATCGTCAGATGCGGAAAGATCGACACTCGTCATGTTATCAAAAATCAGTGTTTTCACACCAAGCTTACGCACAACAGATTCTGCCGTCGACATTAAGCTCTCTACTTTCTGGTCGATGGAGTCCCGGTACAAATAGATTTGTTGCTTATAGTGCTCGTTGATCTTATTGAAGACATCAGCTTGCACCTTATAGTATTTGCCTACACCGCCGGGCTTGTCGTACTCATTGAGGCCAAACCTTCCAGCGAAGCAAAAATCAACCCAGCTCTTCAATGACGGGTTACTCAACTCTCCGCTATACACGAAACAAGGATATCCTTGGTCTACTGACTGGCAGATAATCGTGCTCAGGAAAGAAGTTTTGCCAGATCCCGGAGCACCAGTGATGAGTGTAGTAGACCCCATATAAAATTTGACAATTGCATTATCTAACTCTCCGAATCCGCTCGTAAAGCCATCAACGTCTGACATGTCGAACTTTTTCACATCCGTGTAATCGACTACAGACGGAATTTCAATATCCTTCGCGTTCTGTATGACGTCTCTAACGGCATCCTTGCCTTTCGAGAATAGAAGCTCATTCAAATCGTTGATAGTTCTGTCTCCAATAGCCTCTCCCGTATCAGGATTCGTCAGAGGTTCGTTTGGAATCTCTGCAACCTTCACTCTGTATTCGCCAAGACGCTTAGAGACTTCTTTTGCAAACTTCTCTCCACTTGGGTCATTATCATGGACAAGAATGATTTCGTTAAACTGCTGCAGCCAATCCCAGCACTCGCCGATCCACGCTGTGTTGCTATCACCACCATTGATTGAAACTGTGTTTTTGAAGCCAGCCTCAATACAAGTTGCGCAATCCCCCTCGCCGGATGTAATGATGAGCGGTTCAGCAGGATTGATCTTATTGATGTTATAGAGGATATCGATATGGTCAAATGGCTTTCCAGATTCATCAGACAGGTACTTGATCTTGACGACTTTCCTGCCATCTTTATCTGTCTCTCCATGTTTGACCGCTCTGGATAATCTCGCCTTCACATTTACCAGAGTGTCATTCAAATCGTAATACTGGAACAGTGTTCTGCCGTCGTAATTCTGCTGAATGTCCAGATAGTCGATAGTCTCTTTGGAGATGCCACGCTTTGCCCAATAGGCATAAACGATATCCTTGTTAGGGGCATACCGTGGTTCCGGGTAATAATACTGTCTCCGGTTCTTCAAACCATGCTCAGTGAAGTCATATTGGACATCAGCAGCTTCGAAAAGGTCTTTGCAAGCGTCAATAAAACTACTGTTTTGTGCCTGCATGTGAGCTGTGATATAGTCCCATGTCTGCCCACATCCAAAGCAATGATAGGTATAAGTCTGTGGATTATAAGAACAGCTTGGTGTTTTATCGTCGTGATCGGGGTTGGGACAGCACCCAACCCCGCGACGCTCATCGTATTTATCCATTTGGAGAAACTCCTGCATGAGGTCTGCATTCCGCGTGCCGAGTTTCTCTTTAGCTTCACGAATTTTTTCGTTTGGAATTAACATGAGTACCACCCCCACAATTAGTGGCGGCAGCACTCACACTCACAATGTTCAAATACAGAATCAACAGTCTGCTCTCTGCTGATGACAAGCAACAGGTCTCCATTCTCCGTAATCTTAGTCGTCATGAGATCGTTTGTCAGATCTCCTTCCCAAGGGAGATAAATATCGGTTGTGTCTTCGCATTCGCTATCTCCATCACTGCTATCCCAATTGATCGTCAGGCTGACCACGCAATGATCATCATGGAGCATATTGAATAGAGAACCGTATTCACCATAGGGAGCTTCCAGGAGCACATTTGATTCACGTTTGATGATCATGGAAACATGATCACAAATGTCGATCATCTTGAACGCGTCTCCGAATTTTGCAATATCGGTTCCAATATCACTAATTGTAAGTTCCTCAACATCCTCTGGGAACAGTTCAACTTCACACAGATTGTCGCAATACAGTGAAATGCTCTTAATAGATTGCATATGTATATCTCCTTCAGGAATTTATTTGACCGCTTCTGACGCATGAATATCTGCATGAACAGATGTAACGGCAGAAGTAATCTGAATTGTGATATGCGGACATAGGTTTATGATTAGCCTCATACTCAAGCTCGATTTTGTCCCAAAATTCTACATCTTGGTAAATTTGACGAATGGTTGACGTAAACCATTCGAGTGCATTTTGGTGGTCTTGTTGATTGAAGTCGATGATAACCTCTTCTCCAACTCGGAACATGTTAAATAACAGTTGTTTTGGGTATTCTCCAAAATGTTGAAAAACCCACTCCGCATACAGATATAGCTGCAATGCGTAGTGGGCTTGTTCTTCATCATTTTTGAATTTTGATTTGCTCTTATGGTCAACAACGATGAGCTTTTTGTCTCTCTTATCTCGTACAAGTAAATCAATATACCCGATAAATAAGTAATCTCCGATTTGAAGATTAACTTCTTGCTCCGCAGAAATGATTTCCCAGTGCTCAGGGAATCCTTCGAACGTTGTAAAAAGCTCTTTCCCACGGTCGTAATACTTATCTCTTAATGGCGTTCCTCGACTTGGCGGAAAATCATCCTGCATATATTGAGCCCATCTCTCTTCGTATGATTGGCCACATTCGTATTCCGCAAGATTCCCTTTCGCGAAATCTTCATAGACAGAATGACATAAACTGCCCCACTCCCCGAAAGCAGAGTTTGCTTTCGGAGCGTGGTCCAGATATGTAAGTTTAAACATTCGTGGGCAAGTCGAATAGGCGTTGACGCGAGAGAAGCTCCACGTCATTTGGTCGAGTTGCTCTTTATATGGAGATACTTCCATATAAATCACCACCCATTAGAACGGCAATTCGCCATCGTCTTCCTGCTGAGCTGGAGTGCTCTGCTGTGTAGGTGTAGACGCTGCATCATTTCCAACGGAGGGTTTCTTCGCGCTTCCGAAATATAGATTCTCAGCGATGATCTCAACGGTATAACGCTTATTACCGTCCTTATCAGTCCAGTTACGAGACTGCAGACGACCATCAACAACGATAGGGTCGCCCTTTGCGAAATATTTTACAAGGAAATCACATGTACCACGCCAAGCAACGACATCGAAGAAATCAGCTTCACGCTCTCCGGTTTCCTTATTCACACGGTCGCGATCGACGGCAATCCGGACAGTGACAACATGAACATCTTCTCCAATGATGCGCATTTCCGGGTCTGCAACCAAACGACCCATTAAATTAACTCGATTCAAAGCCATAAATTAGTCCTCCATCTTCTTGAGCGCAACCAGCACTTGCTCAGCAACGCTCTTATCAGTAATATTGTTATAATTGGCGATTCCACCTGTAATACCTTTGATTGTTGCAGTGATGTCGGCCTTTGAGATTCCCTTATCAGGGAGAGACTTGGCGATGGCATCAATTTGAGAGATGATCGTATTTAATTCGTCATTTCCACCATAAAGTTTTGGAGCCTCGATCACACTACGTGGCGCTGCAGAGTCTCCGTCATTTGCCCACTGATACAATAAGACGCCATCCTCTTCAGTTAAGAGGTCATAGCGATCTTCAAATAGATGGGTGTTGTCTTTTGTTGCTTGGAATCGATGTGTATTCTGATCAAGATTCAGAGTAGTCGTATAGTCGAATTCCAGACCATCCCGCTGGCTATATCCGAGGCCGACCTTTTTCGGAATTTTTTTACCATTGGTATCTTCCAAGACATATTCATCTTTACCACGGACGGTGGCGATGATATGAATAGGAGATTGCAGGATTTTCTCCTTAAAAGCATCATGCCGTGGAGTGACGGTCTTCCATTTTGTATACGAATTTGTACCTGGCATATTATTGACAAGATCGAGGCAGAAGCTCCACTCGTGACTCAGGCTGTCAATAATTAAGACTTTATATCCTGCCTTCACTGCTTCATCGATAGCAGACATATATTTCTCTGGAGAATACGGAGCGTCCATCTGCATATCATCAAAATCAAAATCGTTCGCATAGTAGCGAATACGACCATTCTCTGTATCGATTGCTGCAATGCGAGAATCCGCAGCCTTTGCGAGACCCGTCGCTACGCGCAGCGCAGAAAATGTTTTTCCGCCACCGCTAGGACCTGCAAGTAACATCTTTACCCAAATTTGTTCTTTTTTTGCTTTTACGAAAGCCATATGTTATGTATCATCCTCTCATGTCTTTTTAACTCTCTTCGCCTTCTTCGGTTTCTGTTCCTCCACAGGATCGATCATCGAATTGAAATTCACAGGGGTCGCATCTTTTGCAATCCTCTGAAATCCATTCTCTATCTTCTTGTAGAGGAAATACTGCGTCCTCTCCGGATTGGAAGTCGTGTAGAAAATCGCCCCACTCATAGAAACTGATCTCACCCAGGAGATCTCTCTCGCTGGCAATTTTGCAAGTATCTTCTCTGTTTTCGATGGTTGTCTTGAACTTTTTGTATTTTGGGTAGACATAAACACGAACCTCCTCTCCAAATTTGTACCGCAGCGCTAGTGCTCTCTGGCATTCTGGACAAAAGAGGACTGCATCACACCACTTTGCATGGTCTATGCAGTCCTTAACTCTGAACAGATGCCGGCTGATTACACTCAAATCACATCATCCTTCCATATTATCTTATCTATATAAACACAAAAGTGTAAACAACGATTATAGGAATGGGGATTGAATTCGCCGCGCCTCTCCAATCAATCTGATAGCGTTTTCATCGAGTATGCCAATAAACTCAATGAGGTCTTTCTTGTTGACTGTAACGACTTGTTCAGCTAAAACGATGCTGGATTTCGGCAGGTTATTGTGCTTGTCGGGATGGATCAGTACATGCGTTGGCATATACCTGGCTTTCCTCACATTTGACGACATTGGAATCACCTCAACCGTTGGACTATAGCGATTACCGATATTGTTTTGCGCGATTACAACGGGGCGAATCCCATGTTGAATATGCTCTCCTCCAGATAATTTTGCGTAGTAGATGTCTCCAAAATTCGGCGTACGCGTAGACTGCATCGTCATATACTAATCCTCCTAATCTTGTGACTTATATGGTATGTAGTAGCACGGAGAAAAGGAGAACACTCTTTGGAATTAGTTATTGATATCCTCTTCCCCGCCTCCAAATAGCTCTGATAGAATATCCATAAATTCTACGGCGCTGTCATATAGGCAAATTCCACCCAACAAGACAAGATATGCGGCGACCGGATGCAACAGCAAGTACCAACCACCACTATCTAATGCGACATGATAAAAATGGTTTGCAATCGCCAGCAATGCAAATACACCAGCTCCTTTTGCAATACTTACCAACGCCATAGATATAGAAAAGAAAACCATCGGAATCATCCCCCTTTTTAAATAAGAAAAAGCAGCCGCTCTAGCGGCTGCTTTTTCTTTATACCTAGCTGTTGCTCACTTATTGCGTTTGTATCTTTCTTGTTGCCTTGTTTGCACGGTATGTTGGCAACTCATCTTTATGTTTTTCGATAATTTCTTCATAGTGGCGTTGATCAACCCAACTCTTGCGTAAATCTACCCCAACGAACCAACCGTTCGTTGGTAATAGCGGAACTTTATTTAGATCGATCCATCTTCCATTGACTTTTTCAGGAAGTATAACGTCCCAATCAACTAAACTCTGTATGACAAGTTTTTCATACCGCTCATTCATTTCATTGCAATACTTCTCCCATTTCGCATCCGAAATATGTTCACATGATTTTAAATTACATGCGTATGAATCTTCTTCTCTCCATCTAGCTAATCCACATGCATTGCTGCCGTGTCTTGGTGGATTTGTATTTTCGATAGAGCATGGAGGATCGTCTGCCGCCATGACGGCACCACTAACTTTATAACCACAAGGACATCTCATATCAGCTTGTCTCTTTGGCCACCAACTCCTACCAACTTGTTCTAATGGAGATGGTAGATAGCCGCTATCATAGATCATCTTTCGCGCGTCATAATATGCGTCTCCTGCAGCATCTTCCCTACATTCCATCAGATACTTATGATAGAATTCACAGATTAACAAGTATTCCTCTTGTAGTTTTAGTGGTGGGAAATCGCGTTGATAACTTACGCGACCTTTGGCTAAATCGGCTTTTTGTCCTGCACAAAATCCCCATAACAGAATAATTAAGAAAAGGCATATAACAAATGACATGTTTATCCCCTCTTATAAGACGAATCTTAAGATAATCTTTACCCCATTTTTCCCGGATTTTTTGATTACAAGCCCATCGCTGTGCGAAATAGCCGTTAAAAAATTGGCATAGTCTTTATCAGTAAAAACGAATGAAGACCCTAATAATATGACTTGTATTTGACACAGATCACTATCATCCTGCACCACTTGGATGATTGGCACGATGCCATCATCTTCGTCGTCTATAAGCTCTTGCTCTTCTTGTACGATTTTACACAAGAAATCTACGTCTGCCAATAGGTGTGCGATGCGGCTATACTTCATCATATCGCAATATTTGACACCGATCCGATTTAAGCTTTTAACTATCTCTTGATTATCGAGAAAACTCTCTTTCAAAATAACACCTCAATCTGATAATTGATGAATTTGATGGAATGCTTTAAGAGTAGCTTCAATCATTGGAACTGTCCAGTTTGTCTTACTAAATTGAGTATATCCATATAGTTTTGCGATTGGTATTGATCGTACGCTACCGTATTCCTCAACGAGCTCCTCAAGCCTATTAATTCTGCCTAAGATTCTAAGCCCTTCGTACGTGAATCCGGATGGCTTCCCATGAACTTTCTCATACCGTTCATTGAATTCTCTATCGATAATGCGACTGATGCGATATGCGCTAATTGGTTCACTATCTTTTTTAGAATTTTTAGTCCTCGGTGGTTTAAGGAATCTGCCAACATCAATTAAATCCACGTAAAACGTCCTATTTTGCGTACGTTCTCCAACTGTTGTATTTTGATATATGCGTAATATCTCAAGTATTCGTTTCTCTTTACATTCGATAAATTCTGATGGCTTTTTATCTTTGACGAAAATCATCTTAGCTTTATAATCTATATCGGCCTCTGTAAGCTCTGCTGTTTCCTCTGCGGATAATCCGAGCCAGGCTAGACATGCAATTGGGAAACATGTCATTCCATCTGTTGGTCGATAAATGCTCAATAAACATTGATATATCTCATCGAAGTTCTTGTAGTGTTTGACAGTTTCGTCTATAGCACATATTTCGAACGGGTTCAAGGTTTCTGCAACATTGCATTCCCCCATTCCCATTAGTTGATTGCGCCAATCGATATAGTCTACTACTATACGCTTAATCGCTAATGCTGTAATGTAGGTCTGAGGATTGCAAGCGGCTATTGTATCAAGAAGAGTTTGCGAATCCATATCTCCGATATCAGTATTGAGCTTGCGTTCAAACACTTCTGATTTTTCAAAAAAACGTCTTGCATCTGCTCTCTTCCGATCAGAGATAGTATCAAGATATTTTTGTTTTACATTTTGATTCCACATCATAAATCACTCTTTCATCCATAAAAGTGTATGTACAATGTAATACGCTTTTAGTATATCAATATGAATGTGGTAAATCAATTGTTTCTTAGCCTATATTTTTTAAATATTGTGCTGATGTTCTCCTTGCAATAACTTCGAATGGGAATTCGTCATCATCATACTCGAATACGAAGTCTAAGTCGATATAATCTAAGTCGTCTGTTTCATTGACAACAACCATTGTTGCCAAGAAGATGAAACCAAAATCGTCACAGATGCTCTCTATTAGTTGTTGATCCCTAATGATTCTCATTTATGCCATATCCCATCCTTTATCAAAAATATTCCACCTCAAAATAGAACATCTGTTTCATTTCATTCGATATTATAAAACTTGACTAGTGATAATGGAAGATGGCAATCTAGACAAATTTTAATGAGATACTTCGTGAAGCATTTCGCGAGCATCAGTAATATACTCAACAACCTCATCCAAAGTATCGCATGCATCCTCTGATTCGATATACTTGGCAGACTCTTGTAGTGACTCTGGCCAATTATCTAGGGCGTCCCGTTCTTCATCGAGAACATCTCTGATGATTGTATTGGCATTATCTAAAAACGTTATGGCCGTTCGTAGTTTTCGTCTTCGTTTGTCGTTCAATGCAATCCTCCAATGAAATTCGTGTTTTATATCATCTTGGTTCCCTAAGAGGGTCCAAAATCTAACTACTTAAAAACCAGCAAACTATTGCAATTACTGAATTCTTTAGTGCGTGAAAGAAAATTGGCGATTTCTGAAACCCTTGCAGCACAATGGTTTCATAGGTTTTCAAAAAATACGTTCTGTAACGCTTAATTCGCGGAAAGTCCGTATCGTGATATACAAGATACACAAACACCATGAGGCATTTTTGTATGTTTATGAAAAAATAGTTTTATTAACTCCACCGTTGTAAGCCTCTCTGATCGATGGCCTTGTTTACCTCATCTAGCATATCCATCCATGTACGTAGATCACACTCGTCTCCATACGAAGGTGCTTCCCTAATGTCGCGTTCCATGCAACAAAGCGTCTTCTCATTAAGATACGGCAGCAGTGGCTTCACATATCCACACACCAATCCTGGCATATACGTTCTTCTGCCAAGGCAATATCTAATAGCGCAGTTGATAACCGCTCCGAAATCATCATCAGATAGATTAAGAATTGGTTGCTTTTGTTGACTCATAGCAATTCCTCCGTGTTACATGTTTCCTGCTTAGCTAATAGTTCTTCTACAAGACATCTTAATGTAAATACTTCCCGCTCTAATTCTTCTATCTTCGTATCGTTTATGCGACCGGTGACTCCTGGCTGGCTAATGTAATTTGTATATTTTAAAGGACTTATCGTGCCTACGTCGGCTACGTAATCTAACCAACGCGTATCACCAATTGGATAATCTACTATCCGCATATCAATGCTCCTTGAATACGATTTGCTGCCCGCTCTTTAACGTCCAGCAACCACCATCCGTGACAGCACATTCTGTGCAGTTGCCATTACACGGAATTGCACCCTCTTTGGCTGTTGTCGTTCCATCTCTAAATAACACATGAGCTTCTGGTAAACAGAATGGGTTATTCATTCGGAGTCCTGGCCAGCCGCTAAAGATAACATGTAAGTTTTCTGGAAGGCCATCTTGATGCTCATTCAGATACGCATTCACATAGTCGAATTGTTTGGTAAAGCAAAGGATCTGACAGTGCTGATTCCTTCTGGATACCTCGACCATCTTTGCAAAATACTCGTGTGTTTGAATATCGCCAGACACATGGAAACGAAAAAATCGAGACAGCATAATAGCTGCCTCGACTTCTCTCCAATATGTATCCGGATCTTCCATAAGAATTTCTAGATTCTTTTGATATGCCCTGCGAACAGATGGCCGCAGGCGTTCCAGTTTTGCCGCATAGCATTTCGATGCGCAACTACAGGAGCGGCAAGTCTTAATGGCTGGTAGTGATACGCTTGGGATTGCTCCCATTTTTATGTTTCCTTTTGAGATGCTGACACTCATACAATCTCCTCCCTATTCGATTAAACAAGGATTTTTCTAGGAGCGTCTGGAATATATCTCGGGCATTCATGTACAGCATAGCTATCTACACGCTTACCTCCCATCGTGAGTTTCCTCAGCACGGCATTCCAATTTGGAACCGGCTGAAAAGAAATACTCCACTCGCATCCACGATCTACTTTATTTGGAACTGCATTTTGACACACTTCACATAAAGTGCGCACCGGAGTTCCATCTTCTCTCAGTGGCAACAAAATTACTGATCCTCCTGTTTCGGTGTATTAGCTTTCTTGCAGTCGAAGATTTCAAACACATTCTCAATTTCTCTTGGAGTGTACTGACGGTTAAAGAACCCTTCGATCATCCTGGTGTTATCACCACGGAACATTGTTTTGTCAACGCGGTTTTCCAACTCAGCAATAATCGTTACCGCATCTTTGCATGCGCGCCTTCTCTTTCTGGCTTTATGTAACATCTTATAGAGCATATATCCTCGCCGAACATCCAGCTCGCACAATTCCGCGGCGTGCTCTAAATCCATGATGGCGCGTTCCATTCGGATTTGCTCCTTTTCGAGCAGTGGTCTTTGGTCTTTGAATTCCTTTATGAATTCTTCAAATACCTGAACATTAGCTAATAAGTATTCAAGATCAAGAAATTCCTCGTTGATTTCAAGCGGTTTTGAATCTTCCTCATGTTCCTGTGGATGTCCACATTCCTCTTCCGTTTGAGCTTCAATAAAAACATCTGCATTGACGACTTCATATCCGGCGTTACGAAAAATACCAGGAAGGCATGCGGCAAAATTTCCTGCCTTTGTAGCAGACTCAAATATCTTGGCATCCTGAAAGCATCTTGTGGAATCAACCTTATTTCTGCTGTTCATCCGGATGAATTTAGATCCATTTGTGATTACGTATCCCAATCAATCACCCCATTTCTATCCTTAAAACGAACAAAGACCCGGCTCGTTTGAGCCGGGTCTTACACGTAATATTCTTTCATATCGTCAAGCCGAAGGCATGCAAGCCTACGACGTTCTGTTTGATTGCCGCATCCACAATCAATGTCGATAAAACGTTGCTTTGGTCGATGTACAATATGGAAGGGAGATTCTCCATCATCCTCTAGATATACCGTCGGAGTGTGCCCAATAATAGCGGTAACATCGTCTGGAAGTGAAAATGAACTGTGATGCTGTGGCCTTCCCCATATTCTGTCATCATCATTTGACCCTGGCCACCCATGAACGAGGCGGTACTTATTGTCACCAACAGTAATATTGAGCTCTAACGGTAGACTCTCTAAGTATTTCAGAATCTCATTACGCCCAACGGAAGTCAAATGGTAAAGCATTTCGCGATATGTACAAGAACCTCCGTTACTTTTCCAAAGATCCCGCGCTCCGAACTCACTATGCAGCCCTAGCGTTTTCAAGCACATATCCTCGTGATTGCCAAGTAACATCGTTGCGTTTGGCATATGCATAATTTCCTGTAGAATATCGACGCCGCCAGGATATCTATCGATTACATCACCAACGATGTACAGATGGTCTTCCGGTTTGAGGTCTATGAGCTGTAGCATTTGGTGAAATTTATCTACTTCACCATGTATATCTGACATGCAGTAAATCATACAAATAGCCCTTTCATGTCAATAATTATGAACGTTATCTTTATTTGAGATAATAGGAGCATAAGCTTATATTAAGTCAATGATGACATCATCGTCAACTTGAATTTCATCTGGTTCGCTAAATGGTATAACGAATCCATTGTCGATGTCATACGGCAGCAGAACCTCATCTTTTTTACCGTCCTGATCAGTAAAGCAAAAGAATTCACCTATCGCATCAAAAGATGTAATGTGTAAGACATTCCCTACATAATTCCACGGAGGCACAAATCCATGCTCGTAAGGCTCTCCATTATCGACATTTTCTAGCAATTCTTGAACAATGGTAAGATCCTGCCCTACGTATTGATGATAATCTGTCATTGTCCGCAAATCTCCTGTGTCAACTCAGAATACATAAACGAACGGGATTGATGGAGTCTCTCCATCTGGAGTTCTACTTCGTCAACATCTGCGATGCTGCAGGATAGCATTTGGCTCGGCACATATTGCCCGGTTGTCTCCCATGCACACCCGTCATATGTAAGCGCCTTATTTGTTTTGAATCCATTAAAGTGATTGTACGGAGGGTACAGTCTCACAGTCTTTGAAATTTCATTCCAGTTGTATGGTTTCTCCATGGAATACGTAATCAGGTAATACTTACGATGTCTCCAGTCCATGTTTCTCCATCTCCTTTCTCAATTCTTCACGGAAGATATCATGCATTCTAAAATGCCCGTAGCGTTCCTCTTCAATATCGACCCAGCTTCGCGAGGAGAGCCTGATCGAACCGGTTTTCTTAACGTTGTCCATACCAGCTGCAACAACGATATGAGGATAGTATGGAATGCAGTCTTCTAAGCATGTAAGCCGCAATGGTTCATCACTATCACCAAGGTAAACATTGCAATTCAAAACGTGATCTAAGCCAAATATCTCAATCTCATCACAGAAATCGCATTTGCCGCTGAATCTACTCATTTGTATCACCTACCCAAAAAAATATCGTTCAATCTCGATGCCATGACTACCTTCGTCAGTCATCTTCCATGAACTTAAGCAGTGTGGGCAATAACCAAGGCATTCTTCTTTATGAGACATTGTCTGTGATGCTTCTGTAATATCCATTGGTTCAATCTGGTGGCCGCATTCTGGACAAATCAATCCACTGTATTTTCTTTGGTCCACTTCTGGCTCTCCTCGTATAGATCGATTTTCGCCCACTTCAGAGCATGAGAGAAGCTATTGGAAAGTCCATGGTCATCATGACATGCCCATCGATAAGCCATATCCATCATACATAGGCTGTGCTCATTTGGTTCTTTTAGGTATTTGCCAAGGTGTGCCCAGAATAATTCGGACATATCTGCTTTACTCCATGTTTTCAAATCAGATGGACGAGTGAGCGACTCTCCCATTTGCATAACAGCGTTCTCTTTCCGTTTATCTCTGCATTCTTGGCATAGACACTCGCTCCCATAATAGGTATAGGAGTATCCACCGCAATCAACGCACGTACCCATATTATTCACCTACCAAACTAATCTTTTATCACAACGGCAGTATCAGCGTCCTGCTGCCGATTCAGTAAAGCGCCCACCAATAATCAAAACACCGTTTGTATCCTGATTTGCCAGTTCCAGTATAAGAACTGCGGCGTACGACTTTATTTGAATATCGTTTTAAGTATCTTTGCCATCCAGATTGGTTGGCATACTTGATATAATTGCCGACTGGCACATAACGTCCATCGACATAATCCCAATCGACATATCCGGCATGTGGTGCATACTTCTGCGTGACGATGTCATATAAATGATTCTTTTTGATCTCTTTCATATAACGTCTATAAGCTCTCCCAGATTCCATGCGGCCGCGATGTCGTGGAGGTTCTTTTGCCGCGAATGCATCTTCGCAATATCCGCCGATAAAAAAGTCTGCGTCGACCTTATCACATCCGCAATGATCGAACTGAAAATCGTATCCATACCGATGTGCATCTTCTAATCTATACTCCCAGCCCTGACAAAGTTTACATTCGTCGCATGTGAAATAGCGATCGCCAATGTCGATCATATTACATCACCACCGTTCAAGACATTTATCGTTAGAAAGCGGGTGTGGATTTGCACCACACATAGAATCATTCGTGAGAGCGTTGTTTGCAAATCGCCACTTCTGCGCAGATTCCTTATCTCTCCTATAAGCGTCTACTATTGCGTGGGTGTCGATTGCGCCACAACACGCTTTACCATCATTGCAGCATTCCTGCTGAAGATGTCTATTCCGTCACCGCATCTGATTATAGCCTCGGACTCTCTTTCCCTAGAAAGGTCCTTGTTGCATGATAAGCATCGATTATTAAAACGTTCGTCCGTGTCTCCCCATTTGCATCATTTGCACTCCCGTTACAGTGTGGGGTCAGCAATTTATTGAGCCCGAGCAAAATTATCTCTTGGTTTTCAAGAATACGTCTTTCGACAGTGGAGACAGACATACCACTCATCACTGGTGTAATAATCATATATGTCAGACAGTGCATTGCCTGCGCAACACAAACTAATGCCGAGGCAGCGAACAGCTCCAAACAAGTCACCAAATGCACTGTCCAACTCTGTTTCTTCTGCATCCGGATATACGGCGAGCAGCTTTTCCGCGTAATCTGATAAAGAGTCCCGCAAGTCGTTAAATGATCTGACTACGTCAATCAATTCTTCATTTAATTCCATATGTGAATATCCTCCAAAATATTATTTTTCTCTTATTTGCATTTGCGCCATGCAGCAGTTGCTAAACTAAAGAACTATGTTTAATCATAAAATTGATCCATAAATGTATCGTTTTCGTCTCCAGGTACGAATTTTTCATCTGTTTTCTTATCGCGCAGGCACAAATATGATAGTTCGCTAAGGTAATATTCGTATCCGTCATTGAGTTCAATGCCGGAATTGATAAACTCTAAACCAAGGCAACGCAAATCATCCAGATAGTCTGCAAATGCTTCGTTCAACGTTCCGTTATTGTACTCACGACATTCATTTGCAATTGTCTCCACGAATCTCCAAAGCCCATCCATCGATTGATTATACGCTGCAATATAATGCATCAAATCTTTTCTACGAACCATCTTGTTCTCCAATCAAATTATTCTTTAGTGCACAGGCTCGCCGGAGATGGCGTAATATCCAAATGCATCCTCATAAAACTTTTTATAGTCACGTTCTGCGCTTTCTGCAGTGCGATAAATAATAGGTACGCGCACAGCATCTGCAGCACTGCATCCAACTTTCATTGTATACATGGTTTCTTCATTCATCATCTTGTACCTCAAAATTTGATTGTTTTTTTGACTAGAAATCGATATAATGGATTAAACTACCAATATCGCCTTGATTGTTTAAATTGAAAGGAGGGTTAAATATGGCAGCGAAATCCATTGAGGCTCGCGTTGCACTGATCGATCAGAAAATTGCTAAAAAGCAGGATGAGATTGCGAAGCTTGAATCGCAGAAACAGAAGTTGCTGCACCCAGTCAACATGAAGACCGTAATGGCGAAAGCAAAAGCTTGCGGCATGACTGCTGAAGAGATTGCAGAAAAACTTGGCATCGAAGTCTAATAGAAGTGGAGCCTACTCTCAGGCTCCACTTTTTTTTGCTATTTGACTGCCCTTCATGCGCATAAAAAGCAAGTTTCATGGCCTTGCAAACACGCGGACTGTATATCATTTTGGCCCCTCCAATTTGAGATCGTCTTCCCAAACGTATCCTAAACGCAAAACCGCATTGGCAACTGCTCGTTTATGCTCAGCAGTAGAACAATTGCGCATAGATGCAGAAGCATATAACGAAATCAATTGCATCGCAATATCTTCATTTGTCATGCAGGAATCGCCTCCTCTTTTCTATTGGACGCATCAATCCATAATTTTTCCCAGTGCCCACGCGATGCATTGCACAGTGCTAATAAAGAACACTTGGTATATCTGATAGTTCTGTCGTGTTTTGGAACAACAAAATCAAAACCGCTGATGCGTTCCAGTTCAATAGAATCTCGAATCGCATCTGCGGTCAAATATACATGATCAAGTTCCAAGCAATATGAGTCATCTTCACTACGGCGCATGGTGTAACTTCGAACAATCGCTATTTCTCTCCCGTTGTATTCGATATGCATATCCAGCAATGCGATCTCCTCCTTCTAAGCAACTAGATCAAATCATCACACAAACGATTTTCCAGTCTTGCTGCGGAATATGATGGTTGGCATTTGACCATGCACTGAACTCGTCGATTTCAAAGTTATCGCCATGCATATCGAGCTGAGGGCTCTCAACGCCTCCATACGTTTGTAACTCTTCCAGCATTTGATCTTGTGCCTCGTGTAGAGAATCACAAACGAGTGTACTAATTTCGCGGTCAAAGACTGATATCAGAACCCATTTTGTTCCCATCATAAAACATTCCTTTCATCTACTCTATTCGTAAAATATATATCCTCCGGAGCCATCCTCATAAAATTTTGGTGTAAAGTGTTTCGCGCTGATTTGCACCCATTGATTTTGCCGATAGATTAAGAAAAGCGGATCTCCCATAACATCATAGTGGATATCATAAATTTCATACGGGGCCATATCCGGTTTGTATAGTAATGTCATTTCCCAAACCTCCTGGCGATCGCCTTGTCTACCATCTCCTCGAAGTATGCAACGTTTTCTTTATCTGCTGCGGCGAGCTGGCTGGCCTTCGGGGTAATATCCAGAAGTTGCTTCTTTGTTGCGATTTTATCTGAAACTTTTTCTACGACTGCATCTATGATTTCTTGTTGGTGGTCTTTAATCAATCGTTTCATATCATCGATTAAAATCTCATATGTGCCGTCTCGCATAATGGACTCCCAAACTTCTTCACGCAAACCATCTGCGCATCGCATTTTGATCAGCTCAATAAATGATGGAGAATACTCATCATTGAGTTCTTCTGCGTCAATATCGAAATAGAATCGCATAATCAATTACCTCATTGAACCATTTCAAGCATCGCATCTTGCGAGATGTCGAGAAGTTCAGCGCCGATGCTGAGAATTAAATCTTCTGTAGCTTCGTCACCCTTATTACATATAAGGAATGACTGTACGACATTTGCTACATCTTCTGGGAACAACATCGTATTCATATCAAACCGACCTTTCATCAGTACGTGCATTGTGTCTGCCACGAAGGATTACATAGAAACTCAGATGCTTTCTGCTTGGCAAGGTCTGCAATGTCCAAGTATGCAAACTTAGATGACGTGATAATCGTAGCTGCTCCAATGATATATCTCATTCTCTCATTGCCTGCCTCCAAAATGATAATTGCATCATCGTCAGCAACACATTCCTGTAGACCGTCAAGAAATTTATCATAAGAGGATTCGTCGTAATCATCGTCTTCATCTGCGCCTGCGTTGCGTAGGCCAGAGATTCCGCCATAAACGCCAAATCCAAAAACGGTATTTTTATTAGCATCCCGCTCCTCCCATAGATGAATGTTATCCTCGCATCCATATGTCCTGGACATTAATGCGCGGAATTTTTCTTCGTCTTTCACATGGAAATAGTTTGTGCGTATCGTGCAACAGTAATTAGCCATGATGCCACTCCTTAATATAAATCTTCGCTGTATAGCTCCGTTTCGCCCTTCTCTCGTTTCAGCGCTCTCGTAGATGCAGAAAGCTGGCCATGGAACATCACATATTCATAGGCATCCACGCGGTCATAGAATTTGCCATTCGTGTCAATGAAGCCTTCTACAATATCACGTTGGTGATATTTAGTTCCTACCAAATCGTGAAGTGTAGAGTAACCAAATCCATGTCGGACGCATGGCAAAATGATAAAACCATCTGGCTTACATGATTCATCTTTAATTTTCAGTGCTGCGGATAAAAGCATTTCTTACGCCTCCTTACCATCCCATTGGATTTAAAAAACATAGAAGCATTAATAACACTCCAATACCCATACCTATAATTGGAATCAAATCACTCCAATGCCTCATCTGATGCCTCCATAAAATTAACCTTTCATACACAATCCATGGTTGTTGTGAATGTTCCCTATAACGACACATCCAATGTTGCAATAGTAAGCTGTTAACTGCAAATCAGAAGGAGAGATCTTTGCTATGTGCACGATATCATTCTTCCACTCATGATATGTGAAACTACCAGCATTTGAGTTGATTGTAAGGTTGCCTTTGTTCTCTTCACCAGATAGAATGTCGCCTTCAAACACTTCATTCCCGTTCTGATCAGTAATCCCAAGAGAGAATTCAGATATGCAATGCGGCATTCCAGTTTCATCCCCATACTCATTTAAGGCCAACTCTCCATTTGGTTTGATAATCCAACCAGGTTCGTCCGTTACATAGCATTGTTTTACTGTGTCATACACTCTATATCTCATCAAATCAGCCTTTCGTTACAAGGGGGCAGTTCCCAAGAGTTGTTGAGAAACCAATCTGCATAGGAATTTGCATCTTTAACAAAGTGCATCCAGATGCATATTTACCAGGAACCTTATCGCCATTCTGATAAACTGCGCAACTTGGTTCATATATTTGACCACAGAATAAGCAGCTGTAACACGCCTGTGGCTTTTCATCTACATAGACTTTAATTTTAATCCACCTCTTTCTTATTGATCACGCCGTCTACATGTCCGACTTTAATAAATCCTTCTGGCTCATCGATGTCAATCGTACAACCATCGTTGATTTTGACGAAGTGCTTGCCATCTACGATCCACATGTCTCCGAAAAACGGATTTAGATAGATATCACCATCTACGGTGTCAGGATAACTCGGCTCCGGTTCTTTCTGTGGCCTAAAAAACTGATCTGCCGCATCTCGTTTCCATTGAGGCCAATTATCGTATGTAGCCTTTGCACGCTCATATGCTCTTGATCTTTCTTCCATAGAACTAGCCTTTCATAAAGAGTTTTTCGGTTGCTTTTACTCTCTTGCTATTGTCGATTGTCCTTGTAACTTCTTGCTCCCAAATACACTTAAAATCGTCCGGCGCATGATGTTCACTAACAATGACGATATTTTTTTGGCTCTTTACTCTTACCCAATCCCAAAAAGCAGCATGATCAAACCCTTTGCTAGAACCATACTGTTTTGTTCCAAAATATGGCGGATCACAATATATTACAAATCCTGAAATATCTTTCGTTTCTGAATAATCTAAGCACCCGAATGAAATCCCATCAAGATATGGAATTTGTGCTTCCAAATTTCGCTTCGCTTCCGCATAGTAATTTCGTTCCACCCCGGTTTTCGTCTGGACGACGCCCGCATATCCACCGTCAAAAAATCTACCATTGTAAGATGCAAGAAATCCGATTGCTCCTATGTACCAATCTTCATACTCGTTACCGCCATTGTTAAAGCATGTACGAACAGAATCATAGTGATCTTTCGTCACGAAACTAGGGAGATCGACAACTTTATCTAGATTTTGATAAAGAGCAATAAGGTATTTTTGTTTGTCTGCCGCGAATCTCTTATTTGCCGTTATATGGTCGATTACATTACATCCACCACAAAATGGCTCATAGTATAGATGCTTTTCAGACGAATCAATAAATGCTTGTATAATCGGAGAAATCTCACCTATAATACGGGATTTACTCCCCATGTATTTCATAAGTACTAGCCTTTCATTCTATATGAGTATTACCCTCTTTTTAAGCGAAGAATGCATACATTACCCTCTACAGCTTTTTCCTTGACGATATGTTCACCGTCAAACCTATCTCCAACATTAGGGATCGTACATTCATCAAAATCATCAATGTACTCTCTGGTGGGACGTAATGGAATCTCAACAAATACTTTCATCAAATCACACTTTCGTTCTCCTATTCCAAAGCCCAGCCATGTATTGTCTATACCCGCTTTGGTCGAAATATTTTCTTAAAATGCCTTTAGCGGATGGGATAGTTGCTAAACATTGAGAGCACATTGGTGCTTTGTTTTTCTCGTCCCACTTTGCTTCTCCACCGCAAAATGGACATGGCGTCAATTCACTCATAGAATTCATACTTTCGCTACCTCGAAGAAATTGACACCATCCCAATCAATTTTCTGGCCACATTCAGAGCAGAACTTGTCTTTATGCGTGCTCCAGTCGTCAGGTCCATCGCCGGTGATCACATAACCCCCAACCTCTTTGCCGCAGCGTGGACAACCGAAAAACTTTGGATGCGCAATGCCTCCATGACAAATAACTGGATTGTTATTTTTGCGTGATGACATATGCTTGATTTTCTCCTCTATTTTACGATTGTTATATTTGACTAGGATATCCTTGATGCGATCCATAATATCTTCGACAGAATCCTGATCTTGGAGCTCCATTTTGAATCTATCCCAAGTTGATCCTAGCTTATAAGATGCCGAAAGCAGCCGGTTGAAATCCTTATTCGTCATCGAAACCATAGAATTGTCCTTTCATATAATGTCGCCTGCATCATTTATGGTGAAAATCTTCCAATCAAAATTATTCCCATGCCGTTCCGTCCAAGCAGCATCTTCGATTACGCAGGTACAATCGTTGAATTCTTCACCATTTAGATAAGATTCTTTGATATCTGCCTTTTCGACATCACATACTTCTGAAACAAATTCACACATTCTATCATGTGCTGCGTCGTGTGTATCAAACAACTCAGGTGTACTAATGTCTCTTTCAATAACTTCGACAAGCAAATATTTCATAAGATGCCCCTTTCATTCTACTCCGATTTTGGTCTGGAACTCATGGAGGACGCGAAGATATTCTTTTTTGAATTCCTCATTCGATATCTCCTGTACGCTTGAGTGTAGCGGATCGTTGCCATCACCCCAATATCCAGAAAAAATCGTATCCTCATAGAATGGAATGAGTTCCTTAGAATTGCTATCAATCCATAATGCAGGGTATTGGTATCTATTGAAATCAACTTTTGTTCTCATGTACTCCGTTTGCGGTACATCAAGAACTTTTGCATATTTGCCATCAACGATAAAACAACGACCTATGTTTTCCTTGGCCTTTTCTGTGAATGTCGCAATCTCTTGAATGTACAAATCAAGCCGCATCGCTTGTAAGCGAGAGATTTCTTGGTCAATCTCTTTCACGGTGCTAATATCATCCATCAAATCCCTCTTTTATCCCATGCCGACGACGTATAGGTCATCTTGAATCATTGCATTGATGTCACTATCAGATAAATCAGATACTATCTTTTGAACTGCTTGGATAATACGCTGATGTACCTCTCCAATCGATTTCGGTTCATTTACTAATCGTTCCCACGGCATAGATGGAGGATAATATAGATATGAGCCGCCATCCCCGTCATCTCCAAATGTGAGTGTATCCGTTGAATCACAATGTGTGAGAAGTTCTCCAAGGTTATTGAACGGTTCTCCGTATAAGAAATCTCCCACATCTAAATCATCAAACTTCCTATTGAAAAACACATCCGCAACATCATCGTCGTTCGGCAACTGCTGATAAAGAAATTCTGCCAGTTTCTCTTTATCAATATGGTCATAGATTGTATCAGTATTTAAACCAATTCCTTCAATCGTCCAATAACACATACTCATGATGCTTTCTCCTTTTATAAATCCATAAGCGCTCCACAGTAATTGCAATAATTTGGTTTCCCTAAATGCAATCGACTGCACTCTGAGCACTGTTTCCACGCAGATCCTCCTTGCCACCACTTTCTTGTTGGTAGCCATTTCCCATGGCGTACAGGAGCAACATCGACTGGTTGGATTTCGTTAATTACTCCAGATGCTTCACAAATTCCAACATAGTAATCTTCTCCGTCATGTTGATATGCTGGTTCCTTTGCGAGATTTCCAAGTAAAAAAAGCGCGTTTCCCTTCTCGATATACTCAGGCATAGCATCAACCCCTATATTCTTTTTTGAAATGGCTGCATCCAACAGGATCATGCCGGGTGCATAGATTCCGCCAATAGCACTTGCGGCAATCAGCCATGTTTTCATTTTTGCAATAGCAATTTAAAGATGGCTCGTCAGGATCGCATACGCAGCAAGATTTTCCATCACAAGAACTTGGCGGGTAGTGGATGCAGGATTCACAAATCCATTCAGCCATTGGCGTGCTCCTTTCTCGCTTCATATCCGGCAAGCTGTTTCTTTGTACAGTACCGTTCCATCCATTCTTCCGTCGAAGGAACGCGATAGTCTGTCATTTGAATGCGGTTGATTGTTGGCTGTTTTCTAACGACATCTGTGAGGGCGAAAATAATTCCTGCCATTTCTTCTCTTCCTGTTTTGTAGCAATGCTCTCCGAAATCATCCAGAGCGACACAAAGAGTATCAGCATCAATTATTCTCATGCATATCACGATCCTTTAATTTCCTGCCGCACATCGGACAGAAATTGATTTTACGCGGTTTTAGCTTCCCGCCATTGATGTAGTATTCGCCACGGTGAAATGGATTAGAGATGTAGAATGCTCCAATCATTTTGTAGTATCCTTCTCTATCCTCATGACAAAACGGACATGATTTTTGTTCAATCATTTTCTCTAACTGGATCATCAGCCTTTATGTTCCAATCAACAAAAAGAGCACCGCATTTTTTACAGTAGCAAAGTTTTCCTAATGTTTTCCCGTACTCGAAGATCTCTCTTCCTTTGAATCCCCAGTCATCGTCATAGTAGTATTCACATGGAGCAATCTCATGGCTGCATACATTGGAATATTCGATGATTTCGACATCCTTCATACTGTCTGCAATTTTAGCTGTTTGATTACCGATTTTATAAAGGATCGAAACAAAAATACCAACTTCAATTCCAATGCACAAAGTTAATAGAAAAATTAGGGCCATTATCTTGCATCACCTCCGTGGTGGTGGCACCAATTATGTGTCGAACAATATTTAAACAAAGAGTCTCCGCATACACGATTCCAACAACATGTCTCGCACGGTCTTTGTGCAGCAGTCATTGTGTCGCGAAGCCCGATAAACAAAGCGCGTCCACAAGCGGGGCAGAAATTGAGCGGAACTGAATACTCACGGCCGTCACCTTCGTATGTATACTTGGCAGATTGCGTGATAAAAACGTCTCCGAGTTCCATTTCAGACGATTTTTTATCATAATTTTGGCAAAATTTGCACATAAAACCACGCTTTCATATTAAAGTGGAGATATCGATAAACTTTCCATCTTCTTCTGACGGGCGCTCAATGAGGCGCAAATGATTGATATGTGTAGCAAAAGCGTATCGGCCATCGATTGTTTTGTCTATGGCATATGGTATTCGCTTATTTGCATCTTCTGGAGCAACCCAAACACATTCTTCTTTCGGAGTATAATAACCGACTACTTCTACAGGGACGTTTTTATCTCCGCTAAAGCTAAATAGGCACCTATCGCCAATTTGAAATTCAGTTTGTCTCATGGCAAAATACTCCTTTCATAGAATAGTTGAGATATCAATTTCGACATGGTCTTCTTCGACTGGGCGATCAACGAATGTAAGGTAATCCGCGTGTGCTGCAAAGACATACTTCCCGCAAATTTCATCTTCGTGACTTGCGTAGTCACACGTATAATCTTTGTTTTCTGGCGTTAACCAATAGACATTTTTCTTGTACTTTGCAATAATCTCAACCGGAATATTTTTATCGGAGGAAAAATTGAATAGGCATCTATCTCCAATTTGGAAACCATATTTATTCATGGTTCATCTCACTTTCTTTCAGAAGGCGGTTGTAGATAATGATACCAAGCATGATGCCGATCTCCTTATCCCAGACATAGTGTTTTTGAGTTTTCTGATATTGAACAGATCCCGCGAGCAATTCATCAGACACAAGCGCAAAAATCTTTTCTGCAAGCGCTTCGTCTTGTGTCGTTTTATTTAGAAGGCGTGTTGTTTCAAAATGAATCGTCTCACGGAAATCATTGATGTCATAGTTATTAGTTTCAAAAAAATCCATAATATGTAATCTCTCCTTCACAAAACGAGAGTTTGGTTCGTGCGCGTATGAAAATAGGCGGGGATTTCTCCCCGCCTATCGATTAAATGATGTCTAATTTAGTGCCAACAAATGCTCCAATTGCGATTAATATTGATGCAACGAAACAGCATGGGACCCACCACATGAGGTATAGTACACCCTTTTCGACGAGTGCTAAAATAGGAATTAAAATTGCCCATACGCAGCAAGCAACAAGAAGAATCACATAGATGACGCAGCAAAAGATAAAGGCCGCTAGCAACATTACATCAGATAGGCACTGTGGCCCCCAAATGTCGATGTGCTCCTTCTTCTCTTTCATTTTATCCCACATAGCGATTACTTCAGGCTGACGATGGCATCGGAGCCGGACACAGTGGGGAGCTTGCCATCCCAGCGTTCATACTTGATCTTCTCAACGAGGTTCGGAGTCAGAGAAGCGGCAATTTTTGCATTGGCATCTGCCTCCGCCTGAGCAGCAATCCGCATAGCTTCTGCGTCAGCCTCTGCCTTGGAAATCTTAACCTTGTTATCATTCTCCTGGGTCACGAGCTTCTGCTCAGAAGAGAACTTTGCATTGATGGCATCCTGAATCTTCTGGTCGTCATAATCAATGCCATCCTTCATGCCAAGGACTGTAATGGTGATGCCCTTATCGGCGAAATATGTAGTGACATCATCGCGGACGGAGTTCATGATTTCCTCCTTGTTCATCAGAATCTCGCTCATGGTCTGTTTAGCACATGCTTCTACAAACTTGGATTCAACTCTGGCTCTGATTTCAGTATCCATGATGTCCGCCAGGCTCTTATTGTTGTAGCTGTACAGGAACTTCACTGCATCAGCCTCGGTGTAAATCTGAGCAGAGCAGTTCATTCCAACAGAGAATCCGATTGATTCCTTTGATTCAGCGTAGATAGCCTGATTTCTGCGGGATGTGCCATTATCCTTACTGGAGTTCCACTCACGGGTTTCTGGGGTGCGCTCAACAATAATCAACTTCGCAGATGGACGCCACTCACCCTTCTCAATGAAAATTGAACGTCCAGTCTTAACCCATCTATGAGGAATCTGCACTTCCTTTGTGGCGACCATAGCCTGTGACAGCAGTTCCTCAGACTGGAAGCTGGCCTGCTCCGTTGTGTCACCAACCAGAGGGATCAGGAAGGCTGTCTGTGACGCCTCAATGGTGACCAACTCAGGCTTGTCGAAAGGTTTGATTCCGCATCCTGTCAGGCCAATACACATGACCGACATGATTGCCAGGACAATGAATGCTTTAAGTGTTCTCTTCATTTTTGTTCTCCTTGTTTTTGATTTTGCTGATGAATGCCTTGATTTCACGCCGAAATGCAAAGGCAATGATCACGACGAAGATAATTGGCTTCATTGCTGCAAGGTCAGTGTAGAACTGCAGGAATGCCTGTCCTCCATATATATCCATCTGCCCAACAGCCAGCGCGTTCTTTGCTGTGTAATCCAGGATATTGAGCGCCGAATTTGCAACGATGAGAAAACACAGCATACAGATGCTTTTGATGATGACACTCTTAATTTTGATTGGTTTCATATCTCTCACCTCCTATCGTGTCCACGGGACAATATCGCCACCGTCTTCTGAGCAAATCGCATACTCAAATTCCTCGTCTCCATCAGAGAACTTTTCTGAATGCTCTTGGAAATCAGCAAGGATTTGATCACCGCGCCACTCTGCATCCATATCATCATTGGCGTCGTACCAGACGGCGACTCGCTGCGTGCGCTCCATTGTGATGCAATATTGCATGTCGTTATTCTCCTCTGAAATCAGGGATAAACTTATCCCGAAAATAGTCGTTTAGGTGGAATGTCGGGAATGTACGAGTTGCTGGATTCAGCTCTCTTTTGGCTTCTTCTGTACGCTCATACGTCCCAATATGCCCACCTGGCCGAAATGGAACAAACTCAAAGGACCATGGGAAATACTGTTCTCCGATTTTTCCGCAGATCGTGCAATAGCTCCCGATTGACTCTTCTAGTGACGGAATCATACCACGCTGCTTATCAAACTTTTCTGTTGGATATTCAAATACGCATGGCTTGAAATCATGCTTGTGGTCTGCCTTCTTAACGCCCCTCTTCTTTACTTTCTTCTTATGAGGCATCTGGTCATCCACGAAATCCCGCATATACTCACCTCAAATCAAAGACGAAATGTCGATTTCATCGTCTTGGCATGTTGCGGTGAGTTCTTCTAGTGTTTTGCCATCAATAGTGCCTTCATTCTCCTCTAAACGAATCATGAGCGCCTCTAGCGGATATGCATCATTACCAAGTCTTCCTTCTGGCATCGTGTACGTTGTAAATAATTCTTTGTCCTCTGAATTAGCAATGACGCGGTACTCACGCCACCCGTTCTCGTTATGAAAACGCAAATCAAAGGATATTGGAATCCATCTTGGAATCCATCCAGGGCCCATTTATAATCACCTCAAATTATGTCGCTGATATCGATATCTGAGTCTTCATCTGCAAACGAGTACGCATTCTTCAACTGGTGCATACTCATGCCATTGATGGTACTTCCACATTCCAAGGCGCTAATGAGGCATTCAACTTCATACCAATCGTTGCAAATCCTCGTCTCTCCAGTAAGATTGACAGCGAAACTCGTGCGCGTTTCGTCGTTCGCCTTGCACCAATAAGTGGTGTACGTCCCATCGATATTGAGATATTCGAACTCGAATTCCATTGGTATCCAGTCGTACATTATTCAACCTCCAATTAGAGCAGCGATCCAATATTTATATCTGTGTCATCATCTAACCCGCAATAGTATGCATCTTGTAACTCTCCTAACGTCATCCCATTAATAAGGCTTCCACGCTCCATAGCTAGTATCAAACTATCAATTCTGTAGTTATTCATGAAGAACTTGTCTGCGCCCGCATCTGCCACTTTAAATAACTTTCTTTCTTCTGTTACAGCTTCCATATAATAGTGAAAGAAGCTTCCATTAACCCTTTTATAATCAAAATTAAACTTCATAGGTATGTAGTCGTACATTGCTTCACCTCTTAGATTAACGCTCCGATATCAATTTCAGTCTCTTCGTTGCCGAGATAATATGAATCTTTGAGTTCAGCCATCGTCATTCCATTGATCTTGCCACCGTTATTCATAGCGTCCATAAGAGAACTACGATAGTATGATGAGAGTACAAGATGCCCATCTTTAAATATTCTAAAGCGTTCTTTATCTTCACTATTCGCAATACAGTGGTATCGTTCATATATTGTTGCGCCACGATAGATCAAAATATCAATGTCAAATTCCATAGGAATCCAATCGTACATGTATTACACTCCTTTGGGTTATTTTTGGTGTCCGATCGGGGAATCGAACCCGGGACCGTCCCGTTATGAGCAGGATGCTCTACCAACTGAGCTAATCGGACATAAAAAAGCGGGGATTACTCCCCGCTTATGTTGTAGGTTGCGCACAGGTCAGGATTTCGTCAAGTGTTCTCGGAGTATAGTTCATCCACGGCATCATAGCGCCGATGTTGAACATCTGGCACTGCTTACCATAGAGTTCATACATCAGAAACTTATCATGCTCCATCATCTGATATTCAAACGATGTGTGGACGTGTCCGTACAGGTGATACCATCCATAAAAGTGGTTTTTGAAGCACACGATTGGATAATGGCACAGTACGATATGACGACCATTATCTTCTACCTCAAGATAGTCCGTTACCTTTGAGAACTTTCTGAGAAAGGCACCGTCATTGCTGCGATCATGGTTCCCTCGAATCAGGATTTTTGTTCCGTTGAGTTGGTCGAGTACCGGCTGTGCTTCACTGGATTTGCACCAGAACATATCGCCCAGCACATAGACAACATCTGCCGGAGTGACGACATCATTCCAATTTCGCACAAGTGTTGCATTCATTTCCTCGACAGTCTTGAATGGCCGGTTATCAAAATGCAGACAGTTGGCATGTCCATAATGCCAGTCTGCAATATAGAATTTCTTGCACATAGTGATCCTTTCACATGGCTTCGACGGCTCTCCACAGTATATAGCTCGTTGTCAGCTTACCAATGTTCCCAATGTACAACTCATCATCCACAAATCCTTTGAATGTTCCAGATACGTCAATGACAATTTTACCAGCCAAAGGAGCAACCTGGTCTGGGGTAACAGGAGCAGCCACGACAATGATATCTGCAAACTGCGTTGCTTCATGCAAGTTCTTCGTTTTACTATGTGCGACGGTGACCGTTGCATTGCAATACAGAAGCATTTTTGCAAGGCCCTGAACAGCATGTCCTCTGCCGATGATTGTGATATTTTTACCCTCAGCTCCGATTTCTTTGATGGTATCTCCGATAGCTTCTGAACAACATGAAGGCATATTTTCCTTGTCTACGGCATCAATGTCAGCATAATCGGTCAGCCAAAACGGATTCTTAATAGTTTCGACATCGACAATGCAAGGACGCCGTATATCTGAAGTATACGGAATGAACTCATATTTGACGCCCAAACGATCTGCCTTGTTTGCAATCGCTTTTAAGAAAGGAGTCTCGCCACCCATCAAATAGAGAGGAAATGGTTTGTGTTTAGCTTCTCCAGAAACATACGCGTCACAATCAGCGCTCAGTTGATCGACAATTTCTTTCATAGTATCCTCCTTACAGTAAAGACAAAATGGATTTTTCATCGATTGCATCGTCGCGATTTTCTATGATATACAAAAACTCATCCAATTCGATGATGTCTGCGCCCATATACGTAGGATTTTTCCAACAGTTGATATCTTCACGGTCGCTAGTTACTCCGACATACTGGTATCCAGAATCAAATGGTAGATCATATTTGCTATGTTGGAATATAGAAGTCTTTAAAAAACTCAGTACCGCCGTCTTTTCTATCTGATTATGGACATGTACTGTGATTTTTCTATTCTTGAATAAAGCAACAAACTCATCGAGTGTCATAGTATTCACAGACTATCATCCTTTATAGTAAATCTAAAATTGCTGAACTATCTGATTCATTATCAGAGCATTCAATCATCTCAATAAATTCATCATAGTCGATGACAATATCGCTCACGCCTTCAATGCCATAGCTTCCAGAAGCTTTAACAGATGACCGTAGGCCAACAAACGGGCTGCGTTTGTCATATGGAGCCATGCCATTATCACTGATTCCAGCAGTTTCGGCTATCAGTTTTGCAGCGTGTGTTTTTTGCTCCTGATTATGTATGCGAACCATGACCTTATATTGCCAATATAAATCGATGAATTCATCGACGGTCATCTATCCTCACCACCAAACTGAACTTTTATATTGTCTTTTACGAAAGCAGCGTTGAAATATCTATATCGAAGTCGTCGCTATCTGTATACTTCTCATCGATGACCATATAACGCCCTAAGCATTTGAAGTCTCTTTCAACGCCGAATTTATGGTCTCCGTCTCTGATGTATTCATCAAGAGTATGTAACATATAGCAATTTTTTCTTAGCTCTTCCGTCACGACTGCATGGTATTCTAAACAGTCAGGTGCGAAGCAACCTTCTTTATTGACAATGACATAGTCTCCAACTTTGAATTCTGCCATTTATCATTCCTCCGCTCGAACTAAATCAGTATGGAAATATCCGGATTGCTTTCAGAATCCGGATCTACGATGACAATATCATCGAAATCAACGACGGCCTCACAGTTGAAAAAATCTCCGACGTAATATAAATGAGATAGATAAGAAGCAAACTTTCCATCTTCGAACCGCATGTTCATAGAATTCTCCATGTTACGTAAGAGGTAAGATGCCTCCGGACCTCGAAACCTGTCTGGATACAGACTGACTAGCATTGATAGTTTCTCTAGGTCGCATACTTTATTTATGGCGCAAATATGATACGAATTGATATATTCTAAGAAGTCCATGCCTGGTTCCTCCTTGTTATTTGGAGCAAGCAACGAGAGTCGAACTCGCATTTCCAGTTTGGGAAACTGGCGTACTAACCGTTGTACGATGCCTGCAAATAGCGCCCAGTTAGCACAACGGCGACTGGACGCTAAATGAAAATTGAAACAGTATTCATTGTAAGTATGCAGCTTCCTGAAGATCTGCAGCAGTCAAACGAAGAGCTGATTAGTTTTAATTAACAGCTCAGATGATGTTTGAACTGGATGTTTTTGTGATGATTATTTGTGATGGTGGGTCATGATTCGGACAGAACTCCCCGAAACTCGTGGGTTCCGGCTCCGAGATGTCCCGGAAGGCGCCTGCCGGCCGCGGGCGATGGCTATCCTCCTTTCTCACAAAGCGAGGGCGTACGTGAGACGTACGTCAGCGTAAAACGCTCATGCAATATTGTTTCAATTTTGATAGATGTTAGCAGGGGAGGTACACCTCCTCCCCTGCTAAGCAAGAAAAGAGATGTACGCTGAGTCTCCCCTGCGTAGTATGTCGCCGGTTTCCCGGCGTGTTTGCAAAATCACGTTATCCGTGAGACTGCCATAAATAAATCATAGCACCTGATTTGAAATAATTGATATACCCAGGATTCGCCTCCGGAAGGGTCCCTTGGATGCCGTTCAGGAGCGTGAATTGGTGCGCCTTTGTTGGTTTTAAAGGTGACGGAGTTGATGGTTGAGTGGTCTTTGCGACAGAAAATCTTCAGAGTTGCAGAAATCCTCTTCAGATTCTTCGCGGTAGACTCAGTCGCATGCGAGCAGCTGGCCAGCAGGTACCCGGTCGCCCCAGTCCTTCTTCTGTACAATGCGAAGGCTTACGTGAGACGTAAGTCAGCGTAAAACGCTCATGCAATCAGGTTCTATGCTTTTATGTCGGATATGCGTAAAATCCATCTGGCTGTTCCCATAACCCACGGATCAGTCGTTGGCAGGTTAAAGCCGGTGGAATGATCGAACTCACGGAAAGCATCAGCCCATGGAGCAAGTTCACTTTCTGTTTTATATTCCTTTTGAAGTGTCTCTAACTCAACAGCCCAATTCTTCCATTGTTCGTCTGTAACAAGCGATTCGTTATATTCGTAGTAGATGCAACTGTGAATAAGCAGCTGGAGCCGTCTCCTCTGGATGAGCTCACGAACAGATTCGTTTGCTCCAGTCATGTTCTTGTCCTTTTAAAATGCTGATTTCATTGCAAATGCTTAGGATGGTTTCGTCCATAGATACCTCATCATCACAGATTCTACCCCAGATATGCTGATCTGGGATAACGATTTCTCCTGCTTCTTTCAGCTTTTCTGCGAGCCACGGAGTTACGAGGAGCCACTGTTTGACACTGCCAATATCAACCTCGATAGACTCCTCATATTCCTCATAAGTCATCTTATGGCCGCACTCTGGGCAAATCAGCATCTCCAGTCCGACGCAGCAATCTCTTGCAGTTTCGTAATCCGGATATCCGGCGCCGCAAATAGGACATTCATACCGTTCATCAGGAAGCGCAGCCCAATTTACAACAGGCTCTGTTTCACCTTGTACGACCGTATGAGGGACGAGAAATTCTTCCGGAGTTCCACACTCTGTACATCCTCCCTCGCTTGGCAAGATGCTATCAGGGTCAAATGGAGGGCAATTATTACGCGTTGCTGTATCAAACACGTAGTTGACCAGATCCGTCACATCTGCAAGAACTTCTTTCTCTACAAATAGCGATACGATTTTCTCATTTGCTTCATCCATAGTATTCACCTCCTACATTAGTTCTGAAATATCAATGTCGATATCTTCCTCTTGCTGGTAAAGAATAAAAGTTCCATTGTCGATTTTACGCTGCAAATCATACCAACGAAGAGATGAGTCATACACATGACGCTGCCATAATTGAAGATTTGGCAGGTCGTTACTATATACGGTGTACCACCCATTGTTTTTGACAGCAATCGCAGGAACAATTTCCTTGATATAACCTCTCTGCCCTGGATTCCACTTGTGTATGACGGACTGCAGTTCAAACCGATCTGGAAACGGGCATTTTGATCTGCTCACGCGGTGACCTCCTCAATCACCACAGACACTTTGACCTGTTTACCTTTTGCGACAGACAGAAGCGTGTTCGCGATCTGGTGGACATTCAAAATGCCAGTGAAATCCATGCACATACGAGGTGTACACATGATGGCATCCTCTTTGATTGTAGATTCTACAGGCTCATTGCTATCGACAGGAACTACCTCTTCTTTCGCGCTCGGTTCTTCCTTGGCTGCCTCCATTTTTTCAAAAGTCGGGCGGTATGTATTGAGCCACTGGTTGAACCGCATCCTGTTTTCCTTAGACATGCGTTTGCCAGGAGTAAAGATTTTCTTGTCGAACCCAATGTCCACCATATGTTTGCGCAGCGTAGAATGGTACACATTCAGAAGTGCCGCGAGATCGGTAATTGTGCACCCGAATTCGTTGACATATCTCATCAGATACTCCTTCTGGATATCTTCCGGCCATGTTTTGAAATCATTGAAGCTTGTAGGTTTTGTCATATCCATTTTAATCACCTTCCCATTTTTCTTTTTGATTTGTGCAGGAGTCAGCATATCACTTGGAAGATAGCACTTTTTACTTTTGCTTCCGCGCTTCATGTGTCTTGCTCCAGACGCGATACGCTTTTTCTCCATACAGTCATAGCTAAAATCGTCCACTGTTTTCACCTCTCTTTGCTTGTACATATATCCACATGAATTGCTGAATCGTTCCCTAAGTTAGAACGATGAAGAAAGTCATGTGCGGCTGAGAGCGCTAAGACGACTCATCTGGTTCCAGATGAGTCGTCTTGAAAAATAATTCAATTCCGCACTTTGCGATACCGTCCTTTAGAAGTACGGCGGAGGTCATATAGGTATGTACTCCAATAGCATATATGTACATTTTCATTATTTTCTGGTGCGCCACGGTGAGATAACCCACCGTGGCTGTTAGGAGAACACCATTCACGGAGCACCACTCCGCATGGGCTTTCGCCCTGGCTGGGACGGCAGGATTCGAACCTGCGAATGATTGAGTCAAAGTCAATTACCTTACCACTTGGCGACGCCCCAATATAGATGCGGCTAAGTATTCCTTAGCCGCATAAGTCTGCATTCATCATATCAATGATGTTGCAGCGGTATTTACGATTCATACGGTCGAGAGTCCGCTTCCAGAAATCAGGTTCAATGCTAATGTAATAGGACAGTAAACCTTTCATAGTTTGAATCTCATGCACAGACCAGTTTTCCATATTCTGCTTGGCACGAATATAATCAGAGAGCATCCCCCGGAAGGCGTCTTTCTTTTTATGCCCAATCGTGATCTCGTTTTGGGCATTCAAAATGACACCCAGATTTGCATTATGTCCATTACGGGAACCCATACGGGTCTTCTCATCTTTGATGGAGAATGGGGCGTGGAACTCTCGCAGAACGTTGGCGATATATCCGGTGATTTGTTCAGGGTCAAATTTCTGCTTGGAACTGATCAGCATATCATCGGCGTATCTCGTATAGATGTAGTGATTCCCATCAGTGAAATCACGCAGCGTATTAGCAAGCCGATGATCAATGGGGATCATCAGCAAGTTGGTCAGCATTGGAGAAATAGGTGTTCCCTGCGGTAGGCCTCCATTCAGGAAACACAAATCCATAGCCTTTACCATCGCTGCTTCTCCAGCAGGATACTTATACACTTCGCTGAACGGATAAATCATCCGCAGGATGTAATGAGCGAACTCCGGTGTGGTATTGCCGAAGAAGTTTGAGAAGTCAGTTTTCAGGAACCACCAACTCTGATTCGCCTGATGCCGCCGCACAGCATCAACGGCACAGCGATTATGGATGTAGGCAAAAGCGTTCGTATGATAAAGAGCGTGGAATTCATTTTCCAAAATGGCTTTCAGTTCATACAAAGCCGCTTTTAACTCGTCATTCGGAGCATCGATCGGACGGGTCTCATATCGCCCCGTCTTCGGATTTGGATGATTCTTTGGAATCTCAAAGTGATGATACAGCGTTGCTCTCTCTGCATCATACAGCTTCTGATGCTTCTCGATGAAACCATTCAGAATCAGAACCAATTTGGGCACATCAACATGTGCCTCAAGTTGTGCATTGAGCGTCTTATGAAAGTACGTGCGAGTAGAAGACGGGGCATTCCTGGACGGCTGTAATCTATCTAATTCAACATATCCGTTCAGCAGATCCTCCAGAGTTACCTGCTGGAAGTGTGGTGCATCTCTTACGGTAACATACGGCATAGTATCACTTCTTTCTATTCGAGATGGAAGTTATGGTCAAAATAAGTATCGGTCTTCGGCGATGAGCCGTAGATCAGCTCTTCGTCGATGAAATTGGCTCGGATGACTGTGGTTCAGCCATCGAACTAATTGATTTGTCTGAGTTCAGCCTTGGTAAGGATGAGTTCAGCTGATGCTGAGCCTCAATCTTTCTGAAGGCATCGCGTGCTGCATGCCTCCAGGTAGACATCTCCTTTCCTGCTTTGCGATACCGTACTTGAGAAGTACGGCACTCTTGCGAGTAATGCACCATAACTTTAAAATTTAGGATTTAAAATGCCATGCACTGAAATTCAAACGGGTTGACAACAACCATCTTCTTGAGCTGCTTGCCGCCGCTTTTCACGAAGTTCATGAAGTTCACGACGCCAACCTTGCAGACGTCACGGACAGTCGGGGCAACGCTCAGAGTGACATTGCAAGCAGATACGGGGGTCTCCTTAGCAGCCTCTTCGTGGGTGAAGTTCATAGTCGCCAGGAAGTTCTCGACCATTTTCGGGTCGTTCCACCGTGCAGCATAGTGCTGCGCGTCAGTCAGCCGGATACGGAAATCAAACACGGCTTTGATGTAAATGTTGTCCTTGTTCTTGGTGGCGATCTCGCGACGCAGATCGATATTATCGACGCACAGGAACACATATCCGGACAGCCGCTGCCCATGATAGCCTTCCGGCTCGATCTCAAGGCCGTCGACGATATCAGGATTGATCTCTTTAAGGTATTCAGCCAAAGCCTGCACCTTGGGCTTGCCGATGTCGGTCTGGCGAAACATCTGATTTGCGATATTATGTGCCTCAACGGTGTCGAAATCATACAGGGTGATATTCTTCATGCCGATGCGCACAAGATTTTCCGCCACGGTAGAACCAACAGCTCCACACCCAATGATGTGGAGCTGTTCCTGACAGGAATCCGGTTGGAAGAAATCATAGAATTTCGTCATATCCATGCTGTATTACCTCCTTAATCGTCATAAATCGTTGTCTGACCATCGAAATATCCAGACGGAAATTCCTGATGAGACTTATCATCCATGTCCGCACGACTCCCGGTCGGAAAGTTGACGGTCTTGCCATCTTTCTCTTTTTTATCCGGCAACGCTGGAGTCGTAGTCTTTGCGGGCATCTGTGTGGTTTTATTGGCACCGTAACCCTTGTAATCATCATAGCCACGATACCCATTGTATCCGCCGTATCCATTGTATCCTCCGTAGTTGCCGCCGTAATTCCCATAGGACTTTTGCTTGACTTTGGATTTGGCATCCGCAATGAAGTCTGCCAGCGGATCTTCTCCGTCATGGATGATATCGACCTCGCTAGTTCCGTACTCGATATTGTTGTACAGGTCAAAGATACGAGCATAGTGCTGGCGGCTCTTATTCCAAATCATGAAGATATAGAATGCGCTGTCTCCAAGTTCCTCCATCATGCGTTCCCGCTCTTCAGGGGTGAATCCATCACCGTTCAGACGACCAATGATATCTTTCTGGAAAGTCGTATCCGTACCAGATGGAGACGTTCCCATATTGACATGAGAATGTCCGTGATACCGCATTACATTGCGCTGCTCTGGCGGAAGCATCGCATTCCAGCGGTCGTATTCTCCTTGTGTAGGAGTCACAGTTGCGCCCGTTACCTCCTGCGGGAAGGTAATCAGATCATCGATGTAAAACTTTGTGGAGTCCTCCGGATCGCGGCGAACAAGTCCATGCCAACCGACTTCGGAAGAGAATTCATCCACGAGGCGCACCTGTTTCTCCCATGCGATACGGGAGAAAATAACGGTTGCCTTATCCTTTCCGGGATAATAGTAGTTCAAATCCAAAGTCGCTTTCCCATCAGAAAGGACCATGGAATCAAGCCGCTTTGCGACATCTTCCATGATCTCTTTCTTCATAGCCTGCGTGATACGAATAGGCTTGCTCATTTCCTTCTTCCTCCTTCTCTTATGCTTCTTTCTTCCCATGTTCCTTCAGATACTTGATGGCGTCCTTGGTGGTCATGAACTCATTCAGCTCATTGATGTAGATAACCTTGCCGAACTCAGGATTAAACAAATCCTGTGCAAGATAGTGATAGGACGCCTGCTCGGTAAGGTTGACTCCCTTAGTAGCATTGATGCACTGGGCAAGAGCACCAATGATATCGCGGCGCCGCATGCATTCATCAACTAAGCGGCGGTTGTTGCCTGGGCAAGCATTATAGCAGTGGTGTGGGTTTGGTAATGCATTGCGAATGTCAGGATGCGCATTAGTTCCGCTGACAACAGTCAGCGTGCTGTCTCTGCCGCTATCGCTGCGGAGATACAGCTGGAAGTGAGACCAGAGACGGACTTTGACGGTCTCGGAAACGAACAGAGCCTTGTACAGCATCTTGGCATCATCATCGGGAACACCATATTTGCCGTTATACTCCAGCCAGGAGCTCATGTGATCCTTGGCGAAAGTCGCCTTCGCTTTTTGCGGGTCGAACTGATCCAGCCAACCATAGTCGTAGAAGTCCAGATAGTTCGCAGAGCAATTGACGAGAATGAGATTCTTATTGGCGAGGAAGTAGTTCATTGTCAGAGGCTCAGCCGGAGTTTCTCTCATCTGATAACCGAACAACGTGGCCAGCAGTTCGTCTTTCCGCGTTAACACACTCAAAATCTCCTGATCCAGACGATTCGCCTCATGCTCAAGATCCTGGCACTCTTTCTCAAGAGCCTTAATACGTTCCTTTTCGAATCGAGATTCAAAATCACCGAGTGCCTCACGGATGAACATACCACGCAGATCCAGAGAATCAGCATATTTCTGAACTGCATCGAGGAACGCATCAGGAGTTTCTGCCTGCAAACTCTTCGCAAAGCCAGCCATTTCCTCTGCGGTCATCGGTTTCTCGGCAAACCATTTGCCAAGCAGACGCTTCAGCAGAGAGCACAGCATATGCCATCTTGTCATCGTCATATTTTCGACAACAACAAACGTCTTCGTGTTGTCAAAAGGAGACAGAACGGTCTTTGCGTCAGGCTGCGTATCAGTCAGGAACAGGGCGTTGATGTCCTGGGACTTCAGGACTTTCATGATATCCTGCATGGGATAATAGCCGCTCATGTCCAGGTTGCCGGAGATCTCGGCGATTTTCTTACCGGCTTCATCTTTCTGTACAGACACGGAACAAATCATCAAGGTTCCTGCCGGGCTGGTACGGAACTCATCCATATAGTTCCGCACATTACTAACCATGTCATTGCCATAGAAAGACTGAAACTTGATTTTGATTTTCTCGCCGTCTGCAAGACGCTTATCAAATAGAGCCATGGCGGCAGATTCCATAGCAACGTCACCACGGAATCTATCTGCCGTGATTCTTCCTGCGAAACACTTCTGCGCAGCCTCGCTTGTCAGCGCAGAACTTTGGATTGCGGTCTTAATTGCCATTCTTTATCCTCTTTTCTATTATGTATTTTGATTCTTGGTAAGCTTTCCTGATCATTGCACAGGATCAGCTCATATAAAATGGGAGGGGCCGAAGCCCCTCCCTATCGACTCACATGGCGGAGTCGGCCTTAGTGGTGGACATCAGGTAGCAATCCTCGTAGATGCCGGCCTGAGCGAAGGTCTTGTCCAACTTGTCGCTGGTCACGACGTCCCCGTTCAGGTGGCAGGTGAACCGATTGTAATCGACATTGCCCTGCTCCAGGACGGAACGGATGGTGGTGGTGGACTCGTCCACGTCGAAAGACTTCTGAGTGAAATTGGAACCAACGATAACCTTAATCATGATGTAATCTCCTTTAATTCAAAAAATTTTTTTATGTGAATGGTATTTGCGAACAAATTGATGGGGATGCGAAGAGGCCCCGCACGAAGCAGGGCCTCACGAGGCTGGTGCTTACTGGACGACGATCTTCTCCATCATAGCGGCCTTCTTCTCATCGACCTCGACGGAAGCAGCAGCCATGGTGTCCTCCAGGCCTTCCAGAGCGGTGAAAGCAGCACCCAGCAGATCGGCGGCGTACTCAGCGGCATTGGTCACAGAGTCGGGAATCTGCAGGGTAACGGTAGCCTTCTTCTCCGCGTCATGGGTGACGGGAGCGAAGTACACAGCCTTCTCAGCGACAGAGCCAGTGCCGTCGGCGGCGATGTCAGCCTTGAAGACCAGGCGCTCCTTATCGTCCTGAACCTTCAGGGCGGAGGGGTCGTACTTCTTCAGCTTCTTCAGGGTGTCCAGAGTCAGGTCGGACTTGAGGACGATTGCGGAACCAGTGATAACGATCTTAGCCATGATGATCTCCTTTTCCGGGTATGTATACCCTTTCAAAAAATATTTGAGCTTTGTGGGCTCAAAAAAGCAGCCCCTTTCGGAGCTGCTAGTTTCAACCTACAAACACTTTTGATTTGAGAGATTCTTGTACTTCGCCCAAAGTTCAGCCATACGTTCTTGGATTTTCGTCCTCTCCGTACCAGATGGGAATGCGGCAAATACGAATGGAGTATTGCCGAAAGTCATAAGTGCAAATGTCTTTGCGATGTCTTCAACTGTGTAGTCTTTCGGAGTGATGCTCACGTGCGACTCGCAGAACATAGGCACCTTAATGGGAGCGACGCTAACGATAATTTTATGATTACTCATATGCACCTCCTATTCGCATAGAGACCATACAGTCAGGATAATATCATCTGTGACGTCTGGCGTTCCGTTAGTGTCCATGCCAAGCAAATACGGAACGTTTCGATTGATAAGCGGAATTCTGTCAACGTAAAAGATATTGCCGTCCTCAGTTCCGAAATATGTAGAGGTTTCATTCTCTGCGACGTACTCAGCAGGAATATACTGGATGTCTGGGCAGAGGTTCTTGCCCGTATAGAAACAATAAGATGCCCAGACGACAATGAGCAACCCAAGCAATACAGCATAAGGAAAACGGTCTTCTTCTGAATCCTCGCATATCAAAACAACTAGCAACACCGCTATTACTAAACCGCAAATTACGATGAATGGCATCTTGAGACCTCCTATATCAATTCTTCAATATCGCAATCCTGCTCTTGGATTACCCAGTCATAATCAGATTTTAAAACGTAAATCTGGTTAAAGTTTAAATCATACGATTTCGGTAGTTCTTTGTATGAGCAAACGATGAATGAATTTTCGAACCAGGAAAATGATCGACACAAGATCCGCTGTTCATCATAAAAATCTGTTGTTAATGGATGTAAGCATAACATCCAGTCAGATACTTTCGTTCCAGTTGAACGAATACCTGCATCAGAAAACCCAAAATGCCCTGTATCCGCATCGAATCCATGCCTTTTAGCGACCTGCAAGAAGTAATCATTCTCTCTTCTTTTCTTTCTTGGCCTATATGTTCTCTGATCATCTAGCCACCACTCGTGGTGTTTGTAATATTGAAATCCCATATGCATCACCAAAGTACGGTTTCATAGCAGGCAGGAAACATCGACTTCCTGCTCGTCCTGGACTTCAAGTGCGGCAAGAAATTCTGATGGACTACAAGGTTGTTCTGGAGTAACACTCCATAAACAATATTCCGCATAATCATCATCGCCGCTCATACCCCAAAATCCGTATTGTCTAGGCGAGTACCCTCTCATAAATCTCCTGTCATAGTTGCGACCAGTAAGAGCATCAACGGTATCTGCCATCGCCTCAAGCTCTTCTTGCGTATTCCATTTAACGCGAATCTTATTGTCTAAGAAATCCTGTAAGAATGCATTCACGATATCACTTCCTCATTAGAAATTATTGGAGCTGGTGACAGGCTTCGAACCCGCGACCTACTGAGTACAAATCAGTTGCTCTACCGACTGAGCTACACCAGCATAGAGCGGAGAGCCGTGAATACGACTCTCCTTTAAGAAATGAGTAGAACATGAACCCCTCTTTCGAGGGTGGAGCTGGTGACGGGAATCAAACCCATGACCTGATGTGTACGAAACATCCGCTCTATCAACTGAGCTACACCAGCAGAGAGGCGGACTGGGTGTGAGCAGCACCCAGCCCATTCAGGAGGTGAAAGAGTGCGCTTTCGCGCATGGCGGGGCAGACAGGATTTGAACCTGCACACCATTTCTGGCTCGACGGTTTTCAAGACCGTTCCGTTACCGTTCCGGCACTACCCCATAGTTAAGAGCGGCCTTTCGACCGCTCTCATGAAACCTTTCTTTGATTCAAATTAATTCTGTGATGTCTGGGGTTGACTCATCCTCATCCACTATGGAATCCATGTCAAAGCAATCTTCGCTCCAAACAGCGTACCCATTATCTTCTTGAATCCAATAACAATGCTGCCCTTCGTTGGACCCCCAGTAATCTTGAATGGTCACCCATTCTCCAGCCATATTCTTCATAGATTCTAAGAGGCCGGAGTTACATTCATGAGCATTTCTCAAATTATCTCGGATATGAACAACATCACCAGGCGATAACTGTCTCATAACAATCCCTCCAGAGAAACCGACTGCTCATCTTCCGGCGTGGCGATACCTTCAAAGCAGTCATCGCTCCACCACCAAAGACCCATATCTTCAGCGATGTTATACCGACCTTCTGTATGTGGGCTCACATGCGAAATTGTTACTTCTCGCCCAAAGAATTCGCGCATCTCATCAACAAAGTGAGAAGCGCACTTCGTAAATCCATCTTTGACGCGAACAACGTCTCCAACTTGATATAGACTCATAGCAAGCCCTCCAAGTTGATTGGCGTTTCAGGCGCAGAAGGGATCGGCTCCAAGCAATTGACACACCACCACCAACCACTATCTTCTTTAATGCGATAACTATTGTCGCTTTCTGCGCTGCGGATAGTTACAACACTTCCAGCGAGCCCTCTCATCTCGTTATTGAGGCCATTTTCGCAATATGTAAGCGGAGATTTTACTAATACTTGTTCTCCGACTTGATATGTTGTCATAACAAACCCTCCAATGAAATCTCAGTTTGGTCAGGATCGACGCCATCACACTTTGCGATGAAATCCGAAACTGAAATGTAATTCCATGTTGGATCTTTTTGATTCTCCCAGAGATCCCGGTGGTATTCTTCGTGATACCATTCCGGATTGCAGTACCCGATGTAATTATCCCGGAGATTATAGCAAAGAGTTTTTCCAGAACGTTCTCCCCAATTGCAAGAGCCATAATACATATTATTTGGTTCCCCATCATCACTACCTTCATCGCCCCATCGAGCGCCCTTCATTGCAAGAAAATCGAGGAGTTCGTGAGCTTCTGTAGGATTATCACAGATAATCAAAGCCCGATTTGGTAACATGGTATCACCTACCTATGTAATGTTTTTTAATGGTCCGAGTGGGGAGGTTTGAACTCCCGACCCCGTGATCCCAAATCACGTGCGCTACCAACTGCGCTACACCCGGATATAAAACCCTCCCGTAGAGCGAACGGGAGGGCGATGTTCAGAAAAGAGGAATAAAACATGCATCGCTGATTAGCAGCCGGGAGGTTAACCAAACGGCAACATGAGACACCCGCAAACCTTTAATCCCGGATTTTGTAAAGCATTTAACATTAACGATTGACTGATGAGCATTACACAAAAAGATGAGCATTGAAATTTGAATCTTTAATCTTGAATATGAATCTTAAACATTACAGTAATTAGCGACCGTTTACGGCCTACTGTACTATCATTTGCGGATATGGGACTCGAACCCATACGATCGGATTTTCAGTCCAATGGCCTACCACTTGGCCTAATCTGCAAACAAACTTGAAGGATTAGCAGTCCTTTGTTTGTCTATTTCAAGAAGCCAGTTTTTTATTATTTTACTTGCCTGTATCTGGCTAAACAGTCAAGGCTCATGCTTTATGGTTTTCGCTAACCAGCGATGTCCCTCTTTAGTATTCGATTGTGATTTCCGTATTGGCGTTGGACGTCTGCAGAGCAGAATCAACCTCAGACATGAAGGTGTTGATCTTCTCGTCGAGAGTCTTAATGATCTCTCGGATGTGCAGGGGGTCAACCAGTTCCACATCCTGCATAGCGATGTAGTCCTGGCGCATCTTCAGCAGGTCTTCCGTCTTGGATTCCTTACTGCCAGTCTGGTCGCGGATAAACGCATCGGCTCTGGATTCCAAATCGGATCTTGTGCGGTTGATAAGAGCCTCTGCCTCTGCCAATCGAGACACCATGTAGCGCAGCATGCGCTTCTCACCATCGAGACCGTGATTCTTCATCTCGATCGCTTCTGCGATGGTGTACGTGTTGCCGCCGATGACGACGGTGGTGGTTGCGTTGGACTTCACAACGGCAGTTTTGATAGCCTGCCGTCTCTTGATCAGATCCATGGCGCTCTTGTATCCGTCCTTGACAGAGTTACAGAACTCATCAACGGTCTGGGAGCCGACCCGCTTGGAAACGATCTTGGTGACGCCGACATATCGGCAGTCGTCAACAGCACGGCTGATTCTGTCATCCAGAATCTTCAGTTCGCACAGTGCCTTGTGGATGTTCATTGTTTCCTTGTTCATTGTGTTTCCTCCTGTTGAATTTGAATTTTGAATAGTGAAGTACCCCTCCCCGGAAAGACCAGGGAGGGGCTGAAAAGAGGTGCCGCCGAACATGGCGGTGGTCTCGGATGCGAGACTCGAACTCGCACAGTATTTCTACTACACGGACTTAAGCCGCGTGTGTCTACCAGTTTCACCAATCCGAGTTATGTTGCAGTCTCCGCCTACTGCTTTCTCCACACTTTTTACTCACCCATAGGGTACGGGAGCCTCACTTTAAGATCAGACTACGATACGTGAAAAGGAACTGCGTCATCGACGCAAGGGCTCATAGTCAACCCTCTAAAATTACCCGAGCCATTGGCTCGTGGTGCGGATAAGGAGATTTGAACTCCTACAGCTTTCGCTACTGGAACCTAAATCCAGCGTGTCTACCAATTCCACCATATCCGCAAATGTCCCACGATTAACCGTGGGTAGTGATTACCGATCGCTATGCAGACCAGGCGTCTCACCGAAAATCAGGTCATCGACGTCATGAAACATTGTACTTACTCCTTTCTTAAGATTTATGAATGGTTTCCAGAAACTCGATGACAGACCATCTACCGCAATTACACTGGCATGTGAACCGCACTTCACCAAAAAGCACCGCCTTGGATACATCACCTAGGCTATAGCCTGCTGGCAGGAAGGCATCTCCGATCATCTTCCCTGCGCATTACCAGCTTCGGCATCTGGTGCCCCGAAGGAGGTTTGAACTCCTGACTCCAAGATTAAAAATCTTGTGCTCTACCAACTGAGCTACCGGAGCATAAATGCGCCTTACTGCGAAATGTCTGCACAGTAATCTTCGATAAACTCAATCATCTTATCTTCCTCTGGGAAGAAAGGGTCATTCCCCTTCGCCGCCATTTCGCCAAGGGCATTGCACATCAGTTGTCCAAATCGCCAATCAGGGACTTGCTCCCAAGCGGCGGCAAGGCGATTGCAGAACTCACGAATTCGCTTTGGATCTCTCATATGTATCTCCTTTCTCAAAGCAGATTTTGGATATCGATCTCAGTTTCATCCTCATTGGTACTCAAGATTGTCCATCCATTTCCGATAAAACACGCAATCTCTGTTTCCTCATAAATTGCGGGGCTTCCCTGCGGGCAATTATAACGACGTATTTCAAATTTCATATCAGTGCGACGAATGGCATGATATAGTCGATCTGTTACATCAACTTTGAAAACAAAATCATCAGGGAGCATCGAATCACCGCCTTTCAAATAGCTGTTTTATTGGAGTGGCGTACCAGATTCGAACTGGCACCCTCGGCTTGGAAGGCCGATATGCTGACCGTTAAACACCAACGCCACATATGGCGGAGCAGGTGAGATTTGAACTCACACACCCTTTCGGATTACTGACAGTTTAGCAAACTGCTGCCTTACCATTAGGCTTACTGCTCCATAAAAAGCCCGGTCGAAACCGGGCAGCACTATCGTAGTTCCCACGCTCTTGTTGTTCTCCTCTATAGTGCCTCGAAGAGGGCTGTTTAGAACCAAAGCTTCGATATTTTGACAGTAGGAGCCGCTTGCATGAGTAGCTTGCGGTCTTGTCAGCACACGCCACTATACTGACATATCAACTTAGGCACTCTACGGTATTGTAGGTGGTTGATAAAGTGGTTGGCTAAGACTCGCCCGGTGCCACCACCGATTTGGTCTTATTTAATCGCTCATCCCATGCTCATGCGAACCAACCATTGTATAATAACGGCGTGAAGCCGATATTACCAAAATCCAGTTTTGTTTTCGATCTAACGATGCAGGAATGCCATCTACGACATGACATCCTTTATTGCTTTAACTTTTGCTTGTGCTTCTTCGAATGAGAAAAGTTGAGGAGCAGAAGATGTCCCGACACCACGCACCGGGAACCATTCGCCGCAACACTTATACCATACTTCGTACATATTGCCGCGAGCTCTCATTTCAACTTCCATCGTTCCACCTCCAATCAAAATCTTGTTTTATCTACTGAAAAATGGTCTCGCAGCCATGCTATTTGAGCGCTTGTCGCGTACTTGGCCTCCCCATACATATTGATATGGGTTGAGTTGAATTGAAGCAGATGCAGAATGCGGATGCTCATATAGATCGCACGGACAAATACTACACGCTTTGCAATCTCCAACAGCGGCTTTTGTGCAATCAGTCTTATATCTAGGCATCGTGGCACCTCTATCAAAAGATTGTTTGGTGAGCTGGGCAGGATTTGAACCTGCGCACCATGCCTCCCCACTTGGCGCCTCAAGGAAGGCGGTCAGGATTTACGATCCTCGCTTCAACCACTTGCATACCAGCTCATATTAGGCCGTCAATGCTGATGTCGGATTCCGATTCTTCAACAGCAAACGCAGGCACGAGTTTATCTTCGCTCCAAAACCCTTCCCCTATTTCTGACAGAAAGATTTTGCTACCCTCATAATGATCTACGATATATACGTAATATTTACCACGCTGCACATATCTGTTGTACTCTGCGTTCTTCCCAGACGCCAAGTGATCCCACCATTCAGGGAGGATACGAACTTCTTCGCCACGATTGAATTTACGATGTGCCATATAATCCTCCCACAAAAGAACTATTTGGTTACGAAATACTTATTTCAAAGAGCCATTTTATTCAAGGCCCATGGTTCCAAACGGATCTGCTTCCTCAACGTCTGTTGTATTGAATTCATCAGACCATTCAACCTCGTCTGTACCAAGCGCTTCTGCTTTTGCCAATGCGTCATCTTTGGAAACCGCATCAATAGTTGCGTACCCATACCGGGCGAACGTTATATCGTACTTCATATCAACCTCACCAAAAAGTCGTTTTATAGCAGAGATGAAATATCAACCTCTGCATCATTCTCGCAGAGGAATATTAAGTCGAGTTCATCATCATCTACGTACCAACCGGAACGACCTTGTAGACGTCCCGCGCAATCATGTCCCTTGTTGTATCCGTCCCAATCGACACCAATGCGATTTCCATCTACATCGCATACTGTACCAGTTGAACCACGAGGTAACGCCTCATTTCCGCCCCATCTAAAATCGGCGTATTTACTGATAAGTACAACTCGGTCACCAATTTGAAATTTCATTTCTTACCTCACATCAGATCGGAGATATCGACGTTAGAGTCCATATCGTCTTCTCCCGTGCATCGCGCAATGAATTCATCAGTAGAAATGAAGAGCCATGACCGATCGTCAGGAATCCAGCAGATATCATCTGGTTCTTCTCCAGCCTCCATTGCGACAATTTGCTCTTGATACCAATCATGACTGGCATGCATAATTCTTTTGTCTGGTTCTAGGTCATAGCATGTATCTTCGCGGTCTTCATGCCACCATGTTGTGTCTGTTCTACTAGCCCACCCGTAACCATTTTCTTTAAGAAAATCTAAGAGGCGCTGTGCCTCTTCTTCCGTTTTTGCAGTAATTACCGCTTTATCAGGAACCATCAGGCGCCTCCTTTCAGATTTACGAAATGGTAGTTTGCTTATAACAAATTCGATATATCGACATCTGATTCATCTTCTTGCGGTACAGGTGAGATTTCAGACGCATAAATGAACCACCCATAACCGTATTTTGCTAATCCGTCACAGTCATGCCCACCAGGGAAATCAATATCCCATTCGACACCGTAGTTGTAACCAATTCCCTTGCAGACTTTGCATACGGTTCCGAATGTTCCTTTTGGAATGACGTCTTCATCACCACCAGCAGTATCGCCGATGAGAATAACTCTATCTCCAACTTTCAGTCCCATAGATTACCTCACAATGAAATTAGGGTTTGCTGTATCAATCATGCGCTTGATGAGCATACTCTGATTCGATTTTTGATCGAGCCGGTGACTGCACCACTCACGGACAGCGCATCTGGGGCAAAGCTCTTTGCTACATTCTTTCATGATGAGCCTCCTTAAATCAGATTTGAGATGTCGATATGAGTATCGTCTAGTGCTTCAGATACAAGCTCAAGAAAACTATCGTCAGCTCTCCATCCATGGCGTGGTTTGCATCCACGATGTGTGTTTCCAATTGGTTCATCGAACTCAATGAGTGTTGTATCTTCATATATCTTCTCCACGACGGTGGCATACGCTTTTTTTGTCGTGTGATATACTCTATCACCTGGATGAAATTCCATACCACACCTCACACAATGCCAGACGTAGCAATGACTCGAACCGTCTTACTGCGCTTGCACTTATTGATGAACTTTTGAGCCAGATACGGGGATGTAAACTGACGTACAAAAGACACTCCGGATTTCACATTTAAAATTGTAACCTCGTACATCTGGCACCTCCGTGTTGAATTTTGATTGCCCGATACGTCTCATGCAACTGCTACGGGCATATAAAAGCGGCCACCAAAATCGAACGGTGGCCGCTAAAACATTCATTCTCTATACAAGTCAATATCCAATGTCAACTGTTCAAAATACGCCGCAGAAGCGGCTAGAAGTATGCACCAATCATAACTTTCCCTCCGTTTGAGCCTCATATGAGCGCCAGAGGATCGGCGCCGCCGGGCGGTGATCATTTACAGAATCTTTTCCATCACGCATACGATACACGTTCGCTTCATTGTTGCCTCACCCCCTACTCAACATTATCGTATGGTTAGGCTCATGCAGTCTCACGCAACCGCTATGAGCATATAAAAGCGGCCTGCAATACACAGACCGCTTATAAAAGGGATTCGATATTCAGATTTCCGTCATCTTCAATGCCGCAGAACTCTTGCAGGAATTCATCGACTTCATATAGACGTACGCCCGTTCCATGGATGCTTCCATATTTTACGGTTTTGTTATCATATAGGGAATACAGGGTATCGCCAGTAGACTGTGAGTAATGCGTATCTTGCAGGGATGGGCCTCCACCCCACCGATATCCTAATTCGTGAAGGGCCAGGCATACCTCGACGATACGCTCTTTTGGGATTCTGATTTGGAAAAGGCGCTTAGGATATGGCACGAGATACACCACCCATCATCGGCGGACGTTCCGTCACTTTGGATGTGTTCTTCTGGCAGAACGTCTGCACATCAATTCCTGATTTCTTCTGCTCAGCCAACTTGGCAAGACGCTTTTCAAATGCGATTGCTGCGAGGACTTCGTTCACATACTGCGACATGGTTATGCCTCCTTTTTCGGATGCTCAATGATGTCAACGACTTTGAACAAGAGCCAGGTCAGAGTCGTAGCACCAGAGATGCAGATTGCTTTATAAAGGACAGAACAGAGAATTTCGGACAATGTTTCCATGATGTGACCTCCTTTTGGGCATGAAAAAAGCACCCTCGAAAGGGTGCTTGAATTCAATAGTTGATTCGATTATTCTTCATTTGGAAGCAACTGCGATGTAGTTACTCCATATGCCATGAAGTTGATTTGCACTTTTCCATGTGCGATTTGGATTTCGCAATTGTCCAGCTTATTAAAAGCATCCTGGAATTTACCCATGTTTCGCAAAATTAGGACGTTGTTGCTCTCGATGGTGATACATCCGCCATTGGAAAAGTCATCGATTGAGAAACTGATTTTTGCATCAGAATCATCATCGCAAATAACCTCTTTCAATGTGTCGACAGCAGCACGCATTTCTGCGAGGCGAACTGGATTGATAATTCTCACATTGCCTCTGCGCTCACGCTCATCCTGTAATTCCTTGACGTAATCCACGAACGCTTCAAATTCGGATTCCAATTCAAAATCGTCCATACGATGCTCCTCTCTGTGGTTATAGAAATAGCGCACGGAGAATCCCATGCGCCATCTCTATTGCCATGGGAACCACCCCATGACAAATCCCAAAACCAAAACAACAACAAAGGCCAGTACAACCAATGCATTGTACATATTATTATAAAGCACAATGCAAAATTGTCAATCGAACGCGTGTTCTGTTTATTTGAATGTCGATCTTGATTTAAGACTCAAGAAAACGCATGGAAATTCTATCCCATGCGCTCAGCTTCAACCTTAAATCGAAATTCGATTTCAAAACGGGAAATCGTATTCGCCGATATAATCAATCGTGCCGTGCATAAAGCGATCCGGATGGAAATGACGCTCAATCAGTCGGCGAATGATTTTACCGTGCGACGCGCCCATAGAACTCACGCTGAAGTCGATATCGAAACGCAGTCCCATCAGGTCAATAAAGAAATCGAACATAAGCATACTCCCTCCGATGTTGAACTTGAGTCCAAATAGCAGTTCACACCCTGCACAGTGCAACTGCAAAAGGCTTTGGTCTCAACTGCTATTTGAGACTCAATAAAGGGCAGGAACCAACTTCCTGCCCTCTGGTTCAATCCCAAATCGAAATTCGATTTTGAATCAGGCAACGGACTCGGCCTTGGTCTCCTTAGCGGCGGCCTTAGCCTTGCCGCCACCCTTGCCGCTGGACTTCTTGGCTTCCGCCTTGGGAGTCTCCTTCGCGGTCTCCTTAGCAGCGGCTTTGACGGTATCCTTCTTGACCTCAGTCACGGTAGCACCAGTAGTACCATCCTTAGACTTCTGGTACTCGACGGAGTAGCTGGTGCCAGTCATGACACGGTTCATGATGTTCAGAATCGCATCGGCCAGCTTTGCGGAGTTCATGGTCTTAACGGAGCGGAGCGCCTTGCCTTTGCTGGTATAGACCATCTTGAGGTACTCGACATCGTGAGAAGTCACCTTGCCAGTGATGTCCTCCTCACCCATGATTCCATTGACAACGGTACGCAACTGCTTGAGGAGCTGGGTGTTGCTGGTAGGAGTGCCCTCGAGGTCGATAGACTTGCCGCCATTAGTCATGCGGAACTTCTCCTCGATTTCGGCAATCTGCTGCTTGGGGAGTTCGAGCTTGGTTGCAGTCAGCAGGCAAAGCCGGAGATTCAGCTGTTCCACATAGGCTTTCCAATTCTTGAAGCGGAAGCTGCCGGGGAACTTGACGCAGAGGTCGTTCAGCTGAATGGTCTTGTCTGCGAACTCGACGGAGCGAACGGTCAGACCGCTCTCGCTATCGGTGTTGTCCTTAATCTTCAGGACTTTGTAGGTAGGGGCTTTGATAGCGTCCGCCAGGGTGGCCTTGCTGTCCAGGTAGGCTTCCTTGGACTTCTTCGCATAGCTGGTGATCAGAGGCTCCATGTCCTTGGTGATCTTCGCCATCTTGGCAAAGTCATCAGCCAGCGCAGCGGAGTTGAAGTCGACAGCCTTGCTGTCCAGTTCGGTCTTGATTTCCTGCATCGTCATAGTGGTATTCTCCTTTGTAATTAAAGTAGCAACCTTGGTTGCTCAAAAAAGCGCACCAAATCAGCCGTGACGGTTAAAGTGGTGCGCTTGAGTTCAACAATCAAAGTTCGCTACTCCACAAAGCAGCTAGGTCTCAGCCAGCGTTTGCTCAAAATGGCCACCATTGGCGGCTACTATCTCCTTGGAGATTTCGCCTTTAATCATAGGCCAGACTCCTTGGAGTCCAGCCGAACCGGCAACCATTATCGCATTGTCTAGCTTTTACCTATTCGCACGTTCCCAAGCCGGGTTTAGTCCTATGCATAACTCTGGGGATTTTCACTATCTCGAACGCATGGCCTAACTCCATGCCCCAGCGACGGCTGAATTTATCAGCTAATCTTGCGGTTTATCGTCATGCAAGATTGACTTTACACGCTTACCGGCTTAGGTGCGTGCAACCCGCCCAGAATCATCGCTCAACAGTGACCGCAAGTGTTCTGCGGTTTGTCCGGTGTCGTGCTATCTGGACTCCGGCTGTTATAGTCTGCCTTTTTGACTACCACCGACCGGGGGACAGCCCCCGACCGGGGCGGGGAACGAAAGCCCCCGCC
>OBLI01000216.1_pt1 | contig 64363 bp, 48 predicted proteins | sample 1519701 | NCBI WGS metagenome assembly OBLI01 (sample SAMEA3663005, study PRJEB22513) | pig gut metagenome | biome: pig gut; feature: pig-associated habitat; material: faeces | place: France | collected 2012
TACCCGTATTTTAGTGCTCACAGCAATGCTGAAATGAAAAAAGTTGTTGATGAGGTTCTGGAATTGGATGGCCCGGTATTCTGCGAGATATTTACCGATACGAAGCAGGTGTGGGAACCTAAGAGCAGCACCAAGCGTCTGCCAGACGGTACGCTGGTCAGCCCTCCGCTGGAGGATCTGGCACCGTTCCTGCCGCGCGAGGAGCTGGAAAAGCAGATGTTTATCCCGATGATGCCGGAAGTGTGAAAAGATGATACGGACAAAGAAAGATTTGAAGGAGTATATATCTACAGAACGAGCACTTTGGCTGCGTTGCAATTTTCCAGCAGGAAATCCACAACATGTAAAAAGTAAAGAACTTGATTTTGTGGAGTCACTTCGCTATATGGAATATTACGGAACATGGCCAAAGAAAAAACGTATTCTGGGGGGGGGGGAAAAATATTTTTTTCATAGGTGGAGATACAAATATCTTAGTGAAAAATGGAATGTTTCTATCCCTCTGTACGTTTTTGAAAAGGGTTTAATGATAACGCATTTGCAAAATATTGTTGTATCAAATCGGGTGAAAGTTGGTCGATATTGTCGATTGTTTCATAATACCACATTGGGCATTAAACTAGGCCGAAAAACAGAAAAAGAAAGAACCTGTCCGATAATTGGGGATGGAGTTACAATTTGCACAGGTGCAGTAGTTGTTGGCGGAATAGATGTTGCAGATGGTGTTATGATTGGCGCAAATGCAGTAGTTTCTCATTCTGTTCCGGATAGGGACGTGGTGGTTGCTGGTATTCCGGCACATATACGAGGAAGAAATTCTGGATTCTCAATGTTAGAGTTAAAAAATAGTTTGGAACTAGAGTAAGGAAATGAGTAGATGAAAAAAGCAATTATAACAGGTGCAACAGGCGCAGTGGGAACTGCTTTAGTAAAGGAATTGATTTCTCATAATGTTGAAGTCTTGGTATTTTGCCGGGAGGGATCAAAGCGAAATGAGCAAATTCCTGAACATAAACTTGTCACAAAAAGGTATTGCTCTTTGAGTGAATTGGGAAATGTGCAAAATGATACGGGAAAAACTTATGACATCTTTTATCATTTTGCATGGGAAGGAACCACAGGAACTGCTCGGAATGATATGTATTTGCAGAATCAAAATGTAAAATACGCTTTGGATGCGGTTGCTGCGGCAAAACGATTCGGCTGTCATACATTTATTGGTGCGGGAAGTCAGGCAGAGTATGGCCGAGTAGAGGGAATGTTGAAACCCGCTACCCCAACATTTCCTGAGATGGGATATGGCATAGGAAAATTATGTGCAGGTCAAATGACACGGGAGTATGCGCATCAGCTGGGGATAAAGCATATCTGGACACGCATTCTGAGTATCTATGGGCCGAACGATGGCGCACAGAGCATGGTGATGTCCACAATTAACAAGTTGAAAAACGGTGAAGTTCCTCAGTTTACAAAAGGTGAACAAATGTGGGATTACCTGTACAGCGGGGATGCGGCAGAGGCATTTAGACTGCTGGGAGAACGTGGCATCGATGGGAAAATTTATGTGCTTGGAAGTGGAACTGCGCGTCCGCTTGCAGAGTATATAAAGGATATCAGAAACATCGTAAAACCAAATGCAGAAATTGATCTTGGCGCAATTCCATATAGTGAAAGGCAGGTTATGCACTTGCAGGCAGACGTGGATGAATTACATAATGACACAGGATGGACTGCACATACGACATTTACAGAAGGTATTGAAAATATCTTAAGGGAACAATAAGATGATGAACGTAGTTTATTATAGCAGTGACTTCTTCGCGGAAATGTGCGGAGTTGCAATTCAGTCATTATGCGAATGCAATACTTCTGAAGAAGAGATTTGTATTTATATAGTGGAAGATCATATTTCAAACCTAAACAAAGGACGCTTGAAAAGTATTACTGATAAATACCATAGAAACCTGGTGTTTATAAAAATGCCATCACAGGAGGAGGTATATCCGGGCGTAACGGTGAACCTTGGAAGAACATACGCTCGAATGGCGTTAGGAGAAATACTTCCCAAGTCGGTTGATAGAGTGCTTAGCTTGGACAGCGATACATTGGTCATGGATTCATTACATGAGATGTATAACGTAGAATTTGCTGAAAATGAATATGTGGCAGGTGTGTACGACTGTGTAGGACAGGCGATTCAGAAGAAGGTGCTACATGTTCCTGATGACTTGGCCTATTGCAATGCGGGAATGTTTTTGATCGATTTAAATAAGTGGCGAGCCGAAAATGTAGGACAGAAATTACTCGAATCGGTTTTTAAAAATGCAGACGGAAAACATATCATGTATTTTTTGGAACAAGATTTGATGAATTTGACTTTCTATGGACATTTAAAGGTTTTAAACCCACGATATAATATGATAACTTCAGTTTATTATTTTGATTATGATGAAGTAATCAAGATGAAGCAACCTGTTATATACTATGACAAGAAAACGGTAGATCAAGCAAAATTAAAACCTGCAATTTTTCATGCAACAACATGTTTCTATGTAGGAAAACGCATGTGGGTAGAAAACAGCGATCATCCTTGTGCAAAATTCTATCAGGAATATCGCAATAAAACGCCTTGGAAAAATGAACCAAAAGTACAAGATTCCAGAAAAAAATCAAAAAAGATATATGCAAATTTTTGGAAAATCATGCCTAGAAAAATGGCAGTACAGTTAGCATCCCTTACAATCAACTACTTTAGGCCGTTTTATGCTTGGTACACAACAAAGGCACAAATTACAACTATCGCTGAACAGTCGGCAACATAATATGAGGAGAAAAAAATGAATCAGAAACCATTGTTGACAATAGCGATTCCAACATATAATGGCGGAAAAACAATACGAAACATGCTGGATTTACTTTTGCCGCAATGCAATGATTGCAGGGTGGAAATATTGATATCCGATAACTGCTCGACAGACAATACGGAGTCAATCATTGCAAGCTATAAAGAAAAGTGGAAGAAAATTACTTATCATCGAAACAAAGTGAACATTGGACCAGATGCGAATTTCCTGCAGTGTATGAAATTGGCAGAGGGTACATTTACATGGCTCGTATCGGATGATGACATTGTTATTGAAGGAGCAGTAGAAAAAATTCTCTGTTTCTTAGCTGGTCATAAAGATGTAGGACTTGTTTATTTGACGACAAGAGACTTTAGAGGACGGTATATAAGTCCTGAGCAATGTACTGTGCATAAACCAGAAGTTGAGGAAGATTTATATACAAAGAATAAAATCGAATTTATGCAGTATGCAGGAGCATATTGGGGATTTATGTCCTCCTATATCTGCAATACAGAGGCATTTAAAAGAATCCTTGAACCTGAGAAATATTATGGAACTTATTGGCTTCAAAGTTACATTCATGCTCTATGTGCAAAAGGAGAGGAAACACGGCTTGGCGTGGTCAAAGGTCCCTGTGTTGGAGCGGGAATCTATATAAATACTGCAAATTTCGATTCGGCCTTGGTGAACGGTGTTTATTATAAAAAATTGATGGATTTTATGGTGGAAGATGCAGGATTTGACAGAAAACAATTGAATAATTTGTATATCAATAGACTATGCTTGCTTGGAAGGCACGATGTTATAAAAGAAAAGGCATCTGGAAGAAGAAAAATAAACAAAAAGTTGCTTTTTCAATGCACATACAAGTTTCCAAAGGCGTGGGTGACATTGTATCCTGCATTTCTAATTCCGAGTTTTATTTGCAAACCAGCGATGAGGGCCTATCGAAAGAGAAAGGGCATCGCTGATGAAATTAGAGTTAACAGACCGGAGTAAAAATGATGAGAGTTCTTTATATTGCAGATCCAGTTGAGGTGGGTGGGGCATCAAAATCTCTAGTTGATGTTGTAACAGCTATGACTAGATATGGAGTAGAGTGCGTTGTATGTACAAGTGAGCATGGAAATATAGAGAAAGAATTAAAAACTGTTGGTGTACAGTGCATAGCAGATGGACATATGGCGGCGATGGAAGTTCCACCGGAATCAAAGATAAAAAGAATTCCGGTCTATGTGCTTAGAAAATTGCAGTATCAAAAGTCTCTAAAAAGAGCAATGAAAATTATAGAAAGCCAAATTGATATGTCCACAGTAGACATTATACATACTAATTCAGCAAGAAATGATCTCGGATGTGAGCTGGCTCGTAAGTATAGTATACCACACATTATGCATATTAGAGAATTTGGTGAGGAGGATTTTGGCTGCTGGACGTATCGTAGAAACTATGGGAAGTTTCTAAACGATTATACAGATACCTTTATTTGTATTTCCAATGCAATAAAAGCAAGCTGGATGCAAAAAGGAATTTCGTCTGAAAAAATGTCTGTAATATATAATGGTGTAGATGAGGCTAGAATAAATAAAATTGACACAGTAAAACACTACTTGACGAAAGAACTTAGAATGGTCATTGTTGGTGGAGTATGTGAAGCAAAAGGGCAAATCGAAGCAATTCGAGCGATGGCTTTACTGCCCAAAAATGTGCAAGCAAACGTATATCTTGATATTATTGGATGGGGCAACGAAAACTACATTAAGCAGATTGAGCGTGAAATAGAATCCTTGGGATTACGCAAAAATATTAATCTTTTAGGGGCAAAAGATGATGTAGGAGAAAGGCTTTGCAATTATCAGGTTGGGCTGATGTGCTCTCGTGCGGAAGGATTTGGAAGAGTTACAGTAGAATATATGCACGCGGGATTGGGCGTTATTGCATCAAAGGCAGGAGCTAATGAGGAGATTGTCGAAAACAATGTAACGGGTCTTTTGTATACAAAGGGAAGCGCGCAAGAATTGGCAAACCAAATGAGAGAATATTTTGAAAATAGAAATGTTTTGTCTAGGTGTGCAAAAAAAGGTAGAGAACGCGCTGAAAATAATTTTACGAAGTCAATAAACGCCAAAAACATTTATAATATTTACGTTAGTTTAATGGCTAAAAAATGAGGTGGGAAAATGGGGCTACATGATAAAAGAATAGCTGTAAATAAGAGAAAGGCCCTGAATATATTTTTGGTAATGGGATTGTATTATTGTACAATTTTTTCCTCACTTTCTCAATTTATTGTCCCAAGAGCAAAATTGCAGCTTTTTATCAATGTGATAGTGGTTTTTCTTTTCTTATTAAAGAATATAAGAAAAAACATAGCCACAAAACCACTCCTTTTTGATGCACTGCTTCTTGCGATACTTATTATTGTGGGATATGGATATACAACGGTTCATGACTATGAATATTGGGCGCAATATCGATATATGCTCTTTTTGCTTTTTTATATATTTGCAATGCGACAAAAAGGATGGCATGAAGTAGTATTAAAAGCTATTTTGGTTGCAGGAATTATATACGGCAACAATGTGGCTTGCTGTTGATGGAGGAACGTACAGAAGTGTGATTGTTAACCTGTATCCTAACACACGAAATGTTCTTCTCAAATTATATTCTGAACATAAATATGCAGGAATTACAGATCATTATTCTACAAATGGAATGGTATTGGCTAATGCGATGATTGTGGCATGGGCGTTTATGATTGTAAACAGAAGATATAATACCAACAAAAGAAATAAATTTACGATTATTTTCGCACTAATACTTATTGGATTGTTTCTGACGGCAAAGAGAGCACATCTTCTTTTTACTGCAGTTGCGTGTTTCGCTGCATATTATATTTGTACGAAAAAAGAAAGAAATCATGAAAGTAAGTTTTTCTTGATGATACTAGGAACGCTAGCTACTATTGTGGTTGCATACCTGTTTATTCCGCAGGTACATAATGTTATAAGTAGATTTTTTGATATGTCTGAAGACACTAACATTGAAAGCAGGCACGTTTTTTGGGAGTTAGCACTGCTGTATTTCAGTGAAAATTGGCTGTTCGGTGTTGGCTGGTTTGGATTTAGAAATAACATTGCACCATTAGCACATTACACAGGGCACTGTCACAATGTATATATCCAACTGCTTTGTGAAACAGGAGTAGTTGGATTTTCGATTTTTATTATATGGTTTGTAGGTTCACTAATCATTTCAATTTTAATGGCTTATAAGTATTTCTTGAAAACAAGAAATGAAATGATAAAGGTGAGCTTAATGTTTTGCCTTGCATATCAATTGTATTTTTTGATGTACTGCTATTCTGGAAATCCACTATATGATGTGTACCAATATCCGCTGTATTTTATGGCATGCGTGATTCCAATGTATTACTATAAAAATTCAAAAGAAGTGGATGAATAATAAGGAGAAACTTGAATGAAAGTTGGTATTTTAACATATCACTCATCTGATAATTATGGCGCATACTTACAATCGTATGCGTTGGCCAAAGCATTGCACGATGCCACAAATTATGAAGTTGAAATAATCGATTTTACAATGTCCAAAGCGGCCGCTATGAATAAGAAAATGATAAATTTCAATAGGCGTCAATTAGAGTCATGGCTGTTCAACTATTACAAATATAAGATGTTTATTGAAAGCCGAAAAAAATGGCTTCCATTATCAGAGGAAGTACTGGTTTCTGATGATCTGAATGAGTTCTCCGAATTTGTTGAAAGGCAAAAATACGATGCCGTGATTGTTGGTAGTGATGAGGTATGGAAATTAGATGGATTTCGTGGCTTTCCTAATCCGTACTGGCTTCCCAATGTACATGACGTAAAAAAGATTGCGTATGCGGTTTCGGCGAGAAATGCAGTAGAGGATTTGACACAGGAAGTAGTAGTAGATGCTTCTAAATTGATGAGTGAGTTTGCATACGTTGGTGTCAGAGATTCGGCAACTCAAAAACTAGCATTTGATCTTGCTGGACATGAATCGGAAAAAATTCATGTAAATTGTGATCCGACTTTTGCGTATGACTACAATCCAAACAAAGAAAATGGAAAGCGGATTTTAAGGGAAAAGTTCCGTATTAATACCAATAAAGCGTGTGTTGGACTTATGTGTGGAGTTCCGGACTTAGCCAATGAGATTGTAAAAAAGTATAAAAACAAAGTTCAAATTGTTTCGTTGTACTATTATTATAGACATACAAAAGGATTTTATGTTCTTACACCATTTGAGTGGATTGATGTAATTGCGGCACTTGATGGATTGATTACGACTTTCTTCCATGGGATGGTGTTTGCGATAAAGAGCGATACGCGTTTCCTAGCAATTGAAAATAGACCGGTAAAAAATATATCGTCAAGCAAAAGCTATGATCTCTTAAAAAGAAATGGACTGGAAAGTAATTGCGTAAATATTGCAGAGAAGGAAGAAGTTAGTAGGAGCCTTGAAAAATTTATTGAGGAAATATGCTCAAAAAAAATCTCTTGTGACTTTTCAAAGACAAGAGCTCATGAAAGAAAAATGTTTACGGCATTTGTTGATGAGTTTAAGGCACTGCTTGAGTAATTAAAGAGGAAGCAAAATGGAACGTGAAACAAAATTGGTGAAAAATACAGCAATTCTTGCAATTGGCTCTTTTTTTCCTAAGGTTACATCGTTGATAACATTACCTATTCTAACAGCAATGCTATCAAAAAGCGAATATGGCACTTACGATTTGGTAGGAGTTCTGGTTTCATTGTTGCTTCCAGTTGCAACATTGCAGATTCAGTCAGCGGCATTTCGTTTTTTGATTGAAAGCAAAGATTTGCAAAAGCGTTGTAATGAGATAGTAACGAACATCTTCATTGTAACCATTCCAATTTCGATAGTGATGGTTGGAATTGTATTTTTTGTTTTTAGCAAGTTGACGCTTTTAAGCAGGATATTTATTTGCTTATACTTTTTATTTGATATTATTGAATTGACTTTACTTCAAATTGCAAGAGGTTTTTCAGAGAATAAGGCATATTCAATTGCATCGATTATGTTGTCATCTGTGAACATGATACTTACAGTTGTATTAGTTCTTTGGCTAAAGAATGGATTGGCTGGGGTGATGTGTTCACTTGCTATGGCAAGTATTGTGGCGACAGTATATTTAATTGTAGTTTTAAAAAAACATGTTAAAGTAAGTTTACAGTACTTTTCAGTACCATTGATTAAGGAAATGCTTGCGTATTCTTGGCCGATGGTATTTAATAACCTTTCGCGCTGGGCACTTTCAACTTCGGATCGATTGGTAATAACTGCATTTATGGGTGTAGAAGCTAATGCGATTTATGCAGTTGCAACAAAACTTCCGAATCTGTTGTCAACCTTACAAAGTACATTTTCGATGGCATGGCAAGAGAACGCGTCAGTTGCTGCTAAAGACGAAGATTCATCTCAGTATTATAGCAATATGTTCGATACGTTTTTTTGCTTCTTAAGTGGTATGCTAGCAATACTAATTGCGGGAACACCAATCTTGTTTACAATATTAATCCGTGGCGATTATGATGAAGCGTATGTGCAAATGCCTATTTTGTACATGGGCATGCTTTTTGATGGTATGGCGGCATTTTTAGGTGGAATATATGTTGCCCGGAAGAAAACAAAAAGCATTGGAATTACAACGGTGATAGCAGCAGGGATAAATCTGGCAATAGATTTTGCATTTGTTAATAGCATTGGAATTTTTGCTGGATCAATATCAACGCTTGTGAGTTATCTCTTTTTAATGATTTATCGGATGGTAGATATTAGGAAAATACAGAAGATTGACTATAAAATCGGAAAAATATTTGTAATACTTGCAGTTATGACTTTGATGAGTTTCCTTTGCTGGTTGCAGAATCCGATTGCAAATATTTTTAATGCAGCCATTGGAATAGTTGTTCTTGTGGCTCCTAATAAAACTATGATCGTGTCAATGTGGAATGTAATGTTGAAAAAGGCAAAAATAAAATGAATAGGAGGGGATAAAATTGTACAGCAGGCGCAAGGGAAATTTCATAATACTGTTGGTCACAATAGTATTAGCAGTGGTTTTAATTGGATTGTTTGCATGTGACAAACAAAATCAACTGGAAACTAGTGCAGATAAGATGATAGAAAAAGCAGAGTGGTTTTGGAACAAAGGTGATTATGAAAAAGCCACATGGCAGCTTAATATTTATCTCCAAACGGATCATCCTATTGAGGATAGTACGAAGGCATATTCTTTGCTTGAGGAATATTATAACGAACTGGGTAAATCAAGTGATGCATTAACATGTAGGTCGAAGATTGCAGAATTGAACGGGAAAACTGCTATTAGTAATAATGAAATAGTAATATCTGCTGCGAATGTGGTTGATTTAGTCGAAAAAGGTCAAAAATCAAGCGATATTGTAATCGAAGCAGATTATTACGATACAGATGCGATGGTGCTACAAGTGACTTCCTCAAATATGATGCCAGATGCGCGATTTGATGGAACCATTGTGGGTAGAGAAGAACAGCTTGACGAGAGTGTGTCTGCGCAAACGACGGATTGGTTTGCAATATGTGAGGATCAAAACTATCTAACGCTATCTGGTGGCTTTAACTCTTCTATATGGCAGTTCAGAGATAAGACTGGTTTAATTATTGATACTGAGGCGGTAGATAAACAATACAACGATCTGGAATCTCATTATACAGGAAATACAATTTGGTCAACAGTTTCAATCCCCAAGGGTGCAGTAGAAGCAAGAGTTACTTATTGGACTGGAGAAAAAACTTCTGTATATAATAATCCTGTTTGTATTAACTATGGCGCATATCCCGATTATAGCGTACATGAATATAAGGAATTTGACATTCCAAATTTAACAGTCGGAGAAAAATTAGAATATCGCTCTGAAAGTTCTACATGGGTGAAAGTCACAAAAGACGGTGAAATGGTAGAAAAGTTACCTGTGATTAATATTAAGGGTGGCGATACCGTATCATTAAAAGGAAGTTCTCTTGGGAGTGTAGAAATTAAAAAGATAGCTGAGAATCTTAATGAGGGGGGGTACGGAGTTCGCTGGTCAACAAAGAATACATACCCGATAGGGGAACGTATAGGCAATGCTAGCAACATGAATTTTGGATATGAAATGGGCGATCAGTGGATTGGAACCTCAGATGTGAATGATTTTGACCGCGTGTATCCGTGGAGTGACATCAGAATGTGCAAAATAGCGGAGGACGGAACTGTTATTTATTCAGATGATGTAGAATACGAACAAGAATCAGCTGATGTGATGGTTGAAATTCCGTGCTTTTATGTAAAAAGAACAATAGACAACGATTATGAGTATATTTTGATATCACAAACAGCCGATGAGGGATATGAGATTGATCCCGCGTTTATAAAAAATGGGAAAATACTTGATAAAATTTATGTAGGTGCATATCTATCTGGATACGGTGAAAACAATAAGATTGGAAGCTACAATGATACGCAGCCAATAATTAACTTGTCATTAAATGCAGTTAAACAGGATATTTCGGAAAAAGGAAACAATTGGAGCGAACTTGATTTGCAAACACTTTCAATGCTTCAAAAGCTATTTTTGGTAGAAACTGCGTGCAAGGATAGCCAAGCATTGTTCATGGGAGTTGTAAATCTATCGTGGGGAACTTGTTATGCCGTAAAGGACAGTAATAATGAAGCAGTTAATACGATTGAACTGGAGGACAATACATCGTCACAGAAAATCAATGTTGGCGATTCTGTTACGGTGTTTGACGTTCCACAGGGAGAGAGCTATTATACCGTGTTAACACAATATCAAAATAACGCTGGCTGGAATAGGGTGATTACAGGGAGAACTAGGTTGGAAAACGGAAATGTTCAACTCGAATTTTCCGGAGAGCCGATTCAAATTTCAAAAGATAGTACAATGATTATGAATCTTCCTCACCGAACAGGAAAGACAAATAACATGGAGTATCCAACAGGCCAAACAAGTGGGTCACAGTCAGGAACGGTAGCTTTTAGATACCGATATATTGAGAACCTTTGGGGCTCTCTTTGTGTTATGCTGGATGGAGTGACAGTCAATGATGGTGTTATAAACATCGAAGAAGAAAAAGGCTTGACTACGCTTAGATATGAATTGGCAGAACAAAAAGGTACGACATCTGAGGGGGTTTCACCTGCGAAGGCATCGATTCACACGATGGGCTTCGATGAAAGCAATCCTCTTTATATGTTGCCAATCGAAGTGGGCAATGGTGCATCTTCGGTAACAGGTTATTGCGATGCGCTTTTTTATCAAAAAAATGAAAGAAATTTGATTTTGACTTATGGTTTGACATGGGACTTAAGACAATATGCTGGATTATTCGGGTATAGAGCGAATATTTTGGCAGACGAAGCAAAAGTTGAATCTGGAAGTAGACTTGTATATAGGTGAGGAGGTACAAATATATGGCAATCCCTTGGGGGAAAAAGTTGTTTTTGACCCTTAAAATGATGTTGGAAGGAGATGGGTACAAAAGGGCAGAGTACTTAAAAAAGCAAAATATGTTTGCTTCATTTGGCGAAAAAGTATATTGGTATCCACGGAATCTTCCATCAGATCCGGAGATGATTTATCTCCATAATAATATAAAAATAGCCACAGGAGTTTATTTCTGTACACATGATATTATGGAACTGATGTTTAATGATGAACCAAATTGCGTTAATGAATTAAGAAAATTAACTCAAAAAGAACGGTTTGAACGACATAAAGATAAAATAGAAGTTTATGACAATGTGTTTCTAGGAGCGAATGCGATGCTTATGGGTGGTGTTAAAGTCGGACCAAACGCGATCGTTGCAGCTAATTCGGTTGTCACAAAAGATGTTCCAGAAAATTCGGTTGTTGCAGGTAACCCGGCGAAAGTTATAGGAACATATAGTGATGTTTTAAAAAGAAGGATTCAAGAAAATATGTGATTTAATAGTATCTCCGGATGGTGAAAAATGGTAAATGCGGAAAATCAATATCGGCAAGTGCTAAAAAGGTTGAAAGATTATTGTAATCAGAAAGGGGAAACAATTTATTCACTATCAAAGAAAACGGGATTGTCAACATCCAGTCTAAGTAATTTGTTAGCGGGTAAGACAAAGCCATATGTTTATACGCTGATATTGATTTGCAATGCATTGGAAATCCCGTTATCTACCATATTCGAGGAATCTGAAAATGTGAATTCCGAAGAACAAGAAATCATTGAGTCGTATCGCATAATGGGCACTGAAAAGAGAAAACTACTAAGGATTTATATTGAGATGCTGCTTCAATATAAGAAGATAAAGTGAGTGTGTTATATCGAAAGAATGCGTTCTCCATAAAGAAAGAATTGGATTTCTGCTTTGTGGTATTATAATAGTAAGCTGGGAAGCTTTTATATCACTAGAAAGAGAAATTCCACAGAGAGTTAGAGGAGTGCTCTGCTAAACTTTGCAATAGTAAGAAACTATAGCATTGTGAAGCAGAGCACTTTGTATTGGGTAGCTTGAGCGAGCGACAACCACCAGCTCCACTGGTGGAGAAAAACGCTTTAGCTATAAGATTCGAGCGAAGCGAGATGACAAAAAATTGTCATCTTAGAAGAGGCACTTTGTAACATAGCTCGTTAGACCGATGGTTTTGACTAGATGATGGTTCTTGAAAAAATAATAAGAATTAGTGTATGCAATGCTTTAAAGTGGTGTAGAAAATAAGCGGAGGACAATGATATATGTGTACGAATAACGAAATTAAACTTGGTCTGCAGCAAGAAAAAGGACGAAAAAACGAGCTTTCTGCGAGCGACAATGTAAAAAATTTTTTTGAGGACAATCGGCTGTATATTGAAAATTGTTTTGATTATTATAATGAATATGAAGCTAATAAGGCAGACTATATTGTACAAGATTGTGAAAGCAATGTAAAAAAATTACAGAGCATGTGTATGGGGAAGATTATATTGGTTATAACGGCGAATCCGATAGAAGAGGGTGTGCTTCTACATGGTTTGTCGGATGCTGCTACTTCAAAACTCGGATTTTTTATTATTGGCAATTTTCCATATCATGTATGTACGATAGGTGAATATACAATTGTACATACACATGCACCAAGGACTGGCGTGGAAATGACACGTAGAGCAATTAACGCAGCTACAAAACATATCGAACCAACGGCTATTGTTTTGCTGGGAATTTGTTATGGACTTGACTTTAACAAATATCAGCTTGGAGATGTATTGATTGCCTCTACGTTGAAAAATTTCAGATTGAATTTTCGGGATTCAGACAGTTCCGAAGAAACAATATTTGAGGCAGAGGTTGAGGATAGCTTTGGAGTTAGTACAAAACCTAGAGTTGAACTGCAAAGCGGAGTAAATGTAAAACTTCGATACCGAAATATTTTTAGTATTATACGTGATGAAAGAGGTTCATTGAGAAATATTAAATGGGCCGATGGAACGATGCTTTCGGCAAATTGCCTTATGAGTAGTAAAAAAGTTAAAATGGCAGTTTTAGACGCTTTTGGAAATGTTAGACCGAAACCACTTGGGGGTGAAATGGAAGGTGGTGGATTGCTTAATTCAGAAATCCTCGAAAAGGGATTTGATAATTGGATTGTTATGAAGAGTATATGCGATTGGGGTGAAAAGAAAAATTCCCTATCATCTGACCCAGAAACAAGCGCGAAGATGAAAGACGCTATTCAAGCAATGGCAATGGTACACTCATGGAGCGTTTTTTATGAAATGATTAAGCAGAGGGTTTTTTAACAAGTGTGAATGAGAACCGTTAAGGAGGGGTGTTTGATATGAGCAAATTTTATGGCGATATTAACAGAGTGCGGTGCAAATACCTTTTGGAAGCAACACCATATAGAATAGATCCAATGGTGAATTTTTCTAACAGACTTTTAGAAAAAGAATTTTATGAGCATCTTTTTCAAAAAGCATCTACAGGTGCAAACTATAAGGAGAACGGCCTTTTTGAAAAGAAAATATCAGATGCGATTAAAGATATTGGAAATGAGTATTCTAAAGTGGAGATGATTCATATTGCAGGATATGGAGGATGCGGAAAGACGACATTTGTAAGACATTTGTTATGGGAGATGCAAGAAAGCAATGGTACAACGTATGATGTGCTAGACTATGAAGGAAGCCAAACGGCCGCAGACCCAATATTAAATAAAGTTTCCACGAGACTGTATGTATTGCGAGAATCATCTTTTAGAGAATTTTTGATGAGATCTGCAGATGAAGAGATTTTCAATATGAATCGATTTCAGTTTTGTGTCGAACAATTAAAGGGGATTAAGCAGTATTTAGAAACTAATGCGGCTTTAAATGAAGTTGAGATAAAAAAATATTTAAAAGAGCAAATTAGTGAATTTGAAGATACAGAGACTTTTTTGGAGTATTTATTTGTTTTAGACTTTTTTATGTTGTTGTATCAGGGAAAGGAAAACGCAAGAAATAGGCCAACAATTATTGTTATTGATAATGTTGATTCTTTAAGTGATTTGAGTGAAGAATCTAAACTCATTTCTGCAATGAAGAATTATGTGGCAGATTGTAGTTTCTTTTTTGGTCAAAATATAAATTCAACCGGTAAGTTTGTAGATATTCCCGCTAGCGAATTAATTCAAAATACGAAACTAATACTTTTTTTGACAACAAGAATTGCGACAATTAGAAAGTATGAAGAATTATATCCAGATATAGAAAATCTTTATGGCTGGGATAGCTTTTCGATGCCGGAACATTATTACGACCATGAAGCTATTATTAAAAGGAGAATAGATTATTATTCGGAACAGGAAACGGATGATTCGGACACTATAAAAGAATTAGTAAAAATCAAGGAACTTGCAGAAATAGCATATTCTAATTACAATTTTAAACGACTGTTTAATGGTAACATCCGTTTCTGCATAGAAAGACTATGCGATATTGCAATGCAATACGGAGAAACAAAAACTCTTCAAAATTGCTTTGAACTATATAAAATGCGTAATAAGATTCCAGAAGCAGTAAGTGGAGCTAATGGTATTTTACTTGCGTTAATTTTAGCTGATTTTAAAAATAATAGAGTGTTTTCGGATAAACTTCATCTTAGCGAATGCCAACAGGACGATAAAGTTTCACTGTCAAGGTTGATTTTGACAATCTTACGGGAAAAGGGAAACAGATGCTCAATGCTTGATCTGTATGGATTGCTAGAGCCTTTCTTTAAAATAGATGAAATCACATCAACAACATGGGCACTAAGTGAAAATTGTAGGGAAATTTGGAGACGATTACTGCTATTTAATGTAAAGTTTCCTAAAAGCTGTGCAGAACTGAAAACACAAGAATATGCCTACAAAAATAAGAGTGTGGACAGTAATGACTATTCCGAAGTAGAAATGTGCACATCTGGAAACGCATATGTAGAATATGTGGTGCCACACTTTGAGTTTATGTTGAGCAGACATGACCATAACATTGAATTATTTACAAATAGTAGATATCAGCCGTTGTTTACGGATGATAGCGAAAATTCAGCAATAAATAGTTCGTATAAGTATAAGTTTGAGAAAAAAATCAATTGGGTATATCAGGATGTACATGATTGTTGCTATAATTCTGTGCATTTTTCAGATCAAGTATGCCAATATTATGGAATCGAAAAAAGTGATTATATACAGAATACAGTATATAATTATATGGCACAAGCATCAGATGGAACAGTTCGCTTTAAACAAAGCTATGAGTCGAGATTGATATTCTCTCATATTGGATATATTGAAAGATATAGACGCTATTTGCTTAAACGACATGAAAAAGATAATCCCCAATTACGCGCTGATTTGAATGAGCGGACGATTAAATTTATAAAATTATATTTAGAGTTATACAATGATCCCAATACGTGCTATCCGACGGAAACACAAAACAGGGCTGCAAAAGAATTGATGGAGGCGATTCGGAAAATCGAAGATTCAAAATTTATGGATTTTAGTACAAAAATAGAGACAAAGACGACAGCTGCATAACAAAAAGGTTGATTTTAAGGAAAATATTGATATAATGTAACTGTATATTGATGTTTCATTTTTGTGAGGTGAGTTGAATTATGCCTAGAACAAAAGGTAGCAAGAATAAGCCCAAGATGGTGACTGCTGATTTTGAATCGCAGATTGTAGAAAAGCGGTCTGCAAAGGAATCACTTTCTGCTGAAATCGCATCGATCACCGCCAACATTGATTCTCTGAAGGCTGACCTGAAAGAGAAGAAGGCTTCGTTGAAAGCCATCGATAAGGAAATTGTCAAGCTGGAAGCAAAGAAGGCGAAGGCGGATGCCAAAGCTGCGGAAGGAGCAAAAAAGGCAGAAGCGGAAGCTGTTCTAAAAAAGCTGCTGGCCGAAGGTATGAGTGCAGACGAGATCATTGAAAAACTGAAATAACAGCAATGCCCACGATGAACAGGGGATACCTGCTTATCGTGGGCATTTTTTTAAGTGATATTCGTTTCAAACTGCCTGTGCCGCATCAAATCTAAAATGAGCCGGAAGTTTGAAGCACTCAATAAAGGCGTGGTGCTGCGCATAGTAGTGTCGGAGATCGTAACCCATGCGATACAGTTCCAGCAGTTTGACAAGCACTAAGTTTGGATGAATCCGCTTCAGGGCAGCAATCTGGGCAGCGTCTAATCCTTGCTTTGTAAGTTTGTAAATCTCGTTGCTGTCCAGCATCAGGTGAGAGGCGAACGCATTTTGCTCATGCAGGGTAATGTGCTTGTTCTTGATGGCAATGAACTTTTTCATGGTGTTCAAATCAGGATGCTCCAGATAATGCCCCAGAGCATAACCGCACACCATCTGCTTTGTATACTTATCAATGTGTTGGTTAATGAAAATCATGTGGTCATGCCACTGGAAAGCAAACAATCCAAGCAAGTCATGAAAGCAGTCTGTTTCGCTGACTTCCATGCCAACATTTAAGGCAATTTTCTTGATGTTTCTTGTTCCAAAATTCTGAACGAGATCGTTGGCCTGTTGATGAATTAAAAGAGAATCCATACAAATACTCCTTTCGGGGTATCCGCTGTCAGAAACAGCAGATAGGTCATTCGGTCTGGCCGCTTGCTTTTCGGGTGCGAAGATGTTCCGCTTCTTTTCGCAGCTTTTCCTCTTTGTGCTTGAAATAGGCTTTTTGCATTACGATCATAATACCGTCCATATCTTCATCGGATAGTTCCCCGGAGGCGAACAATTCTGATAAGTCCAATGCAAGCTGCTGTGCTTCCATTCGTCCACGTTCGCCAAAAACTTTTCCGGCCTTGGCGATAAACTCATCGGAAGATGTGTTTTCGGTGTACAGGTAATTTAGGGGAACATGAAAGATGTCAGAGAGTTTCTGGTATATTTCTCGTTTTTTGGGATAGCGTTCTTCTTTTTCGTATCCGGCAATCGTTCGGGTAGTGACACCAAGCATTTTTGCTAGTTCAACCTTGGTATAGCCATTTCTTTTCCGCAAATCATAGAGTTTTTCTCCAAATTTCATGTGATTGCATACCTTTCTGGTGTGGTGTGTGTTCATCAGGTGGTAGGGGATATGCAGCGGAATCTCTGAAAATTGTTATAGAAAGTAAGTTTCCGACTTTCTTCTTGACAAGATGCCGTTAGTTGCATATAATATTGCTATATTCGATGTAATGCTTGCATTATACATGAAAAATCCAGTGATTGCAAGATGAGAGGAGCATAATTATAAGAAAGATAAAAGAAAGTTAAGTTCCAAAATAGTCATACAATAGAGGATTGGAAAAGTAAACCACTAAAAAGGAGGATGCAGTTTGGACAAAGAACAGTTTGTTGTCCGCACCGATGGTGGAGTGCGGATCGGAACCAGCGGAGTGATTGATGGCAAGGTTGTACTTCATGTGAAACAGGGAAAGAAGCAAGATTGCATCCTGCTGGAACGTCTGATAGAGAAAATCCATCATGCGGCTGCAAGTGATACCATGTGTAGCGACTTGTAAGATGGAAGTAGGCAATGGGTGTGCTGTTGCAGAAGTCTAGGCAAGCACCATGAGTAGCTGGCCAGTTCTGCAAAACGGCAGTCATGCTACAATAGAAAACTGTTTGATACAAGAGCGATACCGCATGACGAGTGTAGGCCGGAACAGAATGAGCGAAAGCAGCGCAGTAGTGCGTCTGTAAGTAGTTCATCCTGTTCCGGCTTTTTTATTTTTCAAAATTTTTTGAAAAACTGTATTCCAAAATGTCTTTGCGGATTCCTATTAGTATAGGGACTTCAAACAAATAGAAAGCAGCAAGAGGAATCTTAGATTCCCGTTCAAAAAAAAACGGGTGAATCTGGGATGATTTTTGCTGCTTTTTTCAGTTCACCCGAAGCCGAAAGGCAGAAAGGTGAAAAGAATGAATTTTGTTACGCTGAAAGAACTAAAAAAGATGGTTCCTGCTGTAGAAGAAGGAAAACGGCCTCCTTCTTTGAAAAAAATCTTGGAAGAAGGTACGGAGGTGGTTCTCCGCAAGTTAATGGAAAATCATGCGGAAGTGGTTGTTTATAAGAATGGGTATGTTTCATACCAAGCACATGAGCGGAGTACCGTGTTTCCAATTCATGATTGCAAGCATTACCACTATGAATCACAGGGAAATGAGCAGCAGACGATACCGCACGACCACTTTGAGGATATGGAATGGCATATCCGTCTTGTCATAGAGGGAGAAGATCGTCTGGCACACAATACGAGTTCACGAGAAAGTGAAGTTTTTTCTTATAGCGAAGATAATGACTATAATGCTCGGCTTGCCGATCCGCGCATGAATGTGAGCGATATGGTGGTGAATAAAGTCCTACTGCGCAGCATAAAGGACTTTCTGCGGAAAGAACAGTGGGAGCATCTTTGCCGCCATCATATTGAGAATATGACGTTTCAAGAAATTGCAGAGATAACAGGAGTGACCCCGCAAGCTGTTAAAAAGAGTCTTGACAGAGGACTTCGCCGTGTCCGCCGCAAATACAGTAGATACATATAATAGTTCTTTGCTTTTATTAGGGGCAAAAAAGCTGCCGCAGAAAATTTTTTGAAAAAAATTTAAAATTGGGGGTTTAAAAACCCCCTCCAAAGTTTGTATAGGGTGTAAGGGTTATACAACAAGCCCTCACAAAAGTTCTTTGAAAACTGAATAAGCCATCCCAGAGAGATACTTCTGGCACTGAATGTGCATCCTGCGCGTCTTACCAGAGAATACGCCGCTGAAATATGGGGCAGGAACGGGCTGGGGCAGAATGGCAAAGCTCAAATAACAGCAGATACACTGCGGTGGAGCAAGGAAACGTGTTCCACCGTAGGAATGTACTGTTATTTCCAATAGTGCAAATCTAATCCGACAGGGGGGTGATGAATTTACATGGAGTACCCGTATTTCAAAGGTCTGGAAGCAGACCGATACAGCTTTTACCGTGTGCCGAAGGCACTGGTCAAGGCTGATCCATTCCAGAAGATGTCCGGGGATGCTAAGCTGCTGTATGCTGTACTGCTGGATCGTATGAGCCTTTCCATTAAGAACGGCTGGCAGGACAAGCACGGCAACGCCTACATTATCTGCACGATAGAGGAAGTCATGGACTCGATCCATTGTGCCAGACAAAAGGCGGTCAAGCTGCTGGATGAACTGGAACAGGAGTTCCGGCTTATCGAGCGGCGCAGGCAGGGACTTGGCAAACCCAATCTGCTGTATGTGAAAGACCTTTATGCGGGGCTTTCGCAATCAAACTACTGGAAGTATGAAAATCACACTTCTGGCGGTATGAAAAACGAACTTCCGGGAGTTCCAAAATCAAACGGAAGTAATACTGAGAAGATAAATAAGACAGATAATAGTGAAACTGATCTTATCTATTCTGCTGAATTGCAGGAAGAAGAACAGTATCGAAGCTATTTTAGGGAAAAACTGGAACTTTCCATCTTGGAACAGAACTACCCGATGGATAAGGCAGTTCTGCATGAGATTCTGGAACTGTTGGTGGAAACCGTCACCAGCAGAAAGAAATTCCTGCGCATCTGTGGCGAGGAAAAGCCGAAGGAGGTGGTGAAAGGCCGTCTGATGAAGCTGGATTCCTCGCATATCCAGTACATATTGGAGTGCTTAAAAGAAAACAGCACTCAGATTCGGAACATCAAGCAATACCTGCTGGCAACACTCTATAACGCACCTGTGACTGTGGACAGCTATTATTCCGCACAGGTTCGGCATGAATTTGGGTGGGGCAGCAGGGTAGATAAAAATTAAGGAGGACAACCCCATGAACATCGTATTCATGAGTGTGGACACGCTGCCCTCTACGCTGTGGGCGCGTGATCTGTATGACCAGATGCACATTCGCAGCGATTTCCGCAAGTGGTTTCCGCGTATGTGCCAGTATGGTTTCATCGAGGGCCGCGACTACGAGTATATGCCCCGTGTCCGGCTGCAGGATGAAGGCGGGCGCACGGTCCAGCGGTATGTGAAAGACTACCGCATCACGCAGGACATGGCAAAGAAGCTCTGCAAACTGCACCACACGGCAGTCAGTGCGGCGTACCATCCGCAGCCGTTTGACTGGGATGCGCTGCTCGGCCTGCTGCATAAGAAGGCCCTGCGCCGGAGCAGCTACGAAGCGCAGTTGAGCGATTCGGATTCGCTGGTTACGACCACGCAGATCGCCAAAGAGTACGGCTGTGGAGCCAAGGTGTTCAATCGGTTACTGCATCTGCACGGCATCCAATACCGGGCCAACGGCCAGTGGGTACTGTATTCGGAACACCACGGTAAGGGCTATACGTCCAGCCTGACATTCCGGCTCCAGCGTAGCGATGGCTCCGAGGTGGAAAAGCTGCACACTGCATGGACGCAGAAAGGCCGGAAGTTCCTTTATCATACTTTGAAGCGGCGCGGGGTGGTGCCGCTGGCTGAACAGGGAGGTTAATGCCTATGAATTTCACAGACAACCCGTTTGAACGTATGATGCGCCAGCGTCCGGGAACGGACAGCGGCCATCCCTGCAAGCACTGCCGCCACAAATGGGAGTGCGGCTATCTGCTGCACCAGTGCCGCAAGAAGTTCCGCTCGGTGCTGGGCGATACCGCACCGCCTGCAGCCGGGGCAGTCCGCCCCTGATGCAGCGGCGATAGATGGGAGGTGAGCAATCGTGCAGGAAGAAGTCAACGAGAAAACCATCTCACTGTGCATCAAAGGAGGAAAAATCACTGCACAGATTTTGAAAGCGGCTTTGATAAAACTGCTGGCAGAGATGGACAAGAAAAAGCAGCGGGGGAAAGGAGGAAAAAGCCAATGTAGGAAAACAGGTCGGCAGAGCATCAAGAGTCTGCAAAAGAGCGGCGCGCAGATCACGAATATCGTTGTCACGGACAATAACATCAAGTCCTTTGACCGAGTAGCCCGGAAGTATGGTATTGATTACAGTCTGAAAAAGGTGGAACAGGAGGGCAAGACGGAGTATCTGGTCTTTTTCAAGGCCAAGGACGTGGATGTTATGACCGCCGCTTTTAAGGAGTACACCAGCGAAACGCTGAAAAAGCAGAAGCGTGAATCGGTGCGCCAGAAGCTGGAAAAGGTGAAAGAGGAACTTTCCAATCACCGTCAGCTCAAGAAAGAAAAGAAGAGGGAGCAGGAACCGATACGATGAAAAAGTTGAAAACACCTGCCCAGCGTCCGCGCAAAGCACCGTCCAACCAGACGGGCGGCACGGCATGGGGCAAAAAGCTGGCTGCAGAGTTCAGCAGGATGGCACAGTCGGCAGATATGAAAAAGCTGATCCTGCTGAATTTTTCCTACATCATCGCCTTTTACATGGTGGAAAAGGCTGCGTGGCTTTACCGCCATTGCAACGGCGATTCTGTGGTAGACAGGCTGATGATCCTTTTTATGAACTTTGGCTTGGCCTACAAAAGTATCTTGCCCAGTTTTCACCCGTTCGACCTGATGGTGGGGCTGGTCGGCGCAGCTGCGCTGAAAGCAGTGATCTACTTCAAAGGGAAGAACGCGAAGAAGTATCGGCAAGGCGAGGAATATGGCTCTGCCCGGTGGGGCAACCAGAAGGACATCGAGCCTTTTATTGACCCGGTATTCGAGAACAACGTCATTCTCACACAGACCGAACGGCTGATGATGAGTGGTAGACCAAAGCATCCGAAGTACGCCCGCAATAAAAATGTCATTGTGATTGGAGGCAGCGGCAGTGGCAAGACACGGTTTTACGTCAAGCCGAACCTAATGCAGATGCCCGAAAAGGTTAGCTATGTCCTGACCGATCCCAAAGGTACGATCATCATTGAATGCGGAAAGATGCTCTCGGATGCCGGGTACAAAATCAAAGTCCTGAACACGATCAATTTCAAGAAGTCGATGCACTATAACCCGTTCCACTATATCCGCAGTGAGAAAGATATTCTGAAACTGGTCAATACGATCATCGCCAACACGAAAGGAGACGGCGAGAAGTCCGGCGAAGATTTCTGGGTCAAGGCAGAACGCCTGCTCTACTGCGCACTCATCGGCTATATCTACTATGAAGCCCCGGAAGAAGAACAGAACTTCTCCACGCTGCTGGAATTTATCAATGCCAGCGAAGCCCGCGAGGATGATGAAGAGTTCAAGAATCTGGTCGATGAACTATTTGAGGATTTGGAAAAGGCTAAACCAGAACACTTTGCCGTGCGGCAGTACAAAAAGTATAAGCTGGCGGCAGGTAAAACGGCGAAGTCCATTCTGATTTCCTGCGGTGCGAGACTGGCTCCATTTGACATTAAGGAACTGCGTGACCTGATGGCATACGACGAGATGGAGCTGGATATGCTGGGAGATCAGCGCACGGCAATGTTCGTTATTATCTCCGATACAGATGATACCTTCAATTTTGTGGTGTCGATCCTGTACACACAGCTATTCAATTTGCTTTGTGATAAGGCGGACGATGAACACGGTGGCAGACTTCCGTACCATGTGCGGCTGCTCCTGGACGAGTTTGCAAACATCGGCCAGATTCCAAAGTTCGATAAACTGATCGCTACCATCCGCAGCCGTGAGATTTCTGCTTCGATTATTCTCCAATCGCAAAGCCAGCTAAAGACCATTTACAAGGATGCCGCAGAAACCATCATTGGCAACTGCGACACGATGCTGTTCCTTGGCGGCAAGGAAAGCTCCACCCTCAAGGAGATTTCTGAAACCCTGGGCAAGGAAACCATCGACCTTTACAACACATCGGATACCCGCGGCAACAGCCCCTCTTTTGGCACAAACTACCAAAAGACCGGAAAAGAACTGATGAGCCGGGATGAGCTTGCAGTCATGGACGGCAGCAAGTGCATCCTGCAGCTGCGCGGTGTCCGGCCATTTCTGAGCGACAAATTCGACATTACCAAGCATAAGCGGTACAAAGAACTGTCGGACTTTGATAAGAAGAACGCTTTCGATGTGGAACGCTACCTGAAACACGAACTAAGGCTGCGGATGGATGAAGAATTTGACTGCTACGAGGTGGATGTGTCCGAAGAAAGCACAGCATAGGAAGGAGGTCATTATCCGAAGTAAATACACCCGCCCGCCTGTCCGGGCAGACCCCGTGGCAGGTGACTTGTCCGACTGATCTCTACATTTTTGCGATTCCAAAAGGCTGATTTTTATGAAAATGAAAGGAGAAGCCAGAATTGCAGGAAGCAGGCAGCACCGAAGATGCGCCAGCCTGTTTTTCTTTTGGAATCGTACTTTTTATCAATGCTGCAATCTGGCGAAACAACACTATGGAATTCTTCAATCAGGCTATTACCGTTCTGCAGACTCTCGTTGTTGCCATCGGCGCAGGCCTTGGTGTTTGGGGCGTTGTGAACCTCATGGAAGGCTACGGAAACGACAACCGTGCGATGCGTTCCTGACTGAAAAGGTCAGGCACAAGTTGAAGGACTGAAGAAGTCCAGAATCTTGGAGAACTGATATTTCGATGGATGAAATGAGAGAGTAACGCCCCGAAGCGTCCACACTGATACTCCGACTGGCATAGGCGCGCAACCGCCGATTGTCAGAAGCTCGGTGAAGTCGGCAGAAAGATGTCGTAGTTCTGGCCGCAAGGTCAGAGCCGAAAGCTGTCCAGAGGTGGACGGTGCATCAGATATGCCGGGTGTCAGCCGCCCATGGTTAGTATGTATGGAAATACTGACGAACTTCTGAATGTACAAGTCTAAACGTTGATACCATCGAAATGGTGGTACTCCTTATATGGAGGTATTCGTGGATGAGTAAGAATGGTTGTTATGAAAGTCCATGTGCCGTTATAGGCGGCACGATTCGGGAAGAATTGAATACAGGCTTAGAGGAGGAACCTAAAGGCGGCCCATGATAGAAATATCGGAACGCAGGAAGCTGAAAACATTTAGCCTGTTGCAGGGCTGTGAGATGGTGGATGGGAATACCTTCGTGAGAGGGCAATAACCATTCTTTGTTTCAGTGAAAGTAGTGGCGTAGTACCTGTAAAACCGTGAAAAAGTAAGCGGTGGAGGGAAGGCCACAAGTCGAATTCAGTGAAAATGTCCTGCGCTACTGGATTCGATGGAACGCCGTGTGCGGTGAAAGCTGCACGCACGGTGTGGAGCCGGGGAAAAGTTAGAGATCATATCAAAGACTTACCTATGGCTATCTGGCGCAAAGTCGCAGGGCATGAAGCAGCTCATGAGCGGTGGCGGTGTCATTCTCATCGGTACGCAGCTGATTCCGCTGCTCTCTGGTCTGTTCGGCTAATCAACAAGCGATAGGAGGAAAACCCGCCATTGTTCGATAATATTTTCGCAGCAATCGAAAAATGGATGAGGGAACTTCTTTCCGGCATGGTGGAGTCCAACCTGAGTACGATGTTCACGGCGGTCAATCAACAGACCAGTGAGATCGCTGCTCAGGTCGGGCAGACACCGCAAGGGTGGAACAGCAGTATTTTCAGCATGATCCGTAACATTTCGGATTCGGTGGTGATTCCCATTGCAGGAATCATCATTACGCTGATCCTCTGCTACGAACTGATCTCGATGCTGACGGAGCGGAACAATCTGCACGATGTAGACACATGGATGTTTTTCAAGTATTTCGTGAAGATGTGGATCGCGGTCTACCTCGTCAGCCATACGTTCGATATTGCAATGGCGGTATTTGACATTGGGCAGTCGGTGGTAAATTCTTCCTCCGGCATTATCCGTGGCAATACCGCCATTGATATTAGTTCTCTTTCCATGCAGATGCAGGCGGCAATGGCAACAATGGCGATTGGCGAACTGGTGACGCTGGCATTGGAAACCCTTGTTGTAAGCTGGTGCCTGAAAATTCTGTCGGTGGTTATCACCGTGATTATGTACGGCAGAATGATAGAAATATACCTCTACACTTCGCTTGCTCCGATTCCATTTGCAACCATGAGCAACCGTGAATGGGGTCATGTGGGTACGAATTACTTCCGGGGACTGTTCGCTCTGGCATTTCAGGCGTTTTTAATGATGGTCTGCGTGGCAATCTATGCAGCCCTCATCGGCAGCATCCGGGTATCTTCGGATATTCACTCGGCTTTGTTTGGCACGATGGCCTACACGGTGATTCTTTGCTTCTCGCTTCTCAAAACGGGAAGTCTGTCCAAACAGATCTTCGGCAGTCACTAAATCCGGGAAAATCCAATGAAAGGAAAAGACAGCAGACAACGCCGTTTCCCGGCGGCGGTCATGCTGTTTTGGTGATAAATGGCTTATGTGACGATTCCCAAAGACCTTTCCAAAGTGAAGAATAAGGTCTTTCTGAACCTGACGAAACGCCAGCTTGTATGTATGGGGTTTGCGGCGGGCATCGGCGTTCCGTTCTATTTCCTCATGCGTGATACGCTGGGAACCAGCAATGCAGCGGCAGGCATGGTGCTCCTGATGCTGCCGGAATTTTTCTTTGCGCTGTATGAGAAAAACGGGATGCACCTTGAAACCATTCTGACGAACTTCATCAGCGTCCGTTTCAAACGTCCTGCGGTACGCCGCTATGAGGTCGAAAACCTGTATGAGCGGGAACTGGAAACCGCAGCACCGATGCAGAAGAAAGGAGGCATTCTTGGTAAAAAGTGAACCGAAGAAGAAACCGCAGCCGGGCGGCTTCTTCCAGAAGTTCTTTCGTAAACCCAAAAAGAACCAGAAGGAACAGCGGCTCACCGTGCAGCGTTCCATTCCGTATCTGGAAATGGGGCGCGACGGTATCTGCCGGGTGGAGGAACATCTGTATTCCAAAACCGTCCGATTCTACGACATTAACTACCAGTTGGCGCAGAACGAGGATAAAAACACCATCTTTGAAAGCTGGTGCGACTTCCTCAACTACTTCGATGCCAGTATCCGTTTTCAGCTGTCGTTCATTAACCATAAGAGCGACATGAGCGAGTACAACAGGGTCATTCAGATCGAGCCGCAGCATGACCAGTTTGATGATGTGCGTATGGAATATGCGCAGATGCTGAAACAGCAGCTTGCCAAGGGCAACAACGGTCTGGTTCGGACGAAGTACATCACGTTCAGCATCGAAGCAAAGAGTGTTCGGGAAGCAAAGCCCCGGTTAGAGCGTATCGAAACCGATATTCTCAATAATTTCAAGGTACTGGGCGTGAAAGCCTATCCGCTGAACGGCGTGGAACGGCTTCAGATCATGTACGAAACCTTTCATCAGGAGGAACAGCAGAAGTTCGATTTCAGTTATGACCGCATTTTGCAAAGCGGCATGACGACCAAGGACTTTATTGCTCCGACCAGTTTCCTGTTCAAAAGCGGCAAGGACTTTATGATGGGTGACACCTACGGTGCTGCATCCTATCTGAACATCCTGGCCCCGGAACTGACGGATAAGGTGCTGGCCGAATTTCTGGACATTGACAAAAATCTGGTGGTCAGCATTCATGTGCAGTCGGTAGATCAGCTGAAAGCTATCAAACTGATCAAAGGCAAAATTACTGACCTGGACCGTATGAAAATTGAGGAACAGAAGAAGGCTGTGAGGTCTGGTTATGATATGGAAATTCTTCCGAGTGACCTTGCAACTTATGGCGGCGAGGCCAAGAAGATTCTGGACGATCTGCAAAGCCGCAACGAGCGTATGTTCCTTGTTACGGTGCTGTTCCTCAATACGGCCAAGACAAAGCAGGAGTTGGATAGTGCTGTGTTTCAGACTGCTGGTATCGCTCAGAAGTTCAACTGCACGCTGAACCGTCTGGATTATCTGCAGGAGCAGGGCCTTATGAGCAGCCTGCCGCTGGCCAATAACCTCGTTCCCATCAAGCGCGCACTGACTACCACTTCCACCGCCATCTTCGTTCCCTTCACCACGCAGGAGCTTTTTATGGAGGGCGATTCCCTCTATTATGGCCTGAACGCGGTATCCAACAATATGATTATGGCAGACCGCAAGCAGCTGAAAAATCCCAATGGTTTGATCCTCGGTACACCGGGCAGCGGTAAGTCATTTAGTGCAAAGCGTGAAATCACGAACGTGTTCTTCACCACAACGGACGATATTATCGTGGCAGACCCGGAAGGCGAGTATTATCCGCTGGTGGAAGCGTTGGGCGGTCAGGTCATTCATATCTCGTCCACCAGTAAGGACTACATCAACCCGATGGACATCAACCTGAACTATGCGGACGATGATAACCCGCTGGGCATGAAATCGGACTTTATTCTTTCCCTGTGCGAACTGATTATGGGCGCACGGGATGGCATGGAGCCGGAAGAAAAGTCGGTCATAGACCGCTGCCTGCCGCTGGTCTATCAGAAGTATCTGAACGATCCGAAGCCGGAGAATATGCCGACGCTCGGTGATCTGTACGACTGCCTGCGGGAGCAGAAGGAACGGCAGGCGCAGCGTATCGCCACGGCACTGGAAATCTACGTCAATGGTTCGCTGCGTGTGTTCAACCATCAGACGAATGTGGAACTGGATAACCGCATTATCTGTTTCGATATCAAAGAGTTGGGCAAGCAGCTGAAAAAGCTGGGGATGCTCATTGTTCAGGATCAGGTCTGGAACCGTGTCACCATCAACCGCAACAGCAAAAAGAACACCCGGTACTATATAGACGAGTTCCACCTCCTGCTGAAAGAGGAACAGACCGCAGCATACAGCGTCGAGATCTGGAAGCGGTTCCGAAAATGGGGCGGCGTACCCACAGGCATCACCCAGAACATCAAGGATTTGCTCGCAAGCCGGGAAATCGAGAACATCTTTGAGAACAGCGATTTCATTTATATGCTTAACCAGGCATCCGGCGATCGGCAAATCCTTGCCAAGCAGCTGAATATCTCGCCGTTCCAGCTTTCCTATGTTACGAACAGCAACGAGGGCGAGGGGCTGCTGTTCTACGGCAATACGATTATCCCGTTCAAGGATAAGTTTGATACTTCGCTGAAACTGTACAGCCTGATGACAACGAAACCTAATGAGATGGGAAAATATAAGGAGAAAAAAGAAGCATGAACACATCGAATATTTTTGACCGACTGAGCCGCAAGATTCATCATCACTCTGACATGGAGCCGCACGAAAGCGATTCCGGCCCGCCCTTTGGTGAGGTGGAGCCGCTCAACTTCCACGATGAAGAATCGGTGGTGCATACGGTGCTGGAAGATTTCTATGCCGTTGGCACACTGGCAGATGAACTGACTGACGGCTTTCACATGGAAGCCCACGGTTATCTTGACCGTGAGGAAGTGAACGCCCGTCTGATCGCCTTTGCCCGGAAGCTGGAGCAGGTGCTTGATAAGTGGGAAACCCACGCAGCCCTGCTCGCATGACGGCTCCAGCCGGAAGGAGGTGATTTCCATAGCAGACAAAAAGTTTCGGGGCAGAGATAAAATCGTCCAGAAAATGACCAAGGATGGTCTGGTGGATGAAAACCTCCGCACCGGGGAACAGAAGTCCGCGACCGCAGCAGAAAAGCCGGAGCAGGAAGATTCGGCAAAAGAAACTGCGGAAAAGGAAACAGATGAAGAAACTATCGTGGAAGAAGAACGGTGCATGGATGCCGGGGACGGGGAGGAGGATGCACCCCGGCATCACAGCACCGCCAAGCAGAGCGCAGACTATTACAAAGCCCATCAGGAGGATGGGAAGCCGAAGGATGCGCCTGCGGAATCGGATACAGAGCCGCAGACCAAGAAAGGCCGACTTTCTTTTGAAGATGAAAAAGGCGGCATTGTCCGTGGCATGGGGATGGGCGTTAAGAAGGTGGCAAAGAAAGGAGTAGATACCGCCACCGGGTTCGCCCATCAGAAAGTACATCAGGTAGAAAAGGACAATTCCGGCGTGGAAGCTGCTCACAAGTCGGAAGAAGCCGCCGAACGCCTGCACCACTTTGTCAAAGGCAGAAAAAAACCCAAAGATAAATCTGCCAGAGCGGAGAAAAGAGGTGGGGAGGATCAGAAATCCAGCCGCCTGAAATTTTCCGAGAGTGAGGGCGGCACTGCAGAAAATGCAGCAGAACCGTCGCGGAAAAAGAAACAGCCCCAGCCACCACCGACTGCCGCAGGAGGTGAAACAAAAACAGTCGGCGCGAAGTTTTACCAGAAAAAACAGTATAAGGATGCTTATGCAGCCGCCAAGCGCGGCCAGAAAGCCGGAACTGCTGCCAGCAAGCAGGCGGCAGCGGCAACCAACACCATTACGGAGAAAGCGAAAGCGGCGGTGCAGGAGATCGTCGTGCAGAACAAAACTCTGTGGGTCAGTATTGGTGTGGGCATCCTGTTAGTGATGGTAATGCTGGGAGCCTTTTCAAGCTGCGGTGCGGCGATTCAAGGAACAGGCAGTACCTTTGTAGGAACGACATATCCCAGCAAGGATGCCGACATGAAAGGTGCGGAAGAAGATTATCTGGAACTGGAAAAAGAACTGGATAAGCAGATTCGGCAGATGGAGTCCACCCATCCGGGCTATGATGAATATCGCTATCAGCTGGATGAGATCGGGCATGACCCGTATCAGCTTATTTCCCATCTGACTGCGGTTTATGAGCAGTTCACCAGAGGACAGGTCAAGCCTGTTATCAAGGAACTGTTCAAGCAGCAGTATCTCCTGAAAGTGTGGGAAACGATAGAGATTCGTACCCGCATGGAAACCAGAGTAGGGGTTCGGCCAACGATTGACGCTTTTGGAAACATCAGCATGGAAACCTATACTTATCAGGAAGAAGTGGAGTACGAGTATAAAATCCTCAATGTCCTGCTGAAAAATAAGGGCTTTGATACCATCGCGCGGAAGAACATGAATCGGAAGCAGACCGGGCGATACGATGCCTATAACCTGACCTACGGCAACCGCCCCGAACTGTTCGGCGCAGGCTCCCCGACATACAGCGGCGGCACAACGGGCAGTATCGGCACAGGCGGTGCTGGTGGCTCCGGCGGTGGTTTGAAGTATGATATTCCATCGGAAGCCCTTTCGGATGAAAAGTTCGCAAGGATGATTGAGGAAGCCGAAAAGTATCTAGGTATGCCGTATGTGTGGGGCGGAAGTTCCCCAAGCACCAGTTTTGACTGCTCCGGCTTCGTTTGCTGGGTCATCAATAACAGCGGCAATGGGTGGAGTGTTGGGCGTACAACAGCCAACGGTCTGCGCGGAAAGTGCAGCTATGTTTCTCCTGCGGATGCACAGCCTGGTGACCTGATCTTCTTTGAGAAAACCTATAACACCGTTGGCGCGTCGCACGTTGGAATCTACGTCGGCAATGGCATGATGATCCACTGCGGCGACCCCATTTCCTATACCAGCATCAATTCGACCTACTGGCAAAGCCACTTTTTAGGCTTTGGCCGCATCAACTGAAAGGAGGGCCGATGGGCAAGAAATTACAGAAATATCTGGATGAAGCCGAAAAGACGGAACAGCAGATCGCGGAACTGGAAGAACGGCTGAGAACCATCCGGGCAGCACAGAAAAAGGAAGAGGACAGCGAGATCATTCGTGCCATCCGCAGCACCAAGATGGGCGGGCGCGAACTGCTGGCTCTGCTGGACAACATTCAGGCGGGCAACGTGACATTCCTGACCGCTGTAAACAACGCTTCGGAGGAAGCAGAAACGGAGGAAGCGATTGAAAAAGATGCTTAAACGGCTGGGAGTTGTTATCCCCAGCACAATTCTGACCCTGCTGATGGCAGTGGGCTTTTCGACCCCGGCCTTTGCCTTTGTGGACACCACTGAAGTGATGGAGGAACCGACACAGGTGATCAAGGAAGAGGAACCGACCGAGGAAGAAAAAATCCCGTTCACCATCGCAGGCAACGGCGAGGTGGAGGATAACATCATGGATGACCCCAGCAAGGAGTTCTTCACAGTAAAGACCAAGGGCGGCAACACATTCTTTCTGGTGATCGACCGGGCGCGAAACAGCGAAAACGTCTATATGCTCTCGATGATCGACGAGTACGATTTGCAGGAGTTTCTGGATGATGAAGAGCGGAACGGCAAGCAGGAAGAAGAAACGCCAGCGGTAGTTCTGCCCGAAACCAAACCCGAACCTACCCCGGATGTGGAAATCGAAGAACCGAAAGAGGAATCGAGCGGTGGCATGAATAAGATTCTGCTGCTGGTATTCGTGGCGGCACTGGGCGGTGCAGGTGCTTTCTTCTACTTCTACATTTATAAGCCGAAGCCGAAAGAAGAAACGCCGCAGAGTGAAAATCTGGAAACCGACCAGAGCCTTGCGACTGTGAACGAAGATAATCAGTCCGGCAACGAAAATGACACATAAGAAAACCGTAACATAAGGATGCAGGGGTAGTCGAAAGGCTATCCCTGCTTTTTTCAAAAAGGAGAAAGCGTTGAAATATCTGGTGATTGCAGAAAAACCGAGTGTATCGAAATCCATTGCAAAAGTGATCGGTGCATACCGACAGGAGGACGGGTATCTGGAGGGTGGGGATTGCGTGGTAAGCTGGTGTCTGGGGCATCTGGCAGAGTATGCAACCCCGGAACATTACGATGAACGCTATGAAAACTGGCGCTTTGAAGATTTGCCGATTCTCCCTGCCGAGTGGAAACTGCTGGTGCATAGCACCAAGAAGCCGCAGTTCAATGTCCTGCGCAAACTGCTCCGCAGCAAGAAATTTGATTATGTGGTGAACGCCTGCGACGCCGGACGCGAGGGTGAAGCGATTTTTCGCCGTGTGTATGCTCTTGCCGGAAGCAAACTCCCCATCAAGCGGCTGTGGATCAGCAGCATGGAGGATGCCGCCATCCAGCAGGGCTTTGAAAATCTGAAAGATGGTGCGGCCTACGACAATCTGTTTGCCGCCTCTGAGTGCAGAGCAAAAGCGGACTGGCTGATCGGCATAAATGGAACCCGTGCTTTTACGAAAAAGTACGGCAGAAAACAGACCATTGGCCGTGTGCAGACCCCGACGCTGGCGATGCTGGCCGAACGGCAGACCAAAATCCAGAACTTCGTAAAGGAATCCTATTACAAAGTGGAACTGTCCGGCGCAGGTGTCGTGGCGGTATCGGAACAGATGGTGCAGGAGCAGGATGCAGATGCTGTGCAGACTGCTTGCGATGGACAGTGTGCCGTGGCTGGCAGCATCGAGCGCAAGAGGGTAGAAAAGAAGCCCCCGAAGCTGTATGACCTGACGACCTTACAGCGAGAAGCAAACCGCTATTACGGTCTGACCGCCAGCCAGACATTGCAGGCATTGCAGGAACTGTATGAAGAAAAGCTGGCGACATACCCCAGAACAGACAGCCAGTTTGTGACTGAGGATATGCGCAAGACGGTGGAATCTCTGGTACTGGCCTTAGATGGCGCGGCGGCAGACGTAAGCTGTGTTATCAACAACAGCAAGGTCACAGACCATCATGCGATCCTGCCGACGATGCAGGGCGCAAAGTGTGATAAGGAAAAGCTACCCGAAACCAAGCAGAAGATTCTTTCGCTTATCATCTGGAAACTGGTGCAGGCTGTGCAGCCGCCGTTCATCTATGAGGATGTGCTTGTGACGGTATGCTGTCAGAGACAGAATTTTACAGCAAAGTATAAGAACGTTCTGCAGCCCGGTTATACTGCAAAACCTGTTCCGCTTGTGGAGCCGGAGAAGAACAAGGATGCGTCACTTCCGAACGATCTGGAACAGGGGATGGTTATTCCGATGGTACGGGCAGAGAAAAAGCAGGGCTTTACTTCACCGCCGAAAGTCTACACCGAAGATACCCTGCTGTCGGCCATGGAAACCGCAGGCAACAAGGAATTTGAAAAGGACACGGAGAAGAAAGGTCTGGGAACCCCTGCAACGCGCGCTGCGATTCTGGAAAAGCTGGTATCCGCCGGCTATGTGCAGCGTAAAGGCAAGCAGATGATTCCCACGGAGGACGGTGTGGCCGCGATCCGCAATATCCCGGACTACCTGAAATCTGCCAGCATGACAGCCGAGTGGGAAAATGACCTGCTGCGGATGGAGCGCGGCGAGATCAAGCCCTATGATTTTATGCAGGGCATCCACGGACTGCTCGATAGGATGCTGGCCGACCTCCGGCAGATTCCTACCGTCGCGGCGACTCCCCATCATAATAAGGTAAGCGTAGGAAGCTGCCCGGTCTGCGGAAACACTGTACATGAGAGTAAGCTCAGCTTTTGTTGTGCAGACCGCAGCTGCAAATTTGCACTCTGGAAAGAAAGCAGATACTTGGCCAATATGAGAAAAACGCTGGACAAGAAGATGGCGGTAGACCTTTTGAAGAAAGGCCGCACCCATGTAAAAGACTTTTATTCCGTGAAAAAAGATAAAACGTTCGCTGCCGATCTTGTGATGCGCGTCGAAGATGACCGCGCACAGTACAGCTTGGAATTTCCTAAAATACCGATGCAAACGAAAACGTAAAGGAGGTTTGACCCTTGCCACAGATTAACGATATTCGAGAATTGGCGCAGCAGAACGCCCGGTATGTCAGTAACTCGCCACAGGACTGGATGAGTTATCTGGATGTGGCGGCGCGGCTGTACCGCTATTCGTTCACCGATACACTCCTGATCCACGCACAGCGGCCCGATGCAACCGCCTGCGCAGAACTGGAACTCTGGAATCAGAAAATGAGCCGATGGGTCAACCGTGGCGCAAAAGGCATCGCGCTTCTGGATGATACCGGACCGCGTACCAGACTGCGGTATGTGTTCGATATTGCTGACACCCATCTGGTGCGCGGCGGAAAAACACCGCTCTTATGGAATCTGGACAGCCACGAGCATGAGCAGACGATTTTAGACCATCTGGCAGACACCTACGGCCTGTCGCAGACAGACAGCATGAACACCGCCCTGATGGAACTGGCACAGCAGCTGACCGCCGACAATCTGGATGAAGCGATGGACGGTCTAGCCTATGAGGTGGCGGATACTTTTCTGGAAGAACTGGACGAAGATAACATCCGTGTCCGCTTCCGGGAACTGATGACCAACAGTATTTTCTATACGCTTTCCCGCCGCTGCGGGCAGGAGCCTATGGATGTGCTGGACGATGATGACTTTATCCGCATTGTGGATTTCAACAAGCTGCCGGTGATGTCGTTCCTTGGCAACGCGGTTTCCGAACAGTGCGAAGCGGTTCTTTTTGACATTGGCCGAGAGATGCGGAAAATTTACAAAAAAGAAATCACGCAGCAGCTTGAAAAATCCGTTGACAGCTTGTATAATACCAATACAGACTTTAGCACATTAAAGCGTGAAACCGAAGAAACCACGACCGAAGGAGGACAAGAAAATGGAGTTGACGTATTACCGCAAGGGAGATTATCTGTTCCCGAATCTGGCCGTGAAGGACGAGCCGCAGATTATCGGGAAGTACGGGATGCTGCGCAGGACGTACCTGAAAGAGAACCGCAAGAACTGGTATCAGAGTATGCTGATGAGCGGCAAGCTGAACCAGCATCTGGCGCAGATCGAGGAAGAAGCGGAGAGCCGGGTGGAAACGCTGCTGGACAGCCTGAACGAGAAGTTCCCGGCACCGAGCAAGGAGAAGGACCCGCTGGCATGGGCGGCGCACCAGAACAGCCTGACGGCGATGGCAGAAGAGATCGTCTTGAAGGAATTGGTGTACAATTAACTGAACCGACAACAGAACAAGATTTGAGCGAAGCAGAGGAAGCAATTGCCTCTGCTTTTTCTTTTCCTGATCTGCCGACCGTGGAACAGCAGATCCGCGCCATTGAAGCACCGATTCGGGCACGGTACGCAGAGAAGATTGCACTGGATTCCGAGGTAGTTGATGAAGTTCTGCGCACGGGCAGCAACCGCAGCAAGGGTCAGCTGCGTCTGATCTACAATTTCATGGTTGAGAAAACCCCGGAAGAATACACGGAGTTCGTGAAAAACGAATACGATACTGGCGGCAAAGGCTTTGAAATTGGCGGTGCGAAGTATGCGGTCTGGTTCGACGATTTGGGAATTCGTATTGCCGCAGGCAGCACGGCAAAGGGCGGCACGATTGCCAATGCGTTTTTATCTTGGGAGGATGTGAGCAATCGTATCCATGAACTGCTCCGGCAGGGCGAGTATGCGCCGCAGGCAGTTTTGGATGCTGCACGGCAGAATGCTTTGCAGGAACACGCGCAGACATTGGCTTATATGGAGCGCGACTTGGCAGATGGCGTTGCCGAAGCAGTCTTTCAGGATGCAGAAATCTTCAGGGGCGGTTTCCCGGAACTGACGGACAGGTTGGCAGGCTTGCTGGACGATGCAGCTTTTCTGACCGATCTCAATGAAAGATTGTCCGCACTGGGAGAAGCCTATGCCGAAGATAGAGATCTGATGCGGATGCACTTTTATAAGCCGGATAAAGTGGCAGCTTTGTTCCAGCAGTTTGCAAAGCCTTATCAGAATTATGCAGCAAGAGAGGGCTTTCACTGGAACGAGTATAAGAAGTTCATCACGGAAGATGAAATCAATGCGTACTTCACACGGGGCAGCAATTATTCGGACAGTCGGCTGGCAATCTATTCATTCTTTCTGAATCATGAGGATAAAAAAGAACGGGCTGACTTCCTGAAATACCATTACGGGATCGGCGGCAGCAGCCATGCACTCTGCGGGGCAGACGATTCCCACGAAGATCACGATGGCAGAGGCATTGATTTGGAGCGTGGCCCATACGGGAATCCGGATGCCAGTGTTCATCTGAACTGGAATCAGGCTGCAGGCCGGATCGACCAGCTTATCCGTGACAGTGAGTATTTGAAGCCGGCAGACTACTCCCGGATGCCTGCTTATGAGCGCGAGCGGATGGCAATGTGGGTGATGACCTTCTACCATCATCTGCCGAACGAAGTGGAACGGCCTTATCCGCAAGACCTTTACCATGAAGAAGGTCGAAAGGCTCTTGTTGAAAAGCTGGCAGACCCCGAACAGGCGGTGGAACTGTTGGAGCAGATGGACAATGCGCTCCTGTCTGTGCCGCTGGATTCCGAAGAGTACAGGGATAAGTCGGAGTTACTCTTTTTTCTGCACCAGTATGTCGAGGGAGCGTACACGATCTTCCCGGAAAAGAAGCAGGCTGTTGAGATTGCGGTTCCTGAACAGGGGCAGATTTCTATGTTTGACTTCATGGAGCAGGGGCTGCAATCGAAAGAGCAGTCAACCGCAGCAGCGGTTGAGAAACCCCAAAAAGATGCGCCTTTTGCAGATGAAAAGCCTTCGGAGCAGACGCTGCAGCCCCTGCCGCTGGATGCCGCCAACGAGTACAACGCGCTGAAAGAGCGTTACCCGGATGCGCTGGTCGGTTATGAGCAGTACGGCAGCTTTGAGTTTTACGGCGAAGATGCAAAACGTGTTTCCGAACTACTTGGAACAAAAAATCTGGAAAAGGAAACCGCGCTCGGCAAAGTTGAGGTATCTGGTTTTCCGCGTGAACAGTGGGCTTCACAGGCAATGAAGCTCTGGAAGCAGGGGGTGAGCGTCTATCTATCCGGCCAGCAGGAAGATGGAACCCATGCCCAAACGAAATACTTCCGCAGAGAGGAATATCTGCCTGTTAATACCATCGTTGAACTGGACGATAGGGAGTTCCGTGTAGATTCGGTCAACTTTGAGCAGGGAACGGTAAGTTTGCAGGACATGACCCTTGCAAAAGAAGCCCGGTATCCGATTTTCCGAACGGAACCGCTGGAGTACATTCGGCATTTGTACGAGCAGGCAGATGTGCCGATGGAAGAAGCGGTGGAAATCACGGTCTTTACGGCTCTGCACAATGCAGGTGTGACCTACGAGGATTTTTCCCCGGAGCAGATGGATGTGATCTATTCGGTGGCAGAATCGGGCGGCGAGTTGGAAGAACTGCTGAATCCCGACTTCCCGCCAGAACAGATGCAGCTGATCGCAGATGTGCAGAACCGAACGGATGCCATCAGCCGTGCAGCAGCAGAGGAAGCCCTTGAACCACTGACCCAGCAGCCTATGACCCCGGCAGAGGTCAACCATGCACGGCGGCAGCATAATCTTCCGCTGGACAGCGGTGCGGAAACGGAACAGCCTGCACAGCCCAAACAGGAGCCTATTAACTTCCATATTACGGACAACGACCTCGGCGCAGGAGGGCCGAAAACAAAGTATAAAGCCAATGTGGAAGCCATTCGGCTGCTGAAAACGCTGGATGCAGAGCAACGGCAGGCTACTGCAGAGGAACAGGAAATCCTTTCCCGGTATGTGGGATGGGGTGGCATTCCGCAGGCGTTCGATGAAAACAATGCGGACTGGTCAAAGGAATATGCTGAACTGGAATCTCTGCTCACGGCAGACGAGTATAAGGAAGCTCGTGCCAGTACCCTGAACGCATTTTACACTTCCCCTACGGTCATCAAGGCAATGTACGAAGCCCTGGACAATATGGGATTGTCCAAAGGCAACGTACTGGAACCGTCCTGCGGTGTCGGCAACTTTATGGGACTGGTGCCAGACAGCATGGAAAAGATTCGGATGTACGGTGTGGAGCTGGACAGCATTTCAGGCCGCATTGCACAGCAGTTGTACCAGAAAAACAAGATTGCGGTGCAGGGCTTTGAAACAATGCAGTTCCCGGATAGCTTCTTTGACTGTGTTGTGGGCAACGTGCCCTTCGGCAATTATAAGGTGCCGGACAAGCGGTATGACCGCCACAATTTCCTGATCCACGATTATTTTATCGCCAAGAGTCTTGACCTTGTGCGTCCGGGCGGTGTGGTAGCGGTGGTAACGTCCAGCGGTACGATGGATAAGAAGGATTCCTCTGTCCGTGAGTACCTTGCCAACCGCGCCGATCTGGTAGGTGCGATTCGTCTGCCGAACAACGCGTTTCAACGCAATGCCAACACGGGCGTGGTCGCTGACATTCTGTTCCTGCAGAAGCGTGACCGTGCAGCGGTAGAGAGGGCAGACTGGGTAGACAGTGGCGAAACACCGGAAGGCTATTCCATCAACCAGTATTTTGCGCAGCATCCTGAAATGGTGCTGGGCGAGATCACCACGGAAAGCACCCAGTACGGCAAGCAGGAAACGACGGTCAAACCCATCGAAGGCGCAGACCTTGCCCAGCAGTTAAAAGAGGCGGTCGGCAACATCCATGCCACCATCACGGAACCGGAAATTTCCGATGATGAACTGGATGTGCAGGAAGAACCTATTCCGGCAGATCCCAGCGTGAAGAATTTCAGCTTTACAAACGTGGATGGGCAAATTTACTACCGTGAAAATTCTTTTATGAATAAGGTGGAACTGCCTGCCGTAACTACAGAGCGAGTGCTGGGCATGATCGCTCTGCGGGAAACCACCCGGAAACTGTTGGATTGTCAGCTGCATGATGGCTCGGATGCGGAAGTACAACTTCTGCAGAATGAACTGAAACAGCAATACACCGCATTTAAGGCGCAGTATGGCCTGATTAACAGCACTGCCAACAAGAGGGCTTTCCGACAGGATAGCAGTTATTGTCTGCTGGCATCACTGGAAATTCTGGATGAGGAGAAGAATCTCAAACGACTGGCCGATATTTTCACCAAACGTACCATCCGTAAGCCGGAGCCTGTTACCTCGGTGGACACGCCCAGTGAAGCTCTGGCACTTTCCATTGGAGAGAAAGCAAAGGTAGATGTGCCGTTCATGGCGCAGCTTTGCGGTAAGCCGGAGCAGGAAGTCACGGATGAACTGGCGGGCGCAATTTTCCGAAATCCTGTGACGCAGGAATGGGAAACCTCGGATGAATATTTGTCCGGCAATGTTCGTGAAAAACTAGCCACGGCAGAAACCTTTGCAGCGAACCATGCAGAGTACCAGATCAATGTGGACTACCTGAAACGGGTACAGCCCAAAGACCTGGATGCTTCGGAAATTGAAGTGCGGCTGGGTGCAAACTGGGTGAAACCGGAATACATCACGCAGTTTATGAGAGAAGTGTTCAAGACCCCGAACTACTATGCCGGGATTGACATTAAGGCAACCTATTCCGAGATTTCAGGTGCATGGAACATTTCGGGCAAGTCGCTGGATCGCGGTAATCCCCTTGTTACCAATACCTACGGAACGATGCGGGTCAATGCCTATAAGCTGCTGGAAGATGCACTGAACCTCCGCGATACGAAAATCTACGATACGATTCACGATGCGGATGGAGACCATCGTGTGCTGAACAAACAGGAAACCATGCTTGCACAGCAGGCGCAGGAATCCATTCGGGAAGCATTTAAGCAGTGGATTTTCAAGGATTTAGACCGCCGCGAGGATTTGTGCGCTACTTATAACCAGATTTTCAATGCGATTCGTCCGCGTGAATATGATGGCAGTCATATCCGTTTCGAGGGCATGACCCCGGAAATCTCTCTGATGCCGCACCAGAAAAATGCGGTAGCGCACATTCTGTACGGCAACAATACGCTGCTGGCGCATTGCGTGGGCGCAGGTAAGACCTTCCAAATGATTTCTGCCGGCATGGAGAGCCGCAGGCTGGGCTTATCGCAGAAAAACCTCTATGTGGTTCCGAACCATCTCACAGAGCAGTGGGGCGCAGACTTCCTGCGGCTATATCCCAATGCCAATGTACTGGTGGCAACGAAAAAGGACTTTGAACCCAGCAATCGTAAGCAGTTCTGCTCCCGGATTGCAACCGGCGATTACGATGCCATCGTGATCGGACACTCGCAGTTTGAACGAGTACCGCTTTCCCCGGAACGGCAGAAAGCCATTGTGGAGCGTCAGATCGACGATATTACGCTGGCTTTGGCCGATGCCCGGAGTGAGGATAGCCGCAGTTTCACGGTCAAGCAGATGGAAAAAACAAAGAAAACACTGGAAGCAAAGCTGCAAAAGCTGAACGACCAGACGAGAAAGGATGATGTAGTTACATTTGAGGAACTGGGTGTTGACCGTCTGTTTGTGGACGAGTCACATTTCTATAAAAATATGTTCCTCTACACAAAAATGCGGAACATCGCAGGTATCGCCCAGACCGATGCACAGAAGTCTAGCGATATGTTTGCGAAGTGTCAGTATCTGGACGAGCTGACAGGCGGCAAGGGCGTGACCTTTGCAACGGGAACCCCGGTCAGCAATTCGATGGTGGAACTGTATACTATTATGCGGTATCTCCAGTATGACACCTTGCAGAAGATGGGGCTGAGCCACTTCGATGATTGGGCGGCATCCTTTGGCGAAACCGTTACGGCAATCGAACTTTCCCCGGAAGGAACGGGCTACCGTGCAAAAACGCGCTTTGCCCGGTTCTTTAATCTGCCGGAGCTGATTTCTCTGCTCAAGGAATCAGCAGATGTGCAGACAGCGGATATGCTGAATCTGCCTGTGCCGCAAGCGGAGTACATCAACGAAGTTCTGAAATCGAGCGAAACACAGGAAGAAATGGTAAGTTCCTTTGCAGACCGCGCCGAGGCCGTGCGCAATGGCAATGTGAATCCCAGATTCGATAATATGCTCAAGATCACCAACGATGGCAGAAAACTGGCACTCGACCAGCGTCTTATGAACGATATGCTGCCGGATGAGCCGGAGAGCAAGGTCAATCGCTGTGTGGTCAATGCGTTCAAGGTCTGGGAAGAATCTGCCCCGGATAAGGGAACACAGTTGATTTTCTGCGATTTATCGACACCAAAAGCCGATGGCACATTCAACGTCTACGATGATGTGCGGGAGAAGCTGGTGGCGAGAGGTGTTCCCCGTGAAGAGGTGGCGTTCATCCACGAGTACAACACAGAAACGAAAAAGGCAGACCTGTTTGCAAAGGTGCGCGCCGGACAGGTGCGTATTCTGATGGGGTCTACGCCGAAACTTGGCGCGGGAACCAATATTCAGGATCGGCTGATTGCCCTGCATCATCTGGATTGCCCGTGGAAGCCGTCTGACCTAGAACAGCAGGAAGGACGTATTCTCCGGCAGGGAAACCGGAATAAGCAGGTAAAAATCTATCGTTACGTCACTGAAAACACGTTTGATTCGTACATGTGGCAGATTCTGGAAAATAAGCAAAAGTTCATTTCCCAGATCATGACTTCCAAATCTCCTGTCCGTTCCTGCGATGATGTGGACGATACCGCGCTGTCCTATGCCGAAATCAAGGCACTGGCAACCGGCAATCCCTACATCAAGGAAAAGATGGATCTGGATATTCAGGTCAGTAAGCTGAAACTGCTGAAAGCCAATCACACCAGTCAGATTTATAGCTTGGAATCGGATATTGCGCGCCGCTATCCGCGAGAAATCGCTGTGGCACAGGGTCAGATCGAAGCACTGAAAACCGATATGGAAGCGGCAAAACCGCTTCTGGCGCAGGACAAAGACCACTTCTCTATGGAAATCAGCGGCAAGGTGTACACCGAACGCAAGGAAGCGGGTGCAGCCATCATTGAGGCTTGCAAGGCTTTGAAAGCGGCTGGCACCGAGGGCAGGATCGGCAGCTACGGTGCGTTTGAACTGCATTCCCGGTTTGACAACTTCGATAAGGTGTTCCGGCTATCCATCAAGGGCGCATGGAACTATTCGATAGAAGTCGGCAAAGACCCGCTGGGTAATATCCTGCGCGTTACCAATGCACTGGCAGGTATCGAAAGAGCATTGCCGCAGGTGGAACGCAGACTGGAGACCTTGGAACAGCAGTTGGCGCAGGCAAAGGAAGAAGCCAAACGTCCTTTTGCGCAGGAAGCAGAATTGGCCGAAAAATCTGCGCGCCTTGCGGAGCTGAACTCTCTGCTCAACATGGACGAAAAGGGCGGTGAGGATGCGCTGGGCGTGGATGAGGATGCAGCCGAAACCGAAGTGGCGGATAAGCCGCGCCAGCCTGTGAACTATGCAGGCCGCGTTGCAGAGCGTAGTGCGGACAATGTGCGGAAACCCTCTGTGCTGGCACAGCTTCATGCAAAGCAGGCAGAGCGCATCGCCGAACCGCAGAAATCCCAGAAGCGGAAAAGTTACGATATGGAATTGTAAATAGGATAACCCCGTTAGATCTCTGCGAGAAATCTAACGGGGCATTTTTGAAAAAGGAGGGCATTTGCTGACATTAACACCGATCAATCTGAAAACGGCAAACACATTTGTGCAGCAGTATCACCGCCACCATAAGCCGACACGGGGACATAAGTTCTCCATCGGGGTATCGGAAAATGGTGCATTGGTGGGCGTTGCTATCTGCGGCAGACCTGTGGCGCGGCGGCTGGACGATGGCTATACACTGGAGGTCAACCGCCTGTGTACGGATGGAACGCCGAACGCTTGCAGTATTTTGTATGCGGCGGCATACCGTGCAGCGCGGGCAATGGGCTACACCAAAGTTATCACCTACATTCTGGATACGGAAAATGGAGCATCCCTGAAAGCTGCCGGGTACACCTGTGAAGGCAGGGCTGGAGGATTGGAGTGGAACGGTGTAAAAGCACCGAAACAGGCCGACCAATATCCGCGCCAGATGAAAACACGATGGGTCAAGAAAAAGGAGGGCTTGCATGGCGGTTGACCGCAAACAGCAGATGAAAGAAATCACGGAACGGCTGGAGCAGGGCGTAAAGGACTTTTTCACTTCGGAAATGTACACGACATACCTGCGCACGATGGCAAAATTCCACAATTACAGCTTCAACAATACGCTGCTGATCGCTATGCAGCGGCCTGATGCCACACTGGTGGCAGGGTTTAACGCATGGAAGAATAAGTTTAACTGTTACGTCAAAAAAGGCGAAAAGGGCATCCAGATCATTGCTCCGGCTCCAATCAAGGAAGTGGAGGAGCGCGAGAAAATCGACAAGAATACGGGTCTGGCTGTGCTGAACGAAAACGGTGAGCCTGAAATGGAACGTGTGGAGTATGTGGTTCCGCGTTTCCGCGTAACAACGGTCTTCGATGTTTCGCAGACCGATGGTGAACCGCTTCCGGAACTGGGAGCGCATGAACTGACGGCCAGCGTTAAGGACTATGCGCTGCTTACGGCGGCAATCGAACAGGTATCGCCTGTGCCGATTCGGTTTGATGAAATCGAAGGGGATGCTAAAGGCTATTACAGTGATGCAGACAAAGAAATCTGCATTCAGGTCGGCATGGGAGAGAGCCAGACCATCAAGACGATGATCCACGAAGTCGCTCATGCGATGCTGCATAACAGCGATTTGATGAAACAGCGTGGGGAAGAAAAAGACAGGCTCACGAAAGAAACCGAAGCCGAAAGTATTGCGTTTACGGTCTGCTCGGCTCTGGGCATTGATACGTCCGATTACTCTTTTCCGTATGTGGCAAGCTGGGCCAGCGGCAAGGAGATGAAGGAGATGAAAGATTCGATGGATACGATTCGATTGACCGCAGCCGATTTTCTGGAAAAGCTGGAAACGGCGGTGGCGGAAAGGAGTGCAGAGCGCTTGACCGCGATGCAGTATGCGGAAAAGCTGATTGCCGACAAGGAACAGGAAAAATCAATTTTCGATGATGAGCAGCGAAACCTCATCGTGAATTTCGCTTTTAAGCTGGATGATCGGGCTGCAACGGAAGAACTGGTGAATGGTCTGGCGGCTGCACTGGCGGAGGATGACAAAGAAGAAGCCAACCGTCTGATGTACGATGCGCAGGAGAAAATTGAAAATCTCCCGGATGGGATGATTGGTCTTTCCGAAATGCACGACTACGGCTATCTGAAAGATGATGTGCTGCCGCTGACGAAAGATGGGGCGAGAGAATGGCATCGGCTGGGTGAGAGGATTTATCCGCTGTTCCGTGATGGCACGGCAGGCGATTATGCAAGCCAAGAGGAGATTGAGCAGCACGATGGCATTTTTGGCATTAGGGCTGACGCATGGGATGCGATTCTGCTGGAACAACGGGAAGATTATGCAGAGGACGAGTATGCGCGTCCGGATTTTAAGCTGACAGTAATAAATCGTGAACAGGCTCTACGGATGTATGACGAGGGTAAGCAGATTTATCTTGTTCGCATCAGTCCGTGGCCAGTGATCGTTACTGACCGAACAGAAATCGAGTGCGGAAGTGATACCTTCCAGATTGCAATAGCTGACTTGGAACAGGAGCGAAACATGACAGAACAGGAAAATGTGCTGCTGTATGGCAGCGAAAAGCAGCTCGGTATTTACCAGATCACTGCCCGTGACCCGGAACACGACTACCGCTTTATGGGTCTGGATTTTGTGCGAAAGAAAGGCATGATAGTTGCCCGTGCAGATTACAACCTGATTTATACCGCACCGCTTACGGAAAAGGACACGCTGGATAGCATTTATGAACGGTTCAATATCCAGCGTCCGGCAGACTTTACGGGCCATTCGCTGTCGGTCAGTGATGTGGTGGTACTCAATGATGGCAATACGGTCAAAGCCTACTATGTGGACAGCATCGGCTTTGCCGAGTTGCCGGAATTTTTCAAGGAAAGGAATATGGATTTGCAGAAAGAAAACCTTTTGAACGAAGAATTGCAGGAAATCGAAATCTTTGATAAGCCGGGCCTTTTCAGCAATGGCCGACTGCGGGATGAAGATGTGCCGGAGGGTTTATATCGCTATGATCTGCGCGGTTCGGACTACGACCCCGGCCAGCCTATTACAGTGGAGAAAACCGTGGTGGTGAACCATGCGGCATCTGTTCTGATGGCTGAAGAACTTGACCTTGGCGCAGAGGGGCGGTTGGAACTTGGCGAGGAAGGGCTGAACTTCACGGGCGTAGAGTTGACCGTGCGAGAGTTTATGGAGAAACAGCAGCAGAAAAGAAGTGGTCTGATCCACGGCGATTCCGACCACATCGCAGTCGAGGGGCGTATCGGCACATGGTATGCTGTTGATGAAACGGAAATTGGTGGCGAGAAGTTCTTTCTGCTGGAGCATGAGGAACACGGTGACATGGCGGCCTGCGTTGCAGTCAATGAGCAGGGCAAGCTGGTGGCAGAGGATTTGTGGAACGGCTTCGATGAAGATTTTCAGGAGACCGTGCAGAAATATCTCTCTGAAAAATGGAATATGCCGAAAAAAGAAGATGTGGTGTCAGAGATCATTGAAAAGGCTGCGCCTGTGCCGGACAACAGCGCACATGACTATTCGGATGTGCCTGTCTACTATGAGCCGTTCAGCTATGCCAAAGAAAATGACGAGGTGGATTTATACCGTACATCCTATCGGCTGAACAGCGAGTGCAAGCAGGCAATCCAAGAAGCGATTGCGGACAACTATGACGGGATGCACCTTGGCGATGATGCAGTCGATCAGGTGGTGCGGCAGTACGGCATGGAGCGTGTGGGTTACATTCTAGCGAATACTCTGCACCACAAAAACTATGACGGCCGCTTTTCTCCCAGCAATAAGGAATGGGCAGAGCAGGTCAGTACCCCGGAGCATAACGCAGAGCGCATGACCTTCCGCACGGATTGGGTGGTTGACAGCCATCCGGCAATTCTGGATGGCTTTGTAACGATGTTCCGGGAAGAACTGGATGCGCAGAAAAAACGGGAACAGGAGCAGCCTTTTGTGAAGCAGTTCTATGTGGTCGAGAATTTGCAGGCCGCGCCTTTGAAAATTGAGCGGTTCGGCAATCTGGACGATGCAATGTCGCAGTATCAGGCCCTTCCGAACCATTACATGAAAGCCTTAGGCGTGGAGAAAAATCCTGATCCACTGCCGGGTTCACTGGATGTTTTGCAGTGCAAGAACGGCATTGACACCATCGTAGAGGACTACAAAACAGTTCCGGGCTGGGATAACCCGTATATCCAGAATCACGTTGTCCAGCCGTTGCAGGGGGCTTTGGCTGTGCAGGATGTGGAACTGGCCTACAAACTGCCGGATGCCTATTTCCATATCCAGACCTGTGAGGACGGTTTCGACTATACCTTATATAATAAGGACTTCACGGAACGGGATGGCGGCATCCTTGAAACAGATGGAGATAAGTCTGTGCAGGATGCTATGACGGAACTGCTGACAGAGTTTGGCTGTGATGCAGCAGAGGGCAGGGTCATGGACGCGGCAGAGCTGCGGGAACAGGCCGATACGGTGGCTGAACAGCAGGCAGAAGTTTTGAAAGAAAAGCTCGCCGCAGAAAGACCTGCGCCGGAAGAAACGCTCAGCTTTTATGTTGCGGAGTGTTTGGAGTTCACGTTTGCGGGAGAGTTCCACGACCATCTGACCATGGAAGAAGCCTTAGAAGCCTATGACAAGATTCCGTCCGAACGGATGAACGCTGACAAGTGCATTGGATTCTGCATCGAGGAAGATGGCGGCTTTGTTGGAATGTATGAGTTGGTCGTGAACGACAAAGTGCAGCGTGAGAACATCAATTCCATCAACTACTTCAGGGATGATAAGCTGGTGCAGCAGGCTATCTCCGATATGGAAAAGCTGATGGCGGCACGGCAGCAGAGTAAGGAGCAGGAACGCAGCAACACGAAAAAGTCTGTTCTGGATGCCCTGCGCAGTCTGAAAGCCAAAAAGCAGGAGCAGCCTGCACAGGAACAGGACAAGCCGAAGAAAGCAAAAACGAAAGGAATGGAGTTATGAGCAATGTACGCTTTGATGAACTGGAATTGATGCTGATGGCGATGTTTGAGCAGCCGACGCTCAGGGATACGATTCAGGTGTTGACGGAGATCCAGCCGCTTGTGGTAGAGGATGCAGAGATGGCTGCGCTGGTTCAGCAGACCATCCCGAAGATGCAGCAGATGAATGAGCAGCAGTTCAAGGGGCTGGAACTGGAATGGCATAGGCCGGAGGAGGATGCAGGAAAATGAGTTCAGATATATTTGTGATTTACCAGATCGACAATTCCGAGAAAAACCGTGAGTATCGCTGCCGCAGCTATGAATACCAGATTCAGCATGGTTTTATGATAACCGCAGATAATTATGGTACGGGCTATTCTGGTACGGCTACGCGAGGAATGGGCGAGGAAGCGATTCGGAAAAAGATGGAAAGCATTAACCCGGACAAATTCAAAATTAGAAAATTTGGGGTCAGTGATGTAATCGGATTGACTGCGGCAGGCAAAACCTCTTTTTTCTATGTTGATAAGGATAGGTTGGTGAGATTCAACGGCTTTTTCCCAAAGCCCCAGAGCGGCACATACCTGATTCTTGATGAGGGCGGCTATCAGGTGGCAGGACAAAAAGGCACATGGCTGGTATCGGATGAAGTGGAGGTCGATGGTCAGCGGTTTGTTCAGATGAGAAGTGAACAAACAAAAAATCCGCCGCCGAGCATTATTCTTCACGAGAGTGGAGCCTTTGTGACGCAGACAGCTTTAGGTTTCGATGGAGAAGCTACCAGAAAGATGCGCACTTTCTTGCAAGGCCCAAAGCCTGAACTGCTGCACCACCAGAGGTTCTTTGAAAACGGTACAGCGGAACGTGCCAAAGAATCCGGCACAGAGCAAAATTACAATATGATCGATGGCTGCGTCAATAATGTGCCGAAAAAGCCCCGGCGTATTGGTGGCAGGTGGTCGGTGCTTGATCGGCTGCATATTAAGCAGGCCGAGCGGCGACAAAAAGACAATACGCTGCAGCAGGAGCAGGAAAGAAGTCGAAAAAACTAACAATAAGTGCTTTCAAAGAGGTGGCTCCAAAAAAAGGGCCACCTTTTTACTTTAGAATGAATAGACATCAAGTTAAATGTACAAGATATTTGTAAAGCAAAAAGGCAAAAATAAAACGAACAAAAACGATAAAAATGTATCGAACGTGCTTTTCTGTTGACAAAAACGCACGAGATGGTATAATGAAATAGAAAGGGAGGGGTTTCAATGAACCATAACATCGTGCGAATCAATAAAATTGTGCTGAGCAATTTTAAGAATGTGAAAAAGGGCATTGTTGAGATGCCTGCATACAGTGGAAAAGAATTGTTTTTAGAAAAGGCGGATGTTTTAGGTCTGTATGGGCAGAACGGATCAGGAAAAACATCTGTTGTTGAGGCTCTTCGCTTTGTGAAAATGCTTTTGAGCGGAGAAGAACTTCCTGTTGATACGAAAGAGTACATTGCTCAAGGCGAAGAAGAGTGCGAAATTGACGTGAGCTTTTCTGTAGCGGAGGAAGCACAAAAAGAAACTGTGAACTACAGTGTGGCTTTAAAAAAAGATGCGGATGGATTTGTGATTTCACATGAACGCATGACAGTTGTTCCGAGAAAAGAGAACATCCGTGCTGTTGAATCCACCTTAATTGATTATCAGTATGATAATGAGGATGTTACGTTTGCACCAGAGTATCGTTATAAGAAGCTGGTTGCAAATGATAAGAAAGTGCGAGTTGCCCTAAATGTTGCACAGGCAATCTCTATCAAATCCCATCAGTCTTTTATTTTCGGAGAAGAGGGATACCGGGTATTTTCTCAGTGCAAGGAAGATGTAATGGGAGAATATAGTGGCCTTTTTGCAATATTACAAAAGTATGCTCTGGTGAATTTGTTCGTAATCAACAATGAACACTCTGGCCCAATCAGTATGAATCTGGTACTGCCTGTTGCATTTTATCTGAGGGATGGAGAGCATATTACAACGGGAGATTTGCCCATACGGATTGATGAACCATCCGTTGTTACCCAAAGACAGTTTCAGCTTGCGCAGACAATTATTGATGGTATGAACATTGTACTGAAAAATGTTATCCCAGGCATGGAAGTAGAGGTTCATAACTTCGGAGAGCAGCTGTTGGACAATGGAGATACTGGGTATAAAATTGAATTATTGTCTAAACGCGGAGATATTTCCATTCCGCTTAAATATGAATCAGAGGGTATCGTAAAAATTGTTTCTTTCTTAAATGTTCTGATTTGCGTTTATAACAATCCATCCATGTGTCTGGTAATCGATGAATTGGATTCCGGGGTGTTTGAGTATCTTCTCGGAGAATTACTAGCGGTCTTTTCTGACGGAGGAAAAGGACAACTGATTTTTACCTCACACAATCTGAGAGCATTGGAAATGCTTGGAAAGAAGAGTATTCTGTTCTCAACAACAAATCCTTGTAACCGATATATCCGCCTGCAGAATGTACAGACAAATAATAATCTTCGTGACCTGTATTTGCGCAGCCTGACGCTGGGGGGCCAGAAAGAAGAAATGTATGAAGAAACGGATAGTGTAGCGATTGGACGCGCCTTCCGTCGTGCAGGAAAGGCGGTGGAAGCTCATGTCGAAAGCTAAGAAAGTTATCTTTGTTATTGTAGAAGGTCCGACCGATAAAGATGCACTCAGTTCTGTGCTAAAACAAATTTTTTCATCCGCAGAAGTGCATTTCCATGTGATTCGTGGAGATATTACAACAGAAGATGCAATCACTGCGAATAATGCGAAAAGTTATGTTGCAAAGCGAGTTGCGGCAGAGATGAAGAAGTACGCATATAAAGAAAGCGATATTTTGCAGATTGTTCATTTGATAGATACGGACGGTGCGTTTATTCCTGACAATTTGGTAAAGGCCAGAACGGAAAAAGGCATTCAGTATTTTGAAGATCATATTGAAACAGGCGAGGTTAAGTATATTCAGGGACGAAATCAAAAGAAAAGTAGCGTTGTGGCTTCCTTGTGTTCCACAGGAAAAATGAAATCGAAAATCCCTTATTCGATTTACTATTTTTCAAGAAATATGGAACACGTTCTGCATAACGTGGCAACTGAACTGACAAACGATCAAAAAGTAGAACTGGCCGATGCTTTTGCAGACAGGTATGAAGAGAACCCAATGGATTTCGTTGCTTTCATAGAGTCTGAGGAAGTGGCTGTTCCCGGAGGCTATACACAGACATGGACGTTTATTCGAGAGGGAACTAATTCACTGAATCGCCATAGCAATCTTCGGATTCTTTTTGAACAGGAAAATTTGAAAAGCACAGATTAAAAATGGCATCGTTATAAAGCAGGGATGAGCTACTTCTTGTTAAAAGGGTGTTGTTGCAATGAATGCAAAAAGCTGCGTAGAGTTTGTTCTTCAAGCTATGAATAATGTTGATGACGAATACTTAAATGTTAAAATAGCAGTGGATTATGTGGGACACAAGGAAGTAAAAAGAAGGGAAAGAGTTTATGCCTATGAGCTTTATCATCAAATGAGATTGATACAAGAGCAGAAATTCAAAAGTGAGTTTACTATAAATGGTGAGATAGATAAAAGCGGACACAAAATTATTAAAGAACCATTTAACCCTGATTTTGTGATTCATCAGCAAGGTAAGATGGGTGAGAATTTCTGCGTGGTTGAATTGAAGACAATAAATAAGAAAAGTGGCATTCAAAAGGATTTTCATACGATAACCTGTATGATGCACTGCTATCGGTACAAAATTGGGATTTTTGCGATCGCGGGAGTTTTGCTATCTGATATAAAATCTATATTAGTAGAAGTTTGGAATACACAGGAACATCTTCAAGAGCATGGTGAGAAAATTTATGTGATTGCACAAGATGATAATGGAAAACTCTGTGCAAAGAGTATGTCCAATATTATACATAGTGTGTAAGAAATAGCCAGCGTGTTGTGTGGGATGTGCCACATGATACGCTGGCTGTTTTTGCTTGTGTCCGATTTAGAAAGACTGATTAGAGAGAAGGCTCGTGTTTGCGAGTATGTTGCTGTTCTCGCTGCTGAATTTGCGCATTACCAAGAATGCTGTCAACATTGGAGCATACGGTCTGAAGTTCATTATAGTAATCTCTGAAATAGTGGTATGTGTCATACTGCGCATCTTTCTGAATGGTAAGCTGTTCCTTTTCGGCCCGGAGGTCTTTCATAGTCGGGAACTTTCCATCTGGGGAGTGCTGCTTTAGGATGCGAAGGGCTTCTTCATATTTGGCAATATCCTCTGCATGAGTCTGACGGAAAGATTTCTTATTGCCGGATTTCAAAAAATCACCATAGACTGATTTTGTAGAGAGATACTGGCCTAAATAACGAATCTGCCCGTTGACCTTTTTCAATTTGGCTTCGGTGAATTTGGCATCACTTCGGGCTTTTGCCATTTTAGATTGAATAGCGTCAGTGGTATCGGAGAGCTTTTCATAAGAATCGTATCCATGCTCCTGCACATAAGCGACTGTCCGTGCCATCTGCTGCAAATTGGAAATCTTGACTTTCTGCGCATAGGCGCGGCTCTGCTGTGCTTTTACGCAGGTCTGCAAGTCAACCACAAGGCGCAGGTCAGACTTGATGAACAAAATAGCCATAGGATCATCTGCTGCCCAATGAGGATTGTTCCGTTCTTTGTTCCGCGCATTTTCTGCAAAAATGCGGAGAAGCCTGTCGCGGTCATAATTAGAACCGAGAGCGCGGGCAGAAATAAATTTCTGTCGGTCAGCAGGAAGATAGCTGAATCGTCCACGATGGTCTTTTACCAAAATTCCGTATTCCGCTTTTAATAACCGTTGAAATTCATCAAAAGATGTGGCACGTTCCGCAATGTCAGAAATGGCATTGCGGATTTTTTCTTTGTTTGTTTCAAAGGTAGTGTGCATGGGGGTGATGCCATCGCCCAGAAGTTCCATGTTTGCAATATCCAGATTCAACTGTCCGCGCCGCTGCGCATGGTACTCCTGCTGTGTGATTTTATCCGCAGCAGGGGAGAGCAGATCAACCTGATGCAGCCCTTCGCGCTGGCAAATATCCATCAAAGTTTTTTGCAGGTGTTTCAAATAGTCTTTGGTAAGGTGGTGCTTATATCCAGCCTTGCAGTCGATTGGCCGTTCGGTGTAGGGCTGTGGCTCTATGTCAAATTTGCGTAGGCTGTTGATTATGATGTGGGTATGGATGTTGCCTGTTCCGTTATTGCCATCTGTATGGGTACAGACCAAAGCCTGATGCCCCGGAAAATTAGCTTTAGCGTATTCCAGCCCGATGGCCTGCGCACGTTCTCCTGTTAAATCGTGGTCGGTGTTATCTCTGGGGTCATGGCTGATAATGTAGTGGTGGCTTTTGATTTCATCATAGGTGTTGTTCTTATGGTACTGCTGGTTTAACAGTTCACATTCAAGGTCGAAGGTTTCGGGATTGCAGTTCAGCCCATCAAGGTAAAATTCATCTCGAAGCAACATATTCCCACCTTCATCCAGAACGGGAACTAGATGAAACTCATCGTGCTGGTATTTAAGATAGTCGATGGCACTCCCATAATTGGCATTTTTACTTGCGATGTGTTTTAGAATTGCCACGATACACACCTCCAAGCTGAACGATTTCCTGCCGCAATTCACGGATTTCCGCAATGCACTTCTTTAGTTCTTCTAACATTCCGCGTGATGCCAGACCACCGCCGTGAAAATAGCGGGCAATCTGGTTGAGATTGTTCCCGATGCCGGCGGCCTGCACCGTCAAATTCTGAATCTCGCCCAGATCGGCAACGATATTATAGTTGACTTCCAGCTTTTCACGGAGAGCCTGTTTGCGGACAAAAGTACCAATCGGGTATCCGGCATCTTTAGCGTATCCGGCTACCAGCTCATATTCCAATTCTGTGAAACGGATGTAAACTCGCTTTCCCCGATGAAGCGATTCGTCTTTCTTTGGTCGAGCCATAGTATAATCCTCCTGCATTTTATAGTTGCAGAGCAACTCCCGATAAGCCGTAGGCGTTCGGCTGCGAACACATTCATGTGGAGCCAGATAGCCAAAATCCAAGATTTTGTGCGTACCGTGGGAATGGGGAACGGAATCCCCATCAAGATTGCCAGCCGGGAAAAACCACGAAAGTGAGTTTTGAGCGGCTATAGGCGAATCTTGCGCTAAGAGAGAAAAAAGCCCCACGACTTGGAAAATCGAGAATTGTCCTTACATCTATAACAAACTTGGACGGCCTTTTATCAACCCCCTAAAATATGAATTTTTTATTAAATTTCAAAATGAGGGTTTAAAAATCCCCCTTTTAGTTTGTATTAGGTGAAGGGAGGTATTTGATGTACCAGAAAATGACGCATACACTTGAGGATTTGAAAAAATTGGCGGCGGTGGAACTTCGGGATGTGAACCGCAAGGAACTGGTAGACATCAACGAAGTGGAAATTAGAAAAGACTTGTCGCAGCGGGAGCGGATGGTCGATTTCATTTCAAAGATCAAGAACCCTTATTGCTATCTCGACAAGGGCATGGTAGTGAAGATCAGCTTTGCGGGAGAGAACCGATTGGAGGATACGCTGAAAAAATGCGCAAGGACACATCGGAAATGAAAAAAGAAGAAAGCAGGAGAAAATTTGCACTTTAGCACATTAAAGCGTTGACATAAACCGTGAAATATGAGATAATGGCTTTGGGTCAAAACAGAATATGCTAACTAAAGCCGATAATTTTCTTGGTTTATTGTCAGAACGACAAATAGATTAAGGAGGTTATCGGCTTTTTATGTTTTTTCAGGGAAATGAAAAATACAACTGCGCCACATATCTTCGTTTGTCGCGTTCGGATGGCGACCAGCAGGAGAGCAACAGCATTAAAAATCAAAGAGCGTTGCTGAACGATTACATGGGTAAGCACCCGGAATTGCACAAGTTCGACGAGTATGTGGACGATGGTTACAGCGGCACAAATTTTGAACGCCCGGATTTTAAGCGGATGATGCAGGACATTGAGAAAAGGAATGTCAACTGCATCATCGTCAAGGATTTATCTCGTTTCGGCAGAAACTACATTGAAACGGGTCGTTATCTGGAAAGAATCTTTCCATTTATGGGAGTCCGGTTCATCGCCATCAACGATCATTATGACAGTGCGGAAGAAAACGATGATAAGGGACGTATCCTGATTCCGTTCAACAATCTTATCAACGATACCTATTGCCGTGACATTTCGATGCGTGTCAGAAGTCACTTGGATGTGAAACGGAAAGAAGGTCAGTTCATTGGCAGTTTCGCAGGGTATGGGTATCGCAAAGACCCCAAAGACAAAAATCATCTGATTATAGATGAATACGCTGCGGGCATTGTGCAGGAAATATTCAAACAGAAATTGAACGGAATGAGTTCACAGCGCATTGCCAGTCACTTAAACGAACTGGGTGTCCTGCCGCCGAACGAGTATAAGAGAGCCAATGGATTCAACTATACCTGCGGTTTTCAGGCTGGGCTGAATCAGAAGTGGACAGTGGTTTCCGTCAATCGTATTTTGAAAAATGAATCCTATACGGGAACATTGATTCAGGGTAAACGCAGGAAAATCAATTACAAAGTAAAAAAGAGCCATGATGTTGGAAGTGAAAACTGGATTCGGGTGGAAGATGCGCATGATGCCATTATCAGCAAAGGCGAGTTCCAGCAAGTACAACAGTTGTTGGAACTGGACACTCGTACCGCACCATCGCAGACAACAGTTTATCCATTATCAGGTTTTCTGCGCTGTGCAGACTGCAGGCAGAATATGATTCGCCGCACGGTGACGAAAAACGGAAAGAAGTATCAATACTATCACTGCTCTACCTATAAGAATGGCGGCGGCTGCACACCGCACATGATAAACAATGAGAAGCTAACGGAAAGCGTTCTGGCTGCGATTCGGCATCAAGTGACACTTCTTGTAGAAGCGGAAAAGGTACTCTCCAATGCAGAGTTGGCAAGCGGCGAACAGATTGGCATAAAGATTCTGGACGGCCAGATTACTGCGCTGGAAGCTGAATTAGAACGGTACAGTAATTTGAAAATCCGTCTGTATCAGGACTTATGCGATGATGTCGTCAGCCGGGAAGAGTACGGAGAAATGAATACTCGCTTTGCGCAGAAGATAAAAGAGGCGCAGGATAAGATTCAGGAAATCCGCGAAAAGAAGCAGGAAGCGTTAAAGCACGATACGCTGCTTCCCACTTGGCTGGAAGAATTTAAGCAGTACGAACATATCAAAACGCTCGAACGCAGGGTCGTGGTGGAACTGATTGACCACATAGATGTTCATAGCAAAACAGAGATTGAAATTCATTTCTGCTTCGAGGATGAACTGCACAGTATCACAGAAAAATTTATGGAATATCAAGCACATCATGGAAATGAGGTGGCAGAGGAATGAAATGGGTCAGTTATACAAGGTCGATTTCCAGCAGGATCGGAGAAGAAAATCCATCCAATACGATTGCAGAACAGAATGAGCGCATTGCACGTTATCTAAAAAAGCGCGAGTGCAGCGTATCCGAAAAATATAGTGATCGCAAGAGAACAGCAGAAGCCACAGAGGGCTTTGACAAATTGGTACAGGATGGGATGGCTCGGAAATTTGATGCAGTTGTTGTGGATTCTATCTTCCGCTGTGGAAGAACCCTTCCGTTTGCCATTGAAGCACTGCAGAGGACGTTCTATCCGCTTGGCATCCAATTTGCAGTTGTGGAAGATGACTTTTGCAGCGCAGATAAAACTGCCGAAGAAGTTGCAGAGTATTTCAATGGAAAGACCATTGATAAGATTCGTTCGGAATTTATTACCAATCGCCAGAATCACTTTGAAGAAGGTACATTGACCCATCGACAGGCTAAATATGGTTATGCGCTGTCGGAAGATCGCAGAAACCTTGTTCTTAATCCTGAGAGCGCACAGGTTGTAAAGCTGATTTTTCAGATGTATCTGGAAGATATGAAAATCCCGGAAATCGCAAGAGCATTGGATGCACAGGACGTTCCATCTCCACAAATCCAGATGGCAAAGAAAAAAAGGTCAAGAACAAAAATCAAGTGGCCGGATTCAACCATTCGCTCGATTTTGAAAAATCCACTCTATATCGGAAAGTGTACGCTGACACTGGCAAAGGCAAAGCGAGAATTGGAGGTTCCGGCGATTGTTTCAGAGACGGAATTTCAGAAAGCCCAGAAAAAGTTGGAATCTACGAGGTTGCCTTCGAGAAAAAAGGCCCGAAAAAAACCAAATCTGCTCTTCAAAAAAATCTATGACAAGGAAAGTGGAAAAGGTCTGCTGTGCAGAACATCAGAAGATGAAAGCCAGCAAATCTATTCGTTTGACAAGGGGTATAGATGCTTCTCTGGAAAAGCCCCTTTCATCGAAAGCGAGAAAATCTTTCGAGAGATTCTTTCAGCATTGGAAAAAGAAAAAATGCAAGCTGCGCATATTGATAGAGTGCTGGACTCGAATCCTGAGAAAGTCAAACAGTGCATGGATGCTGGACTGTTGCAGTACAGAAAGAAAGCAAATGAGATCGTTGCGCGCTTGATGGTCAAGGACGATGAACGAGCAGCGGTTTATCGGGAATACGAGCAGGGATCAATTTCACTAGAACAGGTAGAGGAGTATGAACATCAGTATCAGGTAGCAGTCCAGAAGCAGGAAGCGGCTTTTAAAAAAGTAATGCTGGCTGTTAATGACATAGAAAAAGCATTTAGCCATGGAAATCCCTGGTTGATGAAGTTCCGAGCGATTTCAATTCCTGAAAAATTGGAGTGCACACATCTTAAAGAATGGCTTGACCATGTATGGATCGTAGATTTTGAACAGGTAGAAGTGATCCTACAAGAAAATGAGTGGAAGGGATTCTTCCCGGAAGAATGGCTGAACAACGGAGAGGAAGATTGTAATGGCAAGAAAGAGTAGAAAGAATATGATGCCGCAGGCTGCTGTGCAGGAGGCCGTACAGCAAAACGAAAAAGAACTTCTGCGCACGGCAGCGTATGCGCGGCTGTCGGTTGAGAACGGCGGGCATGAAACAGAAGATTCCCTGCACACACAGATTTTGCAAATTCATAATTATATCAGGGAAAACCCGGAACTGACGCTGACCGATACCTATGCAGACAACGGTTTTACGGGAACACGTTTTGACCGACCAGAATTTGAGCGTATGATGCAGGATGTACGGACAGGCAAAATTCAGTGCATCGTAGTGAAGGACTTATCTCGATTTGGTCGTGACTATATCGAAACGGGAAGCTATCTGGAAACTATTTTCCCGATGCTCCATGTTCGTTTTATCGCCATCAACGATGATTTTGACAACATCCGGCAGTCGGATGTTGATAGCCTTGCGGTTCCCATCAAGAACATGGTAAACAGCTTGTACGCGAAGGACATTTCAAAGAAAATCAGCCTTAGTTACCAGATGCGCCGCGAGAAGGGAATCCCTACATCGTGGTGTACACCGTATGGCTATCAGTTGAACCAACAGGGAAATAAGTTTGAAGCGACTGAGGATGCAAAGTGGGTCAAACTGATCTATCAATGGTATCTTGCAGGAGTGAGCACAAACGAAATTGCCCGCAGGTTGGAATTTTTAGAAGTGGCAAGGCCGAACGAACGGCTGAATCGCAAATTGCATGAGGGAGATGACCCTACCTATAATAAATGGCATCCCAGTACGGTTCTTCGTATTTTAAACAGCAGTGCTTATATTGGAGAACTGGTATCTGGGAAAACGCAAACTGCATCATACAAAGGGATTGGCCTCCATCCAGTGGAAAAGAAGGAATGGCACATTGTTGAAAACGCTCATGAAGCAATCATTCTGAAATCGGATTTTGAAAAAGTGCAGGCACGGAGGGAGCAGAATAAGGAAAGACGGGAAAGGGCGATGGCTCGTTCCAAGGCAACCAGAGAAAAGTGTTATAACCATCTATCGGGAATGGTTTACTGTGGCTGCTGCAGGCGTAACATGACGTTTGAACGGCGTGTGCATGGTACGGTGAAAGAAACGCACTATGGAGTGTTCATTTGCAAAAGAAAGAAGAATACGACTCCCTGCGCCTATCATGCGGTGCCGGAGAAAATGCTGATGATGGTGGCGATGGATCAGATTCATCATCTGGTGTCTACCATGTGCGAAGAAGAAAAGCTGGTAAAAGACATGATGCGCGGCAGCAATCTGGATTCAGCCCGTTCCATCAAGATGAAAGAAAACTCTATCCTGTTTCGGATTCAGGAAGCTGAAGAACGGCGGTTGCGCTTATATGAGGACTATAAAGCTGAAATTCTGGACGAAGATGAATACAGTCAGCTAAAGGAACACTACATAGCAGAAAAGCAGCGGTTGGAACATGAACTGCAAAAGCAGCGTCAACGTGCATTGGAACTGGAAAAAAGAATCAAAATCTGCGATGCGCAGATGGAGCGGATGCGCGGGATTCTGAATCAAAATGAATTTGATGAAGAACTGGTGCATGAACTTATCAAGAGAATCTATGTAGGAATGGACAATTCTGTGGAGGTCGAATTTAAGTGTGGCGACCCCTATCAGGAAGTGCTTGCAATCATGTCGGAGGTTCAGAATGAATGATAAAATTGCAATCTATCTCCGCTTATCATTGGCAGACGGAGATTTGAAAAAGAGCAGCAAGGATGAAAGTAACAGCATTGAGAACCAACGGATGCTGCTCCACGATTACATTGGGAAGCAGGAAGATTTATTTGGCGAAATTGTAGAATATGTAGATGATGGCTATACTGGAACAAATTTTAATCGTCCGGCTTTTCAGAAAATGATTGTGGATTTGAAGCAGGGCGATATAAAAGTCATCGTGGTAAAGGATTTATCCCGCCTTGGTCGTGACTATATCGGTGTTGGCGATTACATTGAGCAGATTTTTCCATTGATGGGAGTGCGGTTTATTGCTGTGAATAATTCCTTTGACAGCATGAAACTGAACAACGGAACGCCGGGAATCGAAGTGGCAGTCAGCAATCTGGTGAATAATATGTATAGCCGGGATATTGCGAAAAAGATTCGGGCTGCTCTGGAAACGAACTGGAAGAATGGGAAAGCCACCTGCACGAATGTTCCTTTTGGATATGTGTGGAACAAGAAAGGTGGGCAGCGGTGGGAGATTGACCCGGAGGCCGCACCCTGCGTGAAAAAAGTATTTGAATTAGCATTGTCCGGTCGCAATACAACGCAGATCGCCTATGGCATGAACGAATTAAATCTTCCTACGCCGGGATTGTATGCGAAACGAAAGAATCTGCTGATGGGCAGCAATCCTATTATTGCCCCGGACAGTGAAATGTTATGGAACGCAGCAATCGTATGGAGAATCCTTAGACGGTATGAATACACTGGTGCGCTGGTTATGGGGAGAAGAAAGAAAATTGATGTGAATACTACCTCTGTTCGGACGCTCCCGGAGGATAAGTGGATCATCGCAGAAAACGCTCATGCGGCCATCGTGACAAAAGATGAATACTATCAGGCACAGAAAGCAATCCGTAACGTGACTCCAATTCAGTATAAGGTGGGTGATGAATTTGCCTTAAAAGGAAAAATCTGCTGCGGAAACTGTAATCGGCAGCTTCGCCACGAAAGGCAATATGGGGAAATGGTTTTCTATTGCGGCTATAAACGGTCAGCCGGAAAGTTCTCTAAATGCTACGGCGGCTATTACAGAGAATATTCGGTGAACGCAAAAGTGGCTCGTGCGATAAAAACAGTATTCTATGCGCTGGATGTGGTAAATCAGGGAATGCAGGAAAAGCAGTCTATCACGGTGCGCTGCGTGGACATTGAGGACTTGGAAAAGCAAGCAGAAGCCATTCGGGTAGAGCAAATCAAACTATATGAATCGTATGCAGACGGTGTGCTACGGCGAGATGTGTACATAGAAAAGAAAAAGACCCTTTCGGAAAAACTGGCTGCATTGCAGGATAGCATACGGACAGAAAAGGAAGAACAGGAGTGTGCCGATGAACTGGATGAAGAAATCCGCGCGCTGACAAAACAGGCCAGCGAGAAAACGTACATCGGCGGGCTGACAAAAGAATGTGTGGATGCTTTTGTGAGCATGGTTTATCTGTATGACGACCAAACGATGAAAATAGAGTTCAACTGTGAGGATGTGATTCGGAGAGCGTTGGAAAAGTATGGCACATAATTGGATGGAAGAAGTGGTATAAGAAAAAGAATACCCGTCTGGGTGAGAGGATTCAAGAAAATCTTCTCGACCAGGCGGGTATTTCATTCCGCAGGAATTTAATGATTGGAACTAGAAAAGTGAAATGGATTTGACTACGGTGTTTACTAAATAATAATATTGATGATATACATCAACGGTGATAAAATAGTAGTAAAGGTAGCATCGAGTAATCGTGCTGAAAAAAATCGATGCGATGAAATGTTTTATGAATTTATAATGAAAAGGAGAACGCTTGAATGGATAAAGATGTTGAGTTATTAAAAGATTGTATAGAAAACCGTGCGCCAATCCTTCTTCTGGGCGCAGGATTCTCTTTAGACGCAAAAGGAAAATGTGGAAAACCGTTAATGCTTGGAGGTGAACTGACACAAAGACTGTTTGATCATGTCATTACACCGCACAAAGCAGAAATCGGCGCAAAAGATTTGGATAAGGTAGACTACGCTATTAAATGGAAAGATCTTTCTGCAATATGCGATATTATTAGGAACAATGGACTAATTGATGAAAGAAACGCACTTTTTGAAGAGTGGATGTCTCAGTGTTCATATGACAAAGATTCGTACTATGCATATCTTTTAAATGTGGATTGGAAGTACATTTTTACGCTTAATATTGATGACCTTGTAGAGCATATTTTTGATGATGCAGGGAAAAAACTTCTAATTTGGAAGATTTCACCGAAGTCCTATGTAGATGCTCCGAAAGACACGGTATTGGTAAAAATGCACGGAGATGTGGGAAAACCAGATACTTATGTTTTTGATGAAAAAGAGTATCGCAATTTCAGTAGTAAAGATAATTGGATGCTAAGAAAATTCGCTGATCTATATGTTTCGCATGACGTGATTATACTTGGAACGCAGTTCCAAGAGCGCGATATAGAAATTGCGCTTGAAAAAGTGTTTGATTATGGCTGTGACAATTCCAATTTTCATTACTATTTCATTTCACCAGGTTCTTTTGAAGGAAAAGTTGGAGATGAAATTGCAAGAAAGGCGAACTTCCATCATATTAAGTGGACAACAAAGGCTTTTTTGGAATTTCTTGAAAATGAAATATCGCAACCGAAAGACGCGATACAGAGTATTTGCTCTCAAGGAATTGCCTTCTGGAATAAGGAACTCGTATCAGCGCAGTCAAAGAGAGAAGATTTGGACTTATACTACGGTAGACCATCTGAACCGAGGGATTTTTATTATGCAGATGATATAGTACGCAAAAAAGAACAGGACCAAATAGAGGAATTCTTATCGAATAATACTTATGGGTATATAGAAATTAAAGGAAAACCATATATAGGAAAAACATGCCTTGCTAAAAGGGCTTTAACTCTCGGTGTTGAGCAGATGTTCAAGACTTTTTATTGCCCAAGAACGGATTTGAGATATTTACAAATAGTCAAACAGTATTTGGAAAAAGCGTCGACAAACGATCAAATTATCTTTTGCTTTGAAGACGCCGCAGGATTTTACCGCCCATTAGTGGAACTTGTTGAAGAGTATAAAAATCGAGTGAAAAAACTAATTATCATTGTTGTATCGAGTGATATGACGAAAAGCTCGAATAGGTATGTCTTTGGAACTACACCACTTTTGGAAATTCCATTAACAGAGAAAGTAAATAGTGCTTTAGGAAATAGCATATACGAAAAGTTGAGCGAAAAGGCACAATTAGGAAAACTGGTTAATTATGCGGATGGTCGAAAAGACACAGTTGGCTATATGAAACAGATTAATGATTTAATAGATGTTTTATATGTTGCGCATCATGGCAAGAGATTTTCTGATTACTTTGAAGGATGGATTAAAATGCGAGATGCCGATGAGCAGTTCACCATGTTTCAAGTAATTTCGCTACTGACGACTATGGGAGAGCCTAACATTTCTATAAACTATTTGCCTGATGTTGCTGAATCTTTAGGCTGTATGAAATTTGATTATCCTAAATTCATTCAAGCATTTGGAGAATTTTGCTCTAATGAGGGTGGATTTTTGAAATTGAGATGTTCGAGACTTTTTACTGATGTGGTGCTTAATAATTTATCTCTTGATGAAAGGGTAACTATAATTAGAAGTCTTGTTTATACTATATCCAAAGATTTACAGGAAGGTGATAAAACATTTAACAATGAACTATTTAAACATTTGATCCGGGCATCTAGCCTAAAATTTATCGTGGGTATTAGCGAGAGAGACGCTATCGACCTCTTAATTGGATTACAAGACGATTGTAAGCATCTTAGCTACTATTGGATACAGTTGGGTATTTTGTACAGAAACATTAACGAATATGATAAAGCAGAGAATGCGTTTGAGTATGCTAGAAAATCTCATGGGCGGGATAATTATCAAATAGCCCATACTACAGCAAAAAATTATATGGAATGGGGAACATGGGCTCTTGATCATGCCCCCTCGCAAGCGTCTACGCTCTTTGAAGAAGGATCGGAACGAATGCTGAAGATGTTTTTGCGTTGGAGGTATCCGGATGCAATATGTTTCTCGGCTCATACATATATTGATATGAATATTAAATATTACACACAATTAAATCGAATTCCTCCAGATACTACATGGATTATGATGAACAAATTTATGGAGGGTTATGCTAACAATGCAAATCTCTCTGATCGACTTCTACGGAGTATCTTTTCCCGTATGTGTGATTTTGCAAGAAAGAATGTTCTCCCAATTGAGCGTGAAAAGGAAATACATCAATTGATTGCAGGAAAAGAAACTGTAATAACAGATAGCAGAGTGGAGTGGATTGATGAAGAATTGCCATTGTATGAGTAAGCGTTACTTTATCTAATGGTGCAGCAGAATTAAAGCGGATGTTATAAAATAGTGACCCTACAAGGCTCTATCGGTTTAAACCGATGAAAAGCCTTGTGGGGCCTATTTTTTTTTGCAATTTTTCTAAAAATTTTTCGCCCCTATCTTGACATCAGGGGGCTATGTTGGCCTTTCGATAGCCACACTGCTGTCTCAGCACCATAAGGTTTATGCTGTAGATATTGTACCAGAAAAAGTGGAACTGATCAACAGCCGGAAGTCACCGATTCAGGATGAGTATATTGAAAAGTATCTGGCTGAAAAGGAGCTGGATCTGACCGCAACGCTGGACGCCAAACTCGCCTACAGCAATGCGGACTTTGTTGTTATTGCGGCTCCGACAAATGTCTACTCAACAAACCGTATTGACGTAGCATAGTCGAAAAGAACCTGCTTTGCACACTATATAGGGTGCTGAAATTGGTTGTATTTCACAGCCATATGAACTGCAAATGCAAGATATTTATGCAAAACGCTGAACTTTTGACCCCTGTGGCACAAAATTGGCACAACTTTTTCAGAAGTTATGAGGAGATGGCAGAAAACAGGAGAAAACAACAAAAATCCATGAGTTTATCATTAACGTCTGAAACTGCTGTTGAGTACACTATCTGACCCGCTAATGACACCTACATCATAACGGTTTGTTGAGTCATGAAAAATAGAGAAAAACAGATGATTTCTACTTCAAAAAACAGCTGTTGAGTAGAGCATGAATGGTGATGATAATTACATGTTTTGAGTGGTTAAAGTGAATGATTTGTTCATAACGAACAATGAATGGTGAGAATTGGACTGGATGATATATACAGTTTTAACAAAACTCATGCGCCGACAGGGTTTGATTCAACAATCCAACACTTAGAAAAAACGTCATTGCAGGGTATACGGGGTTCGACTGTATAAAACAGCACTTCGGCTATAGAGAAATAGAGACGAGTGTACTCAACGGATGTTTTATGAAGTAGAAAACAAGGGAAATATGATTGCTGGGGTAATTGGATACGACAGTATAAGAAAACACTTAGCCGAGTGTGGTTATCACACATGAGGAATTAGAGAGAAAGACCATCCATATGGATGTGTACATAGAAAATTAGAGGATATGCCCGATGAGGGCCGGAGGAGTAAATAACATGAAGAATTACAAAATCGCTGTTGCGGGCACTGGGGCTAGAGATATAATAGGGTCAACCAAGAAAACCTACGATAACTAAATGGTTT
>OBLI01000218.1_pt1 | contig 63650 bp, 74 predicted proteins | sample 1519701 | NCBI WGS metagenome assembly OBLI01 (sample SAMEA3663005, study PRJEB22513) | pig gut metagenome | biome: pig gut; feature: pig-associated habitat; material: faeces | place: France | collected 2012
TCCCGGCAGGGCGGCGGCATCGGCACCCGGGGCCCCGGCGAGACCAAGCTGGAAACCGACCGCCGCCACATCCGGGAACGGATTGCCCGGCTGGAGGATGAATTGGAGCAGGTACGCAAGGTGCGCGCTGTCCAGCGGGAGCGGCGGATGAAGAACGCCATTCCTGTGGTTGCCATTGTAGGCTACACCAACGCGGGAAAATCCACCCTGCTGAACCAGTTGACGGGCGCGGGCATTCCCGCCAACAACCGCCTGTTTGACACGCTGGACACCACCTCCCGGCAGCTGAAGGTCTCGGACAATCTGGATGTGATTCTGTCGGATACGGTGGGCTTTATCGCAAAGCTGCCCCACCATCTGGTGAACGCCTTCCACGCAACCTTGGAGGAGCTGGAATACGCCGACCTTCTGCTGCACGTTATCGACGTGTCCGACCCCAATCTGGAGGAGCATGTGGCGGTGGTGGACAGGCTGATTGCCAAGCTGGCCAAGCCGGATACGCCCGTTCTTCGCTGCTACAACAAAGCCGACCTTGTCTATACCGAGGACATCCCGGTGGGTAAGGACTGCGTTGCCATCTCCGCCAAGAAGGGCAAAAACATGGACGGCTTGCTGAAAGCCATTGAGGAAGCGCTGGGCCATTCCCGGCACCATGTGATTCTGCGCTTCCCCTACGCCAAGGGCGGCATGGTGGAGACGCTTCACGACAACGCCCAGGTGAAGAAGGCGGAGTACACCGATCAGGGCATCGAGGTGGAGACGATTCTGGATGCCATTCTCTATGGACGGCTCCGGGAGTACGTTGTGAAGGAGTGCTGAGGCGTGGACGAATACCTTGTCCCAACCCAGTTCGGGGAAGCGGAGTTCATCGAGAAAAAGTCCCGCTTCATCGGCAGAATCTGGCCTGTGGAAAAGGAAGAAGAGGCACTGGCCCGGATTCAGGAGATGAAGAAGCAGCATTATGACGCCACCCACAACTGCTGGGCCTACATTATCCGGGACGGCGCAGTGCGGTTTTCCGACGACGGCGAGCCCGGCGGCACGGCGGGAATGCCCATGCTGCAGGTATTGCAGCGGGAGAATTTATATAATGTGGTCTGCGTGGTGACGAGGTACTTTGGCGGCATTCTGTTGGGGGCCGGGGGACTGGTTCGGGCCTATACCAAGGGCGCGAAAATCGCCGTAGACGCGGCGGGAAAATCCATGAAGCGGGTGTGGACGGTTTTGTACGTACCCTGTCCCTATAACTTTTACGAGCGGGTCAAACTGGAGGTGGAAGCCTTCGGCGGCATCATCCGCAATACCGATTTCGGCGCGGAGGTGGAGCTGGAGCTGCTGTTCCCGGAAGCCCAGACCCAAAAATTTCTTGACAGGCTGACGGACATGACCTCCGGCATGGTAGAGGGCATGGAGCTCGGGCAGGAGTACCGGGCCTTTCCGGTATAGTACAAAAGGGGAACTTAGTTGACAGTTGATAGTGGACAGTTGACAGTTAAGGAGTCCCTGCGGGACAAAATTATGAAAGCCGAATATGACTGGTTTCTTCGAAAAATACCTTGTGTTTTGTATTTGACACCTTTTTCAAATCCATCCCGAAGGGATACCACAACTATCAACTGTCAACTGTTCACTGTCAACTTAATAATAACTCTATCAATTATGCGCGGGGTGATATCATGACAGTGAAAGAAGAACTGGAACGGTTGGAGCACAGGCGGCTCAATCCTCTTGCTGCTTTCGCGGACAAAAGCCAGGGGCGTCCACGATATGAAGAACCCCGGGAGGAAGACGTGCGCACCTGCTACCAGCGGGACATTGACCGCATCGTCCACAGCAAGGCCTTCCGCCGGCTGATGCACAAGACTCAGGTGTTTTTGCAGCCCGAGGGCGACCACTACCGCACCCGCATGACCCATACCCTTGAGGTGTCCCGAATTGCGGGCACCATCACCCGGGCGCTGGGCCTGAACGAGGATTTATCGGAAGCCATCGCCATGGGCCATGATCTTGGACATACCCCCTTCGGCCACGCAGGAGAAGCGGCGCTGTCCCAGTGCATGGGCAAGCCCTTCCACCACAATGAGCAGAGCCTGCGGGTGGTGGACGTGCTGGAAAAGGACGGGCAGGGCCTGAATCTTACCTATGAGGTGCGCATGGGTATTGTGGGCCACACAGGGGAAACCTGGCCGGAGACGCTGGAGGGTCAGATTGTCCGCCGCTCTGACCAGATTGCCTATGTCAACCACGACATTGACGATGCCATCCGGGCGGGAATCCTGACCAACGACGATTTGCCACGGGATATTACGGACATTCTGGGGGATACCCACCGGGACAGAATCAACACACTGGTGACGGACATGATCCGCACCTCCCGGGAAGCCGGGGCCATTTGCCTGACCCCGCAGGTGGAAAAATCCCTGAAAGACCTACGCTCCTTCATGTTCGAGCGGGTCTACCGCAACCCCGTGGCGAAGGGGGAGGAGAGCAAGGCCAAAGCCATGCTGGCAAGGCTGTTTGAATACTATATCGCCCACCCGGAGACGCTGCCGGAGGATTTTCAGCCCCAGCTGTCCTTTGACGGCATGGAGCGCACAGTCTGCGACTACATCGCGGGCATGACGGATAACTACGCCGTTGACAAGTATAAAGAAATTTTCATTCCCATGGGCTGGAACGTCCGGGGATAATGTGATACAATATGGTGTGCTTATCGGCTTTACTCAGCAGACAGATCGTGCGTAATTGTCAGAGTTGACAGTTGACAGTAGAAAGTTGAAAGTTAAGGAGTCCTACGGGACAATTGAAATCATTCTGGCTCAAAAACCGGACATTCTCTTGCAAATGTGTCGTGTTCAAGATTTGCAGGGATATATTAAATCATCCCGAAGGGATACCATAACTTTCAACTGTCAACTTTCAATTGTCAACTCAGTTACAGTTTGCTGTTTTGCTGCCGAAAACCAATAAGCACAATGTGCTATCATAACAGACCTGAAACGGAAGGAGGGGGACTATGGCGTTTCCACCGGCATTTTTGGACGAGCTGACCGCCCGGAATCCAATTGAAGACGTGGTGGGCCAGTACGTGAACCTGAAACGTTCCGGCTCCAACCTGTTCGGCCTGTGCCCCTTCCACGGGGAGAAGACCGCTTCCTTCTCCGTCGCCCCGGATAAGGGCATCTACTACTGCTTCGGCTGCCACAAGGGCGGCAATGTGATCAATTTTGAGATGGAAATTGAGGGGCTGAGCTACCCCGATGCCGTCCGCGCCCTTGCCAAACGGGCAGGGATGGAGGTGCCGGAGGACGAGCAGTACCAGTCCCGCTACCGCCAGCAGGAGCGGCTGTGGGCGCTGCACAAGGAAGCCGCCCGGTTCTACCACAGCCAGCTTTACGCCCCCATCGGCGCAAACGCCCTGCAATATGCCGCCGGGCGTGGGATGCCCAAATCCATTCTGACAAAATTCGGCATCGGCTATGCTCCGGACAGCTGGACGGCGTTGGTGGACTGGCTCAGAGGGAAGGGCTACACCGATCAGGAGCTGCGGGATTCCGGGCTTGTAACCGTCTCCCGAAAAAACGGCAATCTCTTTGACCGGTTCCGGGACCGGCTGATGTTCCCCATCATCGATGTCCGTGGCAATGTGATCGGCTTCGGCGGCCGGATTATGAACAATCAGGACAAGTCCGCCGCCAAGTACTTAAATTCCCCGGAAACCCTGATTTTTAACAAGCGGAAGAACTTGTTTGCCCTGAATCTGGCGAAAAAAAGCAAGCTGGGCTATATGATTCTGGTGGAGGGCTATATGGACGCCATCGCTCTGCACCAGTTTGGCTTTGACTGCGCCGTGGCTTCCCTCGGCACCGCGCTGACTGAGGACGGGGCCAATCTGCTGGCCCGGTACACGGAACAGGTGGTGCTGATCTACGACGGCGACGAGGCGGGCCAGAACGCCACCAAGCGGGCCATTCCTATTCTGGAAAAGGCGGGCCTGCAGGTCAAGGTGCTGCAAATGCGGGACGCCAAGGACCCGGACGAATACCTGAAAAAGTTCGGTGCGGACCGCTTTAAACTCCTTTTGGAGGAATCCTCCAACCGGGTGGAGTACCAGCTGAACGCCATCTTGAAAAAATATGACCTCCGGGACGACGACCAGAAGGTAAAATATCTTCAGGAGTCAGCGGAGCTGATCAGCACGCTGGGAAGCTCTGTCCAGCGGGAGGTCTACGGAAACCGGGTGGCGGAGAAGGCCGGGATTGCGGAAGACGCCATGAAGCAGGAAATCAGCCGCGCTTACAGGCGGCGCACCTACCAGGAGAAGAAAAAGCAGGAGAAAATTGATTTGTCCCCGGTTCGCAATTTGCAGCCGACAGATAAAAAACTGCGTTACGACAATATGAAATCCGCCCGGGCGGAGGAAATGGTGCTATCTCAGATTCTCAAGGAGCCTGCCCTGTTTGAGGAGATCCCCGAATTAAAGCCGGAGATGTTTTCGAGTTGTTTTCTGGGGAAAGCGTTCTCGCAATTGTCATGCCGCTACCGGCAGGGGTTGGAAGTCTCGCTTTCCGGTCTGACGGACTTTACACCGGAGGAGATGGCCTGTCTTGCGGGAATTACCCAGCGGCTGACGGGGCCTGTGAATCACGAGGGGCTTTCGGACTGCTCCCGCACCATCCAGGAGGAATACCAGAAATCCCAAACAAAAACGATGGAAGACATTATGCTTTATCGTGAAAAAATGCAAAAGAGCAAAGGAACAAAGCCATGACAGAGCTTTTGGACAAAGAAACAGACCTGCCGGTCAGTGCCGGTGAAGACGACATGCGCCAATTTTTGCGGGAAATCCGTACTTACCCCCGGCTGACCGCCGAGGAGGAGAAGGAGCTGGCCCGCCGCTGTGCGGAAGGGGACGAGGACGCCATCCGGCAGATGGTGAATTCCAACCTCCGTCTGGTGGTCAGCATTGCCCGGGAGTACGCAGGCCGGGGCGTGGCGCTGATGGATTTGATACAGGAAGGCAGCATCGGCCTGCTGGCGGCAGCCCGAAAATTTGACTATACCCTGGACTACCGCTTTTCCACCTACGCTACCAAATGGATTCGGCAGGGGGTGACCCGGTGCCTGCTGAACCACGGCAGTCCCATCCGGGTACCGCTGCATACCGCCGAAAAAATGCGGGCGGTGCAGGCGGCGAAAAATGCCCTGACTCAGGAAACCGGCGAGGAACCCACCACAGCCCAGATTGCCCGGCGGGTGGGAATGCCGGAGGAAAAGGTGAAAGAGCTGATGCGGCTGGAGCCGGACGTGTGCTCGCTGGACGTGCCCACCGGTGAGGACGATGACGGCGTGCTGGGCGCGCTGGTGGAGGATTCCCTTTCGCCTCAGCCCTATGAGGAACTGGTGCGGCAGGAGTTGGAAAAGACCATGCACAATTTGCTGTCCCGTCTGAACGAGCGGCAGCAGCAGATTCTGCGGCTGCATTTTGGCATGGAGGACGGCGTGTGCTACTCGCTGGAGGAAATCGGCAAAAAGCTCGGTATTTCCAAGGAGCGGGTGCGGCAGATCGAACGTCAGGCCATGGACAAGCTGCAAAAGGACGGAGAAAGTCTGGGATTGGAGGACTTTTTGAATGAATGATCTGGAATTTTCCTTTGAACCGGACCCGTGGGAAATATTTCGAATGTCCCTGACCATGGGCGACACCGTTTCCTCCTCCCAGCTTCTAACCCTGCTGGAAGAGGAGGACGGTCAGGCGCTGGAGGACGCGCTTCAGGATTTGGAAACCGCCTGCGTGAATCTGGATATCTCCGATCTGCCAAAAAACGGTGGAACCGGAGAAACCGCCGTGCGCCTGAAGCAGGAAACCCAGCTGGTTCAGGAGGGAATGCACCCGGAGGCGCTGGAGCCAAACGACCCTCTGCGGCTGTATCTGGAGGAAGTGGCGGCGGTTCCTGCCTGCGGTGATGAGCAGCTGCTGGCGGAGCGCTGCGCCAGAGATGGCAGCGCCGCGGAAACGCTTACCAATCTGGGCCTCGGTCGGGTGATTGAACTGGCGCAGGAATATGTGGGCTACGGCGTGCTGCTGATGGATCTGATTCAGGAGGGCAGTCTGGGCCTGTGGCAGGCCATCGGCTGTTACCGGGAGGGCGCATACGCTGCCCATCGGGACCGCTGGATTCGGTTCTACCTGGCCCGGGCGGTGATTTTGCAGGCCTATGCCAGCGGAATCGGTCAAAAAATGCGCCGGGCCATGGAGGATTACCGGCAGGTGGACGAGCGGCTGCTGGGAGAGCTGGGCCGCAATCCCACGCTGGAAGAAATTGCCGGGGAACTCCATATGAGCGTTGAGGAGACGCAGACCGTCAAAAAAATGGTTGATAACGCCCGGATGCTGGATAAAGCGGTGCGCCCGGAGGACGAGGAAGAGAAAAAAGAAGCGGAGCAGGCGGTGGAGGATACCGCGCTGTTCCAGAGCAGACAGCGGATTGGCGATCTGCTGTCCGCTTTGGACGAGACGGACGCAAGGCTGCTGACGCTGCGCTTTGGTCTGGAGGGCGGCAGGCCCGCCAGCCCGGAGGAAACCGGAAGCGCGCTGGGAATGACGGCGCAGGAGGTGCTGGCCCGGGAGGCTGCCGCACTGGCAAAGCTGAGAAAGGGATAAAGGAAGGATTATTATGGCAAAGAAAATTTCCATCGCCATCGATGGCCCTGCCGGCGCGGGCAAGAGCACCATCGCCCGCCGACTGGCGGCGGAGCTGGGCTATCATTACGTGGATACCGGCGCGATTTACCGCACGGTTGCGTACTTTTTTGACCTGTGGGGTGTCAGCCCCAAGGACATCGACGGCATTACCCGCTACATCGATGAGCTGACCATCCGAATCGAGTACGATGCCGAAGGTGTGCAGCACATGATTATGAACGGTATGGACGTGACGAAGGATATCCGCACCCAGGAGGTTTCCCAGAAGGCCAGTATCATCTCCGCCCATGCCATTGTCCGGGATATGCTGCTGGATATGCAGCGGGAGGTTGCCGAAAATCACGATGTGATTATGGACGGCCGGGACATCGGCACGGTGGTGCTTCCCAACGCCACGGTAAAATTCTTCCTGACGGCTTCTCCCGAGGTTCGTGCCCGCCGCCGTACAAAGGAACTGCTGGAAAAGGGCCAGAAGGCGGATTACGAGAAGATTCTGAAGGAAATCCAGCAGCGCGACTTCCAGGACACCCACCGGGCAGTGGCGCCCCTGAAGATGACCCGGGACTCCGTCAAGCTGGATACCTCCGACATGGGCATTGACGAGGTCATCGCCTCCATGAAGGAGACCATCGCGAAGAAGGTGGCCCAATGAGTGTCCGGGTCGCCAAAAGCGCCGGCTTCTGCTTTGGCGTCAGCCGGGCGGTGGAGCTGGTGGAGCAGGCTGCTCAGGCGGGGAAAAAGGTCGCGACCCTTGGCCCCATCATCCACAACCGTCACGTGGTGGATAAATTTGAAAAAATGGGTGTCCGGGTAATCGATACCCCTGAGGAAGCGCTGCCGGGGGAGACGGTGATTATCCGCTCCCATGGCGTCAGCCGGGGGGTGTATGAACGGCTGGAGCGGCAGAATGTGGAGATTATTGACGCTACCTGCCCCTTTGTCAAGCGCATTCATACCATTGTAAGCCGGGCAGAGGAGGAAGGAAGGCTTCCCATTATTATTGGCACGCCCACCCATCCGGAGGTGGAGGGCATCGCCGGATGGTGCACCGACTGCCGGGTCTTTGCAGGCCCGGAGGACCTGGAAAACTGGGCAAAAGCCAATGAAAAACTGCGAGATTCAGCAATTTGCATAGTTTCGCAAACAACGAGCACAGAATCTTTGTGGAAATTGTGCTGTGAAATTGCAAAAAAACAGTTTACTAACTTGAAAATTTTTGATACAATATGCAGAGCAACTGAGTATAGGCAAAGCGAAGCAGCAGAACTGAGTGAAGTATGCCAGGCAATGGTCGTTGTCGGAGACCCCAAGAGTTCCAACACAGGCCGTCTCGCTATGATTTGCCGAGAACACTGCGATAAGGTCTTTCTGGTGGATAACGCCGCCGAGCTGAAAGCGGAGGACTTTTCCGGTGTCAGCGATGTTGGAATCACTGCCGGTGCGTCGACTCCGGCGTGGATTATAAAGGAGGTCAACAAGACTATGAGCGAAATTACCAATGCTGAGGCTGTGCAGGAGGAGAACTTTGCCGAACTTCTCGAGCAGTCCATCAAGACTTTAAATACAGGAGATAAGGTCGTTGGCACCGTTACCGGTATCGGTAACACCGAGGTTCAGGTGGATCTGGGCACCAAGCACGCCGGCTACATCCCTTATGACGAAGTCAGCAACGATCCTTCCGTCAAGCCCGAGGATATTCTGAAGGTGGGCGATGAGATCGAAGTGTTCGTTGTCCGTGTCAACGATCAGGAAGGCACCGTGCAGCTGTCCAAGAAGAAGCTGGACGGCCTGAAGGTCTGGGACGACATGGCCCAGTGGGTGGAGGATAAGACCACCGTGGAAGGCACCATCACCGAGGAGAACAAGGGCGGCCTGGTTGCCAATGTGAAGGGCATCCGCGTCTTCATTCCCGCTTCCCAGTCCGGCATCGCCAAGGGCGGTGATATGGCCGGCATGGTGGGCAAGACCGTGCAGATGAAGATCACCGAGGTCAACCGTGCCCGCCGCCGTGTCATCGGCTCCATCCGCGCCGTCACCTCCGAGGCCCGCAAGGCCGCGCAGGAGAAGATCTGGAGCGAGATCGAGGTCGGCAAGAAGTACCATGGCGTTGTGAAGTCCCTGACTTCCTACGGCGCGTTCGTGGACATCGGCGGTGTGGACGGCATGGTTCACGTCTCCGAGCTGAGCTGGAACCGCATCAAGACCCCCGCTGACGTTGTGAAGGTCGGCGACGAGATCGACGTTTACGTCATCTCCTTCGACCCTGAGAAGCACAAGATTTCTCTGGGCTACAAGACCGCCGAGATGAACCCCTGGAACCAGTTCATGACCAACTACTCCGTTGGCGATGTGGTGGATGCCAAGATTGTCAAGCTGATGACCTTCGGCGCTTTCGCTGAGATTCTGCCCGGTGTGGACGGTCTGATCCACATTTCCCAGATCGCTGACCGCCGCATTGGCAAGCCCGAGGATGTTCTGTCCGAGGGTCAGGAGGTCAAGGTCAAGATCACCGATGTGGATGCCGAGAATAAGCGCATCTCCCTGTCCATCCGCGCTCTGCTGGAGGACGGCGCTGAGGACGCTGAGTAAGGATGCATAATTTAACCGGGGCTGCGCGGGTAGCCCCGGTTTTTTTACAGTGACTATTTTGCGTTATACATATGAAGGGTGTGAGCGAAATGTATACGTTTCTGATTGTCATGGAACTTCTTTGCACCGCCTTATGGACGTTCTACGGTTTCCGGGACGAAAATCGGTTTGACTTTGTTATCGCGGCTTTATGGCTTGTGGCTGCTCTGTTCAATACAGTCATGAGTTGGAGGCAAAATAAGAAAAAAAGACAGGAGAAAAAATAGATGGTTAAGCACATTGTTTTGTATACCTTCAAGGAAGGCGTCGATAAGGCGGAAGCGGTTAAGATTGTTGCTTCCGTTCTGGAGCCGCTGGTGGGCAAAATCCCCGGCCTTCTGAAAATGGAAATCCGTCAGGCCTATAACGGCATGGACTACGCCCTGTATTCTGAATTTGAGAGCAAAGAGACCCTGAGCGCCTATGCCACCCATCCTCTGCATCAGGAAGCCAAGACTCACTTCTTCCATCTGCTGGACAGCCGTGTGGCTGCGGATTACGAAGTCTGAGAGGGGATTGTGCCATGAAAGCAGTTGTTACCGTTGTGGGCAAGGATCGGGTTGGCATCATCGCCAACGTCTGCACCGCCCTTGCCGGATTTGATGTCAACGTTCTGGATATCAACCAGACCGTCATGCAGGGCTACTTTACCATGATGATGGTGGTGGAGGTGTCCATGTGCAATGTTCCCCTAGCCGAGCTGGTCACGAAAATGGACGAGCTGGGCAGGGAAATGGGCTTGTCCATCCGCGTGCAGCGGGAGGATATTTTCGAAGCCATGCACCGCATTTGAGGTGAGCCCATGCTGAATTACAATGAAATCCTGGCGACCCAGGATATGATTGAAAAGCGCCATCTGGATATCCGTACCATTACCATGGGCATCAGCCTTCTGGATTGCTGTGACGCGGACCTGAGCGTTTGCTGCGCGAAGATTTATAAGAAGATCACCACCCGCGCCCGTGACCTTGTGCGGGTCGGTGAGGAAATCGAGAAGGAATTCGGCATCCCCATCGTGAATAAGCGGATTTCCGTTACGCCCATTTCTCTGGTAGCCGCTGCCTGTCAGACGGATTCCTATGTGGAGATCGCCAAGACGCTGGACGCCGCCGCCAAAACCTGCGGCGTCAACTTCATCGGCGGCTTTTCCGCGCTGGTGCAGAAGGGCTGCACCGACAGCGACTGGAAGCTGATCCGCTCCATTCCCGAGGCCATGAAGGCCACTGAGCGGGTCTGTGCCAGCGTCAACGTTGGCTCCACCCGGGCGGGCATCAACATGGATGCCGTTGCGGAAATGGGCCGAATTGTGAAGAAGACCGCCGAACTGACCGCGGATAATGACGGTTTGGGCTGCGCCAAGCTGGTGGTGTTTGCCAACGCGGTGGAGGATAACCCCTTCATGGCCGGCGCTTTCCATGGCGTCGGCGAGCCGGAGTGCGTGCTGAATGTAGGCGTGTCCGGCCCCGGCGTTGTGTACCACGCCTTGCAGAGCGTCAAGGGCCAGCCCTTTGACGTGGTGGCGGAAACCATCAAAAAGACCGCCTTCCAGGTCACCCGCATGGGCCAGCTGGTGGGCCGGGAGGCCTCCAAGCGGCTGGGTGTGCCCTTCGGCATCGTGGATTTGAGCCTTGCGCCGACCCCTGCTGTGGGGGACAGCGTGGCCCGGATTCTGGAGGAGATGGGCCTGGAGGTCTGCGGCACCCACGGCACCACGGCGGCCCTTGCCATGCTGAACGACGCGGTGAAAAAGGGCGGCGTCATGGCGTCCAACCATGTGGGCGGCCTGTCGGGCGCGTTCATTCCCGTGTCTGAGGATGAGGGCATGATTGCCGCCGCCGAGTCTGGTACGCTGGTGCTGGATAAGCTGGAGGCCATGACCTGTGTCTGCTCTGTGGGTCTCGACATGATCGCGGTGCCGGGGGATACCTCCGCCGCTACCATTTCCGCTATCATCGCGGACGAAGCGGCCATCGGCATGGTGAATTCCAAGACCACCGCCGTCCGCATCATCCCCGCCCCCGGTAAAGTGGTGGGCGACCGGGTGGAAATGGGCGGCCTGCTTGGCAGCGCGCCGGTGATGCCGGTGCACGATAAGGGAAGCGAGCTGTTTGTTGCCCGGGGCGGCAGAATCCCCGCGCCGCTGCAAAGCCTGAAGAATTAAACAATATGCTGAAAGCCCGGTCTGTGACCGGGCTTTTGACTTTATCGGATTTGTCGAAAATTGACAAAATAAGTTTACATAATTTTTTGCCCGGAGGGATTGCGGTTTGGCAGCGGGGCGTGTATAATAGTCTCACGAACAGGAAACCGGAGGAACTCCATGAAGCGTTGGATAGGGTTGGGAATTATTTTAACTGCACTGATCGTCGGGGGCTGTCTGCTGTCGCAGACGGCTGTGGACCCGGCGGATTTTACCGGGGACTGGTACGGCGCGGAGGATGGACGGCTGTATCAGTTCCATGAGGGCATTATTTCAAGACCGGAAGGCACCCGCGGAGCGGAGGATGGCTTTTGCGGCGCGTACCTTTTCTGCAAAGACCGCATTCTCCTGTTTACGGTGAATTCGGATGGTGAGAGTAAGCTCATGGAGCTGTATCCGGCGGGAGACCCCAAAGGGGAGTTTCTTTGTGAGACAGCGGACGGAGCGGGACGAATCCTGTTTGCCCGCAGCAATATCGCGGCGCAGAATCCAGCCTGAAAAAAGCGGGGCAGCGTGAGCTGCCCCTTTTGTGGTATTCAGGCGTGATCCTCCAGCCACCGCTTGGCGCAGTGGGTTAGGAAGGCCGCGCCGTTGGGGCACACATCCTCGTTGAACATGGCCTTGGGATTGTGGGCGGGATAGTCGCCCCGCTGGTCGGGATATCCGGAGGACAGGTAGATAAAGGCGGTGGGAACCTTTTCCGATACGATGGAGAAATCCTCGGAAGCGCTGGCGGTGACATTGGGATAGAAAGCCATATTGGGAACCGGAAGCTCCTTCATATAGCCGATGACAGACTCCACAAGATCGTGGTCGCAGATCAGGGGCGGAACCTGAGAAATCCACTCGATACTTACCGTGCCACCGTAGACTGCCGCGGTTTTTTCCGCTACTTCCTTGATGCGCCGCACCAGCTTGTCCCGGGACTCCCGGTTGTTGGTGCGCAGAGTGCCCTGCAAGACCGCCTCATCGGGAATAATATTGGCGGCGGAACCGGCGCTGAACTGACCGATGGTCAGCACACAGGCATGGGTGGGGTCGGCCTCTCTGGCAATCAGCTCCTGCGAGGCCAGATGGATGTGGACGCCGATGTTGATTGGGTCAACGGCTGTGTGGGGGTAGGCGCCGTGACCGCCCTGACCGTAGATGGTGATACGGAAGCCGTCCACGGAGAACATCATGGTGCCGGTGCTGTTGTACATTACAAGCCCCACGGGCATCTTACCGGGGGAGACGTGGAAGGCAAGGGCGGCGTCCACGCCGTCCAGAATGCCGTTTGCGATCATATCCCGGCTGCCTTCAAAGGTCTCTTCGGCGGGTTGGAACATGAAGCGGACGGTACCCTTCAGTTCACTTTCCCGCTGCTTGAGCATTTTTGCGGCGGTCAGCAGCATGGCGGCGTGAAAATCATGGCCGCAGGTGTGGGCCTCCGTGCCGGTGGGGCAGGCGAAGGGCTCACCGCTGAGCTCCGGCATGGGCAGGGCGTCCATGTCCGCCCGGAGCAGCAGCGTTTTGCCGCCGGAGCCCAGCTGGGCGGTGACGCCGTGTCCGCACTTCCGGGGCTGAAGCCCGGCGTTCGTCAGCTCCTGCATTACATAGTCCACGGCCTTGGGCATTTCCAGCCCTATCTCGGCATTTTGGTGGAAGAACCGGCGGTGGGCCACGGTTTCTTCCTTTAATTGCAGTGCCTGTTCATATTCATTCATGCAAAATACCTCCTGGTTCCGATGGGCTAAGGAACCTCTGAACAAATCATCTGCGGCTGAGCAGCGGATCTTTTGCTCCGACAGTGCGGTTTGAAAAACAGGAAATACATACAGTATTCCTCTGCTTTCCAAACTTTCTGCCGAATCAAAATCTCTCGCTGTCAGCTCTTGCCGATTTATTCGGAGCTTCCTTAATTCTCTGACACTCAGAATACACAGTTTCTGGCAATAAGTCAAGAATTTACCATACAATTGATAAGATGATAAGGAATTCTTAATGAACCGTACACAATTTGTTTTGCCCTCGTTTATATTCCCGCAATAATCGCGCTTTATCCTATAACCATGAAGGGCGGCGGAAGCCGTGAGCCGCTTGCCTTTCATTCGTACAGACCCTCTTTTCTACCTCTCTTCTTTCCAAACGGAGGAGCCCGCCGCTTTCAAAGCGGCGGGCTTTTCTGTGCGCAAAAAATAGTTGTTTTTTGTGCAGATCAATGATACAATAGCCGGAAGTACGGAAATTCTTCAGAATCGGGGGTTGTTATGAACATAATCATTGCCGGTAACGGAAAGGTTGGCTCTACGCTGACGCGGCTGCTGTCTGCGGAAGGCCATGACATCACTTTGATTGATACCAATGCCAATGTGCTGGAAGAATCTCAGGAGCAGTACGATGTGATGTCGGTTTCCGGCAACTGCGCGTCCATGAACATTCTGCAGCAGGCCGGTGTCCGGGAGGCGGAGCTGCTGATCGCGGCGACAAACGCTGACGCCATCAACCTGCTGTGCTGCACTACAGCCCACTGTCTCAACCCGAAGCTGCACACCATCGCCAGAATCCGGGACCCGGAATATACCGAACAGATCTACGCCATGAAAGATGTGTTCGGCCTGTCCATGACCATCAATCCGGAAAAGCAGGCGGCTCAGGAGATTGCCCACCTGCTGCAATACCCCGGCTTTCTCAAGCGGGATACCTTTGCCAAAGGCCGCACGGAGATCGTGGAGCTGCGGATTGATGCATCCAGCAAGCTGTGCAATGTGGCGCTCAGCGATATGAACAGCGTTGCGGGTTGCCGGGTTCTGGTCTGCGCGGTTCTGCGAAACGGCGCGGCCATTGCGCCCAACGGCAACTTTGTCCTCCGGGAAGGCGACCGCATTTTCGTGACTGCCCCGGCTCAGAACCTGACGACTCTGCTGCGCAATCTGGGCATTATTACCCGCCGGGTGCGCCGGGTCATGCTCTGCGGCGGCGGGCGGGTCAGCTTCTACCTGGCAGCCATGCTGGACAGGCATGGCATTTCCGTTCAGCTCATTGAAAAGGACTACGGGCGCTGTCAGGAGCTTTCCGCCCTGCTGCCCAATGTGACCGTGCTTCACGGCGACAGCACGGACCATTTGCTGCTGGAGAGCGAGGGCCTTTCCAAGGTGGACGCGCTGGTAAGCCTGACCGGCATTGATGAGCTGAATATGATTATCTCCCTGTATGCCCAGAGCAGGGGAGTGCCACAGGTGATTACCAAGCTGAGCCGTATGGAGAACCATGCCATGATCGACGCGCTGGCGTTGGGAAGCGTGGTCTGCCCCAAGGAGCTGTGCTGCAACAACATTGCCCGGTATGTGCGCGCCATGCAGAATCAGACCGGCGCGGCGGTAAGTGTGCACATGATTGCTCACGGACAGGCGGAGGCAGTGGAATTTCAGGTGGACGAGACGACGCTGCACTGTGATACGCCCCTGAAGAATCTCAAGCTCAAAGACAATGTGCTGCTGGTCAGCATCACCCACGGTTCCCACACGGAGATTCCCGGCGGTGATTCCTCCTTCACCCGAGGAGACACCATCGTGGTGGTCACCAGCGGTCAGGGTACGCTTCGCCAGCTGAACGACATTTTTGCGTGAAGGATTTGCCATGAATTACAAAATGATGGGGCGGTTTGTTGCCCAGATTCTGACAATCGGCGCTGTGTTTATGCTTCCGGCGCTTTTCATCAGCCTGTATTACCGGGAAGACAGGGCGGTATACGGCTTTCTGCTCACGCTGGGCATTTTTACCGTAGTCATTGGCCTGCTGCAATTGACCTGCCGCAGCGCGCCCAGCGCCTTCTACGCAAGGGAGGGCCTGGTCTGTGTGGGCGTCAGCTGGATTGTATTGAGCCTGCTGAGCTGCCTGCCCTTCTACTTTTCCCGGGAGATTCCCAAATTCATTGACGCGTTTTTTGAGATTGTGTCCGGCTTTACCACCACTGGTGCGTCTATCCTGCCGGAGGTGGAGTCCCTTTCCTGGGGTATTCTGTACTGGCGCAGCTTCAGCCACTGGCTGGGCGGCATGGGCGTGCTGGTGTTTTTGCTGGCCTTCGCGCCGGGCAACGGCAAGGGACAGGGCTTTACCATGCACCTGCTGCGGGCGGAAAGCCCCGGCCCCAACGTGGGCAAGCTGGTTCCCAAAATGCGGAAAACCGCGGTAATTCTGTACATCCTGTACCTGATTCTGACCATAGCCAACATTATTTTCCTTGTCATCGGGAAGATGCCCCTGCTGGAAGCGGTCTGCACCGCCTTCGGCACCGCCGGCACCGGCGGCTTCGGCGTGAAAAACGATTCCCTCGCCGGTTATTCTCCCTACATTCAGAATGTGACCACGGTGTTTATGGCGCTGTTCGGCGTGAACTTCAGCTGCTACTATCTGCTGATGCTGGGCAATTTCAAAAGCGTATTCAAGGACGAGGAGCTGCGCCTGTATGTGGGAATTATGCTGGGCAGCATTCTGCTCATCACCCTGAACCTGCGTGGACTTTATACCACGATCGGCGAGACCATCCGCCATGCGGCGTTTCAGGTTTCTTCCATCATGACGACCACGGGCTTTGCCACCACGGATTTTGGACAGTGGCCTGCCTTTTCCCAGAGCCTTCTGCTTCTGCTCATGGTGATCGGTGCCTGTGCCGGCTCTACCGGCGGCGGCCTGAAATGCGCCCGGGCGCTGCTGCTGTTTAAGATTCTGCGGCGCAATATCCATCAGGTGCTCCACCACCGCCGGGTGCAGTCCATTCGCATCAACGGTCAGGTGATGGACGAGAAGGTGCTGGACGGCGCCAACGCTTACCTGTCCGCTTATATGATTATTCTGCTTTTGAGCTTTGTGGTCATTTCTCTGGACGGCTTTTCCATCGGGACGAATTTCAGCGCGGTGCTGGCCTGCTTCAATAACATCGGCCCCGGTTTGGAGGCCGTAGGCCCCACCTGCAATTACGCCGCCTACAGCGTGACTTCCAAGCTGGTTCTGATTCTGGATATGCTGGCAGGCAGACTGGAAATTTTCCCAATTCTGGTTCTGTTCTCCCGCAGCACCTGGAAACAGCATTGAGGAGATAATAATTACTGCCCGGTTTCCAGCAAACCGGGCGGTTTTTATGCTGAACCGGGAGCGGATTGCCGGACCGCGTCCCATTCATGCCCGCGAAGAACGCCCGCGCTGCGCCCGGCGAGCGCCCTTTTTTGACAAATTAAATTAGCGAATGCTAACTAAACCAAGAGAAATAAGGAAAATTTACTGAAAAAAAGCATGGGAAATACTGGACATTTGTATGGTGTGTATGATATAATGCATTCTGTAATCGTTTGCACGCAAACGAAGAACAAAAGGATAAGAAGGTGATATTTGGTGGATTATACCAAGTATGTGTTAAAGAGCAAAGAAGAACTGGAAGGCTTGCTCGCAGGGAAGGATAACTTCTTTGTAGTCGCCTGCAACAAGTGCTTCAAAGAGTTCAACACAACCGAAGAGCCGGAAAGCGGCGCGTTTGCCGCCATTGCTCAGGAACAGGGAAAAACCATCACCGGAACCGCAAAGCTGGATTTCCTCTGCAACAAGGTGCAGACCGAAAAGAAGCTGGCGGGAATCGTGCCGGAGGGCACCGAGAATGTGGTGGTCATCTCCTGCGGTCTCGGCGTGCAGACCGTGGCGGATCTTCAGAGCGTTCCCGTCTTTACGGCGACCAACTCCCTGAACTACATCGGACATCACGGCATGGCCCTGACGAAGAAGACCTGCGGCGCCTGCGCCCAGTGCTACCTGAACGTCACCGGCGGCATCTGCCCCATTGTGGACTGCACCAAGAGTCTGGTCAACGGCCAGTGCGGCGGCGCCAAGGACGGCAAGTGCGAAATCGACCCCAAGAAGGACTGCGCCTGGGAGAAGATCTATCAGCGTCTGGAAAAGCAGGGCAGAACCAAAGAATTCCTGGATCAGCCCGTTCAGCTGCGGGACTACTCCGTAAATGACGTGGACACCATCAAGGCTTATGTGGAAGAGGCCCGGGCCAAGCGCTACGAGGGCTTCTACGGCGGCGTCCATCCCACCGAGAACAAAGAATACACCGAGCATCTGGCTCTGCAGAAATTCCCGGAGCCGGACACCGTCATCATCCCTCTGGCCATGCACATCGGTGCCCCCGCGAACCCCGTGGTTCAGCCCGGCGACACCGTGAAGGTTGGCCAGCTCATCGGCGAGCAGGCGGGCTTCATCAGCGCTCCTGTCCATTCCAGCGTCAGCGGCACCGTCATCGCCGTGGAGCCTCATACCCATCCAAACAAGGGCCCCGGCATTATGAGCGTTGTCATCAAGAACGACGGCAAGAACACCCTCCATGAGTCTGTTGTGCCCAACAAGCCTCTGGAGGAGTTGACGCCCGACGAGATCATCGACATCGTCAAGGAGAAGGGCATCGTCGGCATGGGCGGCGCCACCTTCCCCACCTACGTCAAGCTGAAGCCCGGCAAGCCCATCGATGCCGTCCTCATCAACGGCTCCGAGTGTGAGCCTTACTTGACCGCTGACCACCGTGTCATGCTGGAGTACGCCGACGACATCGTCTTCGGCCTGCGGGCCATGATGAAGGCCGTCAGCGCTCCCGAGGGCGTGATCCTCATTGAGGACAACAAGCCCGATGCCATCGCTCTGATGGAAGAAAAGGTCGCTCCTTACGACAATATCCGCGTCTGCGCTGCCAAAACCCAGTACCCCGAGGGCGCTGAGAAGATGCTCATTAAGAAGGTCATGGGCCGTCAGGTGCCCAGCGGCAAGCTGCCCGCCGATGTGGGCTGCGTGGTGAGCAACACCTCCACCGCCAAGGCCATCTCCGATGCCATCCAGAAGGGTATGCCTTTGGTTGAGCGTGTGGTTTCCGTCACCGGCGAATTCATCGCCAAGCCCGGCAACTACATGGTGAAGCTGGGCACCAATGTGCAGGAGATCATCGATCACTGCGGCGGCATCACCGGCGACGATGTGGTGCTGAAGATGGGCGGCCCCATGATGGGCGCTCCCATTAAGGATACCAACGTGCCCATTATCAAGGGCTCCAACGGCATCATTGCCATCGCCGCCGACCACACCGAGGAGAAGGAGTGCATCAAGTGCGGCCGCTGCGTGGACGTGTGCCCCATGGAGCTGCAGCCGCTGGACATCTACAAGTACGCCCAGCTGGGAGACACCGATATGCTGCTGAAGCTGAACGTCATGGACTGCTTCTCCTGCAAGTGCTGTGAGTACATCTGCTCGTCCAAGATTCCTCTGGTGTCCAAGATCAACGCCGCCAAGGGTATGATCGCGCCTCTGCTGAAGAAGAAATAAGGGGGATGAAGGAAACATATGTTGATTACAAAATTGAAATCTGAAGAAGCAATCGCTTCCCTGGCTTCCGGCAAGGTTTTCATCATCAACTGCCACGGCTGTAAAGAAGTTGGCTTCCCCGAGGAAGAGGCAAAGGCCCTGCAGAAGAAGCTGTCCGAGGAAGGCAAGGTCGTGGGTATCTTCACCACCGACTATGTCTGCAACCCTGACGAGCTGGCCCTGCGGCTGCGCGCGCCCATGGCCAAGATTGCCGAGGCGGACGCCGTGCTGGTATTCTCCTGCGGTGTTGGTGTGCAGACCCTCTCCGAGGTGCTGGAGGACAAGCCTGTCTACGCCTGCTGCGATACCATCGAGCTGCCCGGCTTCCAGGGTGTGACCCCGCTGGAATACGACTGCGGTCAGTGCGGCGAATGCTTCCTGAACCTGACCGGCGGCATCTGCCCCATCACCGCCTGCTCCAAGAGCCTGGTGAACGGCCCCTGCGGCGGCACCAAGGACGGCAAGTGCGAGGTCAATCCCACCATGGAGTGCGGCTGGGAGCGGATTTATCAGCGCCTGAAGGCCCAGGGCCGTCTGGACGTTTTGAAGTGCCCCACGCAGCTGCATGACTTTAATACCGACGAGGCTACCAAGGCCGCCAAAGAATCTGAATAAATTAGGAGCGAATAGAATTATGAGAATTACGGAACTGTTTGATAACGGTGAATTTGTAGTTACTGCCGAGGTCGGCCCTCCCAAAGGAATTCATATTGACGGCATGGTAGAAGAGGCCAAGAAGTACCTGTCCGGCGTCCATTTCGTCAACGTCACCGATAACCAGTCTTCTGTCATGCGTCTGGGTTCCCTCGCCACCTGTAAGGTGCTGAAGGACGCGGGCCTGAACCCCATCTTCCAGCTGACCTGCCGTGACCGGAACCGCATCGCCCTGCAGTCTGACCTGCTGAGCGCTGCCATGCTGGGCATTGACAACATTCTGTGCCTCACCGGCGACCATACCAAGCTGGGCGACCATCCTCAAGCCAAGCCCGTCTTCGATCTGGACTCCGTTTCCCTGCTGCACACTGCAAGCTTGCTGGAGACTGGTGTGGATCTGGGCGGCAACGAGCTGGTGGGTGAGCCCCCCAAGTTTGCCAAGGGCGCGGTGGTGTCCCCCTGCTCTGACTCCGTTGACGCACAGCTGGTGAAGATGGAGCGCAAGGTCAAGGCCGGCGCCGAGTATTTCCAGACCCAGGCTGTGTTTGAGCCTGAGAAGTTCATCAAGTTCATGGAAAAAGCTAAGCAGTTTGGCAAGCCTGTTCAGGTGGGCATCATCATCCCCAAGTCTGCCGGTATGTGCAAGTTCATGAACAAGAATGTGGCCGGTGTTCATATCCCCGACGAGTTGATCGCTGAGCTGCAGGCTGACAAGGAGAAGACCAAGGCCGGTATCACCGGCGTGGAAATCGCCGCCCGGATCATCCGGGAGTGCAAGCCCTACTGCCAGGGCGTGCACATCATGAGTCTAGGCTGGGAGTCCAAGATTCCCGCTCTGCTGGAGCAGGCCGGCCTCAAGTAATCCCAACACCAAAACCTCCGACCCACACGGGCCGGAGGTTTTCGGGCTCTATGCCAATGGTTGGGGCAGGGAAAGAATAATCGTAAGCGCATTATAATCGCACAGTAGTAACAAAAACGGCAGGTCTCGTGTTTGAGGTCTGCCGCTAGTCGAGATAGCATTTTTCGTAAGCATCGGAGTTTGGCATCTTGTAATCTTGCTGGATATGGGGTGCCCAAGGCATGAGGATTTCCAGTTCTTCATGAGATGGGGGACTTTCCAAAGTATGGAAGCTGTACCAGCACATGCTGGAGATATGCGAACGGCTCAATCCCATTTGCCTTCGCGCTTTCCACCAGGGAGTATACAATGGCGCTTGCCTCGGCACCTTTCGGCGTATCGCAAAACAGCCAGTTCTTTCGTCCCAGGGTAAAGGGCCGGATTGCGTTTTCAGCAAGATTATTGGAGATCGGAACCTCACCGTTATCCAGGAAAGCGCAGAGCTGCTGCTTTTGGTTGATACTGTATCTGCTTTGGGATGATCTGCATTTCGTGACGGAGGAACTTCTTGCCAATGGGTTTCATCTTCCCGCCGCATTTACTGCATAAGCGCTGGTCTTCCGGAATTTCCAGAAGCACCTCTTCCTCAGGGAGATTATTCAGCATCTGAGCCTGACTGCGTTTCTTCTTCCGCTCATGTGCCTCAACAAAAATGGTATCCGGCTTGGGCTCTTCTGCCTTGTGGTCCTGAGAGGATTATGCTTCGTTGAACAGGCTGGTCTGTTCCTGTAATACATAGGTGTTCTTCTCGCTGGACTGCCCAAACCGGGCTCTTTGCGCATTGAGCAGGATCTAGTTCATATGCTCCAGCTTGCGCTTCAGTTCGTCAATTTCCGCAGACCCGACCATCTTCATCCGCTTTTTATGAGGTTTCTTATACAGACTATCTGTTCAGCCTTCCCATGGGTGCGGGTAAAACATATCTGATGGCTGCGTTCATCTATCTGGATTTGTATTTTGCCAATAATGAGCCTGATAATCCCGCATTTGCCCATAATTTTATTGTGTTTGCACCTTCCGGTCTGAAATCATCTGTGGTTCCCAGTCTCCGGACAATTCAGAAGTTTGACCCTGCCTGGGTCATTCCGGAACCTGCGGCATCCCGCCTGAAACGGCAAATCTCTTTTGAAGTTCTGGATCAGGGGAAAGCGGCAAGCAAATCCAACAAAACCAAGAATCCCAATGTCCAGAAGATTGCCAACCACCAACAGCTTTCTGACCTGTTTGGCTTGGTGGCCGTTACCAATGCGGAAAAGGTCATCCTGGATCGCATCAAGGAAACCAAGGGCCAGTTGAGCTTTTTTGAAGAAAGTGACGATGAAAAGGACCGTCAGGCCAATGAACTGCGCAATCTGATTGGAAAGCTGCCTGGGCTGGCGATTTTCATTGACGAAGTCCACCATGCGGTCAGTGATGAAATCAAGCTCCGTGCTGTGGTCAACCGCTGGGCGGAAAATGACACGGTCAATTCTGTCATCGGCTTCTCCGGCACACCTTATCTGGAGAAAGCGGAGAAAATCTCCGTCACCGATAAGCTTTCTGTTGCCACTGCTGAGATTACCAATATTGTTTACTACTATCCGCTTATCGCCGGTGTGGGGAATTTCTTGAAATGTCCGGTGGTGAAGATTTCGGATGTGGCAGACAGCGGCGTGATCATTGAAGCCGGTGTTCGGGAATTCCTGGATACATATAAGGACAAAGTGTATCCAGGTGGTTTGACTGCCAAACTGGGTATCTACTGCGGCACCATCGAGAAGCTGGAAGAATTGGTGTACCCGCTGGTTTCCAGAGTGGTTGCTGAGTATGGCCTGCCATCGGATGTGATCCTCAAATTCCACAGCGAATTTTCAGAGTTTTATCGTAAACAGGAGGTGTTTTTAGAGGATAAACAGCCTGATAGCAGTCGAGGACTTCTGTTAGTCCATATTCATCCTGGATGAAATCTACCAATTCTCTGTTAAACACAGAAAGCAGCGAATAATGCAGACTAGAATGCTTACGCAGCCACTGCATTCCCGTCTCTACATTCCCCACAGCTAGCATAACGCCGTTGCTGACGGTATCCAACAGGAAGATTCCATTTTCCGTCTCTTCAAGAATTTCTGCTGTGCCACGCTTGCGTATCTGAATCAGACCCGCATACAGAACAGGATTTGTTTCCAAGTTCACTGAATTGACGCCTCCTTGCTACGCAAAACGGGGCGGTTTACCCAACCGCCCCAACACCATTATCATATCATGGAGCAGAATCACCGTCAACATAAACTTGCAAGAAAATAGGATTTTCTCCCGATTGAACAGAAATAAGGAAACTATTTTATGGAATATTCCATCTTGCAAATCTTCTGTTTTCGCTGTACTATGTAGGTACAGAAAAGGAGTGAGTCCAATGATTATGTAACTCCCGGATACCTGAGGAAGGATATCCAATCTGTAGAAAGCGAGGTCTAATCGATGATGCTAGATACCAAGAGTGAATGACAACCCTCAGTATTGGAAAGACGATGCTGAGGGTTGTTTTTTGTGTCATCGATGTGGTACCGCCCGTTGGGCGGCATTTTTGTTTGCTTGCAATTATCGTAGGATTCTGCTATGATTCTATATGTGATTATGAAACGGGGGAGGGAAGGGCAGTGATTGACTGCATTTCTGTAGAAAATATGCGCCAAAGCGATTCATACACCATCGCCAATCTGGTGCCCAGTCTGGAACTGATGTACCGGGCTGCCTACGGTGTGTTCAAGGCGGCAGACTGGCATGGGCAGACTGCCATCGTCGTGGGTTCCGGCAATAACGGCGGAGATGGCTTTGCCCTTGCGTGTATTCTAAAGGAACATGGTTTTGACTGCGAGGTATTTACTGTCAGCCAAAAACTGTCGTCAGACAGCGCCCATTATGCTGATCAGGCAGAAGTGGCGGGGGTTCCCACCCGTTCCTTTGAACCGGGGTGCCTTAATGGTTTCGATATCGTGGTGGACTGCCTGCTGGGAACTGGTTTTCAGGGAGCGCTTCGCGAGAATTACCGTGCCGCCATTGAAGCAATCAACGCTTCCCATGCCTATGTTGTCAGCGTTGACATCAACAGCGGTATGAATGGTGATACCGGCAATGCGGAATTGGCAGTCCATTCCGATCTGACCGTCACTATCGGCTATGTAAAACGGGGTCTCATTTTTGAAAATGCCGGAAATTACATGAAGCGTCTGGTCTGCGCGGACATCGGTATCGTTCTTGCCAAACAGGAATGGAAGATTTGTAGCGATGGGGAAACGCAGGGAGAAGATTGCTTCCGCTGCCCCGCATGGCTGGATATGAACCCCATTCAAACGGTGGAAAGCGGGGAGGGCAGAGTATGAATGTAACCTATATCCACCACAGCGGTTTTCTGATTGAAACCGAAGACTGTTATTATCTGATTGATTATTTTCAGGGTTCCATTCCGGCATTGAATCCCTGCAAGCCCGTGCTGGTGCTTGCCAGCCACAAGCACCACGACCACTACCAGAAGTCCGTATTCAAAATTCTGAAGGACATGGGAATGCAGAGCATCTTTGCGGTATTGTCGCGGGATATCCCAGCTGGCGCACGGCCCGAGGATGTGCCCTGTCTGCTGGTTTCAGCCGGAAAGCGCTATGAACTTCCCCAAGGGCAGGAGTTGGTCACTTTCCGCTCAACGGATGTGGGTGTGGCCTTCTTGATCCGGGACGGACAGGAGATTTTCTATCATGCCGGAGATTTGAACGATTGGGTTTGGTCAGAAGAACCCGAAGCGGACAACCAACGGATGACCGAAAAATATCAGAAACAAATCGACCTGCTGGCGCAGGAACTGGATGGGCGCACTCTGACAGCGGCCTTCGTCGTTCTCGACCCCAGACAGGAGCAGGACTATGACAGGGGAATGCTGTACTTTCTCCAACACATTTCCTGCGGCTGCGTTTATCCCATGCACTACTGGGAGCAGCCACAAATCATGGAACGCTTCCTGCGGGAGCATCCCCAATACCAGAATCGTATCAAGCTGACGCAGCCCGTGTAAACTATATTCTTAAAAATGTGAGGTATCCTTATGAATTTTCAAATGATCCACGAAAACTACAACGTATCCGACCTTAATAAGTCGCTGGCTTTCTATGAGAAAGCGCTGGGCCTTCACGAAAAGCGCCGCAAGAACGGAGACGGTTTTATCATCGTTTATGTGGGAAATGACCAGAGCGATTTTGAGCTGGAACTGACCTGGCTGAAAGACCACCCTCAGCCCTATGATCTGGGTGAGTGCGAGTTCCATCTGGCCTTCCGCGCGGACGACTTCGAAGCTGCCCACCGTCTGCATGAAGAAATGGGCTGCATTTGCTTTGAAAATCCCACTATGGGTATCTATTTCATCACCGACCCGGATGGATACTGGCTGGAAATCGTCCCTGCGAAAAGGTAAGCAGTACCAGTCATACAAGGCCATCAGGAGGTTCGCAGAATTCTCTATGGCCGCAGCAACTGGAAAGAGCATATCGAATGATAGCAGGTGGTTTTTCCGCCTGCTTTTTTATTTTCCCATCGGGCGCACGAAAAACGGATACCGCCCATTTGGGTGGTATCCTGTATATACTACATCATGGTTCAAGATTTGCTTCATCAAATAATGGGGAATCAAAAAACGCATTGATGCCTATTTCAAGTCCCTGGCACAATTCATGGACAATTCGCAGTTTCATAGATGGATAGGTACAGTTGATGATATTGGACACAGTGGAACGGGGCAAACCGCTTTTGGTAGAAAGCTGATATTGGGTCATATTCTTTTCGGAAAGGAGTTCCATCAGCCGCATACTGACTGCCCGATTAAGCTGCATACCATCACCACCATGTCCATGTAACTGTACGATTATTATATGGGGCAATGGCAGAAAAATAGTTCATGTAGCTGTACAAAAAGCATTTTGGTTATATAATAGGAAGGCAAAATGCCCAGTGACTGATTCGCACATTTGACGAAAAGCCAAGTTCAGTTTATTCTATCTCATATTCTAAAACTGGAGGAGAATATCGCTATGAATTGTAAAGAACGGAAATCCTATTTGCTTCCCTGCCCCATCTGTCATGAAAAGACGGATGTGAAGATACATGAAGATACCACGCTTCTTTATTTCCCACTGCAATGCACCCATTGTAAGCAAGAGACTTTGATTCATGTGGTTCAATTGAAAATGGTGGAGGTAAAAAATATCGAGAAAACTACTTGACATTTACGACTACATGATGTAGTCTTCATGTAGAGACTACGATATGTAGTCGCATAGGAGGTAATACGATTATGGGTGAACTTCAGCTTGGTGTGATTGAATCCCGGTTTGCGGACATGGTCTGGAAGAACGAGCCGGTGTCATCTTCCACACTTGTGAAATTAGCAGGAGAGGAATTGGGTTGGAAACGGACTACCGTTCACACGGTGCTGCGTCGGCTCTGTGACAAAGGACTGTTCCGAAACGATAATGGAACGGTGACTTCCATTATTTCCAGAGAGCAATTCTATTCCCTGCAAAGCCAGCAGTTTGTGGACAACACATTCCACGGTTCCTTTCCCGCATTCTTGGCAGCATTTACGAAGAATCGTTCCTTAACCGACGCGGAGCGGGAACTCGTCAGACAGATGATCGATCAGGCAGGTGAGGAATGAACATGGCGGCGGTGTTTGCAAAACTTGTGAGCATCAGCATTGTGTCGAATTGGCTGATACTCGCAGTGATTCTTCTCCGGGTGCTGCTGAAAAAAGCCCCAAGGTGGATCACCTGCATTCTCTGGGCGCTCGTTGCGGTAAGGCTGGTTTTCCCCTTTTCCATTGAAAGCCCAGTCAGTCTGATCCCGGAGACAACTTCTGTCATTCAGGAAGCAGTGGACACAAATCTGATTCATCCAGAGGTTGTGCCTTCCGATACCGCTGAATTTACCACACAGGAAGAAAACGGCAATACATACATCGGAAGCAAGCCCTCTGTTTCCATTATCCCACTAATATGGTGTTTTGGTGTATCCCTGATGCTGTGCTATTTGGTATTCAGCTATTTCAAAATGCTGTGGCTGGTCAAAGAAGCTGTTCCGGAAAGAGAAAGAATATGGGTTTGTGATGCCGTGACGACTCCCTTTATCCTTGGCATCATCCGGCCCAAAATCTATTTGCCCTCCGGTCTGTTGGAACCGAATCGGGAATATGTGATTGCCCATGAACAGAGCCATCTGCACTGCAAGGATCATTGGTGGAAACCAATGGCTTTCGTTCTACTGTCTGTATTCTGGTTCGATCCGCTAATGTGGATTGCCTATACGCTGGTGTGCAGGGACATCGAGTTTGCCTGCGACGAAAGAGTCGTTCACCATTACGGATTACCTGAGAAGAAAGCATACTCGGAAGCCCTTTTGGAGTGCAGCAGCAATCGGAAACTGGTGCTGGCGTGCCCAGTTGCTTTTGGTGAGACGGCAGTGATTCAAAGAGTGCGAAATGTTCTGAATTATAAACGGCCACGCTTCTGGGTTATTCTGATTTGCATCATCGTTATCGTAGTAACGGCAATTGGCTTCCTGACAGTTCCGGCGAAAAAGGAAGCTTCTGATCCAGTGTATGAACACTATCTCTCGATGAATCAGAAGACAGAAATCATAAACCGCAGCAATGGAAATGCAAGCACTGATTCTACCGTGACCGTGAAATTTCTGAAAACGTCCGGTCCATCCGTGGTTCATCTTGAGCTTTGGTATCAAACAGAATCTGATACGGCATGGGTGGAGGGAGCGCCGATTGCGTTGGATGTGGCGGGATCTGCTTCCTTTGTTATCCCTGCGAATTGTGACAGCTATGCGATTATGGCAACGGGAGTGGAAGGGAAAAATGGGTATGCATCCTTCCTGATTTCTGAGCCAGCCCCGAAACCTACCGATAAAAAAGAAGATAGGGATTCTACCTTGCACGCGGATAAGATGGTGGAGACGAACCCCAGCTCCGTCGATGAAGCGGCAGAAGAGAATCTTGTACCGCTCGGTGCGTGGGATAGATACCCGGATGGCATTCAAATCGAGCCGTATGTTGGACAGACCTTTACCGCCCATGTTATGATTGTCCGTGATCCATCGAAGGTATACCTGGCTGCATCCTCCAATCCGCTATCCATGGACACGCCGGGAGCTCGGATGGATGAAGTAATGGAACGGGAACATGCCATTGCCGCAGTCAACGCCGGGCCATTCTTTGACGATGGAACGGCCAGTCAGGCTGTCGGCAGCGTTCCCAGCGGACTTGCTCTGTCTGAGGATGCGGTCATCTGGAATGACCAACAGATTTCTGAGTATGGCTTTGTTGGCTTTAACAAAGACAACATCCTGATTGTTGCTTCTTCCATGACGGAAACGGAAGCAAAGGAACGGGGTATTCGGGATGGCTGTTCCAGCGGCCCTGTTTTGATGATCAACGGGAAACCCAATATGGAAGTGTACAATGGGAATTCCGGCTATAATCCGAGAACAGCCGTTGGTCAGCGCGCTGACGGTGCGGTGGTGTTTGTCTGCGCGGATGGACGGAATCCGGATTCCCTGGGAGCAACCTATGCCGACATGATCGACATCCTGACAGAATACGGCGCGGTGAACGCCTGCGCTCTGAATGGGGGATCGTCTTCTGCCATGCTTTATCGGGATGCAGATGGACGATACGGCGAGAAGGGCGCTGTTCAAATGATAAATCGCTATTCCCTTGCGCAATCGTCCATCAGAAGAATGCCGACATTCTGGATGGTGAAACCAGCTGGCTAATAGTAACATACGATTGGGCCTGAGATCTGCAAGAAACAGGTCTCAGGTTTTTTCAAAAAAATCAAAAATATCTGCAACATTGGACACCCTTTTTGCGAGCATATAAGTGAAGGGCCTTTCAAGACAGAACGAAGGAGGTGTTTGTATGGACGATAAAAGCATTGTAGACCTGTATTGGCAGCGATCCGAAAAAGCAATCGTGGAAACGGATAGCAAATACGGCGGCTACTGTTTTAGCATTGCTTACAATGTCCTGGCAAATAATGAAGATGCCGAGGAAAGTGTCAGTGATACATATATGGCAGCGTGGAATGAACTCCCGCCCCATCGCCCTTCGATCCTTGCAACATTCCTTGGTAAAATCACTCGCAATATCTCCATCAGCCGGTGGAGATCCCGCAGCGCGCACAAGCGGGGCGGCGGTGAAATCATCCTTGCTTTGGAAGAACTGGATGAATGCGTCGCAGATATGCAGAATGTGGAAGCAAACTACATCAGGAAGGAAGCAGTAGCTGCCTTTAACCGTTTTCTGGATACGCTCCCGGAAACGGAGCGCAGAATTTTCCTCCGCCGGTATTGGTGTTTAGACCCCATCGCGGATATCGCGGCAAATTTCGGATTCTCCCAGAGCAAGGTCACATCAATTCTGCACCGGACAAGAGCCAAGCTCCGGGCGCAGTTTGAAAAGGAGGACTTTGTATGAATTCCAATGATTTGCTGGATATTGTTGGTGAAGCAAAAGAAAAACACGTGCTGGATGCCGTGAAAACCCGAACTTGGGTACAGCCCGCAAAGAAACGGATGTCCCTCAACAGAGTGGTGTTGATTGCCGCGGCAATTGCGCTGGCGCTGCTGCTGGTGGGATGTACCGTGGCGTATGTTTTGGGTTTACAGGACAAGAAGATTGGAGAAATCACGGGAACAAAATATATGGACGAAGCCGGACAGAGAATTGATCCGACAGAAGTAACCGTTGATGTTATTTCTTTGTATGGTTATCAGAATAGTCCCAATCATCTGGCTACAAAGGAATGGTATCAATTCACCGCAGAATATGATCCTAGCTTTGAACTGTTGACTGACACAAATGAACTGGGCATCCCGGACAATTATTACTATTCCTACAACTGCTATACCTGGGAAATGGTGAATAAGGTGGATGAAATCTGTCAAAAGTATAGTCTGAAACCTATGGGCGAAATGCTTCTGGTCCAGAATTGGGATACCGAAACTTTCTTTGATGCATTACAGATTAGTAGTCTTTGTCATGAAGATGCCCAAGCGGATATTTCCTATGGAAGTGGCTATTTCTATCCAGAGGGTGCGTTCAATCTTATTGTTGATTTCCGATTAACCGGGAAGAATGCCTCCTGGACAGATATGGTATGGTCTACGATTCACTATTCTCCCAAATCCTGTTTTGATCCCAAATTTACTACCATTGAATCTGCTAATTATGAGGAATGGAATTATACCACTGCTGATGGAACGGAAGTGCTGATTGCCATGAGCAACCGGGGCGCATACATATTTGCAGAACAAGAGGATGCTTATATCACGGTTTCCATGAATACCGATATGGATTGGCTGTCCCCTTCTGATTCCAGAGAACATCCCAGCCGCAGTGATCTGGAGCAGATTGCAGAAGTCTATAACTTCACGATCAGTCCCCGGCCACTTACAGATATCGCCAGTGTAAAAGCGCAGTTGGAAAAATCCATGGAGGAATGGAACAGTCAGCAAGAGCAAGCTTCACAGGGGCCGGATTACTCGCACTATGCAGGCTATTCTGATTTCTTAATGAATTACAATCCATGGGTAAACTACCACAGCTATTTTGCAATCTATGACATTGACGGTAACGGTGTAGACGAGCTGCTTCTCGGTAAGACACATGATACCTTCGATCAAGTCATGACAATTGTAGACGGACAAATTGTGGAGTATCTGATAACGGACGGTTCCCATCTGTACGAAGGTCATATCATCGACAGCATCGCTCCCACTGGCTATAGTTCTTACATGAGATGCTACCTCGATTTGGATAATCATGTGGTCGGTGGCCAGATAAAATGGATGGATTGTTTAGGCTACAACTTTACTGACAACACCTGGACACTTGGAGAAGATACTTATACAGCTACATCCATCAGCCGTGAAGAAGCAGAGAGCATCCAAAACAAGTATGTACAGATCGATCTAGAACTGCAGCCCATCATGGAGTACCCTGTTGAAGAAAACGGCAGTTCTGTTTATGAAGCTGCTATGGAAAACACAAAAAGGTTGACCCATGATGATATTATGGCACTATATGCGCAGCAGGTTCGGCATAACCAGGAGACCGCCTATGTACCCAGTAACTACTACTGCCTGTATGATCTGGATAATAATGGCATAGAGGAACTGATTCTCGCAGAGAAATCTGGTTATTTCACGGATGTATACACCATTTACAATGGCAAGCTGATCCCCGTTCGATATTGGAGCCATATGAATCTATGCGAGAAACAGATCATTGAATTTACAAGCAGTACACCACTTTCTGAAAGCCATACCTATTACTGCTATTGCGCAGACGGTCTGATATTCGTCGAAGCAGTCCGATATGATGCTGACGGTGGGTGCTGGTACCACAGTGAGGGTCCAACAAACAACACTACCAAAATTATCACTGAGGAAGAATACAATGCAATCATCGAGTCCTATTCCAGGATTGTATTGGATATGAAGCCTATTAGTGAGTTCCCTGTGTCATAAATTACATATCTGGATATTTAACTAGGGCTTGAGATCTGCGCGAAACAGGTCTCAGGTCCTTTTTGCACTTTTTTGAGGAAAAGTTGACATTTTTCTTCCTGCAAATGCGAAAATTATCACTTGTATTGTCAAATGTACGAATAGAAATTTCGCACCTTTGCCGAAATTCCTCTTTCTATATATGATAGCACAAAGTCATTTGACGAACATCATCCAGCCCGTCAGATGAAAAACCACATGAAATAAAGAGGTAATACTATGAAGAAACAGAATGTTACTTTGGCAGTCCAGCCAGCCAAGCCGCAACAGTCCAAAAAGAAGAAAGGAAGCGGTCTGATGGGAAGAATCGTCCGCCGCTTCTTCCTGGTGCTGATCACGGTGGTCATCATGGCAGTCAGTGCACTGGTTATGGTGCTGAATATGGTCTTTAACGGGCCTTCTCCCACTGCCCGCAATCAGCTTACAATGACGCTGATCGAAGCCAGTGCAACCAAATGGGTGCCTGCGCTGTTTATCGGCGAGGATGGCGTTGCAGATATCCGAGCAGGTGTTGATGTTCAACTGGAGGATGATGTGACAGATGTGAACGCCGTAATCATCAATCGTGGTGGACTAACAGGCAATGAGGATGAATGGGCGGATTATCCCGATGGTATCAAAATCGAAAGTGTAAATGGCGATACTTGGTAGACCATAACCATTCTGATTCCAAAACAGAGATACCAGACTGGCAGCTTGGAACGATTGAATTTTTCTTCCAGCGGGAGGAAAGCTACCGGATTCAGAAGCTGGACGGGCATACAGTCTATGTAAACAATGTACCACTGGATGACAGTTCCACTACAATTTAGCCGATAAGTGAGCTAACAGGTGAAGGGACTTTTTCCTTCACCTGTTTCTCTGTTTTGGGGAATGGGCCTGTACTTTGAAAACTGCATACCCATTCGTCAAACACATTCCCATTGCTATTGCGATGAGCATAAGCCGCTTTAGAAGCTGCGCCGGGATGTGCCGGGGATGAAAGCAACAGAACATCACTTATCTTTTCGGTCTGCTAGGCTTTCCTCCCCGGCACGGAGCGAGAAACAGCTTTTCTAAGACCTCAGGGCAGCACTCAGAAGGGCGATGACAGGCAGTGGGGACAATGATACTCCCGTCCAGTCACAGCCACACGCAATGAGGGCGGTCACATGAGAACCATGCGAGGGCGCAAAAAAGACCCGTGGAGCTGGTGCGCTGCCAGCCGTTTGATGACTTCCCATAATGGCCGGGGTGTCGAGGACAAATAGGCTTCTTCAAATAACAAATCCGCCAGCAAGCAGAAATGGGCGCTGGCGGAGCTTACATAGGCATTCTGCCTATATCTTTTGAGGAGGTCAAACACATATGAAAAACACATATCTTAGAGGAGAACTGTACTACGCAGACCTGGGCACAGGGATTGGCTCCGAGCAGAACGGCTATCGCCCGGTGGTCATTATTCAGAATGATGTTGGAAACCGGCATAGCCCCACGACCATCGTGGCGGCGATTTCCACGCAGATCAGGACGAAAGCCAATCTGCCCACCCACTATCATCTGAAGCCGGGGAGTGGACTTGTGCAGCCTTCTATGGTCATGCTGGAGCAAATCAGAACCGTGGACAAAACACGACTGGTTCAGTACATCGGAAAGCTGTCTGAAGGGGAACTCAAAGGGCTGAATCATGCGCTGGCTATCAGCATTGGTCTGATTCCTACCACGCCCGGAAAACTCACATTGTGCCTGTGCAGCACCTGCGCCGAGAATTTCTACGGCTCAGGTGCTTATTATTTGCGGCGGGTGAATCCTATTGAGGTTGAAAAGGAGCTGTGTACCTACTGCAACCAGAGGGCGGGATTTGATTATGAAATCGCCCCTCGGCATAAAGGCCGGTAAGCAGGTTCGCACCTTTGCCAAATCGTTCTCTTTTTTATAATATGAAGGAGGTCAATCATGCTAGTCTATACGATTCGCAAAAGTGATTTGTATGCGTCCGGCATCGAACCAACCTGTGAAATTCTGGACATTGCCAGTGAAAATGAGAAGGTGGACTTTGCCCTTGTCCTTGCGAAGATTCTCAGAGAACTGACAGCCCAGACCGGGAACATAACTTAAGGAGTGAAAACATATGACAGTCGTTGAGCGGTTAAGAAACAGGGGAGTGACCCCTAGAGCGGTTTTGTATGCCCGTTTTTCCTCGGACAACCAGCGGGAAGAATCCATTGAAGCCCAGCTCCGTGCCATGCACGAGTATTGCAGCCGGAATTCCATCGTAATCATCCACGAATACTGTGACCGGGCAAAATCCGCGACTACGGATGACCGTCCTGAGTTCCTCAAGATGATTGCGGCATCCAGAGAAGGGGACTTTGACTTTGCCATTGTCCATAAGCTGGACAGATTCAGTCGGAACCGTTATGACAGCGCCTACTACAAACGGGAGCTGAAAAAGAACGGCGTGCAGCTGCTGTCCGTTTTGGAGCAGATGGACGACAGCCCGGAAAGCATCATTCTGGAATCCGTGCTGGAGGGCATGAGTGAATATTACTCCAAGAATCTGGCTCGCGAGGTGATGAAAGGAATGAGAGAATCGGCTATGGACTGTCGTTACATTGGCGGCTGGATTCCTTACGGATTCCGGGTTGACCCCCAGACCCACAGATATATCATCAATGACTATGAAGCGGAAGCGGTCAGAATGATCTTCCGGGATGTTGCCGATGGCTGCGGCTACAATGTGGTTTTGAACAAGCTGAATTCCATGGGCTACCGCACCCGGCTTGGCAATACCTTCTCCAAGGAAACCCTTTACGAGATGCTTCGGAATGAAAAGTACAATGGTGTCTATGTGTTCAGCAGGGCGGCAAGTAAAGACGAGCTGGGGCGGCGAAACAATCACCTGGACAAGCCCATTGAGGATCAGATCCGCATTCCCGGCGGGATGCCCAAAATTGTGGATGACGAAACCTTTGCCCGTGTGCAGGCAATTCTCACCAGCAGAAAGCGCCACAGACGGCAAAAAAGCAAACGAAACTATTTGTTGACTGGTTTGGTGTTTTGTGGTCTGTGTGGCCACAGATATTGCGGCGACTCCATGCAGACTGGCAAGGACAGAAAGGTTGTCGGGACTTATGCCTGCAACAATCGCAATAATCATGGAGCAAGGATTTGCAGAAACCAGAATGTTCGGCAGCAGCCGCTGGAAGAACTGGTGCTGCGGAAGATTGAAGAAATCGTCTTTGATGAATCCCGGATTCCGGGAATCGTGCAGGCTTACCGGGAGCTGTGCCAGCAGGAGGAAGGGGAGGATAAAGATAAGGTTCGCAATCTCCGCCAGAACCTGAAAACTGTGGAACAGAAGATTGCAAACATTGTCAACATCATTGCCAATACGGGCAGCGCGGCGCTGGTCACTCAGCTTACCCAGTTGGAGCGGGAGAAAGAACTTCTGGATGTTCAGATTCAGGAGGAGGAACGAAGCGCCGAGGAAAGTGAATTAGACGAGGATGCCATCCTGGCAGCATTTCGTCAGGCACAGAAAATGTTCCACAATGGCACCTTGCCACAGATGGAACAGATCATCAACCTGTATCTGGACAGAGTCGTTGTATTCCCTGATTATGTGGAAATTCATCTGAACAATGTCCCAACAAACCTTTTGAACCCGTCTGAGACAAAAGACGAACCCGCACTTGGCGGGTTACATACATTTTATATCGAAAAAATGAGCGACAATATTTTGCCAAAATATCAAACCGGGAAAATTGGACAATACGGTTATGATATTCTTGTGAAATTACATAGAAAATACGAAAAGAAAAACAAATCCAGACGAAAAGGGCATAATGAAACCCAAGCCCAAATTGGCTTGGGCTTGGGTGAATCTGGTGGAGCCGAGGGGACACCGGGAGTTAATAGCACACCGTCCTCGTCAAAATCGTATGTACCATCCGGGTTTGTGTCCCAGATCGTCCAGATCGTGATTTTATCCCGCGTTACCTCCACCCGGTAGACGATGGACAGGTAGACGGCAATATCATCATAATCCGCACTTGCCATCATCTGCACATATTCCCGGAGCCTGGTCTCTGGGATGGAGGAGGCGTCATTTTTTGCCTTTAGCGCCCGCATCTGGGCATCGAGCTGCGCGGATCGGTGCTCCAACTCCTTGATTTTGGCAATCAGGGTAGGACTGGACAGGCCGTTAAGGATTGCGTCGGAGGCGTTGTCCAGCTTGGCTTTGATGGATTGCTGCTCCGCAATCAGGGCTTGGAGCTGGGCCACAGAGGTGGATTGTATCGCGTCCCGCTGCTCCCGCAGGATACAGATCAGATGCTCGGCCTTTTCCGGGTCCCGCAGGAGCTCCCGGACGGTGGCAGCAACGATATTCTCCAGCTTTTCGGCGGAAATCCTGGCGGAATCACAATTGTGCTGCCGCTTTTTCTGTGTGCACTGGTAGTAATGGTAGCGCCCGCGGGAGGTACTAATGGACATTGGTGACTTACACTCGCCGCAAAAGACTTTGCCGCGCAGGGGGTAGTCCCGGACGGTGGCGGGCCTGCCGCTCTGCCGGCGTTTGTTGGCGCCCATCCGCGTCTGCACCGCGTCAAACAGTTCCTGGTCGATGATAGCCGGGATGGCGTTTTCCAGTCGGATGGCCTTGTCGTTGTCTCCGTGGGTGTTGCGGGTGCCGTCGGGGGAGTGGAGGGACTTGCCATAGACCAGCGTGCCGATATATTTCTCATTGTGCAGCAGGTCGTGGAGGGAGTTGCTGCCGAAGGTGCCGCCCCGCTTGGTTTTGATGCCGTCCCGGTTGAGCCCGTCAATAATCTGCTTGTAGGAGCTGCCGGCGGCGTACTCCTCAAAAATTCGCTGTACGGTGGCGGCCTCCTCCGGGCAGACCACCAATTTCCCGTCCTGGACATTGTAGCCCAGTGGCGGCTTGCCGCCGGTGTGCTGGCCGTTGCGGGCCATGTACTGCATCTTTTCCATTACCTTTTGCCGGGTCTGCAAGGCCCAGATCTGGTTAAACAGCGCCATGCTGCCCTCAGCCAGAAAATTTGTGGGGTCCCGGAGATCGCCGCCGATCATGGGTTGGGTGACGCTGATGACGGACACGCCCATGGCGGCCAGCTCGTCCCGGAAGGAAAACCACGCCGTCATTTTGCGAAACATACGGGACTGGTCGTAGATCACCACGGTGTCCGCAAGACCCATGCGCAGCTGGGACATCATGGCATCAAACTGGGGCCGGGTGTCCTTCATCCCGCTGACGGCCTCGTCAGCAAACACGCCCAGAATGGGGATGCCGTGCTGGTTGCAATACTGGGTGCATTTGGACACCTGCACGTCGATGCTGTCCGGGTTTTGGTTGTCGGTGGAGTATCTAGCGTTGATAAACGCGCCGTGCTGACGCTGCATAGCAGTTGCCTCCTTTAGGTGTCAAGGTTGACACATTATGACAGCAGGATGTCTAATTTGCTTTGCCCGGATTTAAGTGCGCTGATGCACGCATCGCACTCCTCGCCAAATCCATACGCACTGCCAGATGGGGCCATTGCGAGATTGTACAGGTCTATGTAAGCCGTTGCGTACTCGTCAAATTCAGACTTGATTTCCGCAGCTTCCGTACCCTCAATATCCATCACAATGATATCCTTGTACATTTGGGATATTTCTTTGTGCCCGGCATCCACGGTCTCTGCGCTGTAATCGCTCTTTTCTTCCAGCCAATGGAAAGCCGTTTCTTTCGCATCGTCTGATTCAGCTGTTTTCCCGCTGATATTCTCAAAGGTTTCCATGTAATCCCGCTCTTTTTTGGCCACGTTGTAGACAACGATAGCCTCTGAACTGATCCTCGCGGTGCAAGCGGCTACGTCCTGCTTGTATTGGGCAAGATCAAATGGCGGTTTGGTTTCTGCGGTAGTTTCCGGCTCGGTTGACTTAGCCCCACAGCCGGATAGAAGCAGCAGAACCGTCAACGCAATGTAAATTATTTTCTTCATGGGAAACCCTCTCTCGATGTGTCAATGTTGACACATTTACGCAAAATAATTTTTTCCATCTCTCAATATTTTCCTGTACCCACAGCTGGTCGCCATTGCGGGATTAGGATGGATGCAGCGCCCTTCGGCGCTACACTGAGAATAGCGGGAACAGCAATCAAATTCTTTCTGGACTGTATATGTTACAGCGTCCAGAACGGAAGAAAGGAAGTCGGCATATTTTTCGATGCCATCGACCGTAGCCTCAAAGTCAAAATTTGTAAAGCCTGAACTTGCCTTTACCGTTGTAATTCTCTCTCGTAACTCCTCCGGGACATCTGCAAGATATGTGTTGGAAACACCAAAATAATGCGCTCCGTCTCTCAGGCAGATACGGAAAGCAAGCTGCTTAGCGGGTGGCTTTTGCATATCGTAAGGGTCGTATTTTAAGTAAGATACGGAAGAATAAGACATCCCTCTGTCGATTGTTATGTTGTCTTCTCCCGCGTTGCTCCGCTTTAGCCCGGCGCTAAGTGATGGCAACAGGGTTTCATATACCTGTTTTTCGGTTTCGATGCCGGTGAATAAATCCATTTGCTCCATCATACGGTTGCACCCTCTTTTTTTACCAGTTCCAGAAACTCATTCTCGGAAATAATCTGTATGTTCGCCTTTCCGGATTCGTTAAGGGAACGGGCCGTTTTCTCTTTTGTACTCATTCCGTCCATCCCAACTATTGTTATATCCTGCTCGCCCACAACAAGATATCCTGTCTTGGAAGAAACGGAGGTTTTCAGCACAGCTCCGGCATTCACCGCCATCTGCATAGCTTCCTCACGAGGAATTGTCAGTGTTCCAGTAAAAACGATTGTTTTTCCGCAAAGAGGGTTAGAAGGATCATTGCAGGAGCAAGAGGGGGTGACTGACTTAATATCTACCTTTTTGTAGTTCTTAAATCCATCATAAGTCGGCCCTTTCGTGCTCCTTGCGGGTGCAGGTTTCTTTGGCTCTGACTTTTTCTTTCTTGCTCGACTGCTGGGACAGAGGCGTTCAGCCAAAAGCGCTTTGTTGACAAGCATCTCATACTTCTCGGGAGCTAGGCAGGCCCACAGCAGCGCGTTTGTAGTTTCCACATCGTTAAGCGCGCGATGTGATCCAGCGCTTTGGAGGTCCAGGACATTATTTAGATATTCCAGCTTGTGGCTTGGAAGCGTTGAGAAAACATCTCTTGCCATAGGAAGGGTATCTATGAGAACATTGTCAATCGGGTGCACGAACTGAGCCAACAGGAAAGGAAGATCGAAAGATGCGGCGTTATGCCCTACAATTGGATTGTCTCCAATGTACTGTAGGAACGATTCCTCGGTGTCCGAAATGGTTGGCGCATTCTCCACGTCTTCTTGCGTGATCCCGGTCAATTCAACAATTTCCTTCGGAATAAGCCGCTCAGGATTAACCATGCTGTGAAATTCAGAGATTCGTTTCCCGTTTTCATATGTAATCGCCGCGATTTCGATAATGCGGTCATTTTCTCTACTGAAGCCTGTTGTTTCGATGTCGAATACAACATACTTAGCAAGCACCTCTGCCAGACACATACCATTGGGGATCCGCTGTCGTGCCGGAGGCTGCATATCAGCAAGGTATTCTCCATAAATTGCGTGGTAGCCATCGTCCAGTTCAATGACCGCCCAGTTTTCGCCCTGACATCCAACGACCTTGCATGGCTTGGGAGCGTTTCCACGTCCATCAATAACCATGACAGGGCGTAGCTGCTTGCTCTTTGGGGGAATCAGCCCCCACAGTCTGTAGTGATTCAGCTGGTCGTTAATATCTGCAAACGGTGTCCATTCTCCGCTGATCGGTACCATGCTATCCCCTCTTTTCAAAATGTCAATCCGCATGATACGGGTTTACATAGTTAACATAGCACATATTTTATCGTGTGTAAACTCCTTTTCATCGACAATCGAGACACCAACCAAAATTTTCCGGCAGACAAACGGCTCATCAGCCTCTACAATGCAAATTGGAGGTTGATATTATGCAATACGAAAACTACAAGAAATCCAGAAACGCGGCGTGGGAGATTCTTCTGGCCTGCGGGGTGGATCGGCTGCCGGTGGACTTAAACGCAATCGCGCGGCATTTGGGGGTGAGGGTCTATGCCTACAGCCGCAGCCGGAAGCTGCTGGAAGATACCGGGCTGGCGGAGGTGGCCGGGCGGGTATCCGGGCTGACGTTTTACGCCGGGGACAAGCCTGTGATCCTGTACAATGACGCGGAAACGCCCCAGCGCATCCGATTTACCATTGGGCACGAGCTGGGGCATATTGTGCTTGGCCATGTGCGGCCGGGGGAACACACCCGGCAGAACCGGGAACCGCAGCCGGGTGACGACCCCATGGAGCAGGCGGCGAACCGTTTCGCGGCGGATTTGCTGGCCCCGGCCTGCGTGCTTTGGGGGCTTAACCTGCACCGGGCGGAAGATATTGCCCAGGTATGCAAAATCTCCATCCAGGCGGCCCGGTTCCGAGCCGAGAGGATGGAGATTTTGTATCAACGGAACAAGTTCCTTCTGCACCCGTTGGAACGGGCCGTATACCAGCAGTTTGAGCCGTTCCTCAGGGGATAGCGTCCGATTCCCTGTCCGGGAGTTCAACGTCCGTGTTCGCGTTGTCCAGGATGCTCTGGTCAACGTCACCGCGGGCAGCAACCTTTTTCAGCGTCGGGGGTTTCTCCTGGCGCTCATTTTTTGCCTCGGCCTGATCGATGCAGGCAACCAGCTCCCGAAGCTGCTGGGCAATCAGCGCCTTCTGCTCCGGGGTGCGCTCCCGGAGGAACTGAAGAAAGCCCTCCACAACGGGATCTGGCTTCTCGATGGGGGGTTCGTCTCCACCTGTTTTGATCCAGTCCAGGGGAACTCCAAACGTCATTGCAATATTGCGGTATAGACTCTCTTTCTGCTCTGGCTTCTTAAGCTTGTTATACTCTACATTTGCTATCTCAACTTCGGGACACCCAAGACGCTCTGCGAAAGCTTTTCTAGTAAGGCCATGTTTCTCGCGGATTGCCCAAACACGGCCACCAATTGTTGATAAATCCATGGTTATCACCTCCTTGGGCTTATCCTACCACGGTACTTTTTATTTGTCAATAAAAATAATCAAAAAATTTTTGATAATACTTATTGACAAATGATTACTTGTGTGGTATTTTTGATTTACCAATAAAACACATCAGCGCACAAGCTATTGAAAAACAAATTAACTTTGTGACTGGTGGCGAAAATAAAGACAAGGAGTGATTTGCATGGAAGAAAAAGACATCGTGCAGGTGATCCAGGAAGGCTTGCAGAAGAACACCGAAGCTATGCGGGCAATCCTTCAGGCCATCCAGCTGGGCTACACCCTGGCTGAGATGGATCAGCGCAAGGCGGGTTGATGGGAGGTGAGAACGTGAACGAAGCCAAAAAGGCCCCGTACACCGGAGCCAAGGCAGGCCTTGCAGTAAAGATTACCGTCGATGACACACAGCTGGACACAGCAATGGAAAAGGCAAAACAGCTGTATGCCTGTCTAAAAGAAGCGGAGGAAATAATCAGAACCCTGTACAAGGGTATGGATCAGATATCCGTCTATGCCCAATACGACATTTTGGGGGAGGGCGCATACGATGCCGATTGTAGTATCCCGGGCAACCGGGGAGATCATCAGAAAGCCGGAACTTACCCAGGCTGACCGTGACCGGGCGTGGGAGGCTGTTGTCAGAGCCTTTGCCAAGCGGCACCCCGAGCTGCTGGTTCAGCAGCCGCCCGCCCAGGAAGGGGAAGGATATGGAAAAGAAACCCTGCCCCGTTGACCGGGGAAAGCTGCTCATCGGGCTGGAGTGCTGCCGGACAGGTGCTGCCGAGATATGCAGGAAGTGCCCGTACTTTTCAGAGAGTTGTGATACTGCTGCAATGAGCGACGCTCTGGCCTACATCTACTATCTGGAGGAGCAGCTGAATGCAAAAGCGGACAGATCCGACTAAGGAGCAGGCGGAATACATCCGCCGGGCGGGGTTTGTGCCCCATGAATTTACCGTAATCAAGGAGCTGGGACACTCCCTGTTCATCCGGCACCGGGTTACGGGCGAGGTCAAAATGATCTCCAAGGGCATCTGAGCCGCGTTGCCTACTACGCGGCATCCCACCGGGGTTCTGGCGCCGTTTCGTTACCGCGGCAGAAGAAAGGGGATTGCTGACTTTCCCCCTCAGAAGGCGGGTTCGATTCCCGCCTCCCCGGAACAATCTTCACGCAGCCGTCCCGCAGTGCGGCGGGGCGGCCCATATGGGACAGTAGCGCAAATGGCAGAGCGTCGGGTTTACCTACCCGAAATGGTGCCGGTTCGAATCCGGCCTGTCCCGAATCATTTATGAGGGGAGAAAATGGAATGGACGTATCAATCAAAGTCAGCTATTTTGATGCATTAGAAATTAAAACTTGCTTATCCGCCAGAAGACGCGGTTTTGATGAGCAAATTACATGGTGCGAGGTTAGTGGGGACGCTGTGCCGCAGTATCTCCGTGATGATTTGCAGAAACTTGACGATCTGATTGGCATCGTTGCGCGGGCTATCGAGACGGCTGACAAGAAAGAGCAGGCGCGTGTCAAAAAAATATGTGAGATATTATCGCGAGTAAACTGAACACGCATCCGTCCGGGGCGGGTTTCTCTCCCTCTTTCCCGCTGCCTACGGGGTTCGCAGCCCTGCGGATGCACCAGCCCGGAAACGGGCAATGACCTTCTTTCCCTTTTCCCAAGCCCGGCGGAAGCCGGGCACATGGTCGGCGTAGCTCAGCGGCAGAGCGGCGGTCTGCAAAACCGTGTGCCGCGGGTTCGAATCCCGCCCCGACCTCCAGGGGGCGTATGTGCCCCATCGTTGCCAGAAGTGGGAATCTCCTAATTTATCCTCAGCTGACAGCCGGGAAAGACCGGCACCACGCCAGCGTAGGTCAACGGCAGACCACCAGCTTCCCAAGCTGGGTACGCGGGTTCGACCCCCGTCGCTGGCTCCAGGCAGGACTGGTAACCCTGTCCAGTATTAGTAGTCATAATTCTCTGCATGGAGGTGGTGGCATGGAAACCATTGTGTAAGGCCGCGCGGGCAGGCTCTGGCTATCCTGCTGGTCACGGGCGTATGCTGCCGGGGCTTGCCCGCGCAAAAAAAAGAAACGGCGATGCCCGCAACGCACCGCCGCTCAAGATCAGAGGGAACAACTATTACACTCAAATTGTATCATGTTTCCTCTGTTTTGTCAACGTTTTCAATACAAAGGATGTGATAAAATTGGCTGTTTTTCGTGTTGAAAAGAGCAGCGACTACACCGTCATGTCTAACCACCACCTTCGCAATCACGCACTCAGCCTGAAAGCGAAGGGTTTGCTTTCCCAAATGCTGAGCCTGCCGGAGGAATGGGACTACACCCTTGCCGGTCTGGCGGAGATCAATAAGGAGAGCAAGGACGCGATCCGCTCGGCGGTGGAGGAACTGGAACAGGCTGGCTACATCCAGCGCAGGCAGACCCAGGACAAGACCGGGAAATTCTCCGGCAACGAGTACGTCATCCGGGAAATGCCAGTCCCGCCAGATACGGAGCAGGAATGTCCGCCTGATGTGGACAATGATGGAGAGCAGTCTGAGCCTGATACTGCTTCACCGTTGTTGGATTTCCCGACAACGGAAAAACCGTCAACGGAAAACCCGTCGCCGGAAAAAACGTTGACGGAAAATCCAACGGAATTAAATAAAGATATATCAAGTAAAGATATTAAAAAGAAAAATAAGAAAAAGAAAACCGCCCTGCCGGGAGTCCTGTCGGAGGACGACCTCCGAAAACAGATTGAGGGCTCCATCCGGGCCATTGCGTCACCCGGCTGGAACCGGGACGACATGAACAAGCTGTATCTGCTGCTTGTGGAGCTATACAACCCGGAACGGGCAGTACGCAAGGCACACCCGATGCGCACACAGAAAAGCATCGCCAACACCTTCGGCAAACTCAAAAAATGGGCCGGGTCTGATCCGGGCCTGATGGCGGACATCGTGGATGAGGCCATCGCCAACGGCTGGCAGGGTATTCAGCCGCCGAACGGAGGCGGCCGGCCTCCGGCATCAGCACCGGCAGGGGATGAGGTGATCCGCACATGGATTTGACCGGGAAAGACAACTGGCTGGAGGCCCAGTATAGTGTCCTCGGCTCCATCCTGATCTCCCCGGAGGTCGCGCCCATGGTCGTGCGCAGCCTGTCAGAGGGCGACTTTTACGGCACTTGCAAAACGGTCTATAAGGCCATGCGGCAGCTGTTTGCCGGAGAAAAACCAATCGACCCTGTTTCCGTGATCGGCATCCTTGGCAAGGAGTATCAGGACTTTGTGGTGCAGCTCATGGAGATCACGCCCACCGCTGCCAACATTGCGCAGTACATAGCGCTTTGCCGGGAGCAGGCGCAGATGCGGGGACTAAAGGACATCGCCCAGAAAATCACCGATGCAAAAAAGCCGGAGGAAATCCGTGGACTGTTTGACAAGGCCAGCGCCCTGATGGTCACCAAGGCCGGGGCGCAGATCACCACCATGGCCGATGCGCTGCGTGAGTTTTTTGACGACCAGCAGCACCCGCCGGAATATCTGACCTGGGCAATCGGTGCGCTTAACACCATCCTGTTTGCCGAGCACGGCGACTTTATCGTCATCGGCGGCGCCCCTTCTGCCGGAAAAACCGCTCTGGCACTGCAATGCGCATGGCATTTCGCCCAGAAGGACAAATGCGGTTTCTTCTCTCTGGAAACCAAGCACAAAAAGGTTTTTGCCCGGCAGGTATCTACCCTTGCGAAAATCAGCATGGGAGATATCAAGCGGCACACCATCAGCAATGACGACTGGACCCGGCTGTGCACCATGTCCGGTGATATCTCGGGCCGAAACCTCGAACTGATTGATGCCTCCGAGTACACAGTGGATGATATCCGGGCCGTTACCATGATGCAGGGCTACAAGATCATTTTTATCGACTATCTTCAGCTGCTACGCTCCTCCGGGGCAAATCGGGTGGAGCAGGTCACATCCATATCCCTGTCCCTGCACGCCATGGCGCAGTCCCTGGGCGTGACGGTGATCGCCCTGTCTCAGCTGAGCCGCACACCGAAGGAGCAGCGGGGAAAACTGCCGGATATGTCCAGCCTGCGGGAATCCGGGCAGATCGAGCAGGACGCGGACATCATCATGCTGCTGTCCCTCAAAGATCAAAATAACCGGGACGGACAGCGGATTTTGCAGATTGCGAAAAACAAAGAGGGCACCCGGCCGGACATGGTTCTGGATTTTGACGGTGCCACTCAGACATTTACCAAGGCAAAAGGCGACGGAAGCGCACAAGGCAAGTATGTTGCAGACGGAAAAAAGGCCAGGGCCAGGAAATCAGCCCCGGAATGCGAGCAGATCACAATGCTGCCGGATGATACGCCGGTGCCGTTTTAACAAAGGGAGAGAAAATCATGAGAACGACAGCGATACTTAACCTTAAGGGCGGTGTGGGTAAGACCACCACCGTCATTCACATGGCCAACATTCTGCACCGGGACTATGGCGCCCGGGTGCTGGTGGTGGACTGTGACCACCAGCACAACCTGACCCAGTTCTTTGACGCTGACCCCAAGAAAGGCAGCACAACCAAGGTGCTGACAATGGGCTGGCATGACGGCATCTCCACCGGCCTGATCCAGCAGACCGAGACGGAGGGCGTGGACATTCTGGCGGCGGATGACAGTCTGATGGCCCTTGACCTGTCCCAGCTTAAAACCGATAGCGTCAAAAGCTACTGCTTTCGCATGATGGTGCTGGAGCTGGGGCGGCTGGAAGCCTACGACTACATTTTGTTCGACTGCCCGCCGGCATTCAACGCCGCCTGTGCCGCCGCTCTGATCGCCGCAGATGATGTTGTCATCCCCATCGAGCTGGACGCGTTTTCCATCGACGGCATGGGCAACATCATCCAGCAGGTGGACAATATGCGCCGGCTGAATAACCGGCTGCGGGTGGCGGGGGTGCTGCCAACCAAGTGGTACAAGGATGCCACCATCATGGACGCGGAAAGCATCCTGCGGCGGTCGGCCCTGAATGTGTTCCCCCACATCCGCTACAGCAAGCGGATGAAAGCCGTCACCTTCAGCCGGGAGCTGTCCGGGAAGAAGACCGCGCCGATGAAGGACTATAGGCTGTTCGTGGGGCAGTATGTCAAACAGGGAGGGCGTTGAAATGGCTGAGCTTATTACGAAAGATCAGGTTATTGACTGGTTCCGTTGCTACGGGCATATGGACAAGCCTATCCCGTATGACGTACTGGTGACGGACATTCAGGCAATGGATACCGTAGACGCTGCAAATTTGCAGCAGAATGATAATTGCGCTGCAATTGCGCAGCAGTGGATTCCGGTGGCGGAGCGGTTGCCGGAGTATGGAGAACGTGTACTTGCAACTGATGGCGGATTCGTTGGCGAGCTCTATGTCAACAGCCGGGGTCAGTGGAAGAGATACAACGTTAATGATCACTCCCTTTTGATGGCGCTCGACATTCTTTGGTGGATGCCGATGCCAAATCCGCCGAAGGAGGTGCCCGAGAATGAAACCCTTTAACATCGCGCAAGTCCTTGCGGATGCCGGTGTCAACAATGACACATCCGCGCGGAAACAGATCGAGTACATCCCCATAGGTCAGATCGAGGCCGACCCCGGCAATTTTTACGACCTGCCGAAGCTGGATGAGCTGGCCAACAGCATTTCGATCATCGGCTTGCAGGAGCCTGTTGTGGTGCGCCCCGTGGAGGATGGTCGCTATCGGATCATCAGCGGCCACCGCCGCACGGCGGCCCTGCGCATCCTGATCGACCGGGGCGAACATGACGACAAGGTTATGTGCATCGTGGAGCGCCAGCAGGAAAGCGAGGCGCTGACCCAGCTGAAACTGATTATGGGCAACTCCGAAAACCGGGTGCTGACCTCCGCCGAGCAGGCCCGGCAGGTGGAGGAAGCCCATAAACTGATCTACCAGCTGAAGCAGGAAGGCTTTGACTTCCCCGGTCGTGTGCGGGACTATGTTTCCGATATCTGTAAAATCAGTACCGGCAAAATTGCCAGGCTGAAGGTTATCCGGGATGGACTGGCCGCTGAATTTGTTCCCAGCTATGAATCAGGGGAGCTTTCCGAAAGCACAGCATATGAGCTGTCCAGAATGTCACAGGACGAACAGCACATTATTTTTTCTATACATGGCGACAAGAAAAAACAGCTCTATTCCTACTCGTTCTCTCATATCGCAAAGGAAATGCAAAAGGCATATGAGAGCATACCTTCGAAATCCTGTCCTGCCAAAGATGGCTGTTTCGCCTGCGAAGAACTAAAAGCACGAAAAACGGCAGCAGCAAAACTGCATAGCTGGGAGTCGCTGAGTTGCAAAGAAAACACCTGCTGCCTGGATTGCTTGTATCTGCAAAACTGTTCACATCCCTGCGCGGAAGCGAAGACAAAACAAAAGGAACTGCGCAAGGTTGCCAAAGACGCAGAAAAAGAAAGCGCCCGCCGCATCGCAGAGTCGAGACAACCTGCCGTCGATGCCATTGCCAAAAGCTGGAAGCGGATGTGCAGCCTTGCGAAGGACAAAGGAATTGATGCCGAGTCCGTTTTCACTGCCTGCCGTGGTTGGTCGTGTTCTTCTGATTCCGATGATCTGACGAAATATGCGGAAGGTGACAGGAAGTTTGACTTTAACGATTGCATGCCCGGAAATATTCCGTATGAATCGGCAAGGAAGCTGATCGCCACCGCCGACCTGCTGGGCTGCTCCATCGACTACCTGCTGGGCCGGACGGATGTCAAGGGCGTTGCCGATGCTCCAGCCGCCGATCCTGAGACATGTGTCAAGGTTGACACATGGCACACTGGAGAACCACCTGAGCCGGGCGCTTACATCGGCCTTATCCGATATACGGCAACAGGCAGCCTCGTGCCAGATGAAGTTGAAAGAGAAGACGGTCAGTGGCTATTGTGCGGATTGCCGATTGATGATGCAGATTTCACAGTTGTCTGCTGGACGGAATACCCAGAACTGCCCGAATCCCCGTTGAATAGCGCCTGTATTACGGGCATGTCCCAGTCCGGGCATTGCGGGGCGGCGGCTTATTGCGACAATGACACAACCTGCTGCCTGCAATGCGACGAGGATTGCAACATCCGCTGCGGCTGGATCGGCAGCAAGGAGGATGCCTGATGGACTACCCATATAAAGTATTCGACCCCTGCGGCGTTCCAGTGATGTCCGCGCCGGAGGAATTGAGATACCCTAGAGCCCTCGAGTTTGAAATGCTGGCAGCTGGATACACCATCCGGCTCCACGGCAGGAAGATCACAAAGAAGGAGCTGACCGGCTCCGCCAAAGGAGGAAAGTGAATATGGCATCTCCAATGCTGAAACCCGGCGACCCGTGTCCCTGCTGCGGGCAGCCCATCAAGACAACAGACTTGGATATTCTTGCGTTTCTGACCCATATCCGGGACAGTGGGGTCAATGTCCGCGAATTTATGATGTACATGGAGGCGACGCGCCATGCAAGTGGGCGAAACAGTACATAAGCCGCTGACAGATATCGTCTCCGGCTCCGCCAACACACCACGGCCCAAATTCACGGGCCGGGTGGTGTGGGTGCACCCGGAGGGCCGGTTTTATCTGGCGGAGTTCCAGCTCCCCGGCGGCGTCATCCGGGAATGCTTTCAGGAGGTAGGGCCGTGAACGCTTACCTTATCCGTTACCGCAAGTCAGACTATGACGACGATTACCTGATTGAGCGGCCGTCCCTGTGGCGGCTGCTCCTCTGGCTGGTGCTCCATGCTCATAACTGCCGGATGATTCATATTTTACGATTCTACAAAGTACCTGAACCACCGCAGACCCATTATATTTGTGACGAGGAGGAAACGAATGAAAGACACTGAATTGGTTGCCGCGCTGCGGCAGCTGAAAGTGAACACGAAAAGCCCTGCCTGCCTGGGCTGTGGCTATGAGCATAATTGCAGCGTCCACGGCTGTCACCTGATCGGTATGGCGGCGGATAGGCTGAATGAAGTTGGAATCCTGTTGAGCATCGTCAAGGGTATGCACGCAGAAGCCAAAGGCGCGGAAAAATCATTATTGTGGACTGTGCTTTCGCTCTTTGATCGTTATTACGGGCTGACTCATGTCGGGTTGCGTAATACTATTCCTGGCCCAAAGAGCAATCCTCGACCCGACATTGTAGATTCCTTTATGTATGCGTGCGCAGTAACCCCGCCGCGGAAATGGTTTACAGACTTTGAACTGTGCGCGGACACAAAGGAACTGGCGCAGACGCTGCAATTTATTGACAAACACGGATATACTATGGTGTCAGCCACGCAGGATGCCTCCGGCGTGTATACCGTATTCTTCCGCCGGCCGGCGCTTGACTAGGAGGCGGCTGTGGGAAAACAACGCAAAAAGACCATCGTTGCCGGCCCGCTGGTGTATGAAGCCATCTACCCGCTGCCGAGCCCTCGGGATTCCCGGGCGGTTCGACAGGGTAAGAAGAACCTGACCAGCGCCGCCCAGCAGCGGATGAATCAAAAGTACCAGTGGCAGAAACTGGAACTGTTGACTGCCTGCAACTTCCGCCCGGGTGACATCGTCCTGACGCTTACCTTTGATGACGCGCACCTGCCGGACAGCCGGGCCAAGGTCATGGGCTGCGTCCGGGAGTTCTTCAAAAAGCTCCGCGCCCTGCGAAAGGCGCGGGGCGCACCCGTCAAATACATCTATGTGGTTGAACACAACCACAGCCGTGACGACCCGACCTTTACCCCGGTGGAGCAGGCCCAGCAGGGCCGCTACCATGTGCACATGATCCTGAATGCAACCGGCGAGGACGCTTCCGACATTCGCTCCTGCTGGGACAAGGGTCTGCTAGAGTGGCACGCCTTTGAGCTTAGCCGGGAACGCACATACGAGAGCCTCGCCCGATACTTTTGTAAGGAGCTGCCCGATTATGTGGGTGCCCGGAAGTTCATCCCTTCCCGCGGTCTTGCTCAGCCGGAAACCGACTGCCAGATCGTAGACAGCAAAGAGACGCTGTCGCCGCCCAAGGGTGCCACAGTCTACGACAACACCGGCGTGGTTAAGACTGATTACGGCAAGTACCAGTACGTCAAATACCTCTGGCCAAAGCTGGTGGAGCACGCGCCGAAGCCCCGAAAGAAAAAGGGCCGAAGGCTCAGGTCAGGCAAGCGAACGTAGGCTTTTATTAAATTTTCTGCCTTGAGAATCTATATTATCTTTTGAGATTGGAGGAAGTATATGCCAAAAACCGAAGAATCCGTGTTGACTGCTGCTCCTGCACGTGATATAATCATAGCAAACACAAGGCGTGTTGTCTGTTCGCAATGCGGGCTGCCGCTCGGCAGAGCTATCGATGGCAAAAGCCAATCGGGATCGCTCTACTACTGCCGGAAGTGCAAGGGATACCGACGCGTCGAAGCGAATACCGTTACAGTGCCTTAGACGGCCAGTTTGAGTTTATCGACTCATGCTGGCCGTCTTTTTGTTTTCTCCGGGAGGTGACATTGTGTCTGACTTTATGCTTGGCTTCACCGCAGTTACACGGGTGATCTCCGTAGTCTGCGGCGGTGCGGCTGCTGTTTTTGTTTTTGCTCTGTCCGTTCTGGTTTGCTACCTGGCATTGTGCGCAATCTTTGACATCGTGACCGCTCTGATTGCATCCCGGTGGAAGCGCCGGGGCCACGAGCCGAGGGGGCGGCTGGGAAAAATCATCCTGGATTCCGCAGGTCGCAAGGATGGCAAAGTTTAACCCGGACAGCTGGCCAGCCTGCTGGATCCTTTCCCTGATTGCTCAGGATAATATCGCAGCATTCTACCACTCGCCGCAATGGTACCGCTTCAAACGGGATATCCTGCGGAAACATCCGCACCGCTGTTACCTGTGCGAGCGGAAGAAACCGGCGCGGCTCACTCTGCTGCGGATGCCGTGGGAGAAACCGAAGGGGCTGGATGACAAGCGGCCGGTGGCCATCGTCCACCACGTCAACGAGGTACGGCAGCGGCCAGACCTTGCCTTGTCCGAGCAGGACGAGGCTGGCAAGCCGAATGTCATCGTGATCTGTCCGGCCTGCCACTGGAACGAGCACCACAAGCGTAGCGCGCTGGCGGAAAAAATCCCTGAACGGTGGTAGGCCCCCCCGCCCCTGAAATTTGTAACTATTTGTAATATTTCGGACCGAGGGGGAGCCCTCCCAAAAGCGGGACGTCGCGCGCACGTAGAAATTTTGCCGGTTTTCGGCTCACCGCGTTAGTTGACCCCGCATGTGCGTGCGCGCATAGCAAACCCCGGAATAACCGCGAATTTCTCGAAAACAGCAGGAAAGGAGGGCGAAAAAGTGGCCAGAAAAAACAAAGTCCGCCTTGACCTTGAGCAGCAGCTCAAAGACAAGGGCCTGTATACCCCAGCGTATATTTCCCTTCTGGACGACTACATGTTTTACGACCAGGAGGAGAAGAAATGCCAGGATGATCTGATTGCAAACGGTAGGATCATTAAGGCCGTCAGCGCCACCGGCAAGACGTTTGACAAGGATAACCCGGCGGCAAAGCTGGCCCCCATGTACAACCAGCGGAAAATGGACATTCTGATCAAACTGAACCTCAGCGTGGACAACTACCGCCCTCCCGGCGATGACGGCGGTGGTCTCGGTTGACCCACTACATCCAGGACTACATTGACCTCGTCCGTTCCGGCACGGAGCCCGTGTGCCAGGAGCAGATCCAGCTGGTTGACCACGTTGAGCGTGTCTTTGCAACGGAGACGCTGATCGTGGATGAAGCCCAACTGGAAAAATACATGGGCCTGCAAAAGCATTTCCCGTACAAACTGCTGTCGTGGGAAACGTTTCTGTTCGCCCTGCACAACTGCGTGTACACGGAAACCGGCGAACTGCGCTGGCCCATTCTGGTTGGCTTCATGGGCCGCGGGTCCGGCAAAAACGGCTATCTGTCCTTTGAGGATTTCTGCCTGCTAACCCCCATCAATGGCATTCAGCACTACAACATCGACATTTTTGCCACGGCGGAGGAAACCGCCAGGGTCACATTTGACGATATCTGGCAGATTCTGGAGGACAACAAGGACTATTTCTCCCGGTATTTTACCTGGACGAAAGAGGAGATCGTCAACAAGGCTACCCGCAGCAAGCTGAAATACCGCACTGCCGCCCCCAAGACAAAGGACTCCTTCCGCCCCGGCAAGGTGGACTTTGACGAAGTTCACGGCTTTGAAAATAAAAAGCTCATTGGCACCGCCGTTTCCGGTCTTGGCAAGTGCCGCCTGCCCCGCCGCACCTACATTTCCTCCTTTGGCGATGTCCGCGGAAGCGTGTTCGACAGCATCATGGAGCGGGCGGCGAAGGTTCTGTCCGGGGAAATCCCGGACAATGGATGGCTGTATTTTATCTGCCGGCTGGACAGCGATGAAGAAATCATGCAGCCGGAAATGTGGCACAAGGCCAACCCATCCCTGAGCGACCCCTCCCGGCCGGAGCTGCTGAAGGAAATCCAACTGGAATTTCTGGAGTATCAGGAAGACCCGGCGGGCTACGGTGCCTTCGCGACCAAGCGCATGGGCCGCCCCCAGGGAGACACCGAGGCGGAGGTCACATCCTGGGACAACATTCTCGCCGCCTCCGCGCCGCTGCCGGACGAAAGCGTGCTCATAGGCCGCCCCGCCGTATTCGGCCTCGACTACGCCAATACGCAGGATTTCGTGGCTGCCGGCATCCTGATCTATGTGGACGGGATGTATTACTGGATCACCCACTCTTGGGTCTGCGCCCAGAGCAAGGGGCTGTCCCGTATCCAGTTCCCCATTGCGGAAGCCGCCCAGCGGCGTGAGCTGACCATGGTCAACGCCCCGGAGATTTCCCCGGATATCCCGGTGCAGTGGGTGTGTGAAATGCGCCAGAAATACAACCTGATTATGGGCGGCATCGACCATTTCCGCTACACCCTGCTGTCCAAGGCCTTTGCTGACAATGGCTTTGACCCAGACCGGAAGCGGGGCAATCTGAAACTGACCTACTCCCCGGAGCAATCCATGGTGGCCCCGATGATTACAAGCGCGTTCCTCAACCACAAAATCGTCTGGGGCGACAACATGCTGATGCGCTGGTACACTAACAACGCCATCCGCATCATCGACAAGCGGGGCAACATCACCTACGGCAAAATCGAGCCAAAATCGCGGAAAACCGATGGTTTTATGGCTCTGGTGGCTGCGTTTATCGTGGCTCAGATCAAAATGGACGAGCTGACCTACTACAACACGGACACGGAACTGCCGGAAGTGTTTGTATTCTAGCCCGGTGTCAAAATTGACACCGGCTGAAAAGAAGGTGAAACATGAGATTTGTAGATTTTTTGAGCGACCTGCTGGACTATGGGAAGCGGGACGCGAATGGAAATATCATCCTGACCGGCTCGCTGTCTGACCCGTCTATCCTGCTGAATGTGGAGGAAATCGCACTGTTTTCGGTGATCGACCTGATCGCCAGCGCCGCCTCCCTGTGCGAGTGGCGGACATACCAGGGGGACAGGCGGGTGCGGCGGGAAGACTGGTACGCTTGGAATATCAGCCCCAACCAGAACCAGAATGCGGCGGAGTTCAAGCGGATGCTGTTCGCCCGGCTTCTGCGGTTCCGGGAAGCGCTGGTTTTTGAGCGGAACGGCGGCTATTATCTGGCAGACTCCTTCTGCCGGGAGGAATACGCCTTTCGCCCCAATGTTTACACCAATGTCACCTGCGGCAATCTGACTCTGAACTACCCCATGACGGAGCCGGATGTGTATTATTTCCGGCTGAGCAATTCCCGGATCGATGCCACCCTGAACAACCTGAACGGCCTGTACTCCAAGGCACTGACTGAGGCTTACCACAAGTATGAGTACAGCGGCAGCCGAAGCGGTGTGCTGGAAGTTGATACCCTCGCACAAGGTAACCCGAAATTCGAGCAGGATTTGAAGAAACTCATGAGTGAGCACTTCCGCACGTTTTTTGAGAAGAAAAACGCCATTCTGCCACTCCCGCGAGGGTATAAGTACATCCCCGCGGACGGCCCGGCATCGCAGAAAGGCACGTCCGAGGTCTCCGACATGGAAAGCATTTTTCGGCAGGCTCAGGATCGCTACTGCAATGCCTACCACGTCCCGCCCAGCATTCTGCGGGGTGATGTGACCAATCAGGACGACGCCATCAACGTCATGCTGTCCTTTGCGGTCAAGCCGCCCATGTCCATCGTCCAGACGGAGGTCAACCGCAAGAGCTACGGAAAATCCGTGCTGGACGGCTGGTATATGCGCATCGACACCACCCACATCAAGACCGTGGACATTTTTGCCGTGGCGGAGAAGGTTGACAAGTATGCGCAGGACAGCATCTACAATCCCAACGAAATCCGCGAAAAGCTGGATGACGAGCTGATCCCGGATGAATGGGCCAACGAATACACCCGCACCAAGAACATGGAGGCGGTGAAGCAAGGAGGTAATCAGTAAGTGCTTTTTTCGATGAACGAGGTCAAAATGCAGGCCGGTATTGTTCGGAATTTCTGGATTCTGGACGAAATCGCCGCTGACAGCAAGCGTTGGAACTGGAATACAGGCAAGGAAGAACTGGTGGAGAGCAAGACCAGTCAGCGGTATTTCGTTGATAACCTTGCCGGTCTGACAGCGGCAGATACCGTCAACCTGTACATCAACTGCACCGGCGGCAGCGTCAAGGAGGCAATCGGTATCTACAACGTCCTTCAGCGGTGTCCGGCGACGGTGATCGCCTATATTGACGGTTTTGCCTGCTCCGCCGCGTCTGTCATTGCCATGGCGGCGGATAAGGTGGTTATGCCCCGGAACACCGCCATGATGATCCACAACGCGTCCGGCGGCGCATGGGGAACCGCCAATGATCTTCGCAAGGCGGCGGACGATCTGGATGTTATCAACCGGGCCGCCATCCAGTCCTACACCATGCACGCCGGGGATAAGCTCCCGGAGGATGAGCTCCAGAAAATGCTGGATGCCGAGACCTGGCTTACCGCTGAGGACTGCGTCAAGTGGGGGCTTGCGGATGAACTGGGAACCAATGAGGTTGACCCCGCTGCAGCTATGCAGCAGTTTACCGCCGCGGCGCAGGCCGCCGCCAACGGCCCCGATGCCCGGCTCTACGCCAACCCGCCCGCCTTTCTTTCCGCCCGGCTCCCTGAGCCGAGGCAGGAGAGCAAAACCAACATCGAGAGCTGCGTCGCGCGGCTTTTGAAAAATATGATTTAACGGAGGAAAAATTTATGCCCATCAAAAGCAAAGACCTGATCGCTCAGGCCAAGGCAAAGAACGCCGCCGCGCTGGCCGCGGCAGTGAAGTCCGGCGACGATGCCCAGATGGAGGCAGCGTTTGCCAATCTCTGCGTCGATGTCCACGATGCCGTGCTGGCTCAGGCCGCCGCAGACCTTGAACTGCGGAATAATGACGCAGCCATCATGGCTGCACGGGGCCTGCGTGTGCTGACCAGCGCGGAAATGAACTACTACACCAAACTGGGTGAAGCATTCGCGTCCGCCGATCCCAAGATGGCGCTTGCAAACTTTGCCGTTGCCATGCCTGAGACCATCGTTGACGGCGTCATCGGTTCCATCCGCACCAACCACCCCCTTCTTGATCGTATCGATTTCCAGAACACCGCCTACCTGACCCGTATGATCTCTGCGGACACCCCCGCCGATCTGGCCAAATGGGGCCCCATCACGTCCGCCGTCACCCAGGAGATTTCCGGCAGTCTGAAAGAGGTCAAGCTTACCATCCTGAAGCTCAGCGCTTTCATGGCCATCTCCCGCGACATCATTGATCTCGGCCCCCAGTGGGTTGACCAGTATGTGCGCGAAGTGCTGTCCGAAGCCATTGCCTGCTCTCTGGAACTGAAAATCGTTGACGGCACCGGCAAGGAAGAGCCCACCGGCATGACCCGCGATATGTCCCCCTCCGCTTCTGTGCAGGACGATGTACGTCCCCGCCAGACCCCCGTAAAGCTGACCGAGCTGACTCCGACCGCGCTGGGCCAGATTGTGGCAAAAATCTCCAGAAAGCCTGGCGCACCCACCAAGGCGCGTATCATTTCCCCCGATGATCTGATTTTCCTGTGCAATCCTTTCGACTACTGGAACAAGATCATGCCTGCCACCTCTTTCAGAAAGCCGGACGGCAGCTGGCTCCGGGACGCCCTGCCAATTCCCGCAGACATCATGCCGACGGCGGCGCTGGAGACCGGCCTTGCCGTGCTGGGTATGCCCTCCCGGTATTTTGTCGGCCTTGGTGTGCAGGGGAAGACAGGAACAATCACCCAGGATGACAGCGTCCGTTTCTTGGAGGACGAGCGGGTCTATAAGATCAAGTTCCAGGGCAACGCCTACCCCAAAGACGAATATGCTTTTGTCCTGCTGGACATCTCCGAGCTGAAGACCGAGCTGCCCATCCTGACCAAGGCGGTCACGGCGTAACTGTTGAGCTATGGACATTGATGTGCTTGTATCTGCCGTCATGGCGCGGCGTGGCGAACAGGTGGACGATCCGGCGTATCAGTACAATGTCCGTTCGGCCTGCGAGGAGGCTATGGCGCATCTGCGCAAAATCGCCGGTAATCCGGGTCTGGAATTTTCCGACCCGGACGACCGGACTCTGCTGATCGACTGCGCCTGGTACATTCTGGAACGCCAGCGGGCGGCATTTGACCAGGAATACAGCGGCGACCTGATTATCCTGCGGCTTAGGGAGGCACATGGCTGTGGAAAAGAAGAAAGTACAGACCTTCCTTGATGGGGTGTGCGATATCTGGCGGCAGGAGGATTCCGGGCAGTTCGTTCGGATCCGTTCCGCCGTCCGCTACGCCAACCGCATCATCGGCTCCAAGCGCAGCTTTGACGCCATGCAGGCCGGGCACACCATCCAGAAGGTTATCCGGGTGCCGCTGTACGGGATGCCGTTCAACGGGTGCCGGATCTCCATTGGCACGCAGCAGTATGAGATTTTACAGGTCCAGGGGCTGGACGACACCAGCCCCCGGTGTGCCCAGCTGACGCTGGAGCAGCCCGATATTCTTTGGGCGCTGAACGAGGCAGGAGGTGTGGCGGATGGGTGTACCTAGCGTTGTCAAAATCAAAAAAGGCAATGTGGAGTTTACCTCCAAGGTGGAGATCGCGAAATACTCCATCCGGGAGCTGACCCGCCGGGCTATGCAGGACGTGGGCCGCTTTGTCCTGGCCCGCACCCGTGCCTCTGTCCGGGGAATCAATAAGTTTACATCCAAGGCCAGGTACGTCCCCCAGCGATACCAGATGTGGGTGCGCAAGCGGGAAAACGACCTGATTTTGGGCATTGAGAATACCCACAAGGGCGCAGTCTCCGCATGGTGGGCTGATCAATCCGAGATTGGAACCAACAAGCAGCCGAAACGGGGAATTTTGTTTAGGACGGTGCAGGAGAACATTCCCACCATCGTCCAAATCGAAGCCCAGTACCTGTCCTATATGCGCAGCGAGGCGGCGGCACTGTCCGCCGCGCAGGGTGCGCCGCAGGGCGACGTGCAGGAATGAGGTGGATGAATGTTTGTTTGGTATTTATCTACCGTCCTGCTCAGGCAGTCCGTAAAATCCGCACTGCGGGAAGTGTCCGGCCTGAAAGCCGTGTTTCCGAAGAAAGCTCCGCCCACGCAGGCCCCTCCGTTCGTTGTTTTCCTCCTGGATCTGATGACCAAGGAGGAAAACATAGCCCAATACCAGCTGACGGTCAACATCAGCGGTTACGGTGCGGACGATACCGCGGTGGAGGATCTGACGGACAAAATCCAGTTTGGCATGGATTATGCCAGCTATCAGGATGAACGCATGGCGTGGGACTGCTACCTGACCAACCGGCAGGACGTAGACGCCGCCGACAAAAATATACAATGCCGCAGGCTGGACTTTACCCTGCGGTACATGGGAGGAAAAAGCTATGAATCCGTTTAACGGTTTTACCAGTGGAACCATGAAAAAGCGCTTGCTGGATGCCGGCGCTTTTTTCAAAAATTACGATCTGACCAAGACCTACGCCGAGAACCGGGCTGCTGGCAAACTGATCTGCGCCACCCAGGGCGGCGGCAGCTTCTCGGCAGTTCCGTCTGCCCGGCAGGTTGCGGTGGATGGATTGGCGACCTACACCAAGGGCACCGAGGAAATCGACGAGTGGACGGCGGAGCTGTCCCTGAAGATTCTGGAAAATGATGCCAACATCGCGGCCATGTGTCTGGGCGCTGCCAGTGTGGAGAAAATCTCCGGCGAAAATCAGCCTACTGGCTATCTTCGGGTACATCCCAAGGATACCTTTGAAGATGATGACTACATCGAAAACGTGGTATGGGTGGGCCGCTGGGCTGGCGATAAAAAGCCCGTTATCATCGTCCTGTACAATGCCCTGAGTCTCGGCGGCCTGAGCTGGACGCTGGAGGACAAGAAGGAAGTCATTACCGAGTGCAAACTGACGGCTCACTACGACGCGCCGGATGAAAACGGGCATCAGAAAGTGCCCTTTGATATCTTCTACCCGGAGGTTACGGCATGAGAAAACTGAATCTGACGGATGTGTTCCGTTTCTCCCGGCTGGTGAAGGACTCCGGCCTGCGTGACACTGTCTCCGATACCCTTAAGGCTGTGGCTGAGGTCAAAGCGAAGCCCGCCGTCAATGACGGCGACCTGTACAATATCGGCATCGATGCCTTTATGTCCGTTGTGGATATGGCGGCAAAGAAAGGCGTGGAATCCAGCGTGTACGAGTTCCTTGCCCCGGTGTGGGGCGTCGGCACTGATGAGGTTGCCAACATGGATTTGGATGCCGTGGCGGCAAACCTCCGGGAAATGATCGCCATGAACGACTTTGCCGCTTTTTTCAGGAAGTCGGAGGCCTTGACCCGCTAGAGGTCAATGACCTCCTCCACCGCAGATATGCCGATCCCAGTTTCATCCTCCATGCCCCTCTTGCAGAGGGGCTGGAGGCTCTGCGCTATGCGCGGGAGCGGGATGAAGATGACCGGATGTTCCAGCGGTGGGTTGGCTCAGCCTATGGTTATCAGGCGGAAATCAGTTTTTCTGATTTCCGAAAGCAGCTCAAGCAATCCGCGAAATGGGGTTCTCAGACCTCCGAGGAAATCGTGTCCAATATTGACACAATGATGGAAGGGGTGGCACCGCCGCTTGGAAATCTTTAAGCTATTCGGCTCCGTGCTGGTGGAAACCAGCGGTGCGGAGAGTTCTCTGGACAAAACCGGGAAAAAGGCCGAGGGCCTTGGCGCCACCTTTTCCAATGTCTTTAAGAAAATAGGCGCGGTGGTGGCCACATATATGTCCGCCCGTGCCATTATCGGATTTGGCAAGGAATGTATAGCGCTGGCGTCCGATGTGCAGGAGATGGAGAACAAATTTAACGTTGTTTTCCAGGGCATGACCGAGGAGGTCAACGCCTGGGCGGAGAATTTTGCCAATTCCATCGGGCGCAATAAAAACACCATCAAGGGCTACCTTGCCGACAACCAGAATATGTTTGTCGGCATGGGCATGACCCGCGAGGCCGGCGCGAAGCTTTCTGAGCAGATGGTGTCCCTTGCCCTTGATCTTGCCTCCTTCAATAATTTGAATGAGTCCGATGCCGTCAACGCCATGGCAAAGGCCCTGATGGGCGAGAGTGAGGCCGCCAAGAGTCTGGGCGCTGTCATCAACGACAACACCATCGCCATGGCCATGGAGAAGCTGGGCTATGAGGGAAAATTCCAGACCCTGACTGAGGCGGAGAAGATGGAAGTCCGCTATCAGGCGGTGCTGATGCAGTCCACGGATGCCGTGGGAGACTGCGCCCGGTCTCTGGACAGCTACAAGGGGCGACAGATTCAGCTGCAATCCACAACCCAAAAGCTAAAGGAAACCATTGGCAGCTACCTGCTGCCGGTGATTACCAAGGTGCTGGAAAAAACAAACGACGCAGCCATCGGGCTGGCGGAGCATCTGGAACCGGCTATGCAACTGGTCTCTGATGGCGCTATGTTCCTGGTGGACAACCTGGATATGCTCGCGATTGCGTCTGCGACAGTCGGAACTGCTTTGGTCGCGAATATGGCCGGTAAGAAAGCATCTGGTATTGCAACGGTTTTCCGGGCGAATGCGGAAGCCATGAAATACTTTGCCGCCGAGAGCGGGAAAGCGGCTATTGCTCAGGAGGTAATGGCCGGTACATTTTCTGTCTCGGAAATTGCCGTGGGTGTGCTCACTGGGAAAATTTCTCTCGCGACTGCCGCCCACTATGGCCTTGCAAAAGCCGCTGGGGCGGTGAATGCGGTCATTGCGGCGAATCCGATCGGCGCATTCACCGCGGCGCTGGGCGTCATGGTCGGCGGTATCTATGCCAGCCGGAAGAAAATCCAGGGCCTCGCCGATGATATGGTTGTGCAGGCGGAATCTTCCCAGCAGGCGGAAGAAAACCTTATCAAGCTAAAGGAGCGGCTGGACGAATTTGAGGGAAACCCAAACAAATGGGGCACCGAAAAGCGGGAGGAATACGCCGCCCTGAAACAGGCCATCGCCGAAACCGAGGAACAGGTGGTGCAGCTCCAGCAGGCCGAGGCGGAAGCCGCAGCCGCTGCCGCTGAAAAAGCAGCTGACCCCGTGGAGATTTTCCGGGCGGCTACGGAGCAGTACGCAACCGATTGCGCCGCACTGGCGGAAACCTTCTGGCAGACTTACGACAATATCTACAGCAAAGTGACAGGCTGGTTTGGCCTGTTTGATGAGGCATCTATCAACGTTGAGACAAACGTACAAAAAATGATGGCTGCCATGCAGTCGCAGGTTGATTTTAACACCAACTATGCCGCTAACCTTCAGACCCTGAAGGAATACGGCCTCGGAAGCTTGTCGGAGGCTTTCCAGTCCTATGGGGCGGAGGGCGCAGCTTATGCGCAGGCTATTGTAGATGCTGTGACGCAGGCCGGCGGCGCTACCACTGAGCAGGGGCAGCAGATCATCAACGATTTTGCGGAAATCAACCAGAAGGTCACCGACTCCCAAAATGAGCTGACCCAGACTATGGCTCTGCTGGATGGCGAATTTGAGGGTGAGCTGGCATCCATAAACGAAAAGTACGCATCATCCATTGAGGGGCTGGACAAAAGCAAAGAAGCAAAACTCTACGCAACCCAGACCTTCCAGGCGTTTTTGGACGGCATGAATGACCGTATCCCGTCGATCGTGTCAAAGGCCAAGGAGGTCGGCCAGCAGATCACCAGCGCCATCCAAAGCGGTATCGGCAAAATCACCGCAACCGTGGACATCGAGACCAGCGGGACGATCCCCGGCCATGCCGACGGTCTGGATTTTGTCCCCTACGACAACTATCTGGCCTATCTGCACAAGGGAGAGGCCGTCCTGACTGCTTCTGAGGCGAAAGCGTGGCGCTCCGGCGCTTCCCAATCCTCCGATGAGGCGGGAGGGAGCAAGCCCGGCTCCAGCATCGTGATCAACCAGTACATTCAGACCGTCCCCCAGACCCCTGCGGATACCGCCGAGGCCACTGCGGCCTACTTTGAACAGGCGAGGTGGGCATTGGCATGAGAAATTTTAATAATTTATCAAAACTATTCCGTTACGTCAACGATAACGGCGACAGCGTGACCTTTGACTATGCCGGTGGGTATCTAATTAACAAGCCAACAGGCATCGACACCATTTCTGTCAACCTGTCCCAGGCTCAGGGTATCGATCAGGTGGGCGCTACCATCCAGAGCAAGACGGTGCAGCCCCGTCCTGTGACCGTCACCGGCGCTTTGTTCGGTGACGACCAGCAGGCCGGGAAAGCCCGGCTTCTGGCAGTTGTCCGGCCGGACATCGGCGGGCGGCTGTACGCCGACGACTACTATCTCACTGTTCACGTTACCCAGACCCCGACCATAGAGCCAAAGCGCCGGGGCGCGAATTTCCAGTTTTCCCTCCGTGCGCCATATCCCTATTGGTGCAAGGATGACAGCGTAAAGACCCGGCTCAGCGGTATCGAGCCGCTGTTCAAGTTCCCGTGGAACCTTTCCAGACCCTACAGATTCGGACGGATTATCGATGACGCGTTCTTTACGGTCGTCAACTCCGGGCAGGTCCCCGTTCCCTTTACGGCGACCATTGTAGCCAGCGGCGATGTGGCCAACCCCCGCATCTTAAGTGTCCTGACCGGGCAGTCCCTTCAGATTAAGAAGGCATTGACGGCGGGGGAGCGGCTGGAAATCAAAATCACCCACGAGCGCACCTATGTGACATCCAACTATGACGGAGACTGCCGGGGTGCGCTGACGCTGACCAGCAGCCTGTTCCGGCTGGCCGTCGGCGACAACATTCTGAAACCGGACGCGGACGAAGGGAAGGCCAATATGCAGATCAATATTGACTATGCCACCGAGATTGTGGGGATTGCACTATGAGCTTTGAGATTTACCCCCATGACCTGTCCACCCGCTACGAGCTGTCCCACGCCACCAGCGCCATCATGACCATATACTACAACGACATCGGCAAACTGATTCTTGTGGCCCCGGTTAATGATTACAACATTGCCGCCATCAAGGACGGCAATATGCTGTACGACACGGAGCGGGATGTGACGTTTGACCTTGTAAATACCAAAATCGACACCAGCACCAACAAGATCACCGCCAACGGCTACACAACCAACTGGCGGCTGAACTGGCGGTGCATCACGCAAAAGTACCGGGTGACCAATCTGGAAAAGGGCGTGTATGCGCTGGTCAATCAAAACCTGCGATCCCTTCCGGGAATCTCCACGGCGGCAGCTGTCGGACTGACGGAACGGACGGACAACATCTTTTACGGCGGCCAGCTGCTGGATGAGGTCATGCCTTTTCTGTCCGAGGCCGGGTTGGGAAACAAAATGGTTTGGAACCCGGACGCGCTGGCCCATACCTTCCTGGTCTACAAGGGCCGGGATCTGACCCAGGGCATCCACGCCGTGGTATTTTCCGAGGAGCAGGGGACAGCGCAGGATCTGATTATCAACGATGACGACAGCACACTGAAAAATTATGCCTACGTTGTTGGTACCCTGTCCGACTCCACGGAGTTTATAGAGACTGTTGGCTCTGTGACGGCCCCAGAACGGCGGGAAATCTGGATGGACACAAGTATCCATCAGGAAACAGACGAGACGGAGGCAGAGTGCAGGGCCCGCGCCAGAGCCTATGCAACAATGGATCTGGGAAAGCGTATTCGGCGCACATCCTTTTCGGTCACCATCGACCCGGAGGAGCTGGGGCGGTTGTATACGCTGGGGGATATCGTATCCTGTGTATCCGTCCGTTTTGGGGTGTCCTTCAACGCACGCATTGAGGGAATCAAGTACACCATCGACAATAAAAAAGCGAAAACGGAAGCCATTCTGGGCGATCCGATTTTGACCGCACTGGGGGAGCTGAAGCTGAATGCCAGAAATTAAGAATTTTCCGAATAACCAGGATGAATACCGTGGGGCAGAGGCCGTCATGCGCTGGCTGTATGGCCGCACCAGCGGCGTTTTTGGCGCTGCCGGCAATGCGGCCGTCTCTGCCTTCCCAACGCCCAGAATGGCCGTGCGGGTATCTGACGGCACCGGCTGGCTGACCGACCAGAACGGCCTTGGCTGCGTCTGGTGGATTGACAATAACGCCTCCGGGGGATCTCCGCTTGCGCTTGCAATCGATGCTGCCGATGCTGTCTATAACCGCATTGACCGGGTGATCGTAGAGTGGAATACCCCCAATTATACCGATTGGCCGGTTGTCCGCATCCTGAAAGGTACCTTTGCCAGCAATGCGAAAGCACCAAAACTGACCAACGATAGCACGACCCGGCAGATTTCTCTTGCCCGTGTTGACATAAAGGCCGGTGCAACCGAGATCACCGCGGCGAATATCACAGATGAGCGGTTGGACGAGGCGGTCTGCGGCCTTGTAACAGATCGTGTCAATGTTGACACAAAGACAATCAACGCTCAGGTCATGGCGCTTATAAACGAGCTAAGGGGTAAACTGACAGACGTCGAGTCTGGATCGTTTTATACGACAGACGCAACTGCAACCCTGACCGCCTCTGGGTGGGTTGGCTCCGGGCCTTACACCCAGACTGTCACCGTGGCGGGCCTGACGGACGGGAGGCGGTGTATGGTCTATCCTGCATACGGTGACGATTTGGACGCCAATCTGGCCATGCGGGAGGCCTGCGCCTGCGTCAGCTATGCACAGCGCAGCGGCAGCAATGTGACCATCACCTGTCTGGAGGACAAGCCGGCCGTGGATGTCAGCATCATCGCGGAGTTGTACGTTTAAGCGACAATATCCGCTAAACAGGCGATCATGTGTTCGCTATAATGCGCTTAAACGGCACACAGCCGAACATGAAGGAGGTTACA
>OBLI01000219.1_pt1 | contig 63283 bp, 52 predicted proteins | sample 1519701 | NCBI WGS metagenome assembly OBLI01 (sample SAMEA3663005, study PRJEB22513) | pig gut metagenome | biome: pig gut; feature: pig-associated habitat; material: faeces | place: France | collected 2012
TATCTGGCCAACAAACAGGAGTAAACATCGAGGTAAGACTCAAAAGAGCAGAAGAAAGACAAAAGCAGAGAGGGGTAATGCAATAGCGCCCCAATGTCCAAATGTTCAAATGTTCAAAATGTTCAGTGGACCATTTTTCCACATGCAGGCGCGCGTACATTATTATACAAGGGAAACACCCTCTATGGTGCCACTAATACTGACAATACCAATATTGACTACGACGACGAGGCATTTGAAAATATACCCGACGATGGCAAGTAAACAGTATCTAATAAGTCAGAACAATGTATTTAAACAGATGGATGTATCATAACATCGCGTTATGTGAGAATCGCTGATGCTGATGTTGATGCCTGCCAGTCTAATACTTCTATTTTTGAATAAATGATATGCTTAAAGGCATAAATTCAAACAGAGAAGTGTAACGACACTCCCTATATAATATGTACGCGCGCCTGCATGTGGAAAAGTGGTCCACTGAACATTTTGAACATTTGAACATTTTTTTATTATATCCCCTTCCAGGGAGTGGTTTCCGTCCCTGAGCTTCTATGGTACACAAAACAGTTGTTGTTAGGGTGCAAGAACAACTATTCTTATGGTACAAAAACAACGGTTATTAGGTTACAAGAACAACGGTTATTAGGGTATAAGAACAGCTGTTCTTATGATGTAAGAATAACTGTTTTTATGATGTAAGAACAACTGTTCTTATATCCCCTCTTCACTCTTGGACACTCTTGTGCACTCTTAGTCAACTTTGTTGCTTTTGGTTTATTTTTGTCGTTTTAGTGTTGCACCATCATAAATGCCATCTGCACAGCGGAGCACGGGGATAGGTCGGTGTAACGACAATAATTGGTATTATGTCAGTTATTTGTTTCATCTTAGTTCAAAGGTTTATTGTTAAAACGTAAACCAATCGTTTTTTTTTGTGCTAAACAATCCCCACACCTTTGCATATCACCCGAAATAGAGGTGATTTTCAACATACGAGATATTTTTTTCAGAATGACGATTTTTTTTTGATAAATAATTTGATTATTAAATTATATTTTGTACTTTTGCAGCGGAATTTGCAGATTTCGGCGAAACAATCAATCGAGTTTGTTGTTTTGCATTCGATTTGCTCTTTCTTTGCAGTGCCACTGGGCATATTCTACTGCAGCTGAGCGGTACATTATGTAATAAATATGTGTTTGAAGACAATGAAACGTAACAATTATCAGACAAAGCATACTATATACCTTAACTATTTTGATAATAACAAGATAATTAAAAACAATATGGACGAGAAACTTACTCAATTAAGATTGCTCGTCACGATGCTTATGCTCGTGGCGGCAATGGTCATGCCAAAGATGGCATGGGCGGAGATTACGCCTACAAAGCCAAGTAGTGGTGATGGCAGACCTGCTACTCCTTATCAGATTAGCACTGCCGGCGAACTTTACTGGTTTGCTGCCCTTGTCAACGGCACGCTGACCGACGGCACGGCGCCGAATACTTCCGCAAACGCAGTTCTTGTGAACGACATCACCGTGAACACTGGTGTTCTGACTGCGGATGGCAAGCTGGCAAGTGATGTAAGCGGTTTCACAGAATGGACGCCTATCGGAAAAAATAATATTTATAAGATTTACAAAGGAACATTTGACGGGCAAGGCCATACGGTCAGCGGCTTGTATTTCGATAATTCAGCGACAGACTATGTTGGTCTCTTCGGATATATAGACAGTGGCGGCAAGATTTCCAATGTGGGCGTTGTGGATTCTTATTTCAACGGACGTGACGATGTAGGCGGCGTGTGCGGATATAATAAATCAGGTACCATAAGTAATTGTTACCATATAGGTGTGGTTAAAGGTACCGCCAACAAAGTCGGTGGCGTGTGCGGAGATAATGAATCTGAATCCAATACCATAAGTAACTGTTACCATATAGGTGTGGTTAGCGGTAGCTCCTATGTCGGCGGCGTGTGCGGAGTAAACCACGGTTCCGAAAGTAACTGTTACAATATAGGTGCGGTAAGTGGCTACAATTATGTCGGCGGTGTGTGCGGATCAAACGTAGGAGGTACCATAAGTAACTGTTATAGTGCAGGTGCGGTCAGCGGCAGCTACAATGTCGGCGGCATGATCGGATTTATCAATACCGGCACAATCTCAAACTGCTTCTTTGACAGAGAAAAATGCGACAAAAATGCTGTTGGGAAAAATAAGGACGACCTCGGCACCGTCACCAACACCGAGGGCAAGACCACGGCACAGTTTGCAAGCGGCGAGGTCTGCTATCTGCTCAACGCTAGCAAGACCGACGGTACGCAGGCATGGTATCAAGACCTTACGGCAGAAACCGGCGACAAATTGCCGATATTGAAAGCAACTGGTAAGAATACGGTATATCAAGTCAAAAAGTATTCCGGTTGTGAACATAATGCGGGTACTTATGTCAAATCCTATTCCAACCTGAATAAAGATGTTTATGCAGGCTACACTTCGGAGGGCACCTGTTCTCATGGCAAGTACCAGAAGGCTTTCTTCAATTCTACAGGCAACGCATACGAAATCACCAATGCAAGCCAACTTTTGTGGTTTGCCGGTCTCGTAAACGGCACACTGACCGATGGCACGGCGCAGAAGATGGCTGCCAATGCCAAAGTCATGTGCGACATTGACTTCGGCACCACCTGCTTCGCTGCTATCGGTAAGACTTCATCCATTCTCTATGCTGGCACATTCGACGGCAACGGACATACCATCAAGGTGAACCAGACCGGTTCAAGCGACGTGGCATTGTTTGGCAACATCGGTGCGTGCACCATCAAGAACCTGACGGTGACGGGCACCATCAAAACCTCAGTGAAGTATGCGGCAGGTATCGCTATGCACAAATATGGAGATGGTACCACTGCTACAATTGAGAACTGCATCTCAGACGTAACGATAGAATCTACAGTAAGTGGCGACGGCACACATGGCGGCATCATTGCCGTGGTGGATTATGGTACTCTGAATATCAATAATTGCGCCTTTACGGGTGCCATCAATGGTAGCACGACCAACAAGTGCGGTGGCTTCATAGGATATACAAACAAGACATCTAACATCAGCAACTCCTATGTGTCGGCTACCTTCGGCATTTCATCGGCAGGCTGCAACATCGTCAGCCGAAAGGGAGGAACGGTGACGGTGACAAACTGCTACTACCTCAACGAGCTCGGCAACTACATGGATGGCATCACCAAGAAGACAACCACCCAGTTTGCCAACGGCGAGGTATGCTATTTGCTCAACGCTGGCAAGACCGACGGCACACAGGCATGGCATCAGAACCTTGCGAGTGAAGGCGGAGATAAATATCCTGTGCTCAAGACTACGGACGGAAACACCGTATATGGAGCCAACATTGAGTGTGCAGGTGTCATCGTGGGAAAAGTTTGTGCCAACAACCCTGTAAATGATGAGGTGCACGAAACTCACGACTTGGATGGCAATGGCTTCTGCAGCCGCGGATGCTATGAGGCGGCAACTTATAACACCACCAATGGAGTATATGAGATAAGCAATGCCGGACAGTACAACTGGTTTGCAGGTCTTGTCAACGGCACACAAGCTGGCACTACGCAGAACAAGTCTGCCAAGGCTGTTCTGAAAAACAACGTGGACTTCGGTAGCCACTCATTCATCTCTATCGGCGGACACTCCACGACCAACCTCTTTGAAGGCACATTTGACGGACAGGGACATAGTCTGACCGTCAACCAAAGCGGCAGCAACAACACAACACCGTTCGGATATATCGGCTCATGCACCATCCAGAACCTCACGGTGAAGGGTGTCATCAATACAGACATTTCCTTTACCAGTGGTATCGCTGCCTGCAAGTACGGCACGGGCACCGCATATATAGAGAAATGTATATCGGATGTCACCATCAACTCTTCCGTAATAGGCGACGGTACACACGGAGGTCTCCTCGGAACATGTGAGGAAGGAAAAATCTATATCCAAGACTGTGGTTTTACAGGTGCCATGAACGGAGAGAACACCACCTGCTGCGGCGGCTTTATCGGCTATACCAAAGGCACGTCCAATATAACCAGCTCATACATCAGTGCCACTTTCGGTATTCAAGACACCGAATGCGACATTGTCAGTCGCAAAGGCGGAACCGTGACAGCATCAGGATGCTATTATGTCAACCAGATAGGTACCACCGTACCCTCCGGCATGACACTGGTGACGCAGACACAGGTGAAGAGCGGTGAGCTGGCATACAAACTCAACGGCAGCAAGTCCGACGGCACGCAGATATGGTATCAAGACCTCACACCGGAAACTGGCGACAAACACCCCGTGCTGACGAATAGCGGCAGCAACACAGTGTATTATGCCAGCATACTTTGCGGAGGTATAAATAATGTGGGCAACACGTATGCCAATACCGATAAGGTGAGCATAGATCATATAATGCCCGATGAGACGTCTTTTAATGAAGAACAGTCAATCTATCAGAAAACCTGTCAGAGATGCGGCACCGTATGTTATTTCGCTGACAGCCAAGGACTCCTTGCTGCAGAAGAAGGTGAGAATGGCACATTCACTACCGACACTTATGCGTTGGTAGACGCCACACCGTATGACAACAATGCTATATTCACGGCAAAAGAATTCACTTACACACGCTCGTTCCCCACTACAAACTGGTCTTCATGGTATGTGCCTTTCGAACTTACACTTACAGAGGAGATATGCTCCAAGTATAAGTTCTCACGCATCAGCAACGTGCATCAGTATGACACCGACAACGATGGCAATGCCGACAAGACGGTTGTGGAGAGCTTCAACCAGAAGCCAGGCGTGACGCTCAAGGCAAACTATCCATACCTTGTGAAGGCGCTGACAGAGGAAGACAAGAATATGACCATACCGCTGACTGATGTGATGGCTGCCAAGGCAGAGTCAAACAGCATCGACTGTCAGAGCGTGGATTATAAATACACTTTCACCGGAACATACAGCGGAATGGGCGACTCCGGATTGGCAGATGACTCACCCTATGCACTCTTCGGTGACGGGCAGTGGTGGCATTTCCACAGCCTTTCGCCCATGCGACACTATCTAACCATCAGTTCACTCACACCATCATATCTTGCTGCTCCAGCTATGATCGTGCTGCAAGTGACAGGCGAAGAGAGTGCCACCGGTATCGTCAATCTCTATGATGACAATCGCAAAAAGAATGAAACGTACGACCTCTCAGGAAGACGCCTGCCCGACAACAGCCTTCAGCGCGGACTGATAATCCAGAATGGAAAGGTAGTACTGAGGAAATAACAAAACCAAGAAGAAATACATATCGTTATGAAACACAATAATAGAAACAACAACATGCTGCTCACGCTGCTCCTGCTCGTGGCGGCAATGGTCATGCCAAAGATGGTATGGGCGGAGATTACGCCTACAAAGCCAAGTAGTGGTGATGGCAGCTCTGCTACTCCTTATCAGATTAGCACTGCCGGCGAACTTTACTGGTTTGCAGCCCTTGTCAACGGCAAGCTGACCGACGGCACGAAGAATACTTCCGCAAACGCAGTTCTTGTGAACGACATCACCGTGAATACCGGTGTTCTGACTGCGGATGGCAAGCTGGCAAATGATGTAAGCGGTTTCAGAGTCTGGACGCCTATCGGTAATTATTCTAATAAGTACAAAGGAATATTTGATGGGCAAGGCCATACGGTCAGCGGCTTGTATTTCAAGAATTCAGCGACAGATTATGTCGGTCTCTTCGGATATATAGACGGTGGCGGCAAGATTTCCAATGTGGGCGTTGTGGATTCGTATTTCTACGGAGAATACTATGTCGGCGGCGTATGCGGACATAGCAACAGGGGTAAAATAAGTAACTGTTATAGTGCAGGTGCGGTAAGCGGAGAATTTTATGTCGGCGGCGTGTGCGGAAATAACTACTACGGTTTCATAAGTAACTGTTATAGTGCAGGTGCGGTAAGCAGCGGCGACAGAAATGTCGGCGGCGTGTGTGGACGTAATAATTTCGGCACCATCTCATACTGCTACTTCGACATCGAAAAATGCCGCAAAAATGCTGTCGGATATAATTATCAAGGCACTGTCACCAACACCGGGGGTAAGACCACGTTACAGTTTGCAAGCGGCGAGGTCTGCTATCTGCTCAACGAAGGCAAGACTGACGGCAAACAGGCATGGTATCAGAACCTCACGGCTGAAACTGGCGACAAAGTTCCTGTCTTGAAATCAAATGATAATAATACGGTGTATTCTGCGATAAAGTATTGTGATGGAACTTACAAGATAGAAGGTTCAGAATACAATAACACAGGTGATATCTCTTCCACCATCCACATTAACGAATATATGGAGTTCGAGCAAACAGAACAAATCTATAAGAAGAAATGTTCATATAGCGATTATTACGTCTATTGTGCCACAAGCGACGGAACAGTGACTGCCACCAAAGTGGGTGATACGTTTATGGTCGAGTCATTCACTTTGCAAGACGCCACCCCGTATGACAACAAGGCTGTGTTTACGGTGAGCAACTTTACCTACGAACGTACTTTTGATGATACGGGATGGGCAACATGGTATGTGCCCTTCGACATTGTGCTGACTGAGGAACTGTGTAACAGCTATTCCTTCTCACGTATCAACAACGTACACAGATATGACGATGACGACGACGGAACACCCGACCGTACAGACGTGGAGGCTTTCTGCCAGGTGGCCGGTGTGACATTAAAAGCCAACTATCCTTATCTTGTAAAAGCAAAGACCGATGGTGACCTCAATATGGCTCTCACCCTGAATTCAGTAGTACCTGCCTTGGCTAAGAATAACGGATGCTTCTGCCAGAGTATTGACTACAAATATGAGTTTACTGGCACTTATTCCAAAATGACAGAAGTAGGATCTGGCAGTGAAGACCCGTACTCTCTGCAGTCTAACGGTGAATGGACTCATCAGGCCGAGATATCACCTATGCGTCACTATCTTACCGTTAGTTCACGCAACGCTGAAGCACAAAGTTCGCTTGCACGCATACATCTTGTGATAGTGGGCGATGAAACAGCTACTGGCATGGTGATACCATACAGCAACGAAAAACGACAGACTGAGACCTACGACCTGTCGGGAAGAATGATTGACACCAACAGTCGAGGCATTGTTATCAAAAACGGAAAGAAAATAATTAATAATTAATATTGATATGAAAAAGGAATATGTTAAACCCACAATACATTGCATAGTCGTTGGCCCATTGGAAATGATTGCTGGTTCGACAACTGAAACAGGGGTAAATACTGGTAATCAATATGGACCAGGAACGACTTCTGCAAAGGAATGGGACGGTATCGATATTTGGGAGGACAATGAAATAGAATAGGATATACGGAGAACGTCAGTGACATGGGACAGAGAAACAGACACCTGTTTCTCTGTCCCAATTATTTATGACGTGGCCGTATGTGATGCACTTATTCCCTCTCGTAGTCTACGAATGAATAGTCAAAGGCATGGCGCTCGTCGGCATGGTGGTCTTCGCGCATCGTTTCCTTCCATCCGCTATGGTCGGGAAAGAAGGTGTCGGCATGTTCTGGCGTGTCTTTCACCAATGTCAGACATAACCTGTCGGCCTTGGTTATGGCTTGCTCATATACGCTTGCACCGCCAATGATGTATACATCCTCATCGGGGGCACAACTCGCAAGGGCTTGGTCTAATGATTGATAGCACTGACACTCCGGCAAGGTGCGCTGCTGACGACTCAATACCACATTGCGACGGTTGGGCAGTGCGCCCTTGGGTAAACTCAGATAGGTGTTGTGGCCCATGATGATGGTATGACCCGTGGTGAGAGATTTAAATCTCTTAAGGTCATTGGGCAACCAATATATCAGTTTGTTCTGGTAGCCGATGGCACCATTCTCCGCTACGGCGGCTATTATGCTTATTCTCATTGTTGTATGTGTTAGGGTGGAAACTAAGGCAGATGGCTGTTATACAGACACAGCGGCCTTGATATGTGGGTGTGGATCGTAGCCCTCGAGTTGGAAATCGTCGAAGTCGAAACTGAAGAGATCCTTGATGTCAGGGTTGATAATCATGCGTGGCAGGGGACGCGGAGTGCGTGTGAGTTGCAGTTTGGCCTGCTCTATATGGTTGAGATAGAGATGTGTGTCGCCTGTGGTATGCACAAACTCTCCCGGCTGCAGTCCTGTGACTTGGGCCACCATCTGAAGTAGCAGGGCGTAGGAGGCGATATTGAAGGGCACTCCAAGGAAGGTGTCGGCACTGCGCTGATATAACTGCAGGCTCAGTTTGCCATTTGCCACATAAAACTGAAACATGGTGTGGCATGGAGGCAGGGCCATACTGTCTACTTCGGCCACATTCCACGCATTTACGATCATGCGGCGTGAGTCGGGGTTGTGCTTGATCATCTCAACCACATTGCTTATCTGGTCAATAGTGCCGCCGTTATAATCGGGCCATGAACGCCACTGGTGACCATAGACGGGACCGAGTTCGCCATTCTCGTCGGCCCACTCGTCCCAGATGCTCACTCCGTGGTCTTTGAGGTATTTGATGTTGGTGTCGCCCTTCAGAAACCACAGCAGTTCATAGATTATAGACTTGAGATGCAGTTTCTTGGTGGTGAGCAGTGGAAATCCGTCTTCGAGGTTATATCTCGCCTGATGTCCAAACACGCTTATGGTGCCTGTGCCCGTGCGGTCTTCTTTCTTTATGCCTTCGCTGAGTATGCGACTCAGCAAGTCTTGATATTGCTTCATGTTGTATTGTTGAATAATATTGTTGCTTAAAGGTTTCTTATTCTCCACTCTTGCGGATATAGGTTGTTGACCCTATTGCCGAGGTTTTTGACAAATCCTATGGGCATGTCGTGATGAGTGAGCAGGATGATGCCCTTGGGTGTGCCATCGGGTAGCATGATGGGTAGGCGCCGCATAAAGTCGAGTGCCGTTTGTGTGTCTGTGTCTACAGTAGCGAAAGCCTCTCTGTTGATATAAGTAGAGAGGGCGAGACAGTGGTGCGGCACCAGAGCATTGCCTCTGACTGTGGCCAGGGATATGCCTGCATGCACTATTCTGAGACTTTTGGCAGCGGTTTGGTAAATATGCTTGAGGTTTTTATCCATGGCTACTATGGTGTCGCCAGCGAGATGAAACTCCATGTTGTCGGCATGGCATAGCCACTGTTTGCATTGCTCTGCCCATCGGCGGTCTATGGTTTTGACGCTGCGATTGGCGCCCTTGCCCCCTTTCTCTTTCCGTTTGTTGTGCAAGGCATCTTGGTTGTCCTTTTTGCGTATGGCAGCCATGAAAAGGCCTTCTCCCTGTGAGATGCCAGGTATGAAACGGTATACGGGCCATGGGCAGGAGTCAGACAGGCTGCCTGTGATATGCCATTCATCCTTAATATGTACGGGCAGGATTTCTGCATCCATATTATTGGCAATCCAGCAGATGTTATCTTCGTTTTCCCTTAGGTTGAAGGTGCAGGTGGAATAGACCATGAGTCCGCCAGGCCTAAGGCATTGCCATGCCGCATTAACGATCTCGCGTTGCAGTTTGCTGCATTTGTCAATATTGCCTACGCTCCATTCCTCTATGGACTTGGGGTCTTTGCGAAACATGCCTTCGCCCGAGCATGGCACATCGCAGATGATAAGGTCGAAGGATAAGCCCGATGCCGCAATATCTTCGGGATAGTTGTTGGTGACCATCATGTTGGCGTTGCCCCATTTGCAAATGTTTTCTGCCAGGATATTGGCGCGCTGCTTGATGGGTTCGTTGCATATCATCATGCTTCCTTTGGGCAGCATGGCTATGGCAGCCGTTGACTTGCCTCCTGGTGCGGCGCACATGTCGAGGGCTATGATGGGTGTGCAAAGATTATTGGATTCGTTGGTGCTGTTGCCCACATGCTGACTGATTACCTGCTGAATAAACATGGATGCGGCCTCCTGCACATAATAGGCGCCGGCATGCAGCAGAGGGTCGAGGGTGAAATTGGGTCGCTCGGCCAGATAATAGCCATGCTCACTCCATGGCACGAGGCTGGAGGAGGGTGCGGGCCCCTGCCATTTCTCAGGGTTTATTCTTATGCTTGTTGGGGCAGGGGTGTCGAGGGCATGGATAAAGAGATCATAGAGTCTTTGTCCCATGACCATGTGCGTATACTCGGCAAATTGCCTACTTATGCTGTCTCTTGCTCCCATGATGGTGTTATTCTTCTTTGTTGTCGTTGGGCTTGTCAAACATGCCGTAGGTGGTGCGTAGCACTATGAACTCGGTGCGGCGGTTCAACTGGTTGCATATCTCCTGCTGCTCGGGGTCGAGTTTGAGTATAAACTCTTCGGTTAGCACGTCGTCGACCTTGAGGAAGGGATATTTCTCGGTGAGTTTTTTTCTTGCCACCTTTGGCTTCTCTTTGCCGTAGCCCACGGGCGAGAGTCGTTGTCGGTCTATGCCGTGTGCTATGAGGTATTCGACCACTGCCTCAGCACGACGCTGCGACAGGTCTTTGTTGTATGCGGCAGGTCCGCGATAGTCGCAGTGTGCGCTCAGTTCTATGGTCACGTTGGGATTTTCGTTGAGCAGTTTGATTAGTTCGTCGAGCGATGCCATCGACTCTGGTCTGAGGGTGGCTTTGTCGAAATCATAGAAGATATTGTCTATGAGTACTGGGGCGGTGATGGAAGCCAATGGGAACTGTAGCACATACTCTTCGCTCTCAGTAGGTTTCTCTACCCGCAGTTGCTCTTTGTGGTTGAGATATCCCTTGCATGTGCCAAGGAATACATAGTCAACATCTGGTTTTATCTCCTGAACAAACGAGCCGTCGCCCTTTACGTTGAGTTTGAGGTTAGTGCCATCGTTGCCCACCATATAAACGAGGGCGGAAGGCAGTTCATAGCCATCTTTCTCATACACCCATCCCTTAACGGTCTGTATTATTTCAGGATTTACGAAACTGTATATATGGTCCCATCCTTTGGCATCGCCGCGGTTTGAACTGAAGAACCCCCTGTTGTGCAGTCCCTCGAAGGTCATGCCAAAGTCGTCGCCCTGTGAATTGAGCGGATAGCCAGGATGCTCAAGGGTCCATCCATTGCCGAGCGAGTCTGGCTTGGCTATGAAAATGTCGAGTCCGCCCATGCCTGGATGGCCGTCGGAAGAGAAATAGAGGTCGCCATTTGGTCTGAAGGTTGGAAACATCTCGTCGCCCTCGCTGTTGATGGGTGTCCCCACGTTCTCTACTCCTCCCATGGATTTGCCGCCAATCCTCACTCGCCATATATCATAGCCGCCCATGCCACCGGGCATGTCGGAAGTGAAATAAAGCCATTCGCCATCTGGCGACACTGCGGGGTGTGCATAACTTGATAGGGTATCCTTGGTGAGGGCTTCAGTGGTGCCTTTGCTCCATGAAGCGTCGGCGCGGTTTGACTTGCAGATGGTGGCAAATCGCGGATATGAGGGGTCAGCGAGGCATTGCGTGAGATACATGGTCTTGCTATCAGGAGTGAAGGCGCAAGCCCCCTCGTCATACTCGGTGTTGAGTTCGCCCTGCACTGCTTCGGGCTTTGTCCACTTGCCTTTTTCGTCTTTCACGCTCACGAAGATGTCTCCGTTTTTTGTGCCTGTTATGCCGCTCAGTTCGTCGCCCTGTGCTTGATTGCGTGTAGAGGTGAAAAAGAGTTGGTCGTTATTGTCGCCTGCCAGCATGGGTGAATAGTCGGCCCGTCGCGAATTGAAGAAATTCTCTTTTTTTACGGTATATTGCGAGCCCTGCTCCTTCCATTTCGGTGCGCTGGTGGCACTCTTGAGCCCTATTTGAGCCTGCTGGCATTGCGGCACGCTGTCGAGCATACGCTGGAAAGCCTTGGCTGCCTCCTTGTAGTTGCCCGTTTTCATTAGTTGCTGACCGAGATACAAGAATGTGAGGCTGTCGGTCTGCTTATATCTGATGGCATTGTTGTATGCTGCTACGGCTTTTTGAGTATAATTGAGCCTGCGATAGCATTCGGCCATCTTGAGTGCCCTCTTGCCCCTGTCGTCGCGATCCTTGGCCGATGTGGCCGAATATGCTTTTTTGTATTGTGTAGCGGCATCATAATATTCGCCCAGGGCGTAGTATTTATCGCCCTTTTTCATATAACTGTCTGCCCCGCAACCAGTGAGGATGCAGACAGTTATGGTCATAGCCAATGCGAATAATATGCTTTTAGTTGTTTTCATTACATATATTATAACGCACGAGTTGGCATTTTATTGCCATGAGCGGTTGAAATAATCAGGTATGATAATCAATAATGAAAATCATTTGCGAAATCACTTGCCATGGTCGGCAAAGGGCACACGATAGGTACAGCCCTCTTTCCACCTGCTGCAACCGTATGCTGCCTTGCCTTTTATTATGGTGCCTGTGGCGCATAGGGGGCATGGCTTGCCCACTATATCGTCGGCAGAGGTTTTCTTGTTTGTATTCTTGGTGGTGCGTTTCTTCTTCGTTTCCTTTTCGTCGGAGCCCACATCCACGTGTTTCACTTCTGTGTCGGCCAGCACATCGTTGACTATATCGGTGATTTGCTTTTTCAATTCATCCACAAACTGCGCCGCATCATATTGACGCTTCTCAATATCGCGCAGTTTCTTCTCCCAGATACCTGTGAGTTCGCAACTCTTGAGCAGTTCCTCTTTTATTGTGTCTATGAGTTGGATGCCTGTGGGTGTGGCCACGAGGTTCTTTCTCTCGCGGCGAATGTAATGGCGTTTGAAGAGTGTTTCGATTATGCTGGCACGTGATGATGGCCGTCCTATTCCGTTTTCTTTCAGTGCTGCTCTCAGTTGCTCGTCTTCTACAAATTTTCCTGCTGTTTCCATGGCTCGGAGCAGAGTGGCTTCGGTATAATACTTTGGTGGCGTGGTCCATTTCTCAGTGAGTGTGGGACTGTGTGGCCCCTTTTCTCCCTTTACGAATGGCGGCATCACGTCCTGCTCTTTCTCTTGTGCCATGCTGTTGTCTTCAAACACTGTGCGCCATCCCTTGTCAAGGATGGTCTTGCCAGTGGCTTTGAAATCCACGTCGCCCGCCTTACCCATCACCGTGGTGGTGGCGAACTTGCAGTCGGGATAGAAGGCGGCAATGAATCGGCGCGCTATGAGATCATACACATGCTTCTCCATATCGGTGAGATACTGTGCTGGCTGCCCTGTGGGTATGATGGCATGGTGGTCGGTGACTTTAGATGAGTCAAACACCTTCTTTGATTTCTTGAGTGGAGATGAGAGCAATGGTGTGGTAAGGTTTTCATACCCTCTGAGCCCCCTGAGTGTGGCGGGGCATTTGGGGTAGATATCATCGCTGAGGAATGTAGTGTCTACACGTGGATAAGTGGTTAGTTTCTTTTCATATAATCCCTGGATGATATTGAGGGTCTGTTCGGCGCTCATTCCATATTTCTTGTTGCAGTCTACCTGCAGCGATGTCAGGTCATAGAGGCTTGGTGGCGTCTCGGTACCATTTTTCTTCTGCACGTCGGTAATCTCAAATTCCTTGTCTCTAATGGTTTCAAAAAATCTTTCGCCCTCCTCTTTGGTTGTGAATTTTCCCTGTGTGGCATTGAAGAGAGTATCGCGATAAACGGTAGATAATATCCAGTATTGCTCGGGTACGAAATTCTCTATTTCCTTTTGCCTGTTTACAATTAGGGCGAGGGTAGGGGTCTGCACCCTGCCGATGCTTAGCACCTGCCTGTTTTGCCCGTATTTGAGTGTGTAGAGGCGTGTGGCGTTCATGCCCAGAATCCAGTCGCCGATGGCGCGGCTCAGTCCCGCTAAATACAATGGCTGGTATTTATCCTGGTCATAGAGATTGCGGAATCCCTCCTGTATGGCCTCGTCGGTCATTGACGAAATCCACAGACGCTTGACGGGGCATTTGGCCATGGCCTTCTGCATAACCCAGCGCTGGATGAGCTCTCCCTCCTGTCCGGCGTCGCCGCAGTTGATAATCATCGAAGCATTGCCCATCAGTGTCTTGATCACCTCAAACTGTTTTCTGATACCCTCGTCGTCGATGAGTTTGATGCCGAAGCGGTCGGGAATCATGGGCAGGGCGCTCAGTGTCCACCTCTTCCACATCGATGTATAATCGTCGGGCTCCTTGAGGGTACAGAGATGGCCGAAGGTCCAGGTCACCTGATATCCATTGCCCTCCATATATCCTTGCTTAGAAGTGGTGGCACCCAGAATCCTTGCTATATCCTTGGCCACACTTGGTTTTTCTGCAATGCAAACAATCATATTCTTTATGTCGTCTTGATTTCGGGTCCCAAAATTACTCATTTTTTTTCAATCAGTGAAAAAAACAAGGAAGGAATGACTGATTTCTCGAAAAAAAACAGTAAGTTTGCATCCGTAATACATTTGCGTAAACGAAAATAACATTATTATTAATAAATACAATCTATCAATGAAGAAGAGATTATTTAATATCTTTATGCTTGCAGGTATGTTTGCAGTGGCATTTGCCAGTTGCGGAGGCGGTGACGAAGAAAGCGTTGATTCAGGAACCACCAATCCGCCAACTAATACCGACCCCACTCCCAATGACACTACTAATACTGGCGGTAACAATGGTGGCAACCCGGGCAACAATACCGATACCATCTCATTTTATAAAGGTGCCGACATGAGTTGGATTACAGAGATGGAAGATAAGAACTACTCCTTCTATGATGTGGATGGCAACAAGGGCGAGGCCATGAGCATACTTACCAATATGGGCATGCAAGCCCTGCGCCTGCGCGTTTGGGTGAATCCGTCAGATAATTATAATAACAAGGCCGATGTGCTGAAGAAGGCACGTAGAGCCAAGATGCTGGGATTGAAAGTGATGATAGATTTTCACTATTCCGACTGGTGGGCAGACCCAGGCAAACAAATCATTCCAAAGCAGTGGCAGGCATACAAAACATCCGACGAGATGGCCAATGCAGTGGCAGCACATACTACCGACGTGCTGAAAACACTCAAGATGAATGGTGTGGACGTGGCATGGGTGCAGGTGGGCAATGAAACACCTACGGGCATGCTCTATGACCTGGACTATAGCAACACCCCCGTAAATAAGGCTTCTGCGGCCGTGAGCGGACTGGTGTCTAACAGTGGCGGCGCAGCCAATTTTGCCAAGTATGTGAATGCTGGCTACGATGCAGTAAAGAGCGTATATCCTAATGCCAAGGTGATAGTGCATGTGGACAGGGGCGACGAGATCGACAGGTTTACATGGCTCTTCGATAAGCTCAAGAATGCCGGCGGTAAGTGGGATGTGATAGGTATGTCGCTATATCCAAAGAATGACACCTATTCAACACAGATAGGCAATATGCTCTCAAATATCATCTCCTTGAGAAATAAATACAACTGTGAGGTGGTGGTGAGCGAGATAGGCATGTCGTGGAACGCATCAAATGCCAAGGCAGCACTCACCATGCTCGTAAGGGGTGCGCGTAGCATCAATAAATGCATCGGTGTGTTCTATTGGGAACCACAGTGCTATAACATGAGTTATACCAAGGGTGCATTCACAAACCAGGGCAGACCAACGGAAGCCCTGCAGGCCTTCTTTGCAGAATAAATACATGCATCCGTAATATATCATAGTGCAAATGAAAAAAATACTGACTATGTGTGCTTCTGTCATGATGGCTGCGCAAATGCTTGCTGGAGGCACCTTGAATCTTAAGGATATAACAAAAGGATTGTTTAGGGGACAGGCTATTGCTGCCATTGAGTCATGCAGCGACGGCGAAACCTATATGCAGATATCTGCCAACAGAGAGCAGATAGTGAGATACTCCTATAAGACGGGAAAACAGGTGGAAGTGGTCTTTGATGTAAACACCGTCAGAGGAGACAAGATAAAAGGTGTGGACGGATATGTGATCAGTCCCGACGGTAGGCACATGCTAATCCAGACACAAACGAAACAGCGCTACAGACGTTCGTTTACAGCTAAATATTATATCTTTGAAACGGCAAACAACCGCATGACACCACTTGCTGAGGGCGACGACCAGGAGATACCGACATTCTCGCCCGACGGCAACGTGATTGCCTATGTCAGGGAGAATAATATCTATCTGGTAAAGCTCCTGTATGGTAATGCTGAAAGTCAGGTGACCAAAGACGGAGAGCGCAACAAAATCATAAACGGTATACCCGACTGGGTGAACGAAGAGGAGTTTGCCACAAACAAAAGCCTGGTCTTTACTGCAGATAGCAGACAGGTATGCTGGATAAGATATGACGAGACAAACGTGAAGGAGTATGCCCTGTCGCTCTATTGCGGCACTAATCCCTCGCTTGAGGAAAACAGCCAGTATCCTGGATTCTACAAATATAAATACCCAATAGCAGGCGAGGAAAACGCAAAGGTTAAGGTAATGAGCTTCGATATCAAATCGAGGCAGACACGCGAGATTAAGGTGCCCCTGGATGAAGATGGCTATATACCAAGAATTGAGGCAACCGATGATCCTACCAAGGTGGCGGTGTTTACTCTCAATAGACACCAGGACCGAATGTGCATATACATGTGCAACCCGCTCTCTACAGTGGCCAAACTGGTGATAGAAGAGAAAGTGGACAAGTATGTGAAAGAAGAAAACATGGCTGCCACACTCATCGTGGGCAACAATATTGTGATGCCTTCTGACCGCAGTGGACATACTCATCTCTATCTCTATGGTATCAATGGACAACTAAAGAGGCAGGTGACCAAGGGAGATTATGAGGTTACGGACTTGTATGGCTTGGACGAGAAAACGGGAGATATCTATTTCCAGTCCAATGAGGCAGGCATAACAGAGCGAAAGGTTTACGTGGCTCATGCCAACGGCAAGACCGATTGCCTTACACCAAACAATGGTGTTAGTTCGGCGCTCTTCAGTAGAAACTTCAAGTATTTTGTCAATATCTGGAGCGATATCAACACTCCGCTCAAATATGACATTCTTGACAACAAAGGGAAAAAGACTGCCACACTCGTAGACAACGGAAAACTCAAAGAAACACTCAGCAAGTATAGACTGGGAAAAAGGGAGATGTTTTCATTTGTAACCTCAGAGGGCGTCACCTTGTATGGATGGATGGTTAAACCCGCTGATTTTGATCCTTCACGCAAATACCCCGTGGTGATGTATCAGTATGGCGGACCTGGCAGCCAGCAGGTGCTGAACAAATGGAATATTGGCATGGCTGGGCAGGGGGCCATCTTGGAGCATTATCTTGCACAGCAGGGTTACATAACCGTTTGCGTGGACAACAGAGGCACTGGAGGCAGGGGCGCAGAATTTGAAAAATGCACATATCTGCAGTTGGGCGAACTGGAGTCTAAAGACCAGGTGGAAACAGCACTCTGGATAGGTAAGCAGACATGGGGTGACCCGCAGAGAATAGGCATCTGGGGATGGAGCTTCGGCGGATGGAACGTGCTGATGAGCATGAGCGAAGGTAGACCAGTGTTTAGAGCAGGAGTGGCCATTGCACCGCCCACTTCATGGAGATACTATGATACCGTTTACACAGAGAGATATATGCGCACACCGAAGGAAAACCCACATGGGTATGATGAGGTGAATGCTATGGCAAGAGCAGCAAAACTCAGTGGAGCTCTGCTCATCTGCCATGGACTGGCAGATGATAACGTGCACTACCGCAATACCGCCGAGTATGTGGAGGCGCTCGTTCAGGCTGACAAGGATTTCAGTCAGTTGCTCTATACAAACCGAAATCATGGCATAGCAGGTGGAAACACACGCAACCACCTCTTCCGTCAGGCCATACGATTCTTTGACGATAATCTCAAATAATAACACTTATATCATCTACTGACTTATTATGAAAAAAGACATTCTATTCTTGGTGAGATGCTTGGTTTTGGTTGTCATGATGGCTACATGCATTCCCGCACAGGCCAAACCAGCAAAGAAAAAACAAACGGCACCACAACTCACCACTCTCGAGATAATAGAGAAAGTGAACAATACATGGCAGAAGAACCATAACCATAAGGTGAGGGCTTTCTGGGATGATGCTGCTTATTTCACTGGTGATATGGAGGCCTACAGACTAACCGGCAAGGCACAATGGATGGAATTTGCACGTAAATGGGCCGACTACAACGATTGGAAGGGTGCCAAGAGCAATGACCGCAAGAAATGGAAATACCGCCACTATGGCGAAGGCCATGATTTCGTGCTTTTCGGCGATTGGCAGATATGCTTCCAAACATATATGGACCTCTATGAGATACAACCAGATGATTATAAGGTTGAAAGGGCCATAGATGTGATGAGCCATGAGTGTGCACTGCCACAGAATGATTTCTGGTGGTGGGCAGATGCTCTGTATATGGTAATGCCCGTGATGACCAAGATGTATAAGATGACAGGCAACGTGAAATATCTGGACAAACTATATGATAACTTCCTATATTCAGACTCGCTGATGTTTGACCCAGAAGCAAAACTTTATTTCCGCGACGGCAAATATATCTATCCAAAGCACAAGACCGATCTGGGCAAGAAGGATTTCTGGGCTCGTGGCGATGGTTGGGTGCTGGCCGGACTGGCAAAGGTGCTTGCCGACATGCCTGCCGACTATAAGCACCGAGCATTGTTTGTGCAGAGATATAAGCAACTGGCTGAGGGCGTGGCTTCATGCCAGCAACCAGATGGATACTGGACACGCTCAATGATGGATCCAGAGCAGGCTGAGGGGCCCGAAACCAGCGGTACGGCCTTTTTTGCATACGGACTCTATTGGGGTATAAACCACGGCTATCTCGATGCCGACAAATACAAACCCGTGGCCGACCGCGCATGGCATTATCTCTCTACAAAGGCTCTGCAACCAGATGGTAGGGTGGGATATGTGCAACCAATAGGCGAGAAGGCTATCAAGGGACAGCAACTCACTCCTGCCAACGAGGCAAACTTTGGCACAGGTGCCTTCCTCTTGGCTGCATGCGAACGACTGCGCAATGAATACCGACAGGCATACGGACGCAAGATTATTCTGGATATCTTCTCCGACTCCGTAACTATCGTTAATGCCAACCTTATAGAGGTGGACGCAAAGAATGTTTGCAAGCAATTGGGCATTCCCGTTGTACGAATGATGAGATTCTATGATAGCAGAGGCGTGGAGCAACCATATCAGATTACCCACGATGGACATATTTTGGTGATGACAGCCACCAATCCAAACGTAAAGAAGTCTCTGACCGTGGTGGTAGACGATGCTCCTCTCTTCAAGAGCGTGGCATGCGGAAGGCATTGCAATGAGCGCTTAGATGATATCTCATTCGAGAATGACCATCTGGGATTCCGTATCTATGGTCCTGCATTGGCACATGCCGGCCAGGATGCCTGCGGCTATGACCTATGGATGAAAGAAGATGCAAGACCATGCCTCGACTTCCTCTATCATCGTGAGAGTGTATGCCAACCGAAAGTGAGGGCATGGCGCAAGCAGGGACAGAAAGCAAAGGCTGACTCACTCAATACCCTCACAAGTTATCATATAGATCAAGGACGAGGATGTGATATCTATGCAGTGGGACGTACACTCGGGTGTGGTGCCTCGGCACTCTTGGCTGATGGCGACCTGAAACTCACAAATAGTTATTCGAAATATGAAATTCTCGATAATGGACCGCTGAGATTCTCTGTAAGACTCGATTTCTCTCCCGTAGTGCACAATGGCGATTCTGTGGTTGAGCACCGCATGCTCACTCTCGACAAGGGTAGCAGATATTGCTCTGCCGAGGTGTGGTATGATAATATGACCAAACCATTCGACTGGGCTGCCGGTGTGGTAGTGCGTGACAATACTATGCCAATGAAAATAGAACAGCGCTATGTGGAATATACAGACCCGACACAGACCAACGACAGCTTCATTCGCACATCGGCATGGTTTGATGGAGTGGAGAGCAATGGCAAAGAAACAAATAATGTGCTCACAGGTTATTTGGATACCAAAAAGAGAAATGGTGCTGAGGGGCATCTGCTGGGTATATATCGCAATGTTGCTCCAAATGCTCATATCTATTACCGCTTCGGGGCTAAGTGGAGCAAGCATGAATAGTGCTAAGTGGAGCAAGCATGAATAGTGTTTAGACACAATAGGAGAATATTTAACTATATCAATTATGACCAATATTTGTATAGTGGCAGGTGCACGGCCAAACTTCATTAAGGTGGCACCAATAATTTGGGCTGTAGAGAAACTGGCAGATCAGCAGACTACAAGACTGGCAGATCAGCATACTACAAGACTGGCAGATCAGCAGGCTATAAGACAGGCAGATCAGCAGGTTACATACAACCTTGTATATACAGGTTGCAGGGATGACAAAACTCTTGAACCTTCGTTGTTTGATGATCTTTCAATCCCTGCACCCCAGTATTTCCTCAATGCCAACAGCAATAATCTAAATGAGATAACGGGTCATGTGATGGGCGAGTTTGAACATTATCTCGATAGCCATCCCACTGATGTGGTAATAGTTGTGGATGATCTCGCATCCACCATGGCTGTGGCCATAGTTGCCAAGAAAAGGGGTATCAAACTGGCACACCTCGTGGCAGGCACACGCTCTTTTGATATCTCCATGCCCAAAGAAGTAAACCGACTCGTTATTGACGGACTCAGCGACTTGCTCTTCACCGCAGGTGCAGGTGCCAGCAGCATTGTCACCCGCGAGGGAGCCGACACTTCTAATATTTATATGGTAGGGAATATTCTGCTTGATACACTTAGGCATAGTATGACACGCATGGTGAAACCAGTGGCTATTGAGGGAATGGAGAGCATGAGGTATCTTGTGTTTACACTCAACCGCAAAGCCTTGATTGCTGACACACAATGGTTGCGTCAGGCCATGACAACTATTATGGAAACAGTGGCAGCCTATGACCATGCTGATGCTCCACTGCAGGTGGTGGCTCCATTGCGGGGAGAGGCACGTCAGGTGATAGAGCAGATGGGTATCAAGAGTGAACGGCTTCATATCATCTCTCCATTGTCATATCTTGAGTTTGTATGGCTCACCTCTCATGCCATGGGCATCATCACCGACTCTGGCAATGTGGCAGAAGAGGCTACGTTCAATGATGTGCCTTGCATAACTCTCAATAGTTATACAGAGCACATCGAAACGGTGACATTGGGCACAAACAGACTTGTGGGCAGTGATTGTGAACTGCTCAGCAAGTCTATAAGAGAAATCCTGCAAGGGGAATGGCGTCATGCCACATTGCCCGACAGATGGGATGGGCGTACGGCTGAGCGCATACTGCAAATCCTGGTACGCCAACAATCATAGACATGGTTGTTGGCGTACCATATACATGGTCATTGTTTTTTTACTTCAACTATCTTGGTGGCTGCCTGCTCGCGGTTGCGTTTGTTGGTGACGGTTACAACTGCCTGTGCCAATGATATGAATGCCTGACCTGTGATGGTGTTGATATCACATGCGGCGGGCTTGCCAGCATCACCACTCTCGCAAATGCTCTGCACCAGTGGTATCTGAGCCAGAAGGGGTGCGTCCATTTCTTTGGCAAGATTCTTGCAACCATCCTTGCCAAAGATGAAATACTTGTTTTCGGGCAGTTCGGCAGGAGTAAACCACGCCATGTTTTCCACCAGTCCCAGTATTGGCACGTTCACCTTATCATTGCGATACATGTCTATACCCTTGCGGGCATCTGCCAATGCCACATTCTGAGGGGTGCTTACGATGACAGCCCCCGTGATAGCAAGAGTCTGAAGAAGGGTTAGATGGATATCGCTGGTGCCAGGAGGCGTGTCGATGATGAAATAGTCGAGTTCTCCCCAGTCGGAGTCGCCGATGAGCTGCTTGAGGGCATTTGATGCCATGCCACCACGCCATAGAGTGGCTGTTTCGGGATTGACAAAGAAACCGATGCTCAGCAGTTTGACTCCGTATTTCTCTATCGGCTCAATAAGGCTACGGCCATCCACCTCAACAGCATAGGGGCGTGCATCCTCAACATCAAACATCTTGGGCATAGACGGACCGAAGATATCGGCATCTAAAAGACCTACCTTATATCCAAGGCGAGCCAGAGAGATGGCCAGATTGGCAGACACGGTACTCTTGCCTACACCGCCCTTGCCTGAACTCACGGCAATGATATTCTTGACCTGAGGCAGGAGTTTGCCCACTTCAGGACGTGGCTTTGACTTGTATTCGAGATTGATGGTCACCTCTACATCCTTGCTCACGTGGTAATGGATAGCTGCCTCTGCTGCCTTCACTGTGGAGCGTAGGAATGGGTCGGTGTCGCGAGGAAAGATTAGTGAAAACTCCACCTTCATTCCGTCGATATGCAGATTGTCGGCCACCATGCCGCTTTCCACAATATTCTTCTTGGTGCCAGGGTATGTGACCGTGGCAAGGGCATCGGTGATAAGTTTTGGGTATAATGTCATGATAATGATATATAATATTGATGGTTATTGTCAAAATCTTGGGTGCTTGACTGTGGTCTGTTATGTGTGTATGACCATTGTCATTTGCTTGTTGAGAGAGAACTTCTCTTGGTGCGCTTGAAACTGCGATATTCGTCAAGAGGTATCTCCACATCGGGTTCTATCAGTTCTCCCTCATGTGGCAGGAGAAATTTCTGGTAGCGGATGTTTAGGCCGCGCTCTATCCACTGCGCCTCATAATAGGTTTTGATGTTGAGAATCTGGCGTGTGGCCTCGTCGATACCCTCGGTATGATAGAGGTCTTCGGTTGAGAAGAGCAGGGGCAGCGAATTGTTGTTTACCATATATGTGGTATAGGTAAACAGGAAATTGGAGTCGGTCTTGAGGTGTATGATGCCTTGATCCTTGAGGAAACGACGGTAGCGCTCCATAAAGTAGGTGCTGGTGAGTCGTTTGCGAGGATTCTTCATCTGAGGATCGCTGAAGGTAAGCCATATCTCGTCAACCTCATCGGGAGCGAAAAAACGGTCGATAATCTCTATGTTGGTGCGAAGAAAGGCTACATTGCTTAGACCCTCTGTTAGTGCCTGCTTGGCTCCCGTATGCATACGCGCACCCTTAATATCTACACCTATGAAATTGATATCGGGATAGAGTTTGGCCAAACCAACAGTATATTCGCCCTTGCCGCAACCAAGTTCAAGTATGATGGGATGGTCATTCTTGAAATACTCTTCTCTCCATCTTCCTCTCATCTCAAAAGGTACATTGTCAATGATGGAATAGGGATACTGGTATACATTGGAGAAGGTCTCCATTTCTGCAAATTTCTGTAACTTTCCTTTGCTCATCTTAAAGTGTTTTGTTTAAAAACATATCCTCCGACTTGAATTTCCAATAAGGATACAAGACGGAGGACATGGATAGCGGTGAATGATTATTTGCGAGCCAATGGTGATGCCTGGGTATAGGTGCGGGCTCCAAGCTCCTTGTCGAGCATATAGAGACCATAACCATTGTCTTTGATCATCTTGATGTTGTCAATGTATCCCTGAGCGGTTTCTTCCTCTTCTACTTGCTCATCGATAAACCATTTGAGCATGCTGGTGGTGGCATAGTCGTTCTCTGCCACGCTTAGCGCATAGAGATTATTAATCAGCGAGGTTACCTTCTGCTCATGAGCAAGTGTGCTTTCAAACACGTCGAGGATATTCTCCCATGTGGTGGGCACTGCCTCTATAGGCTTTAATTCTACATTTCCAGCGCGAGAGATAACGTAATTGAAGAATATCTTGGCATGGTCCTGCTCCTCCTGGAATTGAACCTCAAACCATTTGCCCATGCCTGGGTTGCCGTTTGCATGGCACCATGCGGCCATAGATAAATAAAGGTATGCAGACCATAACTCTGCATTGATCTGGGCATTGATAGCCTCTTCTACTTTCTTGTTTAACATAATGGTAATAATTTTTAATGGTTATAATAAGTTTGTTTTTTTCTCTTATGACATCGTTGCTGGCATCAGATTACCACTGTTGTCCAGCCGTGTTTGTCTTCCTCTGTACCGTATTGTATGGCGCGCAGATGATTGTATAGGCGGGTGGACACTGGTCCTGGCTTGCCATCCTTGCTGAATGTGTAGCGTTTGTTCTTGTCGAGGTCGTCGAGATAAGAGATTGGAGAGATGACGGCGGCTGTTCCGCATGCACCTGCCTCCTCAAAGGTGTCGAGCTCTTCCTCGGGAATAGGACGGCGCTCCACTTTCATTCCAAAATCTTCGGCAAGCTGCATCAGACTCTTGTTGGTGATGGAAGGCAGGATGCTTGTAGACTCTGGTGTTATGTATGTGTTGTCCTTGATGCCGAAGAAATTTGCTGCACCGCACTCGTCGATATATTTCTTTTCTTTTGCGTCGAGATAAAATTCGCAGGCATATCCTTTCTCGTGGGCCAGGGCATTGGCTCTGAGCGATGCAGCATAATTGCCGCCCACCTTGTAGATACCTGTGCCGAGAGGAGCACTGCGGTCATATTCGCGTATGATAACATAAGGGTTGGTAGAGAAACCACCTTTGAAATATGGTCCTACGGGGGTGACGAAAATCATAAACAGATATTCTGAGGCTGGATGAACGCCAACCTGAGCACTGGTACCAATGAGAAGCGGACGGATATAAAGGGTGGCACCACTCTCATAGGTGGGGATATAGTCTTGGTTGAGTCTCACCACTTTCTTTACCATTTCCTCAAAGAGTTCGGTGGACACTTCGGGCATCATGATGCCGCGGCAAGTGCTCTGCAGGCGTTTGGCATTCTCATCCATGCGGAAAACCCTTACGTGGCCATCGGGACAACGGTAGGCCTTGAGACCCTCAAAAGCCTCCTGACCGTAATGAAGACACGTGGCTGCCATGTGTAGGTTCAAATACTCTTCGGAGCATACTTCTATCTCGCCCCATTTGCCGTCACGATAATAACATCTGACGTTGTAATCTGTCTTTCTGTAACCAAAAGACAAGTTTGACCAGTCTAAATCTTTCATATCTATACTTGCTTTTATGATGATTCTCTGTAGTAAACATAATGTTACGTGCAAAAGTAATCAAAAAAACACAATCCAGCAACTATTTAAGCTTCTTTTTGACTATTTTTGTGCTGGGCATGCAACTCTGATGCCTATTTCTCTTCTGCGTGAATCAACTTATTTATATCCTCTTCTGTCTTGGTCAGTTTGGCCTTGCAATAGTCTATAAGCGTTTGAGCCCTCTTTAGTTTCTCGCCCAATTGGTCAATGTCGAGATTGCCATTGTCCATGTCGCGGGCTATCTGCTCTATCTCACTGACAGCATCCTCGTATTTGATCTCTGCTTCCTTTTTCATATTTTTATCTCCCCTTTTCATTTTTATCTCCCCTTTTTGTTGTTGACGTTTATTCTTGATGTTGTCTGATAATTCTTGTTGTCATTATCTAATTCTTTCCGTTCTATTCTTAATCTTGGGATAATTCCTCAACAACCGACTCTATGGTGCCATGCTTGAGTATGCTCACTATCCTGTCGCCCTTGCAGACCATCGACGGATCTTTGACCACTTTTCCATTTATCGTGGTGATGCTATATCCACGTTTCAGTAACTGATGTGGGTCGAGAAGAGTGATCTTTTGCATGAGCATGTCCAAATGATGCTTTTGCTCAGATATATAGCGTGCGAAGATATTAGGCAGACGTTGTGATAGATTGTCTATTCGCGCTTTCTGCTGCGCTATTATACTCATGGCATTGCGACTGATAGACTCCTTCCATTGCTGCAACCGTTCATATATGCTATCTAAGTGGTCTATGAGCAATGTGGCGGCTGCTGTGGGGGTTTTGACTCGAGTATGGGAGATAAGGTCGAGCACACATTCATCCTTGTCGTGACCTATGCCAGTGATGATGGGTAAGGGGAAATTGGCCACGTTTTCTGCCAATGCCAAAGTGTCAAAACTCGACAGATCGGTGGTGGCGCCTCCGCCTCTAATGATTACCACACAGTCAAACAAGTCCTGACGAGCATTAATAGCATCAAGGGCTGATATGATGCTACTCTCCACCAGTTCCCCCTGCATGGCTGCCTCAAAAAGGGTTACAGAGAACTGATAACCTCGGCTGTTTTCGGTCAGATGCCTATAGAAATCACCATATCCTGCGGCTCCAGCATTGGAAATAACGGCTATGCGCTGGCAGAATAGCGGAAGGGTCAACTGTTTGTTTAGGTCCACGACTCCCTGCTTGGTCAGAGCGGCCATTATCTCCTTGCGCTTCAACCATATATTGCCCAATGTGTATTCGGGATTAACATCGGTTATTATCCACGAAAATCCGTATGCCTCATGAAACTGGGCGTATACACGCACCATAACTTTTATGCCACTGCGGAAAGAACAACCCGTAAGCTTCTCGAACTTGCTCTTTACCCCAATCCAACTGCTACGCCAGCAACGGGCTTGAGCACGTGCCACAAGACCATAGCCCGCCTCGTCTTTCTCTATCAGATCCATGTAGCAATGCCCTCTCACTTCCTTTACATCTGCAAGTTCAGCCTCCACCCAATATTCATCGGGTATGGAGAATTCAACAGCTGCCTTTACCATCTCGTTGAGTTGCTTTAGGCTATATACGTCGTTGTGTATCATACAATTAGTTGTTGTTGTTGCGTGCTTTTGCCCTCCTGTCTGCAATAATTATTGCCACTATTGCCAGCATGAAATATACCGCCACCTGAATCCAGAGGGCTATCAACTCGGATGATATCTCGCCTATGTTAGCGCTCATGCTCGATGTCTTTACAAATGCCCGGATGGCAAAAGTCGAAGGGAAAAGGCTGCCCACATACTCCCAAAAGGCAGGCATGGCTGACTGGGGCCATGATATGCCCGAGATAAAGAGGAGGGGTAGTGAGAAGAATACCACTACGAGCATCACTTCTTCACGATGGCTGAACAACTGCGAAACAGCCACGCCGAAGCATACGCAAGCCAGCAGATAGGGCACCATCATGCTTACTATCACCTCCCATCTACCAATAGTGATGAAATCATAGATATGAGGAATGATGATGGTTAGATAAGAGGCCATAACAATATAAATTAGGAGATAACTCATGCCACGCCCCATTAAGAGGGTTGCAGCTGTTGATAACTCTTGGCGCCATCCTGTTGACTTCAGACAGATAAAGGCCTTGTTTGTCTGTCCCCGTTCGCGCCTTGTCCCTGCCAGCATGCCTATACCAAGAAGCATGGTCTGCTGGATGATGAGAATGAGTACCGCAGGTAGCACAAACGAACCATAACCGCTTGATGGGTTATACATAGCCACATCATCTATGATAATGGGTTGCACAGACATATCTTTTTCCTTCTCGGTGATGTGATTTGACCATTGTATCTGTATCTCGCTGTTTATTTGCTGAACTACGCTTGATACCGCTGCGAACACGTTTTTGTAGTTAAGCATAATAGCCATATCGCAATACACGCTAACCACAGATTGCTGCATGCGCCATCTGTTGACAGCAAAACCCTCGGGAATAACTATTATTCCCTTGATTTGTTGGTCAGACATCAGTTTCTCGGCTTCGGCAAGACTATTGGAATAGTGGGTGACGCACACATCGGGAGTGGCATCGCAACGACGGATTAGGTCGCGACTGTCACTGCTGTGACTCATGTCTACCACTGCCACGGGGGTCTCCCTCACCACCTCATTATTATATATCCATGAGTAGAGAAGAGGGTAGGCAAGGGGTACAAGGAAAAAGAAGATAAGCACTCCCTCATCCTTGAATATGGCACGCATCTCACCTGCCCACACCCTGCAGATGTCGGCAACCCATTTGAGTATCTTGCCAAATATCGTCATACCTTCTTATTACTACTTTGTATATTCATATATGAGCATCACCCGTTTAATTCTCGATACCACCAGAATGGGCAGGAGTGTGAAGGCCAAGAGGCACAACACGTGAATCCATACGCCCGAGAGGGCATAGCCATTGAGTATCTGCGACTGGTATATCATGAAATAATGCCTCAGCGGAAAGAGCCACGACAAGGCCTGAATGGGACTATCCATAGCTTCTATAGGGAAGGCGGAACCAACCATAGAGAAACTTAATACCGCCCAAAGGCTGCATACGCTCATTGACATGCGCATGGAAGGGATGAGTCCAAAGATGGCTACTCCAAATCCCTGAGCTGGCAGCACCATGGCAAGTGATAGCAGCACCATGGCCATGGCTCCTCCGTGGTGGACGAAGCCCATAAATCCAAACAGATGCCACACATAGATAGATGCCACCGTTACCAGTATCATCGTGTGTGGCAGCAACTTGCCTATCAGTGCCAACCATATATTGTTGCCTGCTGATGCAATCCATTGGCGCGACCTGTTGAACTTGAGTTCGCATCCCAATGAATAGGCTGTGATGAGGAAGATGAAGAGCATAAACAATCCGGGCACAAAGACGCAACTAAGATACATATTATAATTAGTCCACGGATTGTTGATCTGGTGCAGATCCACTTCTATAGGTTGCAGAAATGTGGCTATCTGCTTGTCGCTCATGCCCTTTGCGCTCATCACCTGCTTTCCTGCTGCACCCGTGGCGAGCAATGAGATGGTCTTCAGGTCTTTCATTGCCAGTGTGCCGCCAGTGATGGTGGTCATGGTATAATAATATGACATGTGTGGCTGGCGTCCTGTTGACAGTTGCGCTGCCATGCCGTAGGGAATATGCAGAAATGCGTATATGTCACCTTCTCTCATGGCCTTTGATGCCTCATTCACATTATCATACTGCGCCACTATCTCTGTGCTCTGGAATGCATCGAGGCGGCGGATGAGAGTGCGCGACAATGTGCTGTGGTCATTATCCACTATAGCTATGGGCAGTCGGGTGGGCTGCCCCTCATTCATCATGGTAGTGAAAAAGATAAGCACAGTCAGCGGTAGCACTATCATGCACAGCCAATAGATGGGCGAATGGTAGATAATTCTGCATTCGCGCATAGCCACATCTTTGACAAACCGGAAAAATGACCTGCCTTCCACTATTCCTTTCCCCATTTCTTGCTTTGAAGATTATTTCTTTATTACCAACGACATGCCTGGACGGAGCCCTTCCAACTTATCGATGGGCTTGGCTCTGACCTCAAAAGTTTTCAGGTCATATTGGCCTTTGGCCTTAGTGGCCTTCCATACGGCATAGGAACCTTGGTCTTTGATAAAATAGATCTTCATCCTGACATTCTTGTCAAAGGCTGGAACGTATGCTGTTATCTCATCGCCCACTTTCATGCCTCCGAGCTGGTCCTCACGTATATTGAAGGTTCCCCAGATGTCATTCAATACTGATATGCTCATGATTGGCGACCCTGTGCCGATGAGTTCGCCCATGTGGGGATAGACCTCGCTGATCTCTCCTTCCACCTGTGCACGCTGGATGGTTTCATTGATATAAGACCCCACCTCAGCCACGGCACCACGGCTCCGCTCCACCTGGGCAGCAGCAGCCCTGCGCTCTTCGCGGCGTGCACCATTGCTCACCATATCATACTGACTTTGAGCAGCCTTAACCTGTGCCTCCATAGCTTTATAGTTTGCGAAAGCCTCGTCGCGCTTCTGGGCTGTCATTACACCTTCGTCAAAGAGTCTCTGCACACGTTGGTATGATTTTTCAGCAATCTCAAGACCAGCCTTGGCCTGCTGGAGCACTTCGTAGGCACCCCTTACTTGCTCTTTGCGGGCACCGTTCTCTGCCATCTCGCTCATGGCAGCAGCAGCATTCTCTGCACCTTGGGCTTGTGTCATCTTGGCCATCACATCTGGGGCATCGATGATGGCGAGAGTGTCGCCAACCTTCACATAGTCGCCCTCTTTAACCCTCAGTTCGAGAATACGTCCAGGCACCTTGCTCGAAACCCGGTATTCAGTCACCTCTATCTGTCCCTGTATGATATCGTCATCATCGCTTAGGGTGAAAAAGCCGATGAGGCCCACTACTGCCACCACCACGGTAAAAGCCAATACCGCCAGTAGCACGTTTTTATGTTGTTCTTTCTTTGTCATAGTATTGTATTATTTTATAGTTCCAAGTGCCTTTTGTAGTCCCAGTTCACTGAGTCTTATATCTATCTCTGCGTCTATCATCTGGCTATGAGCTTTGAGCCACGCTGTCTGTGCTTCCATTACCGTGGTCATGCCGGTCACACCTTCTTTATATCCGAGGTTGGCGCATCTCAGGTTCTCGTCGGCCAGTTTGATATTGTTTTGTGCCGTAGCCAGTCTTTTTTTTGCTTCTGAAATCTTGAATGAGCTCTGGTTCAGTTGCAGTTCCACCTTTTCGCGAGCGTCGTCAAGTTCGAGTGTAGCAATAGTGGCAGCCCCTTTGGCAGCCCGTGTCTTGTATGCCACGTCGCCCCAGTTCCACACGGGTATGCGCATCACTACTCCCACGCTCCATGCCCCCGAGAATTTATTGTCGAATCCGTTATACACGTTAGGATTGGTGATGGTATAGCCTCCTATGAGCATCACCTGTGGCAGGTTGCCGGCCTTTGCCACGTTTGTGGCTTGCCGTGCCAGTTGGCATGCATTGCCCAGTGCTTTCAGTTCTGGCCTGTTGGCATTGGCGGTTTCTATGCTTGGGTTGCTGATGTTTCCAATGCCTGTGCCGGCATCATCAATATTGGGAATGCTGTCGGTCACGTCAATATCCTCATCAATATCCAGTCCGCAGAGTTGGCAGAGATACATCTTGGCGAGGCTCAGTCCGTTGTCTACCTGTGTTAGGGTCATGTCAGCCTCGTTGAGCCTGACGCTGATGTTGAGCCCGTCTGCTCTGGTGGCCACACCCTCTTGTATCATCTTGCTAACATCGTCGTTGAATTTGCCCACGAGTTTGCGGTAACTCTCCGCCAGTTGTTTCTTTTGTTTGAGCGAAACGAGTGTCCAATAGGCTTTGTCTACCTGATATACAAGGTTTTGCCTCACGCCTTCTGCCGTGTTCTGTGCCATCTCTTCATTGATGTCGGCCATTTTGTTTAGTGCAATGATTGATCCGCCCATGAAGAGGGGTTGGGAGAGCATCACCGCTCCTGCATAGATATTATGAGTGTTGGTGGCAAAGGCATCCACTATCTGTCCTCCCATGCCGTTGAGCATGGCAGCCATTTGCTCGTTCACGGCAGGTCCCATCATGCCGGCAGCCAATGTTCCGAGATTGTTGAGTGTCTGTTTGGTATCGTTGCTGAGCAGTTCAATCCTTTTGCTGTTATACATATAGGACCCTATGGCATTGATGCGGGGCAGGTATTTGGTGCGTGCCGATTTGGTCAAGTTATGTGCCACATCCCTTTTGACTTTTTCCACGCTCATCATTTTGTTGTTGCGCATAGCCATGGCCCTGCAACTGTCGAGGCAGAGGGCAGTCTGTGCGTTTGCATCGCAGATGGCGATGACACTGATGATGATTGATAAAAATACTCTCATTTGCTGATAAGCTAAGATGAAACAGTGTTATTTGAGCGAGAAAGAGGCAGAGCCGATCATGTTGCCATCGGCGAAGATGCTGACGGTGTAATTGCCAGCACTTAGAAACTCGCTTGTTTTGAGGTATGTGGTCACTCTCTGCTGTTCTCCGTTATACTCGATGGCTTTTTTCATTGAGCATTCCAGTGTTTTGTTTTCGTATGTAAAGGAGCCGCCTTGTCCGAGCACGGTGCCCGATGGTGTTACTATTCTTACATACAATGTCTTGTTGCCGTTTGACGCTGTCACGTTTTTGGCAATGGTAAAGGCCACCTCCATGCTTTTGCAGTCTTTGAGTTTCTTGGCTGTCTTGCCATTGCTCTTCTTGGTAACCAATGATATGGCTGTGGCATCGAGTTGTGCGGCGATGGCCACTTTCTCAGACAGAGAAGCCTTTTCGCTGTTGAGACCTTCAATCTCGCGAGTGGCCTGCTCATACTGGCCTTTCATTCTGGTGTTCTCCTCGGTCAGACTTTGGTTAAGTCTGTTGAGTGAGTCTATTTCCAGCACGTAACTCCTGAGCACTTCCCTTACGGTGGCCAGTTCCTTCTTGAGTCGGGCAATCTCGCGAGCGTCATTGCTCTTGACCCTTTTCAGTTCCTCCAGCAGGCGCTGTGTTTTGAGTTGCTCTTGGGTGAGTTGTTCAATGATGGAATCATTGTTGATTTGGGTTTTCATCTCGCTATATTGCCTTGCAAACCTTTCATACTCGTTTTCCATCTCTTTTTTATCCAAGTCGGCCAGTTCCTGCATCTCCCTGTTTGTTTCTTGCTGTTCCTTTAGGTTGATAGCCAAATAGGCGACTCCTGCTGAAAGCAACAATATCAGCAGTACCAGTGGTATTATGATTTTCTTGTTCATAGTCTTAACAATATATATATTATGATTACATATTTGTTTTTATGCACTGCAAAATTATCAATTTTCATTGAAAGTGACAAGCAAATAAGCCATTCCTTTCTTTTATCAGCCAATTTTTAAGATTAATACTGAAAAAAAGAACAATTTTTGCATAATTCATTATTACTTTAATAACTATTGCGACACAAAAACAGTTGCGATTAAGGTGCAATAACATTTGCTGTTTTAATGTAATATCATTTGCTGTTTTAGTGTAATACCTGATCAACCTTCAGAGTGAACAATGACAAGTAGAGTAAACGAGAATTATAAATAGTAAATTAACTTGTCAACCTGTTATTTTAATAAGACGATAAGTAGTCAACATAAATAGTTAAACTACAGTTAATATTTCTATACAACGGGCAATTGAGTTATATTCCGCAGTGCTGAACATATATTCCGCAGTGCTGAACATATATTCCGCAGTGCTGAACATATATTCCGCAGTGCTGAACATAAATCAAACATGGTGTATAGTAAAAATTAAACAGGGTTTTATGCGAATATATAAACGTCTGTTTCATACATTTATAACTATTAAATAGTGTCTACTGAATAATTTGTAATTCTTTAATAATTAAGTTTATATAACATTATTTTCTTGGTTGTTAAACAAAAAAGCCATACTTTTGTAAAGTCCAATTCATAGCAAGATGAAGTTCCTGAGGGTACTTTGTCTTGTCCTGACCGAAATATGGAGGCTTTTAATCAACTTCGTCATTATGAGGGATTACGTCTGCTACCCTCTGTCTGTGGCCAGAAATTAATTCAGCAGACCCTATGTATACCTAAAATTTTTCTATTATGAGTAGTACGGTTTTTATCAATGTTTACAAGAGCTACGTTGATCGTGGAGCCACAGTCAACAGTACACCTTCTGAGCACTATGAAGTAGATGAGAAAGACATCAAGATTGGAAAGCCCCTGCCCAAGTGGCGTTCGGGGGTCGCTCCCATTGTGACTGCCTACAATGAGCAGCAGATAGAGTTGGAGTATGAAGGCAAATCATTCCTCATAAAGGTAGGAGAGGAGGTAACGGTATCCATCAGCGGGTATGACGTGGGTATGGGTGTCAGTGTTGACCAATATTACTGTGTGAAACTCATCGGCAAAAAAATCACCTATATAGGCAGTTGGCAGTGGCCAAGCACTATTAGGCAGGAGCTGGAAGGTCCCATAGGCCAGGGCGAAGTAAAATACCCTAATGGCGATTGTTTCAAAGGTTACTTCCATCTCAGCTATGCCTGCATCAATGGTCCGGCGTATGCTGCCGAAGGTCGCTATGAGTTTGCAGACGGCTCATATATCGAGAAGGCTTGGATTACTACCGACAACGACTATAATCCTGACCATTGGGGGCTGAACGGTGTGTTCCGCATCCACCATCCCGGCGGATATGACTCCATCGCCATGTTCATTCGTGGCAAGCGCTACGGCTTTGAACTAGGTCTGCCTGAGTCTAAGTATTCAAACCCATGGGTCAGTGAATGGTTCGAAGGCGATGAGATAATACGCTATTCAGGACCTAACGAAAGAGAAAAGATTGAGGTGACCGACTACGAAATTGACGAGACGAGCAAGAAAGGCTGCATGACGTTGCGACTGACACTTGGCAATGGCTGTCGTATTGAGCAACAGGGAGGAAAGTATGAGGCAAATCAGTATGACAACGATATCTACCATCCTGAAACCCATTCCATCATCCATCTCCCTAATGGCGATATTCTTGACCACAATGGTTCCTGCGTACGTGAGTACAAACCTTATGACGGGTATGTCAATGTATTCAGTGCGACAAAAGGCAAGAGCCGCATTGAACACTGGGAGAAAGGAAAGATGAAAAGCCATGAGGACTGGAAGTACGACAGGCGTTTTATCAACAGTGTGGAATTGCCCAATCCTACCGGCGCCGATGGCACGATGACTGCATACGTTTGGAAAGATGGTCATATCGAGTACAAAAACAAGGAGTGGGTATATGACGGTGAGGTGAGTTGCAACCGTCCCCATGGAAAAGGTGTGCTCCAGGGCGACGCATACCATCAAAATCGCCGACTGGAAGGGGAGTTCGCCAATGGTGTCTATGTCAGTAACGAAAAAAATCTGGATGGCGAAATCACGTTGCATGTCAAAAGCGGACACTCGAATGGAGGCCCCTGGGAATATGAGGAGAAGGATATCGTTGCCAGACGGGGCACTCTCAAGATCGATGGTTTCTGGAATTATGAGATTACGAGCATCAAGTCTGACTGCATCACCATCGAATTTTATAAAGAGAAATATGAGGTACGTCCAGGCAAGCCGCTTCTCCTTTATAAAGAAATAGAAGGTCGTGAGTGGAGTGACGGCTGCGTATATAACAGCGACGAATATAATCTGGAACTGACGTGGGTAGATTGACAATCAGCCCTGACGCACTTTTCTTACGGTGATCAGGAGGAATGCGCTATTTCATACACACCCTAAGAAAGGTAACGCAACTCATGGAATGCAATTATCCGGTTTCCAACTGAATGCCGAATAATTGCATTCCCTTTTAGTTCAATAGTTCGTTAAATTTTGAATAACTACACCGCATTAGCGACGCAATAATATAAGAGTTTCAAGTTTCGTAAGTTGAATCAGAGAATAAGCGCAAACGTTCAAGGCACGCCCCGAAGGGGCAACGAGCACATAGCCCAGGGCATCGCCCTGGGTATGATGAAGCGATGAAGTGCGCCCTGAAGGGGCAAAAGCATTATCGTGCAAGCGTTTATAGAGACGCTTTTGCCCTTTCAGGGCGCAATAGCGGTGGCTAATCTACCCAGGGCGATGCCCTGGGCTATGCGCTTGCTGGGCCTTCAGCCCGCTCCTTAAACGCTTGTCAGCTACAAGTGAACACTTGAAAAACTTGAATTATTTAAGAAAATGAAGGTATGAGAGAAAAAACTTGTGAAAAAAGTATGTTATTTCAAAAAAAAACATTATGTTTGCAAAAGGAATGCAAAAGCATCTTCAATAGGCAATGAAAGTGATACGATTATTGGGCAATATCGTAAGGTTTTACCGTGATGGCTTTGCCAATATGCGCGATGGTAGAGTGCTTTGGCTGGTGATACTGGTCAAACTCTTCATAATCTTTGTGGTGCTCAAACTCTTTTTCTTCTCTGACTTCATAAGCAGTCAGGCGCCGCCCGGAGAAGAGTCTGAATTTGTGGCTGGCGAGGTGATGAAACGGCAGTGACGTGCTTAGTAATTACCGCCAATCATTGATGCGAATAGTCGTATGGCGTCAATAAAATTATAATAAATGAGATAATACAAACAACAAGACAACAATAATAAAAACAGATATCTATGACCGACATTCTATTATCTTTTGACAGCGGAAGTGTGGATTGGGCAAGGGCTCAGTTTGCATTGACAGCCATCTACCATTGGCTCTTTGTGCCGCTCACTCTGGGTTTGGCATTGATTATGGGAATAATGGAGACGTGCTATTATCGCACACAAAATGAGTTTTGGGGCAAGACAGCACGCTTTTGGCAGAAACTCTTTGGTATTAATTTCGCCATGGGAGTGGCCACTGGTATCATACTCGAGTTTGAGTTCGGTACCAACTGGAGCAACTATTCATGGTTTGTGGGCGACATCTTTGGTGCTCCCCTTGCCATTGAGGGAATCATCGCTTTCTTCCTCGAGTCCACATTTGTGGCAGTAATGTTTTTTGGATGGAAGAAAGTGTCAAAGCGTTTCCATCTCCTCTCCACATGGCTTACGGGCATTGGTGCCACTTTCTCTGCATGGTGGATATTGGTGGCCAACGCATGGATGCAGAATCCCGTTGGATGCAGTTTCAATCCCGACACCATGCGCAATGAAATGGTATCTTTTGTTGAAGTGGCCCTCTCTCCTTTTGCTGTTGACAAATTCCTGCATACGGTCATCTCGTCATGGATTATCGGAGCTTTGTTTGTGGCTGCGGTCAGCGGATGGTATCTCTTGAAGCGCCGAGAGCAGGAATTGTCTGTTGCCAGTCTCAAGGTGGCAGGCATTGTGGGCCTGGTGGCATCGCTGCTGGCTATGCATAGCGGCGACAAGTCAGCTTATAGCGTGGCACAGGTGCAACCTATGAAACTGGCAGCCATGGAAGCGCTCTATGATGGTGGACAGGAACAGGGACTCACGGCCATTGCTCTTATCAATCCGTTTAAGCAACCCGATTTTGCCGCTTCTGAGCAGCATCCTCTCAAGATAGAGATACCTTATGCCCTATCTTTTCTTGCCACAAGAGACATACATGGATATGTGCCCGGAGTGAACGATATCATCAAGGGAGGCTATACCATGCCCAATGGTTCTGTGGCCCTGTCATACGATGAAAAAGTGGGCAAGGGTAAGCAGGCAATAGCATGGCTCTCGGAATATCGCAATCTCAAAAATCAGAATAATGACTCATGTCCAGACTATCTGAAGCGCAAGCAGGTGCTGGAAAACAATCTTGCCAGTGTTATGCCATATTTCGGATACGGCTTTGTTGACAGTGCTGCCGACCTTGTGCCTTATATCCCTGTATGCTTCTATGCATTCAGAATAATGGTGGGACTGGGCACCCTTTTCTTGCTCTTCTTCATACTCATCATCTTCTTTGTTTATTATAAGGACATCACCAAGGTTAAATGGTTGCTCATGGCTTCTGTTGCCATGCTGCCATTGGGATATATAGCCAGCGAGGCCGGATGGCTTGTGGCAGAGTTCGGCCGACAGCCATGGGCCATACAGGATATGCTGCCCACATGGGTTGGTGTTAGTGATATCTCGAGCAGCAATGTTATGCTCACCTTCTTTATCTTCTTGGCCCTCTTCACCACATTGCTTGCCGTAGAGATCAATATCATGCTGCGTGCCATCAAAAAAGGCCCCGAGCATGAGCAGGAATGAACAGGCAATATGGCTTAATTGATGCGAATAAATTAATGTAGAATCATAACAATACGATATACTATGGATTATAGTTTTTTGCAGACCTATTGGTGGTTTTTGGTATCTCTGCTCGGTGCCCTTTTGGTGCTGATGCTCTTCGTGCAGGGTGGTCAGGCATTGCTCTTTGCATTGGGCAAGAATGATATAGAACGCAAGATGATTGTAAATGCCACGGGCAGAAAATGGGAACTGACCTTTACCACACTGGTCACCTTCGGAGGTGCTTTCTTTGCCTCTTTCCCATTGTTTTACAGCACAAGTTTCGGTGGAGCTTATTGGCTATGGATGGCCATACTCCTGACCTTTGTGATACAGGCGGTTAGTTATGAATTTCAAAACAAGATGGGCAACCTGCTGGGCGCTCACACATTTCAGCGATTCCTTGTAATCAACGGAGTGTTTGGACCATTCCTATTAGGTGCCGCCGTGGCCACATTCTTCAATGGTAGTAATTTCATTGTTGACAAGGGTAACTTAGTGCTGGGAGTAAATCCCGTGATCAGCAGTTGGGCCAATGCCAGTCATGGCCTCGACGCACTCCTCGACCCATGGACATTGGTACTGGCCGTGGCCGTGCTTAATCTCGCTATGGTTTTGGGTGCCCTTTATATCATGAATAGGGTTAACGACGACAATATCCGCAGCCGCGCTGCCCATAAAGTGATGGTTTGCGGCATCACATTCCTCATACTCTTTGTGCCTTTCCTCATCCATGTGCTCTTGAAAGACGGAGTGGAGGCCAATGCTGCTGGAGTGATGACCGTGGTGCCATACAAGTATCTAAACAATTTCTTGGATATGTGGTATCTGGCTGTTCTGCTGTTAGTTGGCGTGGTGCTGGTGCTCTATGGAATGATACGCACAGTGGCAGACAGCAGGTTTACAAAAGGTATATGGTCAGTGGGGGCTGGCACCGTATTGGTGGTTTTGGCATTGCTTCTGAGTTGCGGACTCAATGGCACCGCCTATTACCCTTCAAATGCAGACCTACAGAGTTCGTTGACCATAGCAAACAGTTGCAGCAGCCATTTCACCCTGCAAACCATGGCAGTGGTGAGCATCTTCATTCCTTTTGTGCTCGCATATATAGTGTATGCATGGATAAGCATAGAGAAAAAGAAGATCGATATAGACGAGATGCAGGATTCTGAATCTTATTGATAGTCAGGCGATTTTGTTATTGCCCAATAATGATATGTCTAAGGAAATAAAGATAACTACAGCTGAGAGCCACTCGCCACTTGATGGGAAAAGTAAGTGGTGGGGGGCTCCAGATATGCCTGAGGATATGCCATACCCTTATGTGATGGTTCTCGGCGATGATAATGAGCAATACCCCGAACCACTAACCTTTATCTGCCAGATAAGGCTTGAGGATATTGCCGATTATGACCATGATAACCTGCTGCCGCATGAGGGTATGCTGTATTTCTTTGCCGCTATCGACCATTTCCTGCAGATGGAGACGCCACTTGAATTGCCTCTGCATGAATACTCGGGCGAGATGGTCAGGGTGCTGTATAGTCCCACCACGGATGGACTCAAACCTTATGAACTCAACTGGGAAGACACTGGCGAGAGTGTGTTCCGACCGGCAGAGCAGATGATGTTTAGCCATGAGGGCGAGAGCATCTGCCATGCCATGCTTGGCTCACCTCGAGACAATGAAGTGAACGAACGGCAGAAAAAGATGATTCAACTGCTACGCATAGAAGAGGATGATAACTGGAATCTGAGATTTTATGATTGTGGTTCTATGTATTTCCTTATCTCCCGCCACAACCTTGCAAAGAGGCGTTTTGACCGTGTGGAAACAGAGGTGTTCTTCTATTGAAACACATCCCTATATCCTCACTCTCATGCATCCCTATATTCTCACTCTCATGCGTTTATACGCCATGCCCGCTTTGGCTAATAATTAGTGTTTTTTACCAATACAAATTTGTGTGGTGTTTGGTTGTTTGGATAAATCTTAGTAACTTTGCACCCTGAAATGGAGAATAACAATAATCAGAGTCAAGAGAAGAGTAGGGCCGCGGCACTCCAATTGGGTACCGAGCCTGTGGGTAAACTGCTGGTGCAATATGCACTGCCGGCAATCATAGCCATGACAGCCTCTTCTCTATATAACATGGTAGACAGCATCTTCATAGGGCAGGGTGTGGGACCGTTGGCCATATCGGGACTTGCCATAACCTTTCCTTTTATGAACCTCTCGGCGGCTTTCGGAGCAGCTGTGGGAGTGGGAGCATCTACGTTTATTTCTGTGAGACTGGGGCAGCGCGACTATGACACGGCACGTCATATCTTTGGCAATACCATATCGCTGAATGTCATAGTGGGTGTGATCTTCAGCATTATCTCACTGCTATTCCTCGACCCCATATTGCTTTTCTTCGGCGCAAGCGAACAGACCATTCCATACGCCAGGGATTATATGGTTGTCATCCTGCTCGGCAACGTGTTCACGCACCTCTATTTCGGTATGAATGCAGTGCTGCGCTCGGCAGGCAAACCGCGTGAAGCCATGTATGCAACAATGTTTACCGTGGTTGTCAACACCCTGCTCGACCCACTGTTTATCTATGTCTTTGATATGGGCATTAGAGGGGCAGCCTTGGCCACCATCATATCGCAGATACTGGCATTGGCATGGCAGATGAGCCTCTTTGCCAAACCTGCTGAAATACTGCATTTTCAGCGCGGTACCTATAAGCCTGATGGAGAGATAGTAAAAAGCATCATCTCTGTGGGCATGTCGCCATTCTCAATGAATGTATGCGCTTGTGTAGTTGTGATATTTATCAACAACGGACTGCTGACTTATGGTGGCGACTTGGCCGTGGGAGCTTATGGTATTGCCAACAGAGTGGCATTCTTGTTTGTCATGATTAATATGGGTGTCAATCAAGGCATGCAACCCATAGCAGGATATAATTTCGGCGCATGCCGATATGACAGGTTGATGAGGGTGCTAAAATTATCTATAATTGCCGCCACTGTGGTGTCTGTATCAGGATTTTTGCTCTCGCAGTTGATGCCCATGCAGTGCGCACGCCTGTTTACTACCGACCAAACACTCATGAACATCTCGGCCACAGGCATCTCCACTATGATGATAGCATTCCCGTTGGTAGGTTGCCAGATGGTTATCACCAATTTCTTCCAAAGCATAGGAAAAGCCAAAATAAGCATGTTTCTCTCACTGTCGAGGCAGATGATCTTTCTGTTACCTCTGCTCTTGCTCTTGCCATTGATATGGGGAGTGAAGGGTGTATGGTGGTCTATGCCAATCAGCGATACCCTCTCGGCTGTGGCCACTATTTACATGATGGCGAGATTTATGTGCAAACTAAAGAAACATCCAGAAGAGGGAAAGAAATAAGAAAACAACCCTTTGGGGGAAATAAATAATAAGGAGGCAAGACAATGAATGACCATCATCTGATTATCAACATAGGGCGCCAGATAGGTAGCGGTGGCAGAGAGATAGCCCAGATATTGGCTGAAAGGCTCGGATGTGATTTCTATGACCGTCGCATCCTAAACATAGCCGCACGAGAGAGCGGTTTCGATGAATCGGTGTTTGAGCAGATTGATGAAAAGAAAGGACTGCTTAGGTCCTTGTTTCATCTACATACTCCTTTCGTGGGCGATGATAACTTCTATACCAACAATATGTCGCAGGAGAGTTTGTTTAAATTCCAAAGCGATGCCATACGAAATGCTGCAAATAGTCACAACTGTGTCTTTGTGGGACGATGTGCGGACTATATACTGCGCGACTATCCTAATGCCGTTAGCGTGTTTATTACTGCAGACAAACAGCAACGCATAAATAGAGTGGCGCAAAGACGTGAATGCTCAAATGAAGAGGCCGAAAGATTTATAAACGAGTCAGAAAGAGAGAGAGCACGCTTTTATAATTATTATACAGGCAAGATATGGGGACACAGCCAGAGTTATGACCTCTGCATATCTTCATCAGCACTCGGTATTGAGGGTAGTTGCGACCTGATACAGAGATACATAGAAATGAAACGTCAAACCAAATAAATAGACGATATGAAACGCATTGGCATAATCAGCGATACGCACGCCTATTGGGATGAAAAATTCGTGCACTACCTCGAACCATGCGACGAGATATGGCATGCTGGAGATATCGGATCAGTAGAGGTGGCACAGAAACTATCTGAGATAAGGCCATTGAGAGCCGTGTATGGCAACTGCGATGGAGGTGATCTCAGACGTATGTTCACTCCCGTGCTCAGATGGAAATGCGAAGAGGTTGACGTGCTCATGAAGCATATAGGTGGCTATCCAGGAAATTATGACCCAAGCATCAGAGGACAGATTTATGCCATGCCCCCGAAACTCTTCATCAGCGGGCATAGCCATATACTAAAAGTGCAGTATGATAAAACTCTCAACCTGCTACACATAAACCCAGGAGCGGCAGGACTGCAAGGGTGGCACAAGGAAAGAACTATTGTCAGACTGACCATCGACGGACTCGAATTCAAGGATTGTGAGGTAGTTCAACTCAAAAGGTAACAATGAATGACCCAAGGAAGACATCGATGACAATGTCTCAAAAGATTAGAAACAAAAAATATAATATAAAAACATGAAAAAGATTCTATTATTAGGCTCAGGAGAATTGGGCAAGGAGTTTGTAATCGCTGCTAAGAGAGCAGGACAGTATGTGGTGGCTTGTGACCGTTATGACGATGCACCTGCCATGCAAGTGGCTGATGAAAGAGAGATTATCAACATGCTCGACGGAGAGGCTCTCGACCGAGTGGTTAGTCGTCATAGACCAGATATCATCGTACCAGAAATAGAAGCTATCAGAACAGAACGACTCTTCGACTATGAGCAGCAGGGCATACAGGTGGTGCCCAGTGCCAAAGCCGTAAACTATACCATGAACCGAAAGGCTATTAGGGATCTGGCGGCAAAGGAACTCGGACTGCGCACTGCACGATATTTCTATGCAACAACATACGCTGAATTTGAAACCGCTGCCAATAATATCGGATTCCCATGCGTGGTAAAACCGCTCATGTCTTCGTCAGGACACGGACAGAGCGTGGTGAAGAGTGCAGATGAACTGAGCGCAGCCTTCGATAATGCCATGAAGGGAAGCAGGGGGGATGTTAAGGAGGTTATCGTTGAGGAGTTTATTCATTTCGATAGCGAGTTCACTCTACTTACAGTAACACAAAAAAATGGACCAACACTCTTCTGCCCACCCATCGGACACGTGCAGAAAGGTGGTGACTATCGAGAAAGCTGGCAACCATATGCTATTTCTGATGCAGAACTTGCCAAGGCTCAGGAGATGGCTTCCAAGGTGACGGCTGCACTTACCGGAGCTGGCATCTGGGGAGTGGAGTTCTTCCTTACAAAAGAGGGAGAAGTGATATTCTCTGAACTCTCTCCAAGACCACATGATACGGGTATGGTTACACTCGGACATACCACAAATCTCAGCGAATTTGAACTACATTTCCGCGCCGTGATGGGACTGCCTATAGCTGGCATACATCTCGAGCATGCAGGGGCAAGTGCTGTGGTACTGTCAAAAGAAGAAAAATACGGACAACTCTCATATAACCTCACTGAGGCCCTCAAGGAAGATTATACAAGAGTGCGCATTTTTGGAAAACCTGAGGCTCACGTGGGCAGACGAATGGGAGTGGTATTGTGCTACGGAGACATCGCAGACGGTACTGACGCACTGAGAGAAAAAGCCAAAAGACTGGCTGACACTATACTCTAAGTTATGAGCAAAACGGAAGATAAAATCATAGACTTGCCAAAGATCCTTGATCCAAGAGGCAACCTAACAGTGGCCCAGTCAATGGACCATATACCATTCAACGTGTCAAGGGTTTACTGGGTCTATGACGTGCCAGCCGGGGAGAGTAGGGGAGGTCACGCTCATAAGCAATGCCGCGAGTTCATTGTGGCTGCAAGTGGTTCTTTTACCGTTACCCTCGACGATGGATATACGCAGACAAGTTACCATCTCAACCACCCATGGCAGGGGTTGTATGTGGAAACAGGAGTGTGGCGCACACTTAATGATTTCTCTTCTGGAGCCGTATGCCTCGTGCTGGCTTCCGACCCATTCGAAGAGGATGACTATATAAGGGATTACAACGATTTTCTGGCCACACTAAAGAAATAAAACTCATTGCCTGCGGAAATATAACACCCTGCCTGTGAAGCAAAAACGCCATAGTTGGAGGAATAATTATTGTTGAGTATTATGGAGATAAAACGAGTTTCTCTCGATGAATATGAGGATTTCATCCCTCATCATCCTCATATCTACAATTCTGCGGCATTCGCACGTGTCAATGCCAATAAGGCTTCTTCGCTCCATTGCCTCCTTTTCATGGATGGCTCTAAGGCGAGGATGGGCATCATCATGGGCGAGAGAGACGCTAAACTGTGCTCTCCTTTCTCGGCGCCTTTCGGCGGCTTCTCTTATCATGACAACCAAAGGACGGAGTTTGTCTTTGAGGCTTGCTCCCTGCTCGCGTCATACGTAGGTAACACAGACTTGAGGGCTGAAATCACATTGCCACCAGAGTTTTATGATAAAAATATGATGACCAAACAGGTGGCGGCACTCGCTTCCATAGGCTCTATTTCGGCATCTTGCATCAATGCATATTTCCATACACAGCGGTACGGAGGTTACGAACAAATGTTGACGCATAGCGCCATAAAAAACCTGAAAAGGGGCATGAAGGCGGGTTTTGAATTTGTTGCTACCACACATGACAACCTCGAAATAGCCAAAAGGGCGTATGATGTGATTGCTGCCAACAGAGCTGAGCATGGCTATCCGTTGAGCATGTCATGGGAGGATATCATGGTAACCATAAACGTGATAGATGCAGACTTCTTCCTGCTGACCAAGGATGGGGAGGATGTGGCTTCGGCAGTGGTCTTCCATGTGGCAGACAATATAGTACAGGTTATCTACTGGGGCGACCATTCGCAATGGTCTCATCTGCGCAGCATGAATATCTTGGCTCATCACATCTTTGAATTCTATTCAAACAAAGGCATCGACTTCGTTGATGTAGGTCCTTGTGCCTCTGATGATGGTAGCATAAACTACGGACTGACTACCTTCAAGGAAACAGTGGGATGCATGCTCACTCCCCGGTTCTCTTTCCAGATATAGCTTATTCTGTATTACTTACCCTGTGCAATTCTCATAATACTAATAATAAAGCCCGATACAATGATACAATATCTTGACCTTAGAAATATTACCGCCATGCATGGCGAAGAGATCAGCGAAGCCGTGCTACAGGTGGTGAATGGAGGATGGTATCTGCGAGGCGAGGCCACACGCCATTTCGAGGCAGAATATGCCAAATATATCGGTTCCTCTTTCTGCGTAGGTTGTGGAAATGGTCTTGATGCCCTACGACTCATCCTTATGGCTTATAAAGAGATGGGGGTAATGACAGACGGCGACGAGGTGATAGTGCCTGCCAATACTTATATTGCTTCCATCCTTGCTATCTCATCATGCGGACTTACTCCCGTGCTGGTAGAACCTTCTCTCTCCACCATGCAGATTGATGACTCGCAGATAGAAAAGCACATAACAGCCAAAACAAGGGCGATAATGATTGTTCATCTATATGGGTGCTGCGCGTATACTCCAAAGATAGCGCAGTTGTGCAGACAGTATGGACTGAAACTTATCGAAGATAATGCGCAGGCTCATGGATGCTCTTATGTTGAAACTAAACCAGATGGTGATGTTTGTTACCGCCATACGGGCTCTCTTGGCGATTCTGCCGCACATAGTTTCTATCCGGGTAAAAACCTTGGTGCATTGGGTGATGCCGGTGCTGTGACTACCAACGACGAGGAGTTGGCAACACTCGTCTCCACTCTCGGTAATTATGGGTCATCAAAGAAATATGTCTTTGATTACCAGGGAGTAAACAGTCGTATTGATGACCTTCAAGCTGCGGTGTTGGATGTAAAACTTAAGTATCTTGATCAAGACAACGAATACAGGCGGGAGTTGGCAGCCTTGCTTTCTTCTCTCATCTCCCATCCTGATGTCACCCTCCCAGATATGGATAATCCTGTATGGAAGTCATCGGTATTCCATGTCTTTCCAGTGCTCTGTTGTCAGCGAGACCAATTGCAGCAACATCTTCTCGGCAGAGGCATTGGCACCATAGTGCATTATCCTATACCGCCACATAGCCAGCGCTGTTATCAGGGGGTATTCAGCGGCACATATCCCATCACCGATATGCTTCATCAGCAGGAATTGAGTCTTCCCTGCAATCCTGCCATGACCACCATGGAAATAGAGACAGTGGCACAGGCTGTAAATGATTTCCTTATCTGATTACCACTGTCACTCCGCGTGCAGCCTGAGCGCCCATTACTAAAGCCTGTGCTATGTCGGCAGTCTTGGATGGACCACTGATGAAACAGCCATATCCATAGTCATTGAAGGATATGCGTTTGTAAGCCTCGTGCATGTTGTTAACAATATTTTGGCGGTCTAAGATGATCACAAGATATTCGGATATAAAGCAGACGGCTCTTTCTTTCATTGTTTGAGGCACCCATACGCATCCGTTTTCGGCCACACCAAACAATCCCTCTATTATGCCCACATCGGTGCCGTTGAGGTCGTTGGCGCTCTCTATGGTATCAGGATTGGTGTTGGCAATGGTAATGAAATCCAAATTTGACGCAATGCGTTTCGCTTCTGGATGCAGGTTACGTATCACCTCGTTGACATCATCATTTTCATTGAGGATCACAATGCTTCCACCCACTGTCTTGCTCATCTCGCAGAATTGTTTTAGCGGGTCATCAAAGATAGTGGCAGTCATCTTTGCTATGTCTGGCATATCAAAGCAGACATGCTGGTTGGCGCGTATCTTGGAGAACAAATCGTCCTTTTTCATTTCTTTTCAGGATTTGGATTGTTATAAATAAAGCCCATTATTGCAGGGGTTATGGTTTCTTCTTGCTTATCTGCTGTTTCCATATCGTCTCGAACGACTTGCTGGCAAACTGAGGAAGTTCCCTTCCTTGTCCCCATGCGTTGAGTTTGTTGTAGACCATGAATCGTGGGAGGTGGTTGACTAAGGGTGCAAACTTGAGTGCCGTCGAGAAGAGGGCAGGGTGGTCAAAGATTATTTTCATGCAGCTGCTCATAGCTTTCTTCATCTTGTCAGCCTTGCCCAAGGAGTCGAGTTGCTGTCGCCATTTGTATATCTGTTCAGACAGGTCTACCATTGCGGGGCACACATTATCGCAAGAGCAGCAAAGCGAGCATGCGCTCACGTTGTCGGTATATTTCTCTTTGTTTCTGAGCATGCCGAGATTGATGCCGATGGGGCCTGGGATGAAATAAGTATATGAATATCCACCGCTACGCCTGTATACAGGGCATGTGTTCATGCAAGCGCCACATCTCAAACATTTCAGTGTCTGCCAATGGTCTTGGTCGGCAATGATATCGCTTCTGCCATTGTCCACGAGAATAATATGATACTCTCCTCCAGGTCTTGGACTGCGGAAATGTGAGGTGAAGGTGGTGGTGGGTTGTCCTGTGCCGCTGCGGGCGAGCAGTCGGTGAAACACAGCAAGCGAGTCGTAGTCGGGCACAATCTTCTCTATGCCCATGGCTGCGATATGAAGTTTTGGTATTGATGTGCTCATGTCGGCATTGCCCTCATTGGTGCAAACCACAATATCTCCAGTGGAAGCCACACCGAAGTTGCCGCCAGTCAGTCCCGCCTGTGCTGTAAGAAACTCATTGCGCAAACTCATACGTGCACAGTAGGTTAGGTAGGTGGGGTCGCTGTTGCCAGGTTGACTTCCTATCTCCTTTTCAAACAGTTCTCCAACCTCTTCCTGTGTTATATGAATAGCGGGCATTACAATATGGCTCGGTTTAGAGTGCATGAGTTGTATGATACGCTCGCCGAGGTCTGTTTCCACCACTTCTATCCCATTGCTCTCGAGATAAGGATTCAGTTCACATTCCTCTGTGAGCATAGACTTGCTCTTCACCATTTTGCTCACACCATGGCTTTTGATAATGTCAAGCACTATGCTGTTGAACTCTTCAGCATCCTTGGCCCAGTGAACGATAGCGCCGTTGCGTTCGGCATTGGAGGCAAACAAGTCGAGATAATGGTCGAGATGGGTGATGGTATGCTTTTTTATGTCGCTGGCCATTTGTCGCAACTGTTCCCATTCGTCGAGATGCATGGCTATATTATCCCTTTTCCCTCTTACAGACCAGAAAGTGGCGTCGTGCCATTTGGCTTTTTCTGAATCCTTCAGAAATCCTTTTGCTGCTGATGTGTGTAGTGTGCTCATAGTCCTGATGCCATTATTTCTACTGCATGAATAAATTTAATCTCTTTGCCCAGTCGTTTGGCTATGCCCTGCATGTGCATGAGACACGAACTGTCGGGGCCCGTGATATATTCCGCCCCAGTGGCCATGTGTCTCTCAAGTTTGTCGGTGCCCATACGTACCGATACGTCAGGTTCTTCTATTGAGAACATACCTCCGAAACCGCAACATTCATCGGGCCTTTCTGGTTGGTGTATGGTTATGCCGTCCACCATTTCAAGCAGGTCTTTAATCTTGTTGAATGATGGAATATTCCGCTCACTTGGCGATGCCAGTCCCAGTTCGCGCACTCCGTGGCATGAGTTGTGGATGCTCACTACATGATGGAATCGTGAAGGCAATGAGGTTGGCTTCACCACGTCATGAATAAATTCCACCACGTCCATAATCTTATTTGAGGTCATGCACTCATGCTTCTCTTTGAGTATGTGTGGGTATTTGGTTTTCACGAATGCCGCGCAACTGGCAGATGGTGCCACCACATAATCGTATGGTGCGAAGAGTTGGTCCAGTCTGTCGGCCTGTTCTTGTGCCATGGTTTCAAAGCCTGCGTTGGCCATGGGTTGTCCGCAGCATGTCTGTCCCAGGGGGTAGTCAACATCCACTCCCAGGTGCGTCAGCAGCTTGTATGTAGCCGTGCCCACTTCGGGGTATAGGGCATTTACATAACAAGGAATAAAGAGTCCTACTTTCATTTCCTTATATTATATATTTATATGATATGGTCTCAACATTTATGTGATATGACCTCAATATTTATGTGATAAAGATTCTCTGAAGCGATGATTATTCGCAGTATAGAGCCTGCAGTTGATACATCAGAGTGAGAGCCATGCGCTTGTGCCCCATGTTGTTGGGGTGCAGCCTGTCGGTGTCGGCATTGTTGAAATACTGTGCGTGTGCATCGTTGAGGGGAAATAGCCCGCAGAGTGCGTTGAGATCAATGACGGGCACAGCCCATATATTGGATGCCTCTTTTACCGACTCCACATATGGATCTATATATTCTCCGCATTTGTTGGTGTATGCTTCGGTTGGTTGCCAGTTCTTGTCGTTGGCGTAGAATCCAGCCCGGTGTATGGGAGTGAGTAGCACTATCTGTTTGGTTGGATACATACGTTTGAGGCTGTCGAGTGCAATGTTGATGCGTCCGCGATAAGTGTTCTTGTTCATATCGGGCAGTCTCTTCATGCGTTTCACCAAATGCTTGGGTTCGTGTATTCCTGCCATCACTTCCTCCTCTTTCTCCACATACCATTTGCCTATTGGCACTCCGGCATTATAGTCATTAGTACCTATGAATATCATGATGGCATCCACGTCATTGCCGTGATCCTCCTTGAGTTTGTTGGTCTGTCGTGGAATATCGTTCCATTGTCTGCCGCTCACGGCATACACGTATGGAGTGATGTCTAACCATTCCTGTAGCAGGTTCCAGTATTTCTTGCTGGCGGCCTTGTTCCTCGGGTCGGTGATGGAGTCGCCGAAGTAAGCCACCTTTTTGCCTTTCCAAGGGTGAGCGGCAGGTTGCGCCATGGTTGTCAGTGCAGCCATGGTGCAAACCATCATTATGATTAGTTTCTTTTTCATGTCTTGATGATATTGTTTTAGTGGAGAAACTTGTGTCTGAATTTATTTCATTTGCATGTGTTTCATAGGGTGTCCTCCCCAGTTTGAGGGTCCCACTTGCTTGAATCCTAATGATTTGTAGAGAGCCTCAGCCTTGGGATTGTTGTTGTCGACGAGCAGTCCGACTACACCGATCTTCATAACCTTAGATTTCTTGCGTGCTGCAGCAATGAGTTTGCTTGCTATGCCCTGATGCCTGTATTCTGGGAACACGGCGAGAGAGTCAAGATACATCTCTCCTGCCTCTGTCTCGTCCATGATGTCGGAGAAGTCGCGACCGAACACTCTCCTCATTCCATCAATGAATGGTTTGCGCAATTGTCTGAGTTTGGCTCCGTCATAGCAGACAACGCATCCTGCCACTTTGTCACCATCCATGGCGCATAATGTGTTAAGATAACTATACTGTGTATCTTCTCGTTCAACGAGCAGAGTCATGAATCCTTCAAAATCCTGTAAAGTATAACCTGGACCATGGAAATACTTGCAACAATCCTCTGACATTGCCATGATAATAAGTTTTGCTATCTCTTTAGCTTGGCATTTTATTGCTTGAATAATAACGATATCACTCATATTTTTATACGGTTGCAAATAGATGTTTTACTTAATAAGTGCAAATGTAGCAAAAAAACTTCAAGAATACTATTTGTTTTTTGATTTTTTATGAATTCGTATTACTTGTGATTGATTTTTTGCATTACCTTTGCATTATGAATGATAAAGTCATTACAATAATGACTTGTATTCAGACATATTAACAATTAATTATTTTTTTATGAGTATTGAGAATTATGACTTTGAAAAAGCGTGGAGAGAAGACGAAGTGAAGGCTACTGTGGCTTTTCCCGCTTTGATGCGCAAGGTGTATATCTGGATGAGCCTTGCATTGTTGATTACAGGTTTGACCGCCTTTTATGTGGCATCCACTCCAGCCCTAATAACTGCTATCTTGGGCAACAAGATACTGTTTTATGGACTGATGATTGCCGAAGTATGCTTAGTGTTGGGAGTGTCGGCAGGCATCAATAAGTTGTCGCTCTCCACAGCCACACTGCTCTTTGTGCTGTATTCGGTCATCAATGGTGCCACCCTTTCGGTATTACTCCTTGTCTTCACTATGGCATCCATAGCTAAGGTGTTCTTTATCACTGCCGGCACATTCGGTGCCATGTCGTTGATAGGCTATACTACCAAGACAGACCTCACCTCTATGGGCAAGATACTGATGATGGCTCTCGTCGGATTGATCATCGCTTCTGTGGTCAACATGTTTCTTGGCAGTGCCGGTCTCGACTATATTATGAGTTATGTGGGAGTGCTGATTTTTGTGGGTCTCACTGCTTATGACACACAGAAGATAAAGAATCTCTTTATCGGTTCGGGAGTATCGGGCGAGGCCGGACAGAAAATTGCTCTTCTTGGTGCCCTCACCCTTTATCTCGACTTTATCAATCTCTTTATCTATTTGCTCAGAATATTCGGAAGCAGAAGAGACTGATGCGATTAATTACCGTCATACTCTTTGTCATCATCTCGATGGCATCGGCTTTGGGGTTCACCTCTTCACAGGTGGACTCCATGTTGCTTATTGTCAGAAAAGGTGGTAATGTATCGCAGACGGTCAATGAATTCTTTCGTTTTTTAAACAAGGAGCAATTCACCGACTCTCTTGTTTCGTTTCCTTCATCGTCATCTCAGGATGCCATGCGTCGTGAGATGTATTATTGGGCTGGAGAATGGTATTATGACAAGCAAGAGTATGATAAGGCTCTTCTGTGTGTAGAGCAGGCTTTACCTTTGTTTCAAAACAATGATGTGTCTCGCTCCGACTGTCTCGGTCTCCTTGCAATATGTTGTGTTAGGAAAGGACAATTCGCCTCAGCTATCCGTTATGGACGAGAGAGTGTAGAAATATTGCGTGTTGTGGGCGACAATGACCGTTTGTCGTCGGCATACAATACACTTGCCGGCATATATATGGCAGCCGGCCATCCTCAAGATGCTCGCCAGTTTATTCATAAGGGCATAGAGTGTGCTCATAAAGCAGACAACAAAGGGCGACTGGCCATCTTACTTGGCATGGCCTCAGAGGTGTATGCCAAAAGTGGCGATTATGTCAATGCCCTTGCCTATGCCAACAGGGCTTATACCATGGACTCGGCAGGAGGGCGTAAGCCGAAGATGGCGGTAAGGTTGTCGCAGCGTGCTGCCGCCTTGTCTGGGCTTAAGAGATACGGCGAGGCCGAGCAGGCATACAAGTCTGCCATAGCCATGCTCAGGGAGTTTGGAAACATCCATTCTGTAGGCATCGACCTCAACCAGTTGGGATTCCTATATCTGAAACGAGCAAGTGTAGCCCAGGCAATTCCATGTTTTGAAGAGGCTGCTACCATCTTTGCTCGTATGGGAGACATGTATAACAGGGTCAACTCACACAAAGGACTGTATGAATGCTATTGGGAGTCTGATCCCGTTAGAGCCAAAAAAGCCTTAAGCATGTTTGTAAAACTCAGAGATTCACTATATTCACAGTCGACGGCAGAAGCCATTGCCCGCTATTCCGTTGAATTCAGCAACACTCAGCTTAAGACTGAAAACGAAATGATAAAACAGCAATATGAGCATCTCAAAAGGTGGCAATTGCTGTTGACATCTGTTTTGTTGCTTATTGCCGTGTGCATAGTTATAACAGTCTTTCTGTATGTAAGGCGCAGAAGGAAAGAGGTGCAGATTACCCAAACCGATTTGTCCTTTTCTTCAGCATCTTCTGATAGTGTTGTACGTTTATCTTCTGACAAGGTAGTAACTCCAGAATCAAAAGGCAATTCAGGAGGGAAGGCACCTGTTGATACATCCGACAATCAGTTTGTCATAGCCTTGAGGAATGCAGTGGAACAGCGTATCAAAAACGGTTCGCCAAGGGTTTCGGATATAGCCTCCGACCTCTGTGTGAGCATACCGACATTACGTCGCCGGCTTAAGGAGTCAACAGGCGAATCACCCAAGACTTTTGTCATGTCTATGCAGTTGGAACGTGCTAAAAAACTTCTTACAGAATGTCCTCTCATGCTAATAGGCGATGTTGCCACAAATAGCGGATTTGAAGATGTCAAATCCTTCTCTCAGTCGTTCAAGATCTTTGAAGGAATCTCTCCCAGCGCCTATAGAAAGAAGATGATGTGACAACACTCATGTTTTATTGCAAACCAGCATATCAGTTGTTATATAGGCTTTTACCGTCAGTTTGTTAGGTTTTAAGGAATAAATAATTGATTTTGGTAACAAGGATAAGAAAAAGTATTCTTATCTTTGTATCCGCAGACATTATGGCATTTTATATGCCTATTTCATACTAACCAACAAATAATTATTATGCAGAAAGTTTTACAATTTAATCGTTTTTACTGCCTTATGACCTTGATGTTGTTCAGCGTTGTGGCAATGGCAGAAGCAGTGACCGATGGAATATTCTATTATTCCTCCAATGATGATGGGACTTGGACAGTGACGCTCATCAACACTGCGGATGAATATCCCGAGACTGTTACATTCCCATTGGAGTACCAGTCGGCGGCTGTCACAGACGTTATTCTGAAGACACATCCTGTTGCGGTCAAGAATCTTGTTGTACCAAATGGAATACATTCAGTAACGTTTACAAAAAAAGAAGATTCCTCTAATTCATTTGCTGGCAATCCTGGTCCTGAGAGTATAATAATACAAGGTGCCAATACCGAAATCTTTGGCAATTGTGAAGCTGTGACAAATCTATCCCATTTCACTTTTCCTTCCGCACTCGAAACGATACCGGAAAGGTTCTTCCGTAGTTGTACCAATCTTAAAACCGTTGAAATGCCTGCCTCCCTCAAAAGCATAGGCGATGCAGCGTTTTTGTTAACGAAAATAGAAAGCATAGACCTGCCAAACAGTCTGGAAGAGATTGGCGCATGCGCTTTCTTTGGGACTAATCTCAAGTCGGTGGTAGTTCCAGAAAAGGTGAAACGCTTGCCCTATGGCAAGAATATATTAAATGGTAATTATGGACTTTCCACAACATACTGGGATGGTGGAGTATTTACATCTTGCACCCAATTAGAGACTGTAGTGCTGCCCGAGGGTCTCACGCTCATTGACAAAAATACCTTTTCCCTTTGCGAAAAACTTATCTCATGCCCTATACCTTCCACTGTGGATACCATAGGAGAAAGAGCTTTTTATTCATGTAAGGTTCTTCAAGACGCCTCTTTGCCAGAAGGTCTTGCTTATATCGGTGAGGCTGCCTTTGAGAGATGTTGGGCCTTTGTTGGCGACATTGTCATCCCAGGGCGTATAACCCATATACCAACCTATGCTTTCCAATCCTCGGGAATCAATTCTGTCACAGTAAGTGAGGGAACAACGGTCATCAACCAGAGCGCATTCAGTGGTTGTACCAGTCTCAAGTGGGCATCGCTGCCATCCTCTGTTGATTCTTTGGGTATGTTCCTGTTTTCCGGTTGCACGGCTTTGGAGACCGTTACCATTGCCGAGGGTGCCACTGTGGATACCATACCTCATTATATGTGCAATGGATGTAGTAGTCTTAAGAGCATATCTATTCCTGATTGTGTCAAAAGCATTGGAGCATATGCTTTCAATGAATGCACAGCGTTGGAGGACTTCGTGTTTCCGTCGCAACTGCTCTCCATTGACAATGAATGTTTTGCATACTGCACCATTTTCACATCATTACGTCTGCCTGGCAACATGAAATCAATAGGCAAGAAAGCCTTTTATAACTGCAAGAGCATCACCGATATCTATCTGCCCTCCACAATGGAAAGCATAGAAGAGAAGGCTTTCTATTACAATCCCATCGCCTCAGTCACATCGTTGGCGCTCACACCTCCTGCAGCAGGCAAGGAATGCTTTGGATATGATCCCTATTCAATCAAACTATATGTGCCTGAGACAGCAATTGACGCATATAAGTCGGCATATGTGTGGAGTAATCTCTACAATATCTTCCCGATAATAGATGAAAACAAACCTGCCGCTCCTGTCCTGTCAAATACAGGCGGTTATTATTCTGAACCATTCTATCTCACCATATCCAAAGAGGAGGACGAGTCTGCCGAGGGTGTAATCTATTATATGAAAGCCAACAGTCTGTCTGCATTCGAAAGCACCGAGGCTATTGTATACACAGAACCGATACTGATTTCTGACCCCCTTACCTATATCAGGGCTTATGTACAATTGGGCGAACTCAAGGGTGATGTTGTGGATGCATGCTATGAATATCTGCCGCCACGTGACCCCGAACTGCAGGTTTACGTATGTGGAATTAATGTCAACGACAAATCGTTCAGTTCCACCTTTGGTAGCAGGGTTAGATACAGTAAGGGCGTGCTCACGCTTACCAATGCCAAACTCACGGCAAGCGATTATTCGTCGGACGTGGCCATAAATGCAGATGACGGTGAACTCATTATTGACGTTGTAGGAGAATGCAAGCTCACGGCCTCTCACTATGGCATCATCATGGGCGCATATGCCGGCTATGGTGGTTATGGCGGCAATCTGACCATCAGGGGTACGGGAGAAGACTGTAAACTCGTTATCAATGTTGATGACAAAGGTCAGTGTGGCATGTATGGATATCTTGGCAATATTACAATAGACAATTGCAATGTGACCATTAATGGCGGTGCAGAAGGCGCAACAATTAAATGGGGCGAGGCGGATGGATTGTTTACGGTAAGAGGTTCTTCTCGTGTGGAGTTCAAATGTAGCCTTGCTGCCATAGGTAAAGTGGCCGCCCTTATACTCGAAGACGGATTGTCTATCACTGAACCAGAAGGTGCCGTGTTTGAAAACAATACGATAATGCTCGGTTCCACTGAGGTTACCCATGCTGTTATAGGCAAGGTTGAACAGGGAGATGGTATTCAGGGCGTGATTGACAACAGTCACAAAACCAAGGTTTGTTATGACCTGACTGGCAGGAAAATGCAGACTGTTTCCTATCCCGGATTATATATCATAGATGGTAAAAAAGTTGTTGTAAGATAATCCAGAGACTAACGTCGGCTGGAAATTAACGAAAGAGAGTGTGTCGATTTGATCCTTGACACACTCTTTCTTTCTTATAATCATACAGTTTTTAATGACTCAGTGTTGCATCGTCACCCCTTCATATTGAAAGCTACGGCATACATCCTCATCTGCTTAACCATGGCCAGAAGACCATTGCTGCGGGTGGGCGAAAGGTGGTCGCTGAGTCCTATGCGGTCAATGAAATATAGGTCGGCATCCATAATCTCTTTTGGACTATGCCCGCTGAGCACTCTGATAAGCAGCGATACGATGCCTTTCACGATGAGGGCATCGCTTTCTGCGGAGAATGTAATTACACCGTCGGCATAGTCAGCCTGCAGCCACACACGGCTCTGGCATCCGTCTATGAGGTTGCTTTCGGTCTTGTATTTGTCGTCCAAAGGCGGTTGGTCGTTGCCCATGTCTATGAGCATCTGATATTTGTCCATCCAGTCGTCAAACTCAGAAAACTCCTCTATTATCTCGTCCTGTATTTCGTTTATTGTCATCATAGTTTTTATCTGTTTTTTATTTGTTGTTCTTGTTTATTACATACTCGATCACTTTCTTGTCGGGGTCAAATGGGCATAGATCATCAAGGTGCATGCCGCTGATGGCAGCATCTATTATCTCACTCTCAGACCAGCCTGAACTCTCAGCCATATCCGATGGGCTCAGCATATTGGTGCTGTCATTGAGGAAATAGGTGCCGGCTTTCACAAGACACTCCTTGGGCACCAGTCCGATAATCTCCGTGCCTGTCACCTCCACGCCGTGTGTCTTGGCCACTCTGCACACCTCGAGATACGCCTCGTGCAGAGCGGTGGCATAAATGTCGGTGATATTCATAGACACCTGTGCAATGCCATATTCGTCTATATACCAGCCAATGGCTTTCACGCCTTTGAGGGTGCCTTTCTTGCCGTTGTGTCCCTTCTCTCTGACCTCATACGCTATCTCCTTGGCTATAGGTACCGAGGTGCTGTTGAGGTTGAAGTTTACGGCAATGAGGAAATTGCGTGCTCCCACCACTGAGCATCCCGTGTGAGCCACACCCTCATCGTAGGGGCGTGCTCCCAAGTCGGGTCCTTTTGCCTTGTCCATAATCCTTTCGGCTATGCCCTCATATTCTCCTATACGGCACACGGCCAGGTTGCTGAATTCAGGCCTGAATGCAGCGGACTCATAGCAATAGCATGGAATGGCCAGTTCGTCAGCCATGCGCTTGGCCAGATTTCGGGCCATCTCGGCACACTCTTCAAGGGTTACCCCGCTTATGGGCACAAGTGGAAGCACATCAGTGGCGCCAATGCGTGGATGAGTGCCGTGCTGCTTGCTCATGTCAATGAGTTGTGCCGCTTTCTCTGCCGCTCTGAAGGCAGCCTCGCATACCCCCTCGGGGGTGCCGGCAAAGGTGATGACGGTACGGTTGGCGGCAGCTCCAGGGTCCACATTGAGCAGGCTGACGCCATCGGTATCGCTCACTACTTTTGCTATGGCAGTGATGACAGACATGTCTCTGCCCTCACTGAAATTGGGTACACATTCTATCAGTCGCATCCTTGAGGTGTTATTGTTTGGTTGTTGGTGATGTTTTCGGCTTTTACAATCTTAAATAACTTGTCGCTCTGCCTAACCTTGCCAGTCACTGCTATAGCCACTCTCGTGCCTTTTTTGGCCACGCTCACGGGACCATGGTCGTCATGTATTTCATTTGCGGTCACATACATAACCCCAGTGGTTGGACCAGTGATGAGCAATCTGTCGCCCACCTCAAACTCCGCTGCTTCCACAGAAAATTCGGCCACGCCCAGTTTGCTGAAATATTTCATGCCTTTGCCTATATACACCTTGCGCTCGGTTGCTTTTGAACCATAGCAGTCATTCCATTCTCCCAAAGTTTGTCCTTGATAGTAGCCATCCCAAAAACCGCGGTTGAAAACGGTGGAGAGGCGCTCGTCCCATTGGTCTTTGAGGGCTTCGCTGTATGTGCCGTCTATGACGCTCTGTATGGCCTCCTTATAGCATTTCACCACTGTGTATACATACTCTGGTCCTCGTGCCCGGCCCTCAATTTTCATGACCCTCACGCCAGCGTCCATCATCTTGTCAATAAAGCGTATGGTTTTGAGGTCTTTTGGACTCATGATATACTTGTTGTCCACAGCCAGTTCGTTGCCTGTCTCGGCATCTGTTACCACATAACTGCGGCGGCATATCTGTACACACTCGCCGCGGTTGGCAGAGCGTCCGGCATTGGCCAGACTCAGATAGCATTTCCCGCTTATGGCCATACATAGTGCGCCGTGACAAAACATTTCAATGCGTATGGGCTGTCCGCTCGGACCACATATACCCTGTTCTGTGGCCATGGTATGTATGTGCTTTACTTGATCCATGTTGAGTTCGCGGGCAAGCACAGCCACATCGGCAAACTGTGCATAGAACCTCATTGCTTCTATATTGCTTATGTTTAGTTGTGTAGACAGGTGAACCTCCTGTCCGATGCTGTTGGCGTATGTCATCACTGCAACATCGCTGGCTATCACTGCCGAGATGCCGGCCTCATGGGCTGCATCAATGATATCCCTCATTAGTGCAATGTCGTCATCATAGATGATGGTGTTTACGGTGAGATAGCTTTTCACACCATGCTGGCTGCATATTGCTGCTATCTCCTTGAGGTCATCGATGGTGAACGTGGAGGCGGAATGAGCCCTCATGTTCAGTTTCTCGATACCGAAATAGATAGAGTCTGCACCAGCCTGTATGGCTGCTGTGAGGCATTCGCGTGAGCCCACTGGAGCCATCACCTCATAGTCTTCAATCTTTCTGCTTAACATATCATTATTTGTTTCCTGTTGTCATATCTTTATGGAATTACCCCATCTGTGGCACTTGTCACAGCGAGATGCATATTCCGGCCATTGCCGTTGCTTTGGGCATAGGATAGCCGAGGTTTATCTCATAACGCTCGGCGAGCAGGTTTTCGCCCCGTGCCCATAGCGTCAGCATGCTGTTTGCCCGATAACTCGCCGACAGATCAAGGAGCATAAATGACCCCTTGGTTTCATTCTCGCCCACGGCGGTGTAGAGATTGGTGAACTCTGTGGCTGTGAGTGCTACGTTCCATTTCCCGTAGTGATAGTTGAGGGCAAAGACTCCCTTGTATTCGGGTGCTGCCACCACAGGGTTTTTCATTTTCAGCCAAGAGTGGTTTGTATACACTGTCAGATGGTTGTCGAGTGGATATTCCATATCTATTTCTATTCCGTGGTTTTCAATCTTGCCCGTATTCACATTCTTCCTGTTCACCACTTGTATCATGTTGTCACCCTTAATATAGAAGATGTTGACACCATAGTTAAAACCCTTTGTGTTTCTTCTCCATGACAGTTCATAGTTCCAAATCCTTTCAGGTTCCAGTTCTTCGTTTGATGGGGGATAGAGATATAGTTCGCGCATGGTTGGGTTTCGGTAGCCTTTGCTTGCCATCACCTTAAACTCACCCGCCTTTGGTGTGCGTGCCACCATTCCTACTTGTGGTATGAGTTCTGTGCCCGTCACGCTGTGGTGGTCAATGCGCAGTCCTGCGTCTATGGTCATCCATTCCATCAGGTCTTGTCGCAGGTCGGCATATCCGGCTATCTCATTGCGGTATGAGCGTCCGCTTTGCTTATTGGCGGTATTCAATACCTCTCCTGTCTCCTTGGAGGTATAATAGGCTCTGCCATATATATGTTGATAGTCTACTCCTATGGTCAATCGGCTGTCTGTCCACAGACGCATGCTCTGATATGCCGATACTCCTGTAAGGGCATCTTTTGAGCGGAAATACCTGTTGGATGAAGCCGTCGGGTCTTTCACTCCATCATCTATCTTATGAAATCCGAAACTGGTGAACACGCTCACCTCCCCCGTGCTGTTACCATATCTGTTGGTCAGGGATGCCGAGGCAACACCCCTTTTGATCCATTGCTCGGCTCCATACACAGGCGCATCAGTGCTACCGGGATATCGGGATGTGAATGCAGTGGCATTGGCATTGATGCTGGCACTCCAATGTTTGCTGATATCATAGCCTACCTTGGCCATGCCGCCCCATTGCTCAAATCCCATGTGCGGGCGGTGGTTGTCGGTGCGGCCATAGTTAGCCGACGCGGTTGTTGACCATTTCCTTTGTTTCCACATGGCCGTAGCGTTGGTTTCGATGGTACCATAACTGCCACCGCTAATGTTCAGTGAGGTTTTGCAACCGTCGGTATCCATCTGTCGTGTCACAATATTGATTACTCCTCCCATGGCATTGCTTCCATAGAGCATCGAGGCGGGACCGCGCAGTATCTCCACCCTTTCGGCCATATCGGCATTGTAACTGTCTGATATAGGGTGGCTATAGATTCCGTTGTATTGTGGATGACCATCAATGAGCACAAGCATCTGCCCCATGGAGCCTACCAGTCCACGCAAACTGATATTGCCCGAAGAACCTGTAGATACACCATAGCCTTTCATTGCCCTTGATGTTACCATTAGTCCCGGCACCCGTCTTACCACTGTGGGCAGTAGCGACTGCTCATGACTGGCTTCTATTTCTGCTCTTCGGATGGTGGTCACGGTCATGGGCAGGTGTCTAATGTCTCCGCTGCCCCTTGTGCCTGTCACCACTATCTCGCTTATGCTGGCAGAGTCGGCAGACTCCATGGTTTGGGCGTTTGTTGTCTTGGCATATACCCCCTGGCTTGCCCACGATGTTGCCAGTATGGCAATCACACTCTTTATATTCATGTCAAGAGAATGTGTAATGACAGTTATTTGTCTATGTCAACGATTTTATATATCATTGTGCCCAATCCAATCTTTGCAGAGTGCTCCACGGTCAGTGTTCCGTGCAGTTGTCTGATGCGTTCCTTGAGCGGTTCTGCGGTGTCGCCGTCTTTTGAGTCATAATTGAACACTACGTCCAGGCAGGCTTTGTCGAGGGCCACGGGGTCGGTGCTTGCCATGATGCCATAGTCCTTGATTTGCGGATGCTGTGGGTTGCCGTTGCAGTCGCAGTCTATGCTCATGTTGTTCATCACGTTTATATACACGATATTTCTGCCGTCTTGTTTGAAATAGTCGTGCACCGACTCAGCGGCAGCAGCCATAGACTCAAGAAATCCGTCCTGGTCGCCCACATGTTGCCACATGCCTTCCAGTTGCTCCTGATAACCTGCGGTGTGGATATAAGCCTTGCCCTGTGCCGAGGCAATGCCTATGCTCTGGTTTTTGAGCACTCCACCGAATCCTCCCATCTGATGACCTTTGAAATGGGCGAGATTGATCATGAAATCATAGTTTGCCATGTGTGAGCCCACCAGATTGTATTTGATGTGTGTGGTATCCTTGACAGGCAGTTTCATTGAACCCTCTGCATCCATGATATCCACCTTGGCTATCTTGTCGTAGCCGCGCTCTGCTATGGCCTTGAGATGGGCTTCTGTGGTGGATCTCGAACCACCGTATGCTGTGTTGCATTCCACCAGTGTGCCGCCTACTTCATCCACCAATGGTTTGATAAAGTCGGGTCTGAGGTGATTGCTACGATTAGATTCACCTGTGCTTATCTTGATGGCTACACGTCCTTTTGGTTTCACACCCAAAGCCTTGAATATCTTTACGAGCGACTGTGGGGTTATCTCACGTGTCATATACACCGTGGCTCCCTCGTTACTTTGACACCCGCTTGCTGGGCAATGGCAGCATTGCGACATGGCTTCTGCTGCTGTCATGGCCATGATGGCCAAAGATAATAATAATCTTTTCATAATATTTGATTCTTTGTTTATTCTCGATATTTTGATGTTATGCCATTAGTGATTTGAGCATGATGCCTGTAGTTATCATTGCCGATGCCCCAGTGCTGCCCTCATTATTTACAACTGCAAAATTACACAAAATACTCAAATAATTATATGATATTGAGTAATAATGAATGATTTTTTTCGTTTTTTTGTAGTAAACGTCATAGATGTGCGTCTATAATTACAGACAACAAACAATAAATCAAACAGCATGGAACCAAAAGAACAGGAGTTTACATCCATTGTAAAGGAGCATAAGTCCACCATCTACACGGTGTGTTATATGTTTTCAAAGGATGCTGACGAGGTCAACGACCTATTCCAGGAGATCCTTCTCAATATGTGGAAGGGATTTGACGGATTCCAGGGCAGAAGCAATATCAAAACCTGGATTTATAAGGTGGCCCTCAACACATGCATCACCATAGACAGAAAAAAGAAAAAACGAAACACCGTGGAACTATCGCTGGATATCAACCTCTATGAGGACAATGATTCAGACACCAAGCAAATCAAATTGCTCTACGACAGGATAAACAAACTCGGATCTTTCGACAGGGCCATTATCCTACTGTGGCTCGACAATATGCCCTACGATGAGATAGGAGCCGTTGTGGGTATCTCTCCCAAAAACGTGTCAGTAAGACTCGTCAGAATAAAAGAACAATTAAAGAATATGTAACACATATAATAATACTGAACTAATAAACAATGACTTATGGAAAATATCAACATTGAACTCGAGGAGATGCGCCAGCAACTGGACGTATTTAAGAAAAAACTCGACAATCAGAACATCATCAACGATGCAATGATGAAACAGATAATGAAAGGCAAAATGTCTTGGATAAAGAAATATGTATGGTTTCAGCTGCTCGTGCTCTATCCATTCATAGTGCTCTCGTGGCTTGCATTCAAATTATGGCTCGATTTCTCATGGTGGCTCTATGTCTATGTTATCATCCTGACAGGCACAAGTGTGGTGATAGACATTATCGTCAATAATACCAAAGACTCCGACTGGGGCAACGAAAATCTTGTGGATACATGCAAGAAACTCGTAAAAATGAAAAAGAGAAGGGTGATGCAAGAGGTGATTGCCATTCCACTCATTGCCATATTAGTGGTGTGGCTCTATTTCGAACTCCAAAACTCTACACTGCCTCATGAGATCTTGATAGGCATGAGCATTGGTGGTGCTGTGGGTGCTGTGATTGGACTTGTCGTGGGATTCACCATCGTATTCAAGATGCAACGCACAAATGATGAGATTATTAATCAAATTAAGGAAATAACATCCGAAAGGTCATGAAACTCTTCATAATAATATATATTAAGGTGTTCCTGATGCTCTTGGCTCAGTAATACTTTACCGGAAAGCCGCCAGTCTTACTCTCTCTCAAGGCGGCTTTCCTTAATTTGTTTTTTTAGTGGAACCCCTTAGGCCCCCATTCTTGTATTACCTCTTGGCCTACTATAAGAGATGCATCACAATTCTGTTAAGGTGGGAATTTATAGAATCCACCTTAAATGTAGGTATTACACCCATAAATAACCCTTTGCAACCCCTGTTTTGTAAAGATATTAAAAAACTTTTAATGTTTTTGCAACTTTTCTCTCAAAATATTTGGTTTGTATTGATAATCTCCTTACCTTTGCATTCGCTTTCGAGAATTAAATACTCGGATGCGCTAAAAGAAAGAGTTCTTTGAAAGATTTACATACAACAGAGAAGTAGTACAAGAA